>OBYM01000721.1_pt1 | contig 16622 bp, 17 predicted proteins | sample 1538191 | NCBI WGS metagenome assembly OBYM01 (sample SAMEA2580165, study PRJEB22360) | human gut metagenome | biome: human gut; feature: human-associated habitat; material: faeces | place: Denmark | collected 2008/2010 | reverse complement strand
TGGTAGATGTCCTTTTGCCCCAGCATCTCAATGGCCCGCTTGGAGGCACGCGCCAACTCCTTGTCGATGTAGACATAGGCGTTGTCATCGGCAATATCTTCATCGGAGATGTGAACATTGCTCCAGGTCAGCCCCAGAATCTCACCCATGCGCAGGGAACAGGCAAAGGCCAGGTTCATTGCCACATAGAGCTTGCTATCCGTACACTGGTCCAGGGCAGTGCGGATCATATCGGCAGTCCAGATGAGGTTTGAGTTTTCGGATAGGCCCTAAACGCTTTAATGATCCAATCGCGTCCGGTAATACTGAAAATGGTATTAGGGGTAAGGGAGCAAATGGTATCGCAGAGACGATCAACGACTTTCTCCAAGGCTGCAAAAACCTCGTTTCGAAAGCCGCGCTTTCGTATCTCCTTCCAGATCTGCTCTATCGGATTCATCTCTGGTGTGTATGGAGGGATATGGAAAAGTACAATATTCTCAGGCACTTCCAGTGTTCCCGATTTGTGCCATGCAGCTCCATCGCAGCACATCAGAATGGTATCCTGCGGAAATTGTTTGGATAATTCCCGCAGAAACAGATTCATACACGCAGTATTGCAATAGGGCATGACAAGAAAACAGGATCTTGCATCCGCACGTTTGTCCTTTGTCTCTCTGCGTGCTGCCTTTATTGCGGCCATTTCCTCTTTGCTGAATTTATAGTTCGATGCCATTATTCATCACCCAGATACAGTATAGCATATCTGGTAAGACGGTTAAAGTGGTTTACTTGATTTTAGTATTACATAAAGGCAAGGGCTTTTTTCAGCGTCGGGTGCTGCTGACGTGATTTTGTACTCCCAAATGCCGCTGCTGCCATGCGAAAACGCTTTCCTATATTTTCGTTGACCAATTTTTGTGAGGTCTATATAATGAAAGCGGCAAAGGGAGAAATCCATTTGTAAGATAATTATGAAGGAGCAGAGAATTATGAAGAAGATCATTGCGCTGCTGATGGCAGTATTGATGACCGCTGGTATGCTGGCGGCTTGTTCCAGCACTCCGGCTGAGGGCGCTTCTCCCACTGTGGAGAATACAAAGGCGCAGGCCGAAACCGCCGTGGTGAGCGGCGAAAAGGAAAAGGTCACCCTGAAGGTCTGGGCGGATCAGGGCGAGCTGGAGCTGACCGAAAAGCTTTGCAACGAATTTGCCGCCGAGCATCCTGAGAAGGAATACACCTTTGAATACGGCGCCGTGGGCGCTGTGGACGGAAAGGCCCGTTATCTGGAAGACCCCGCCGCTGCCGCAGACGTGTTCCTGTTTGCGGACGACCAGCTGGTGGATCTGGTCAAGGCCGACGCCCTGTACGAAGTGACCCGGAATACCGATGCCATCATTGCCGCCAACACCCCCGGTTCCATCAACGCGGCGACCTATGACGGGACCCTGTACGGCTATCCCATGACCTCCGATAACGGCTACTTCCTGTACTACGACAAGTCCGTGTTCACCGAGGACGACCTGAAGACGCTGGACGGCATTCTGGCAGCTGCCAACGCTGCCGGCAAGAAGGTACATATGGACGTCTCCAACGGCTGGTATCTGGCTTCCTTCTTCCTTGGCAACGGCTGCACGCTGACCATCGAGGACGGCAAGCAGGTCATCGACTTCAACAACGCCAACGGCCTTGCCGCCGCGGAAGCGATCCGGGCGTTCTGCAATGACCCCGCATTCGTGACCGGTGATGACTCCGTTCTGGCGGGCGGCATCGGCGACGCCATCGCCTGCGGCGTGTCCGGCACATGGGTCGCCTCCGCGATTCAGGAAAAGCTGGGCGACAACTACGGCTGCTGCAAGCTGCCTACCTTCACCTGTGACGGCAAGCAGGTTCAGATGGGCTCCTTCCTTGGCTGCAAGATCTACGGCGTCAACTCCCAGACCGCCTATCCCGTGGACTCCATGGAGCTGGCGGAGTATCTGACCAACGAGAAAGCCCAGATCGAGCGCTACAACGTGCTGAACTACGGCCCCTCCAATGTCAATGCGCTGGCCGACGACACCATCGCCTCCAATCTGGCGCTTCAGGCTCTGAACGCACAGAGCGAGTTCGCCGTTTCCCAGATGGTTCTGGGCGGCTTCTGGACGCCTGCCGAAGCCTTCGGCGCGGAGCTGGAAGCCCATTCCACCGGCGATCTGCAAACCATGCTGGATCAGCTCGTGGAGCAGGCGCTGGCAGGATAAGTTCATTTGATTCCGAAAAGGGGCTGTAAAAAAGCCCCTTTTCGCCATCCCATGCTCACGGAGGGATATCCATGCAAGAAAACACAAAACGGAATATACTTCTTTGCGCCGCCGCGAAGGGCAGCTTCTGGACACGGTTGTCGTTTTTTATCATGGGAACCGGCTGCATCCGCTATAAGCAGTACGTTCGCGGGCTGATCTATCTTTTGACCCAGATCGGGTTTTTCTGCTTCCTTAAAAATTTTGCGCTGCAGTATCTGAGTAAATTCTTCACGCTGGGCACGGAGACCCAGCGGAAGGTCTGGAACGAGGACTTACAGATCTACCAGAGATTTCCCGGCGACAACTCCATGCTGATTCTTCTCTACAGCGTGCTGTCGCTGGCGGTGATTGCGGTGTTCCTGTACATCTGGTACGCGAACATCCGGGATTCGTGGCATGCGCAGGAGAATCTGCGGGAGGGGCGGGAAATCCCGAGCTTCCGGGACGATCTTCACAGCCTGACGAATGAGCGCTTTCATATAACTTTGCTCTCCATGCCCATGCTGACGCTGGTGCTGTTTACCCTGCTGCCCATCATTTTCATGATCCTCATTGCGTTTACCAACTTCGACGCGGATCACCAACCCCCCGGAAATCTGTTTACCTGGGTCGGCATGACCAACGTGACGGATATTTTTCTGGGCAATGAGATCAAGACCAACACCTTCTTCGGCCTGCTTGGCTGGACAATCGTCTGGGCAATTCTTGCCACGTTTACGAATTACATCCTCGGTATGCTGCTGGCCGTCGCCATCAACAGCAAGCTGGTGAAGCTCAAACAGGTGTGGCGCACCTGCTTCGTCATTGCCATCGCCATCCCCCAGTTCGTGAGCCTGCTACTGATCTCCCGGGCGCTGGAGCCTGCGGGAGCGGTGAATGTGCTGCTGCAGGAGCTGGGACTGATCAGCGCGCCGCTGCCCTTCCTGCTGGACCCGACGCTGGCGCGAATTGTAGTCGTTGTGGTGAATATGTGGATCGGCATTCCCTACACCATGATGACCTTTTCCGGGGTACTGATGAACATCCCTGCCGAGCTGTACGAAAGCGCGGAAATGGACGGCGCGGGGCCGGTCAGAAGGTTCATTTCCATCACGCTGCCCTATATGTTCTTCGTGACGGCCCCCGCGACGATCACTACCTTCGTGACGAATTTCAACAACTTCAACGTCATATACCTGCTCACTGCCGGAGGCCCCTTCTCGCTGGACTACTATCAGGCCGGTAAGACCGACCTGCTGGTCACATGGCTGTACAAGCTGACGGTGAACCGGAATGACTACTCTCTGGCATCAACCATCGGCATTTTTATCTTTATGCTGGTGGGCAGCTGCTCCCTGCTGGTGTATAACCGGACAGGCGCCGTGAAGAAGGAGGATCAGTTTCAATGAAAAATATGCGCAGGCGCAAGATTGTTTCCTCGGTGGCGCTGAATGTGGTGATCGCGGTTCTGGCAATGCTCTGGCTGGTGCCGGTCTTCTGGCTGGTAGTGTCCTCCTTCCGGGCGGAGCAGGGGGCGTATACCTCCTACCTCTGGCCGAAAAGCTTCACCTTCGGTAATTACGTCCGACTGTTTACAGACAGGAAGCTGTTTGATTTTCCCCGATGGTTCGGCAACACGATGCTGGTCGCCGGGTGCAGCTGTGCCATCACCACGATTCTGGTGCTGATGGTCGCCTATGTGTACTCCCGGCTTCGTTTCCCCAGCCGGAAATTCCTGATGAATGCGTCTCTGGTTCTGGGAATGTTCCCCGGCTTTATGAGCATCATCGCCATTTACCATTTCATGAAGGCGGTAAGTCTGGATCAGACGCTTCTGGCGCTGATTCTGGTGTATTCCGGCGGCGCGGCGCTGAACTACTACATCGCCAAGGGGTATTTTGACACCATCCCCAAATCTCTGGACGAGGCCGCTATCCTGGACGGCGCGACCAACAGTACGATCTTCTGGAAGATCATACTGCCCAACGCCAAGCCGGTGATCGCGACCACGGCCATCAACGCTTTCATTAACCCCATTGTGGACTACATCTTCGTGTCGGTCATCATGAAGGACAATTACAACAACTTTACGGTCGCAAAGGGTCTGTACACCATGGTGGATAAGACGAATATCTACGAATACTACACCGTCTTCTGTGCCGGTGCGGTGATCGTGGCGATCCCTGTGGTGCTGCTCTTTATTCGAATGCAGAAATACTACGTTGCCGGCGTCGTCGGCGGCTCGGTGAAAGGATAATGTATGAATCCCGCAACAATTTACCATAGACCATTGAGCGAATTCGCGTTTGCCACGGACGCTACCCACTATGTTTTCCGCCTGCGAACCGGAAAAGGCGAGGCGCGGAGCTGCCGCTTCTTTTACGCCGACCGCGCCGCCATGGCGCCGGAGCTGGATTTTGCCTGCCTGCCCATGAAAAAAATCCGGGAAGACCGGTATTTTGACTGGTACGAGGTTCGGCTGGAAACAAAGCTTGAGCGTATTGCGTACTGGTTTGAACTGTCGGACGGGGCGGAGACGCTCTGCTATTTTGGCGATTGCTACGAAATGGCCGGAACGCCCACCCGGGCCGATTTCTTCCAGCTTCCCTTCAACCATCGCGCTGACCGGCTTTCCGTCCCGGAATGGACGAAGGACGCCGTTGTCTACAACATTTTCCCGGACAGCTTCGCCGACGGATTCCGGACGCTTTCCGGCGGCTCCGATGGGAAAACCGGTTTGGGCGGCACCATCCGGGGCGTTACGGAGAATCTGGATTATATCGCGTCCATGGGGTTCAACTGCATTTATCTGAACCCGATTTTTGCGGCGGAATCTTACCACCGGTATGACACCCTCGATTACTACCAGGTAGACCCACATATGGGAAGCAAAGAGGATGTCCGCGCGCTGGTGGAGAAAGCCCATTCCCTTGGTATCCGGGTTCTGCTGGACGGCGTATTCAACCATATCAGCAGCCGCCATTTCCTGTTTCAGGATGTTCTGCGGAACGGTATGGAGTCAAAATACTATTCCTGTTTCTACCAGCTACCGGCGAAGCCAAAGCTTCCCGCCCCCGGTGAGCTTCCGGAATACACCTGTTTTTCCTACGTTGCCAGTATGCCGAAAACAAACACCGCCGACCCGTATTTAAGGCAGTATTTCTGCGATGTGGGAACTTACTGGATACAGGAATTCGACATCGACGGCTGGCGGCTGGACGTGGCGAACGAGCTGGACGACGGCTTCCTCCGCGCGTTCCGCACCGCGGTAAAGGCGGCAAAGCCGGATGCCGTCATCGTCGGGGAGGTCTGGGAAAACGCCGCCCATTATCTGAACGGGGATATGATGGATTCCGCGATGAATTACGATTTCCGCCGGTATTGCCGCAGATTTTTCGCGGAGGAAACGGTGGATGCGGAAACCTTCGATACCAATGTTTCCACCCTTTTGCTGCGCTATCGGGAAAACGCCCTGTTTGCCCAGCTGAATCTGCTGGACAGCCATGACGTCAGCCGGTATCTGTCTCTGTGCGGGGAAAATGTCGACAAAATGGAGCTGTCGGTGCTGCTGCAAATGACCTTCCCCGGTATGCCCTGCGTGTTTTACGGGGACGAAAAGGGGCTTTGCGGCGTCAGCGAAAGCGAGTACCGCCAGGCGATGGCGTGGGGAAAATCTCACCCGCTGGAGGATGTCTACCGCCGCCTGATCGCGCTGCGGAAGGAACATCCCGCCCTGCGGTACGGCGATTTCGTGACAAATTTTGCGGCGGGGAAAACCTACAGCTACAGCCGGAATTGGGAGAACACAAGGATCACAGTCACCATGAATCTGGGCGGCGCACCCATTCCCGCACCGCAAACAGGCAGATTGCTCTTGAAAAAAGGCGGCAATCATGACATAATCGGTGCATGGGAGTATGAAGTACGGGAGGAACAGATTCATGGCGGTGACGATTTATGACGTGGCAAAGGAGGCAGGGGTATCCATTGCCACGGTTTCCAAGGCGCTGAACGACAGCTACACCATCCCCGACCAGACCAAGGCGGCGATACGGGAAATTGCGGATCGTCTCGGCTACCGCCCCAACGCGCGGGCCAAGAATTTTGCCCGGCAGGCAAGCGGCACGGTGCTGTTCATCACGGATTTCTACCAGAACATTGCCTTTGAAAATCCCCATATGTTCGAGATCATTTCCGGCATTGCCACGTATCTGGATGGCAAGGACTATTCCCTGACCCTGAAACCGCTGACGAAACAGGCGGCGCCCCTTTACATCCGGGACATCATCCAGCAGCGGCAGGCGGACGCGCTCATCATTCATGCTTTCGTTTTAAGCCCAGAGCTGGCCGCGATCCTTTCCCGGGTGGATTTCCCCTATCTGGTCATCGGAAAGCCGGGATTCCGGTGCAATATCTGCTGGATCGACGTCAATCACGAGCAGGCGGGGCAGATTGCCGCGAATTATCTGCTGGACAAGGGCTACCGGAGAATGGCCTTTATCACGGGGCAGGAAAACGACGCCCTGTCCCAGAGCCGTTTAAGGGGGATCAATCAGGTCATGTCTGAGGAAGAGCTGAGCGTTGAGGTTGTCTGCAATGAATCGCCCTACGCGCTGGACGACGAGGCGCTGTACGGTCTGCTGATGCGCCGCCCCCGGCCGGAGGTGCTGCTTTGCAGCAATAACCATCTTGCTCTGCACTGCCTGCAATACATCCGCCGGATAGGTCTGAAGGTTCCGCAGGACATCGCGCTGCTCACCTTTGACAACTACCCGTTTTCCATGCTGACAGACCCGGCCATCACGGCCGTGGAGGTGGACATGCACGACATGGGCATCAACGCCGCCCGGTTTGTTTTACAGCGGATACGAAAGCCCAACTTACAAACCCAATCCTACTGTACATCCCCGTGCATTCTGGAACGGGAATCCACATAATGGCAAAAAGCCTCTGCTTTCACCAAACGAAAGCAGAGGCTTTTCCATAGACAAAACGAGGGAGACGGTGCCTCCCTCGTTGGTTGTATCAGTACATCTTTGCCCCGGCGGGGATGTGGTTGTCCAGCATCAGCAGATGCAGCTTTTCCTCGCCCTCCTCGTGGTGGACGGCGGAGATCAGCATCCCGCAGGACTCAATGCCCATCATGGGACGGGGCGGCAGATTGGTGATGGCAAGCAGCGTCTTGCCTACCAGCTCTTCCGGCTCGTAATAGGCGTGAATGCCGCTCAGAATGACCCGATCCACACCGGTTCCGTCGTCCAGAGTGAACTTCAGCAGCTCCTTGGACTTCTTGACAGCTTCGCATTCCTTGACCTTTACGGCACGGAAATCGGACTTGGAGAAGGTGTCATACTAATTCTTAATAAGCCTATTTAACTATTCGCAACGATGTGATATACTATATCTGGGTGATGAATATGGCTTCCAGATATAAATTCAGTGAAAAAGAAATCGAAGGAATTGAGCAGGCTCGCAAAGAAAACAAAGACAAGCGAGCAGAATGCCGGTTGAAAGCACTTGAGATGCGGGCAAAAGGAGCAAGCTCCGGGGAAGTTTCTGCAGCAACCGGATTTCATGCTGCCTATGTTACACAGCTTGTCGCAAAATATAGAGATCATGGACTGGATGCAATTTCCGGTAATCACTACGGTGGAAACCACCGCAATATGAGCGTAGAGGAAGAAGCAGCCATTCTTGCGCCTTTTAAGGAACGAGCAGAAAAAGGTGAATTGGTCGAGGTCAGTGAGATCGCAAAGGCATACCAGGCAGCAGTAGACCATCCGGTCAGCAATGGTCAAATCTACTTTGTTCTGCATCGGCATGGATGGCGAAAAATAATGCCCCGAAGCAAGCACCCCAGAAAGGCCAGCGATGAAGAAATCGCGGCCTCAAAAAATTAATACTATTTCCTGATTAAAATCTTTGATTTTAATCAGGAAGGCATCGCCTAATGGCGCTGCCAGTTTTGTGATTTATAAGGAAAGAAATCACAAAACAAGTCTCATATGAACTCCATGCCCTTCAGGCAATTAAAATCTTTTTTAAAGATTTTAATTGGAGTTCAGTATATATAGTCAGTTTGCAGGTTGTTCAGTGACTGCATGACTGACTGCCCGGCGCGTTCATAGGACTTAAAGTTTACCTTGGTGACGAGAAACAGTTCCTTGCGGTCAATGCCGCTTTGCCGGATACCCGCGCCAACTTCTTTTTCGTTGCCGTAGGCTTCCGCTGTGTCGATCATGCGATAGCCGCCGCGGAGCGCCGCGGCCACGGCGTTGGTGCAGGCTTCTCCGCCCAGCATAAACGTGCCGAAGCCCACCAGCGGCATCCGGGTGCCGTTATTCAAAGTCAGATATTCCATGTTTGAACCGCCGTATTTGTACTTGCATAGAAATTTCGTCTATGCTATACTTATCATAACAAGTTCGAGTAACACGAAGTCAAGAGGGGATTTCGGCTATGTACTACACGATCAGACAGATGGCACAGATGTTCGGTGTGACAGAGCATACGCTGCGGTTTTACACGGATCAGGGGCTGCTGCCCTGCACGCGGGACAGAGGCAACCGACGGGTGTTCGACGAGGAATCCGTCAACTGGATGCAGAGCATTATGTGCCTGAAGGGGTGCGGGGCCTCCATCGAGGACATTCGGGAGTACTGCCGCCTGTGCCTGATGGAGGAATCCGAGGAAAATCTGCGCGCACGCTATGCCATCCTTCGGAAGCAGCGGGAAGAAGCCTATAAGCATGTGGAGGAAGCGAAGGCCACCGCAAGGTACATGGATGATAAAGTGGCGCACTGTGAAGCCATTCTCGCAGGGCTGGCGCCGGACGACACCAACCCGAAGAACTGGACGGCGGAAAATCGATCTAAACACGGGGACGCTTTAGGGCCTATCTGAAAACCGTCAACATGCCCAAACAGCGGGTCTTTTCCGCCTGCTGTGCACCATTTTCCCTTGTAATACACAAAGTATTCCTGCGGAAAAATGGCTTCAGCAGGCGAAAAATCCCTCGCTGTTGGTCATATTCCCGGTTTTCAGATAGACCCTAGTAAATTTTGTTATGGAGAAAGTTTGAAAGGGGTATTTTTATGGTTTGCAGCTGCTGCGGCACAAAGAAAGGTTTTTTGGAGATTTTCTATTCGGTTGAAGGAAGCAGGGAGGTCAAGCTCTGCAGCGATTGCCGGGAGGTGGTGGAAAAACTGGACAGAGATGTACTCGGCGGGGAAAAGGAGCTGTACGATCTCCATATGATCCAGCTTCAAAAACGTGCAAAAAATCCTTCCGAAGCGTTCCTGAGCTGGAAAACGGCGCACTTTCCGGTCGAGTAGGGAGTGCGCATGGTGAAAATCGGCGTCATTTCGGATACCCATGGGCTGCTTCGGGAGGAAGTTCTGGAAATTCTGCGGGACTGCGACTGCGTTTTTCACGGCGGGGATATCAACAACCAAGGCGTTCTGGATGCGCTGGGAAAAATCGCGCCGGTCTATGTGGTTCGTGGCAACAACGACAAGGAGTGGGCGGAGCAACTGCCCCATGACCTGACGGTGCAGATAGAGGGATGGAAAATCTTCATGGTGCATAACCGGAAGGAAATCGAAAACCTTCCGGAAGATGCGGATATTGTCATTTTCGGCCACTCCCATAAGTATTTTGAGCAGGTAATCGACGGCAGGCTCTGGCTCAATCCCGGCAGCTGTGGAAAGCGGCGGTTCGGGCAGGAGATCAGTCTTGCGGTTCTGACGGTGGATGGAAAAGATTATCAGGTGCGGAAAATTCTTTTGCCTGAATGAAGGCGGTTACGCCGATGTGATAAAGTACGAGGTGAGTGACGATGCGGCCGATGAAGCCGGATAAGGAAATTTCCGTGTCCACGATTCGGATTCCAACTGTTGGTGGGTCGATCCCGGCGCTGGTGCTTGCCCCGAAGACGGGCGCGGAAAACGCCGTCGGCGTCCTGTGGATTCACGGCGGCGGGTACATTGCGGGAATGAAGGAAATGGTTCATGCGTCCCGTGCGGTAGACCTTGTCAAAAAGTTCGGCGCGGTGGTCGTTTCCCCCGGTTATCGGCTGGCGGTTCAGCGCCCCTATCCTGCCGCGGCCGAGGACTGTTATTCGGCGCTGATCTATATGAAGAATCACGTCCGGGAGCTGGGCATCCGGCGGGATCAGATCATGGTCGGCGGGGAAAGCGCGGGCGGCGGCCTGTGCGCGGCGGTGTGCCTGATGGCGAGGGACAGGGCGTCCGTCAACATTGCGTTTCAGATGCCTCTGTATCCCATGCTGAATGACCGGGACACGGAAAGCTCCCGGGACAACCACGGACAGGTCTGGAACACCCGAAAGAATCATATTGCATGGAAGCTCTATCTCCGGGGCACGCCGAAGGGGCATGTCCCCGCCTATGCCGCCCCGGCAAGGGCGCAGGACGTTTCCGGTCTGCCGCCTGCCTATACCTTTGTGGGGGACGGAGAACCTTTTTACGTGGAGACGCTTCACTACATCGAAGCGCTGAAAAGCGCGGGGATTCCCGCAGATGTGGACGTTTACCACACCGACATCCACGCCTTTGACATGATGCGCCCGGAACTGGAGATCAGCAAAGCGGCTGCGGAGAAATTCAACCGGGCATTTGCCTATGCGCGGGAGCATTATTTCGCGGAAAACGCGTAACCGGCAGGCAATCGGATAGATTGCCTGCCGGTTTTCCGTTGGTTGTACCAAAGTGAACCCCCGGCTATGCCGGGGGTAGAAAAGAGCTTTAGCGGATAACAAAGAAATGGAAAGAATCCCTCAATAGAGCAGAAATGGTTTGCCGACCACACATCTACAGTAGAGAGGGATTTCAACTGACAATCAAGGGCAGTATCGTCTACAGAAATGTTATGGCAGCACCGCACAATTCGGCAAGAAGTCTCAGACAGGATTTTTGTTCCAATTCAAAGTTCCGAAAATGGAGGAATACTGTATGTATTTCCCATTTTCGGAACTGCGGAAGTGGAGCAAAAAGACGGCTGAGACTCGCAGACGCAATTGTGCGGTGTTGCCTTAGAATAAAAAGATACATTGCCCCTTCAGGGGCGGCAGGGCATTTGATGCAGATGCCAGATCGCTCAATACATCTTTAGATGTCTGCCAGTAAAATACCCTTGGACAGCATTTTTTTCCAGAATTCACGGTTTACCTGATTTTTGCACGTCAGATTTGGACATTCCACGAATAGACAGAATTTGTTTCATCCGCTACAATGTAGGCAGGTAGCTGAAAACTGCGTGATAATAAAGAAAAGCCGCGCGGCGGCGTATCCTTCCGGGAGGTAATGTTACATGAAAATCGGATTTATTGGTCTTGGCATCATGGGCAAGCCTATGGTCAGAAACCTTCTGAAAGCAGGCCATGAGGTCTGGGTAAACAACCGCAGCAAAGCTCCCATGGAGGAGCTGGCGAAGGACGGCGCCCATGCCGTCTCACGTCAGGAGCTGGCGGAAAATGCCGAAATCATCATCACCATGCTGCCAAACGGCCCGCAGGTCAAGGAGGTCATGCTGGGGGATGTGGTCAACTACATGCACGCCGGTCAGATATTCATCGACTGCAGCTCCATCAGCCCCGTGGTCTCCAAGGAGATCGCCGCGGTTCTGGCGGAGAAAGGCGTCGAAATGCTGGACGCCCCCGTTTCCGGCGGGGAGCCAAAGGCCATTGACGGCACGCTGAGCTTCATGGTGGGCGGTAAGCAGGAGGTCTTCGACGCCTGCAAGGACATCCTCGCCGCGATGGGCGCTTCCGTGACCCTCTGCGGCGATGTGGGCGCGGGCAATACCACAAAGCTTGCCAACCAGATCATCGTTGCCTGCAACATTCAGGCGGTGGCCGAGGCCTTCACGCTGGCGCAGAAGGCCGGTGTTGACCCTGAGGTGGTCTACCGCGCCATCCGCGGCGGCCTCGCCGGTTCCACGGTTATGGATGCCAAGGGTCCCATGATGATCGCGGGCAACGACAAGCCCGGCTTCAAGATCGACCTGCACATCAAGGATTTGAACAACGCTTTGGACTGCGCCCATGCTGTAGGTGCGCCCGTCCCCATGACCGCCTCCGTTCAGGAAATTCTGCAGTGGCTGCACAACAATGACTGCGGCGGCAACGACCACAGCGCCATCGCCAAGTATTACGAGCGTTTGACCGGTATCAAGATCGGACGCTGATACTGAACTCCAATTAAAATCTTTTCTAAAGATTTTAATTGGAGTTCAGTATAAAATTGTCAACGGAAATGTCTGATTAAGGAGTTTTTATGAAGAATATTGTGATTTATGTCCACGGAAAGGGCAGCTCTGCGGCGGAAGCCGAGCATTACAGACAGCTGCTCCCGGACAGCGAAGTGATCGGATTTGATTACCACGCACAAACCCCGTGGGAGGCCAAGGAAGAATTCCCGGAGTTTTTCGCCCAGCAGCGGAAGCACTGCGATCGTCTCACACTGGTAGCGAACAGCATCGGCGCGTTTTTCTCACTGTCCTCGCTGGATGGAGCGCTGGTTGATAGTGCCTGCCTGATTTCTCCCGTTGTGGATATGGAAAAGTTGATTGAAAATATGATGCTGTGGGCAGACGTGACCGAACAGGAGCTTGCAGAAAAGTTGGAGATTCCAACGGATTTCGGGGAAACGCTGTCGTGGAAGTACCTGTGCTATGTGCGGGAGCATTCGATTTCATGGCGCGTTCCCACCCGTATTTTGTACGGAGAGCATGACAATCTGACCTCGCTGGAGACCATATCGGCCTTTGCGGAGAAAACCGGCGCGGCGCTGACCGTCATGCCCGGCGGCGAGCATTGGTTCCACACGGACAAGCAGGTGCGGTTTCTGGATGACTGGATCACGGAATCCCGCAAATACCGGGAATAACCCCGAAAATCAACTGAATACAAAAAGAATGGGAATTCTCAGCAGACACTGAGAATTCCCATTCCTGGCAGGGGCACTAGGACTTGAACCCAGAGCCTACGGTTTTGGAGACCGCCGCTCTACCAATTGAGCTATACCCCTATGTATTTATATTAGAAGGCGGAAGACCTGAAAAATCTGGTGGGCCTTCAGGGATTTGAACCCGGGACGATCCGGTTATGAGCCGGAGGCTCTGACCAACTGAGCTAAAGGCCCATGAAAATCACGGGTGCATTCAATCACCACGGGTGATATTATAGCATCGAACCAGACGCATGTCAAGCGATTTCTTTGGAAAGTGGAGCAAAATATTGATGCCGTCCGGGACTTGCAAATTTGGCACGGATGGATTACTATATAGGATATAAAAAAGGAGGAAACGCCATGAACGCGGAACAGATTATGAAAATATTTGCGGATACGGCCTATATCCGCACCGGCGGCAGCCCGGAGGAGCTGCGCACGGCACAGTATTTGCAGGATAAGATTGCCGGGCTGGGACTGAAAGCCGAGATCGTGCCGTTCGACGTGCCGATGTCCAGAATACAGGAGGCGGTTTTGCAGGTGGATGGCGTGGAAGTGACCTGCAAGGGCTACCTGTGCGCAGGAAGCGGGGAGGTGGAAGCGCCTTTCTATTATCTGCGGGATTCCAGCCCTTACGCGCTGAGCAAGTGCCGGGGGAAAATCGTGATGATCGACGGCTATCTGGGCTACTGGGTCTACCACGATCTGCTGGAAAACGGCGCGATGGGCTTCGTCACCTATGACGGAAACACCAATTACGCCGACCGGGACATCGACCAGCGGGAGCTGCGCTCTTACGTCCACAACGGAAACCGAATTCCCGGCGTGAACATCAACGCCAAGGACGCGGTGGAGCTGATCCGCAGAGGGGCTTCCACGGCGAAGATCACGCTGAAGCAGGATGAGTATACCGGCCAGTCCCACAACGTCGTTCTGGACATGCCGGGGCAGGTGGACGAGTATATTGCCTTCACCGCCCACTATGATTCCACGTCCCTGTCACAGGGCGCTTATGACAATATGTCTGGCTCTCTGGGAATTCTGGGCATTGCGGAGCATTTCGCGGCGCACCTCCACCGTTACGGCCTGCGCTTCATCTGGTGCGGCAGCGAGGAGCGGGGACTGCTGGGCTCCAAGGCGTACTGCGCCGACGAGGAGAAGCTCAAAAACTGCGTGCTGAACATCAATCTGGACATGATCGGCTGCATTATGGGCAAGTTTATCTCCTGCGTCACCGGCGAGGAAAAGCTGTGCCATTATATTTCCTATCTGGGCGACGAGCTGGGCTTCCCAGTGGAGGTGAAGCAGGACGTGTATTCCAGCGACTCCACGCCCTTCGCCGACAAGGGCGTCCCGGCGGTGTCCTTCGCCCGCATCGCGCCCCCCAATACTGCCACCATTCACAACCGCTATGACACCATGGCGCTGATGAAGGGCGAGCAGATGGTGCTGGATACGGATTTTCTCATTGCCTTTGCGGAGCGTATGGCGAACGCTGTCCGGTGCCCCGTAGCCCGGGAGATGCCGGAGAACATGAAGGAAAAGCTGGACATCTATCTCTGCCGGAAACGCGCGCCGAAGCAGTAAAAGCAATCAAAAACAGAATCTTAACAACAAGGGGCTTCCTCCCAAAATTGAGGAAGCCCCTTAAATATCGATACTTATTCCGGTACGATTCAGAGCGATGTTCATAGATTCGTTTCCAAAACGGGTGAAAATCCAAAGGAATCGCCGCAGAAAACACCGGGAAAAGCGGCGATTTGTCAAAACGACGAAAACAGGACATAATTTATTCATAAGTTTGTGTTGTCTTCTGTATTGTATTATTTTTGGAAAATGTTACAATGAACCTGTACTTTTCCACCGGCTTAGCCGGAAAACTAAAAAGAAAGGTCGATACTATGTTAGAGAAAGTTTTCAAGCTCTCCGAGAACAAGACCACCGTCAAGACTGAGGTCGTGGCTGGCCTCACGACGTTCATGACGATGGCCTACATCATCGCGTTGAACCCGAACCTGCTCACTGGCTTCGGCGCCGCCGGACAGGATCTGTGGAACGGCGTGTTCCTGGCAACCTGCATCGCGTCTGCCATCGGTACGTTCTGCATGGCGTTCCTGGCCAACAAGCCCTTCGCAATGGCTCCCGGTATGGGTCTGAACAGCTTCTTTGCCGTGGTCGTCGGCAACATCGTTGCCATGACCGGCATGACCTACGTGGCTTCCTTCCAGGCCGCTCTGGTCATCATCCTGCTGGAGGGCATCGTCTTCGTTGTCCTGTCCATCTTCAACGTCCGCGAGAAGATCGTGGAGGCCATTCCCCTCGGCATCCGTCTGGGCATCTCTCCCGCTATCGGCCTGATGCTGATGAATATCGGCCTTGGCTCCAACGTGGGTGTCTATGCAGAGGGCAACGGCTTCACCACTCCCTTCTATGTCATGCGCGACTTCTTTGGCGCACTGACTCCCAGCTACCTGCAGAATAACATGGGCGACACCGGTTTCGCCACCATGATCCTGACCGTCGTGACCATGTTTGTCGGCCTGTTTGTCATCCTGGCGATGTCCAAGAAGGGCATCAAGGGTTCCGTGCTGTACGGTATGCTCGTCGCTTCCGTGATTTACTGGATCGGCTCCTTCGCCTTCCTGCACACCAACCCCTTCGCCTCCCTGGCTACCGCTTCCTTCCTGCCCCCCTTCGCCGATATGGCTCAGGTCACCCTGTTCAAGTTCAACTTCGCCGGCTTCATGGAAATCGGCTGGTTCACCGCCATCACCCTGATCATCACCTTCTGCATCATTGACATGTTCGACACCATCGGCACTTTGGTCGGCACCGCCTCCCGCGCCGGTATGGTGGATCAGAACGGCGATATGCCCAACATGAAGGAAGCCCTGCTGTCTGACGCCATCGGCACCATCGCCGGCGCCTGCACCGGTACTTCCACCATCACCACCTTCATCGAGTCCGCTTCCGGTGTTGAGGCCGGCGGCCGCACCGGTCTGACTGCTGTCGTCACCGGCCTGCTGTTCCTGGCCTGCATCTTCATCGCCCCCATCGCTGCCATCATCCCCGCCGCTGCCACCTCCGCTGCTCTGATCTACGTGGGCATCCTGATGCTCCAGGGTCTGAAGCGGGTCGACTTCGACGATATGGATCAGATGGTTCCCGTGGCGCTGATGCTCATCGGTATGCCCATCTCCGGCTCCATCGGCCACGCCATCGGCCTGGGTCTGATTTCCTACACCATCATGAAGATCTTCGGCGGCAAGGCCAAGGAAGTTTCCGTCCTGACCTACGTGATCTCCGCTCTGTTCCTGGTGAAGTTCTTCCTGGCTGTGTAATTAAGAATGCAAAAATGAATTTCCGCCCGAAAGAAGCTTGCTTCTTTCGGGCGGTTTTTGCGCAAGTA
>OBYM01000719.1_pt1 | contig 16644 bp, 16 predicted proteins | sample 1538191 | NCBI WGS metagenome assembly OBYM01 (sample SAMEA2580165, study PRJEB22360) | human gut metagenome | biome: human gut; feature: human-associated habitat; material: faeces | place: Denmark | collected 2008/2010 | reverse complement strand
ACCTTGAGGACCAGTGGCACCCGTGGGACCAGTGGGTCCGGTTACGCCGGCGAGCCCATTTTCACCGGGAAGTCCTTGCGGCCCAGTGGGGCCGGTGGGACCCGTAGCACCGGGAACACCCTGGAGACCTTGAACACCCTGGGGGCCCGTGGGGCCGGGGATTCCCTGAGGTCCCCGGGGACCCTGAATTCCCTGAACACCCTGAGGGCCGGTGGGACCGGTGGGTCCGGTCTTACCCGGCCAGCCCTGGGGACCTTGCGGGCCTTGGGGGCCCTGAGGCCCTGGAACAGGGCAGCAGCAGGGGGAGCAGCCGCAGCAGCAGGGATCGTTGCGGTTGCAGTCGTTGGGACGGTAGATATTCATAAAGACCATCCTTTCTTTGGCGGATCAGAGGGCGGAAAAACCGCCTCTCATTGACAGAATATGCGGACAGGCCGGATCCGTGCCAGTCCCGGGCAAAATCTTTTTTCCAAGGCTTTTGTCTATTCTGCGCATAGATTGTCAATTTGTTAACAAAGTCGGTCCTGTAGTTTGTCCATCCTCTCCGAAAAAAATCCACGAGCAACGGGCACAACTCAGGGGGAACGCTGAAAAAAATTTGGCATCTTATTATCTCTCACACCCCTGTGCTAAACTGGAGGAAATGAAATTGTTCAGGAGGAAGAAAGATGCCCCAAAATAAGAGAGAAAGTCTGATCTATACCGTGTTGATGTGTTTTGTGATGGTCCTGTGGATGAGCGTGTACAATGTGGCGTTGCTTCACGGGGAGCTGAGTTTTTCCGTGATCCAGAGCGCTTGGCTGGGATTCCCCATCGCTTACGTTTTTGCCATGTGCTGTGATTGGTTCCTGGTGTCCAAATTGGCCAAGGGATTTGCCTTCCGGTTTTTGGTCAAACCCGGAGTCAGCAGTCCCCTGAAAATCGTGATTGCGGTTTCCTGCTGCATGGTGGTGCCCATGGTGTTGATCATGTCCCTCTACGGTGCGGTGGAGGCTGCCACCCACTCCGGTGCTTGGGGTTCTATTCCCATGATATGGCTGGTAAACATTCCCCGGAACTTCATCATGGCCCTGCCCTTTCAGCTGTTGATCGCAGGACCGCTGGTGCGATTCCTGTTCCGCAAGGCGTTCCCTGTGGGCTGCGTCCAGGGGTGATGCCAATAAAAAAGGAGGCTGTTCAAGCCTCCTTTTTTATTCTTGCAAATATTCCTCCAGGCACAGTCCCCCAGTAGTGATTTCCTGGGCCGCCTCTTTTCCCACATAGCGGTAATGCCATGGCTCATATCCCACGCCGGTTTCCGCCTCCTTGTCCTTGGGATAGCGGAGGATGAATCCGTACTCCCAGCAGTGGGACATCAGCCATTGCTGTTCCGGGGTGGATTCTTGCTCCTCTTCCAGCAGTTGGAATCCCTGGGCCACAATGTCCACCGCCAGGCCCAACTGATGCTCACTCTGTCCGGCGGGGACCACCCAGCGGGAGGCCTCCTCCTCCGCCTGTTCCGGGGAAAATCCCTGGGCCAGGTACTTGTCCACGTCCTGCTGGTGAAGGCTGTCCTGATCCTCCCAAGTGCGGAAGGAGGAGCAAATCAAGGGGGACAGTCCCTGAGCTTTCATATCTTCCAGCATTTGATCCAGTTTTTCCGCGGCCCGGCTGTCAAATTGACCACCCTGTACGGAAGTCAGTTCCACAGTGAAATCCCGAGGCAAAGGGTGGTCCCGGTTGACCAGACGCAGCTCCCAGGGGGATTCCACTTTCTCTTGGGAGACGGAGGCTGTTCCTCCTTGGGTGGCGGGAACAGCCTGCGAAGCCTCCACTCTGTGGCTGGATGCAGTCAGGGGAGTGTGAGGCCACAGAAGTATGGTCAAAACAGCGCAGAAAACCACTGCCAGCCAGGGGATCCATCGCCGCAGAGCACTGGGTTTTCGGGCATGGCGGGGTGTGCTTCGTTTCATGAGGGAACCTCCTTTCCGTTTCTAAAGTATTAGACGGATGTGGGGTGAAAAAGTCTGACAGCCTTCGGGATTTTTTTACAGCAAAAAAGGACCACCTCAGCCGGAGGCGGTCCCTTTTTGTGTCAGGGTTCGTCACGATGACCCTTTTTTCGCTTTTTTACACACTCAGTAAGCAGGTACTCAATTTGACCGTTAATGGACCGGAAATCGTCCTCAGCCCAAGCGGCCAGATCCTCCCAGAGCTTGGGGGAGATGCGCAGCAGGAGCTGCTTTTTCGCCTTTTCTTTTTCCTCCAAAACAGCTCCTCCTCTCCTTTCGTACCTATGTTACCTTCAAACTTGCCGTTGGTCAATAGATGGATCCGCTGTTGACAATGGGTTGGGCGTCCTTGTTGCCGCAGAGCACCACCAGCAGATTGCTGACCATGGCGGCTTTGCGCTCCTCGTCCAGGTTCACAATGCGGTTGTCGTTGAGCTGGTCCAGGGCCATCTCCACCATGCCCACAGCACCCTCCACGATCTTCTTCCGGGCGGCCACAATGGCTTCCGCCTGCTGCCGCTGCAGCATGGCTGCGGCGATCTCCGGGGCGTAGGAAAGGTGGGTGATGCGCACTTCCAGAATTTCCAATCCGGCCATGGCAACCCGATCCTGCAGGTCCTTTTTCATCATGTCGGCGATCTCCTGGCTGCTGCCCCGCAGAGTCTTTTCGCCCAGGTCGTCATCCTCCATCAGGTCATAGGGATACATCCGGGCGATGTTCCGGGTGGCGGAGTCGCACTGGGTGCTCAGGAAGGTGCGGTAGTTCTGCACATTGAACACAGCCTTTGTGGTGTCCACAATCCGCCAGATCACCACAGTGCCGATGACGATGGGATTGCCCCGCTCATCATTGACGGTCTGTTTCTCATTGTTCAGCGTCATGGTTTTCAGGGAGACCTTCTTGTTCCCGCCGAAGGTGACGCTGGTGTTGCCGTTGATGGTGGTCATGGAGGCGGGGGCAGCTCCGGGATTGATCCCCTCACAGAAGGGATTGACCCAGAAGTAGCCGTCCTTCTTCAAAGTGCCGTAATACTTGCCGAACAGGGTGAGCACCAATGCCTCGTTGGGGTTCAGAACCTTCAGCCCGGGCATGAGGAACAGATCCAGCAAAAACACCAGGGACCCCAATACAATCAGGGCCACAGCCAAGGGCACATTGGTGGACCAAAGAAGGATGGGTCCGCAGATGGCCACGGCAATGCTGCCAAAGAACAGCACCAGAATCAGTGCCAGCATGGCAAAGCCGTTTTTAAACTTGGCGGGTTTTTCTTGGTAGCGGTTGACGATTTTTTCATTTTCCTCCATACAGTACAACTCCTTTTCAAGCTTTCTGTTTGATATCATTATAATATTAAAATGTGTCGCCGTCAAGAGGGGAGTGTCCCTGTTTTTACAGAAAATAACTTGCACTGTGCATAAAATCAACCTATAATAGAAGTGATTTTTGGAAAAAGGGAGGGCTTTTTTATGGATAATCGCTTTACGGTTCGCCGGTTGCCCAATGGAGTTACAGAGATCAGTGACCCTTCCCAGGTGCACAGCTTCCTGGTGGAAGGAGCGGAAAGAGCAGTGCTCATCGACACTATGGTGGGACTGCGGGGGCTCAAAGACCTGGTGTCCACCTTGACGGAGCTGCCTGTGGAGGTAGTCCTGACCCATGGTCACATGGACCACGCCGGAGGGGTCTATGAGTTTGGCGCCTGTCGCATCCATCCTGAGGATGTCCCCATGCTGGACGGCAAAACGCTGCCCAGCCGCATGGGCTACATGAACGGTCAGTTCCAGGCCATGGGCGAGCCTTGTCCGTTCTCGGAGGAGGAGTTTCTTCCCGACTGCCCGGTGGAGTGTACACCTCTCCAGGGCGGGGACAAGCTGGACCTGGGGGGCAGGGTGCTGGAGGTTCTCCATGTGCCGGGCCATACCAAGGGCTCCCTGTGCTATTTGGATCCGGTGACCGGGGACTTTTTCGCGGGAGATGCTTGTAACAATAACACTCTTGTGATGATGGACACCTCTGCCACCGTCAGTCAATATTTGGAGGCGCTGTTGGCCCTTAAAGAGCGCCAAGGGGAGATTCAGCAGTTCTACCTGTTCCACGGACCCAGCCTTCAGGATAAGTCCTGTATTGACGACAATATCCAGTGCTGCCGGGAGATCCTGGCGGGGACGGACGACCACGTGCCGGTGGAGTTCCTGGGGCGTCAAGGATACTTAGCTAAGGAGCGCAACCCCGGCACCTTTGACCGGAAGGACGGCAGGTTCGGAAACATCATGTACACCCCGAACCTGGTGAAATGAGGGAACACTTGTGAAAAAACTGTATCTGATCGGCGGCCCTATGGGCGTGGGGAAGACCACGGTCTGCCGGGAGCTGAAATCCCTGTGCCCGCCCAGCGTCTTTTTGGACGGGGACTGGTGCTGGGACATGGAGCCCTTTCAGGTGACCCCGGAGACCACCCGGATGGTCCAGGAAAACATTTCATTTTTGCTGGGGCAGTTTTTGCGCTGCTCCGCATACGAGACGGTGATTTTCTGCTGGGTGATGCATCAGCAAGCCATTGTGGACCAGGTGCTCTCCCACTTGCCCCTGGAGGGGGTGGAAGTGCGGTGCGTGTCGCTGTTGGCCCGGCCGGAGACCTTGCGGGAGCGCATTGGCCGGGATGTGGCGGCGGGCCTGCGGACTTGGGATGTGCTGGACCGCAGCCTTCAGCGGCTGCCCCTGTACCAGGAGCTTTCCACGGAGAAGCTCTGGGTGGACGACATGACGCCTCGTCAGGTGGCGGAGTGCTTGGCAGGTCTGCTTTAAGCTCTCGGAAAGATGGCAAATAAAAAGAGCCGCTGCAATCATGCAGCGGCTCTTTTGCAGCCTAGCAGGCTTGTCTTATCCGTTGAGGGAGGCCACAATGGCATCCTTGAGGGCGTCCAGCTGAGCTTTGCTGTCGGCCTTCAAAGCGGACTTCAGGGTGACCACAGGCTCCAGCACGTTCATGTTCTTCATCTCGTCCAGGCGCAGGCGCATCAGCTTGCCGCTGGCGGGATTCCAGGTGCCGTTCTCGATGATGCCCACAGTGCGGTTCTGCACCAGCAGGGCCTTCATGTCGTGGAGGAAATTGTACATGGCCGGATAAATGCTGTTGTTGTAGGTGGGGCAAGCCAGCACAATGTGGCTGCACCGGAACACCTGGGAGATCAGTTCAGACACGTGGGTGGAGGACACGTCGTAGACCTTCACGTCCTTGACACCGGCAGCGGCCAGGCTGTCTGCCAGCAGGTTGGCAGCATTCTCTGTGTGGCCGTACATGGAGGCGTAGAAGATGGCCACAGCCTTGTCCTCGGGCTCATAGCGGCTCCACAGGTCGTACTTGCCCAGGAGATATCCCAGGTCGCTGCGCCAGATGGGACCGTGGAGGGGGCAGATGGTCTGGATGTCCAGGCCGGAGAGCTTCTTCAAAGCGGCCTGCACCTGTGCGCCGCTGCCAACCGTGTGGTGGGAGTGGTCCCGGCGCGCGTCCCCCAGCCAGTCCTTGTCAAAGTCCACCTCGTCGTTGAAGAGGCCGCCGTCCACTGCGCCGAAGGTGCCGAAGGCATCGGCGGAGAACAGGATCTTCTCGCTCTCCTCATAGCTGACCATGACCTCGGGCCAGTGGACCATGGGGGCGGTGTAGAACCGCAGGGTGTGCTGGCCCAGCTCCAGGGCGTCGCCCTCCTTGACCACCAGGGCGCGGCTGTCCACGTCAAAGTCGAAGAACTGACGCATCATCTGGAAGGTCTTGGCGTTGCCCACGATCTTCAGATTGGGATAGTAGGGCAGCAGGGTCTCGATGGTGGCGCAGTGATCGGGCTCCATGTGATTGACGATCAGGTAGTCCAGGGGCCGGTCGCCCAAAGTGGCCCGGACATTCTCCAAAAACTGCAGGGTGATGGAGGAGTCCGCCGTGTCCAGCAGGGCGGTTTTCTCATCCAGAATCACGTAGGAGTTGTAGGACACACCCCGAGGAATGGGGAAGAGGTTCTCAAACAGAGCCAAACGGCGGTCGCTGCCGCCCACCCATACCACAGAATCGCTGACATTTCTTGTATAGACCATGAAGGGTTCTCCTTTCAAAGAGGGTTTCCGGTGAAAAGAAAAGCTACACTTTGATAATTTTTTACCAACCACAAAGAGAGTATCATATTTTTTGCAAAATAGCAAGGGATATCCCTTTTGGGGACGAAAAAAGGGACCGCACAAAGCGGACCCTTTTTTGTGGAAAAAGGCTTATTCAGCCAGCGCCCGGCTGAGCCAGGCGTCAGCGATATCCAAAGCCAGGTAAAGACCATTTTTCTCGCTGGTCTTCACAATCTGCTTGCGGGTGCGGATCTCGGGGTCGGTGTACATCAGCTGGACGGTCACCTTGTCGGCCACGTCCAGGTCGCCCACTTTCTTCTTGGACTTAATATCCATCTTGATGACGTATTTATCCTTCATGCTGCCATAGTAGATGGTATCCCCGCTGCGCACCAGGGGCTTTCCCTTGTAGGTGGGGAAGCTCTGTTTTTTCTGCTCGCTCAAAGAATCACCGCGCTTTCTAAGATTGTAAAAATCACTCGCCCAAGTAAGAACGCACCATGGCTTTCAAAAGCTCGTCGCGGTCGATCCGGCGAATGAGGCTGCGGGCGTTGTTGTGGGTCGTGATATAGGTGGGGTCTTCCGAGAGGATGTATCCCACGATCTGGCTGATGGGATTGTATCCCTTCTCCTTCAGCGCGTCATAGACGGTGAGCAGGATGCGCTTCATATCCGCCTCGCGCAGGTCTTCCATAGAAAAGGTAATGGTGTTGTTGGAATAATCTTCCGGCATGGGGAACACCTCCGTATCTTCCCAAAATTCCTACCTTATATCATACAGGAATTGTGTGGGGATTGCAAGCCCTTTTTGGACCCAGGAATCTCCAACGTCCTGAAAAAGGCGGTGAGCCCTTTTTGTCAGGAGCGCAGAGTGGCTCCCACAGCGGCGGCCTTTTCCACAATGCTGTCCACCCAGGGCTGGACCTCCTCTTTGGAGAGGGTGCGGTCATTGGAGGAGAAGGCAAAACGCAGGGTCAAGCTCAGCAGGCCCTTCTGCTGGAAGGAGTCGATGAGCGTCACACCGGTGAGAGTATCGGGGTCCATATCCGCCCAAGCGGGAGCCAGCTGACCAAAGGTCAGGCCCTCGGGCATGGAGAAGGACAGGTCGATGTCAATGCCCGGGAACCGGGAGGGCTCCCGATAGGCGATGTCCGTGGTGGGGATGGCGGCAAAGGCATCCATATCCAGCTGGGCGCAGACTACAGCGGCCTTCTTGTCCAGCTTGGCCCCCACGGAGGGATGCAGGGCGCACAGCCAGCCCAGCTCCTTGCCGTCAAAGGAGATGGAAGCGGTGTTCCGGGGATGCTGCCAAGCGTGGCGGGGCTCCACATTCTGGAAGGTGAACTGGGCCCGCTTGATGTCCCGGCCCAGGGTGGTCAGGATCTCCAGCAGCTCCAGGTACAGCTCCTTTTCGCTGCGGGTGCGGCTGTACAGGGCAATGCCCAGCTTTTTCCGCTCGTTGCACATGCCGTCTTCCTTCACGCCTTCGCAGACCCGGCCAATCTCATAGATGCCGAAGTCCGGGGCAAAGGACTTGTTCTCGCCTACAAAGGCCAGCATGGTGGGACCCATGTTGGTGCGCAGGGTCTCCAGGTCGGGGCTCTGGGGGGAGAGGAGTTTGACGTTCTCTTCCACAGAGATGCCCAGGTCCTTGCACTTCTTGGCGTCGAACCAGATGTAGGAGTGGACCTCGTGGAGGTGGAACCGCTGCACAAGAATATCTTTTGCAAAATTGTCGGCTTTATTTCCAGCGCTGCGCTTTTCGGGATAGAGAGCGCTGTGGGTGGTGGTGATCTGGAAGTTGTCGTAGCCGTAAATTCGGGTGATTTCCTCAATGATGTCGGCCTTGATGGTCACGTCCTTGGTGGCGCGCCAGGAGGGAACCTCCACCTGGAACTGGCTTCCGTCAAACTGGGCGCCGAAGCCCAGAGCCTGGAGGGTGCTGAGGATTCGGTCATTGCTGATCTCAATGCCGGTGTATCGATCCACGTAGGCCTTGTCGAAGGTCAGAGACACGGTGGGATAGCGCTTGCAGTACACGTCCGTCAACCGGGAGATCACCTGAGCATCGGGGTCGATGTCCAGCAGCAGCTTCAGGAACCGGCCGATGGCGGTGGGGCACATCTCCGGATCCAGGGTCTTCTCATACCGCATGGAGGCGTCGGTGCGCAGGCCCAGCCGGGTGGAGGACTTCCGCACGCTGACAGCGTCGAAGTTGGCGGATTCCAGCAGCAGGCTGTCGGTGTGGTCCTCGATCTCGGAATCCAGGCCGCCCATGATGCCGGCAATGGCCACGGGTTCACCCTTGGAGCAGATCATCAGGGTGTTCTCGTCCACGTGGCGCTCCTGACCGTCCAGAGTGGTGAACTGGAAGGGAGCCTCAAAGCGCTGCACTTCGATCTGGTCCACCTTGGAGCAGTCGAAAGCGTGCATGGGCTGACCCATCTCCAGCATCAGGTAGTTGGTCAAATCGGCCAGCAGGTTGATGGCACGGCTGCCGCAGTAGAACAGGCGGATGCGCATGTCCACGGGGCTGACCTTCTTCTGGATATTGCGCACCTTCAGGCCGGTGTAGCGGTAGCACAGCTCCTGGTCCTTCACATCGATCTGGATGGGGTCCAGGTTGTCGTAAGCTTCCAGGGAGACGGTCTCCAGGGGCTTGAGCTCCCGGTCGGTGAGAGCTGCGAACTCCCGGGCGATGCCATAGTGGCCCCACAGGTCGGGACGGTTGGTCAGGGACTTGTTGTCCACCTCGAACACCGTGTCCTTGATGGCGTACAGCTCACAGATGTCCGTGCCCACGGGGGTATCCTCCGGCAGCTCCATCAGGCCGGAGTGGTCATCGGAGATGCCCAGTTCTTTTTCGGAGCAGCACATGCCGTGGGACTCATACCCGGCGATGGCAGCGCAGGTGATCTCCTGGCCGGCCACCATGCCTCCCTCCTTGACGAAGGGGATGATCATGCCCTCCCGCACATTGGGAGCGCCGCAGACCACGTCATAGACCTTGTCGCCGCCGTCCACCTTCAGCAGGTGGAGCTTTTTGGAATTGGGATGATTCTCCACGGAGAGGATCTTGCCGGCAACCACGTCCCGCAGATTCTCGCCCATGTGGTAAACGTCCTCCACCTCAGCGGTGGACAGGGTGAAACGATGGATCAGGGCCTCCAGGTCCAGGCCGGACAGGTCGACAAAATCCCCGATCCAGTTCATAGAAATCAACATGGCTTTCTTCCCCCTCTCTTATTCGTGGCGGAACTGGGACAGGGCCTTCAAGTTGCCGCTGTTCAGATCCCGGATGTCCTTGACGCCGTATTTCATCATGGCCAGACGGGTCAGGCCCAGGCCAAAGGCAAAGCCGGTGTACTCCTCAGGGTCGATGCCGCCCATCTTCAGCACGTTGGGGTGGATCATACCGCAGGGGCACAGTTCCAGCCAGCCGGAGTTCTTGCAGCTGGGGCAGCCCTCGCCGCCGCAGATCAGGCAGGAAATGTCCAGCTCGAAGCCGGGTTCCACAAAGGGGAAGAAGCCGGGGCGCAGCCGCACGGTGATATCCCGCTCAAACACCTCGGACAACATGGTCTTCATAAAATAGATCAGGTTGGAGATGGAGATGTTCTTGTCGATCATCAGACCTTCCATCTGGAAGAAGGTGTTCTCATGGCAGGCGTCGGTGGCCTCGTTGCGGAAGCAGCGGCCGGGGAACACCGCCCGCAGGGGAGCGCCATACTTCTTCATAATGGCGTTCTGAGCTGCGGAGGTGTGGGTCTTCAGCAGCTGACCGTTGGAGAGGTAGTAGGTGTCCTGCATATCCCGGGCGGGGTGATGCTTGGGAATATTCACCGCCTCAAAGCACTCGTAGTCGGTGACGATTTCCTTGTAATCCTCAATGGTAAAGCCCATGGAGGAGAAGATCTCCTCCAGCTGCCGCTGCACCAGGGTGATGGGGTGATAGGACCCCTCGGACTGATCCACGGGCAGGGTGACGTCATACTGTTCCGCGGAGGCGATCTGACGCTCCTCCTCAGCGGTGCGGATGGCCTCCACCTGGTGGGTGATGCCCTCCTCCACCTGGCGCTTGAGCTGGTTGATCAGCTGGCCCATCTCTTTTTTCTGGTCGCCGGCCACGGATTTCAAGCCTTTGAGCAGTTCGGTGACCGAGCCTTTTTTGCCCAAGTAGGCAACCCGCAGCTTTTCCACGGCGTCGCTGTTCTGGGCGGCCTGCAGCTCTTTTTCAAAACTCTGCCGCAGGGCTTCGATGGTTTCCTTCATGTGTGCGTTCCTTCCTTCCTAAAACAGTGGGAAATTTTGGGGACAAAAAAACTCCGCCCCCAGAGTAAGGGGCGAAGTGACTTCTTCGCGGTACCACCCAAATTCAGCAGGCTGCAAAAAAGCATCCTGCCCTTTTTCGACCTGTAACGGGGCCCGTGCCGTCGGTGCCTACCGGGCTGTGGATCACAGCTGTTCAGCGCCGCCGCTCCAAAAGGAACTTCCCCCCGCTTGCCGCAGAACCGCGCTTGCAGCCGGTGACGCAGTCTCTCTGACCGGGCGAGGCAAGGGTACTTTCTTTCTTCCACGCGTTTTTTCAATCATACCACAAAATCCCCGGGGATTCAAGGGGGGCGGGGTATTTTCTCGGCGGGGAAGCGGGGGAGGATTTCTTTCGGAATGTTCACAAAAGATTTATTTGAATCCTGCGTGGATTTGTGATATGATAAGCACCATGGAATGCGGCAGAGAAGAACTGCTGCAATGACGAAAGGATGAAAAAAGAGCATGGGCGACGTATTTATTGAACGTATGATAAAGAAAAAATTTGAAACCATGGACATGCTGATCCTTCTGGGGATTGTCGTGGCCATGATCGTGGTGGTATTTATCGGGTTTATCGTGGGGTTCTTCATTTTTCCCTTCCCCATGCTCACCTTCCTGGTGGCCCTGGGCGCGGGCTTTGGCGGCTATAAGCTGCTGACCATGCGGCTGCTGGAGTACGAATACAGCTTGACCAACGGCTTTGTGGCAGTGGATAAGATTATGAACCGTTCCACCCGTAAGCGCATGACCTCCTTCGAGTGCAGCTCTGCCGAGGACATTGGAGAGTACCAGAAGAACGAGGCCAGGCTGAAGAACCAGAGCTTTGACGCCAGAGTGTTTGCCACCCAGTATTCCGATCATCGTGACAGCTGGTATATGATTGTCCGCAGCGGCAAGACCGGCAAGACCCTGGTGGTGTTTGATCCCGATGAGGAGTTTCTGGATGCTGTGAAGAAGTATATTCCTCGTCCGTTGAAGTTTGAGAAGTTCGGACGGGGTTAAGGGCTAGAAAACGAAAAAGTTTTTGCAGCAGCTTTTTTCAAAAAGCTGCGACCTTAAAACCGGCGCAGCCGGAAAGAAAATCCAGCGAGCGCGGCGCGTCAGCCTGAAGGGCTGTAGCCGCACGAGCGGCCCTTTTGATTTAAATTTAGAAAAGGACATCCGAGCTATAAAACTCGGATGTCCTTTTGTTGTACACAAAACAGGGACGCGCCTTGGCCTATCTGACTTCGTCAGCGTGCGGCCTACGGCGCTTTATTTTTGACGGCTGCGCCGTTTTTTTAAGGGCGTTTCAGGTCGCAGCTTTTTGAAAAAAGCTGCTGCAAAAACTTTTTCGTTTTCCCTTACTTCATGGTTCCTTTAATCAGCGGCGAAATCCGCTTGTAAATCACAAAGGTGATGAGCACACTGCACATTGCTTTGACAAAGGTGAAAGGCATGTTGAAGACAAGCAGCGCCTGGGGCAGCGTCTTTACCCAGGGGAGAATGGCCTGATACATGGCCATGACCTTGTCAGTGGTCATGTTAAAGAACACGGCGTACGCCGGGTAGCTGATAAAATAGTTGATGGGCAAGCTGAGAATGGCCATCACCAGTGCCCCCACAAAGGAGCCTACCACGGCACCCACCCGGTCCTTGCGGTACTTGTAGATCAGTCCCGCCGGCACCACAAAGGTGACACCCATGAGGAAGTTGCACAGTTCTCCGGCACCGCCGGTGGAGGAGGTGGGCAGGTTCACTACGTTTTTGATCAGGCACACCGTGGCCCCGCTGACAGGTCCCAGGGTGAAGGACGCGATCAAAGCCGGCAGCTCGGAGAAGTCCATGGCCAAGAAACTGGGGAGAATGACGGGGATGCTGAAGCTGAAGAACATCAGCACGGTGGCCACAGCGCCCAGAATAGCGGTTACAGCCAGGGTTCTTACGTTGATTTTCTTTTGCATGAGATCAATCCCTTTCGGAAAAATATGCAAAAGACCGAAGGGGTGTGATGGACCGGCATCCCGGAGAGAACGTTCGGACCATCACAAAACCCCGGAGCCTGCAGAAGGTTCCGGGGTTTTTCGAAACAACATGATGAAAGGGGGGATTCCTCCCCCGACCTTCTCACATCCGGACTTTGCCGCAAAAGCGGTTCACCGTCGGTGCTGGAATCACACCAGCTCGGCGGAGGGAGACCCTCCGTTCGCAGACTGTACTGCCGGTAAGGAATTGCACCTTGCCCCGAAGATCATTTGCTGGTATCATTCTATTACAGAGTGATGCGCCTGTCAAGGAGGAGGATATCATGAAGCTCTTTTGCAGAGACGAAATGCAGCGTCTGGAGATGGCAGCCGTGGCTGCGGGAACACCCCTTTCCCTGCTGATGGAAAACGCGGGGGCCGCTGTGGCAGACCAGGTGGAGCGCCGCTGCCGTCCAGTAACCGGCAAGACCGCAGTGGTGCTGTGCGGCCGGGGGAACAACGGCGGGGACGGCTTTGTCTGTGCCGGACGGTTGAGCAGGCGGGGGATGAACTGCACCGTGGTGCTGGTCCAAGGGGAGCCCCGTACCGATCTGGCCCGGGCGGCTTATGAGGCCATGCCTCCGGAGGTGACGGTCTTTTCCGGGGAGGAGGAAGAGCCCGTCCGCACAGTGTTGGAAGGAGCGGACGTGGTGGTGGATTGCGTGTTCGGATTCAGCTTCCGGGGAGAGCTCTCCGGGACAGCGGGCAGGCTGTTGGGGTTTGCCGCAGGCCTGTCCTGCTTGAAACTCTCCGCCGACCTGCCCAGCGGTGTGGAGTGCGATACCGGACGGGTCAGTGCCGGAGCTTTCCGGGCGGACGTCACGGTGACTTTCACCGGTCTGAAACCTGCCAATGTGTCCTATCCTGCCAAGGAGTTCTGTGGGGAGACGGTGGTAGCCCAGGTGGGAGTGCCCGCCGCGTTGATGGAGGGCGCTGAGACTCGTCTGTCCCTCACGGACGAGGACTTTCCCCGGGAGTGGCTTTCAGAGCCGGACCCCCAGGTCAACAAAGGGGACCAGGGCAAGCTGCTTCTGGTGTGCGGCAGCTGGGGCATGGCCGGAGCCTGCATCATGGCGGCCAAAGCGGCTCTGCGCTGTGGCGTAGGGCTGTTGCAGATCGCTGTGGAGGAGCGGCTCTACCCGGTGATCTCCCAGGCGGTGCCCCAAGCGGTGTACGTGATCCTGGACTGGGAGGACCGCCGGGAGGAGAGTGAGGCCGCTCTGCTGGAGGCCTTGGAGTGCTGTAGTGCTTGCGTCATGGGCTGCGGCCTGGGGACCCGCTCGGAACTGGTGTGCCCCCTGGTGTTTTCCCATTGCCGGGTGCCTCTGCTGGCGGATGCGGACGCCATCAACTTCCTCAGCCGGCATTCGGGCTTTTTGGAGGGGTTGGAGATTCCGCTGGTGCTCACGCCCCATCCCGGGGAGATGGCCCGGCTCTGCGACGACACCATTCCGGAGATCCAGTCAGACAGGCTGGGAGCCGCCCAGCAGAAGGCGCGGGAGACCGGGGCAGTGGTGGCCTTAAAAGGCGCCGCCACCGTGGTTGCCGCACCGGACGGCAGGTGCGCCGTAAATCCCACCGGGAATCCCGGCATGGCCAAGGGCGGCAGCGGGGACGTACTGGCGGGAATGGCGGGAGCCTTCCTGGCTCAAGGGCTGGGTTGCTATGAGGCTGCGGTGCTGGCGGTGTACCTCCACGGTATGGCAGGGGACCTGTGTGCTCAGTGGTTTACCCAACGGGCCATGCTTCCCACGGACCTGCCGGAAATGCTGCCTCAGGTGTTCCGGCGATACCTGTAATCAGGGCCGGAGCATTTGAATGTGGGGGATGCCGTCCTCCAGGAATTCCTCCGAGACCTGGCGGAATCCCGCCTGCTCATAAAAGGATTTGGCGTAGGTTTGGGCTTCAATGCGGATGGGTCCGTCCCCCAGCCAGTCCCTGGCGGCTTGAAGCCCCCGGTTTAACAGCTGGGTGCCCAATCCCTGGCGGCGCTTTTTGCTGATGACCCGCCCCAGGGACGCCTCTGGGAAGGACACGCCAGGAGCCAGCACCCGGAGATAGGCTTGGATGCCTTCTTGGTCCCGGGCGAAGACGTGCAGGGCTTGCTGGTCCTTGCCGTCCAATTCGTGATAGGGACAATTTTGCTCCACTACGAACACATCCACCCGCAGCTGGAGAATTTGATACAGCTCCTCTGCGGTCAACTGGGAAAAGGTTTTAATCAGCCATTCCATGCCAGGTCTCCTCTCGGTTCTGTGGTTCTGCTATGCTGCATAGTATACCATACTTTTTTGGCGGGGTGGGGCTTGCTTTACAAATGATACGGAATCTGATAGAATGTCTTTCAACTCCCGCAGTGCGCATGGGAGTATAGGGAACAGGGGAGATTTGAATGACGTATACATATCTGTGGTCTTTTTTTCTCTTTGCATTTTTGGGATGGTGCTCAGAGGTCGCCTTTGCTGCGGTGCGGCAGAGACGGTTTGTCAACCGGGGCTTTTTAAACGGCCCCCTGTGTCCCATCTACGGTTTGGGCGTGGTTGGGATGGATTTTCTGTTGCGGCCCTTTTCCGGGAATTTGGCCATGTTGTTGGTGGGCTCCATGCTGTTGGGGTCCGCACTGGAATACCTGGCAGGTTTCTTGCTGGAGAAGCTGTTTCATCAAAAATGGTGGGATTATTCCGACTCTCCCCACAACCTTCACGGGTATATCTGTCTGAAATTCAGTGTGCTGTGGGGCGTGGCCGGAGCCGTGGTGGTGCGGTATTTGATGCCCTTGAGCCATGATCTTTTTTCGCGGATTCCCACCTCGGTAGGCTGGGTGCTGCTCATTATTCTGGGAAGCCTTGTGACGGCGGATTTCCTGGTCACAGCCATTGGCTTGGTGGGTTTGAACCGCAAGCTGAAAAATTTGGAGTATGTCACCAGCCGTCTGCGTCTAGGTTCTGACAAGCTGGGAGAGGATATCTCCAAAGGCGCAATTGCCCTGAACGACAAGCGGCTGGCGGGCAAAAAGGCCCTGCAGAAGGATTGGCAGCGGGAGGCTGTGCGCTTAAAGGAGAAGTACGAGCGCAACATCCAAGACAACTATCTGCGCAAGCGTCTGCTCAAGGCCTTCCCGGATTTGCAGTTGCTCAAGTACAACGAGCAGTTGGAGGAGTTCCGGCAGAATGTGGATGTGCTGCGCCGCCGCTCCTGGGAGGCCATGCGCAAGCGCAACGAGGATGCCCGGGCTGCCTACGAAACCCGGCTGGCTCCCGGAGAGGAGCGTCCCTTTGCCTTTGGCCTGTGCTATGAGAAGCTGTTCTGGATCTTTATGGTGGGCAATGTTGTGGGCTTTGTGCTGGAGACCCTGTATGCCCTGGCCACTACTCATCAGTTCCAAGTGCGGGTTGGACTTGTGTTTGGACCGTTTATTCCCGTGTACGGCTTGGGAGCAGTGGTGATCACCCTGCTATTGTCCCGGCTTTACAACCAGAAGGATATCATGATCTTTTTGGCCAGCATGTTTATCGGAGGAGCTTTCGAGTACCTTTGCAGCTTTATGCAGCAAGCGATGTTCGGTACGGTGTCTTGGGAGTACAGTGATTCGCCCCTGAACATTGGCGGCCGGACGAATTTGATGTACTCCTTTTTCTGGGGAATCCTGGGACTTTTGTGGGTGAAGGATCTGTACCCCGCCATGTCCCGTATCATCCAGAAGGTGCCCAAGCGGCTGGGCCGCACCTTGACGGTAATCCTCACGCTGCTGATGGCAGTGGATATTCTGTTGTCCGTGGGCGCGGTGTATCGCCGCAGTGAGCGGGTCAATGAGATTCCTGCTACCAATCTGATCCAAGTTTTCTTTGATGAGTATTTCCCGGACTCCTACTTGGACTTTATCTTCCCTCACATGCAATATGTGGGTAGACCGGAGCTTCCCAAACCGACTCCGGACAGGTGAACCCAGGCAAAAAGGAAGACCGCCCCGGTGGGAGTCGGGACGGTCCTGGGTATGGGAAAATGTGTGTCACTTGTACTCCAATAGGTTTCCGAAAAAGGCGTGTGTGAGCAATTCACACCCGCCTTTTTTGCAGCAGTTATACCCGGAACATCAAATCGCCATAGGAGGGATAGGGCCAGAAGTCAGCGGAGGTGTTCACTTCCATCTGATCCACCACAGCTCGCAGTTCCGCCATAGCCGGGATGATCACATCCTTGTAGTAGGTGGCAGCGGACAGGGTGTTGT
>OBYM01000718.1_pt1 | contig 16646 bp, 21 predicted proteins | sample 1538191 | NCBI WGS metagenome assembly OBYM01 (sample SAMEA2580165, study PRJEB22360) | human gut metagenome | biome: human gut; feature: human-associated habitat; material: faeces | place: Denmark | collected 2008/2010 | reverse complement strand
ATCCGCGCGCCGAAAGTGTCGCAGGCAGTGGAACTGCGGGAGAGGGTGGACAACTGCGCAAAGGGAGCGGCGTTGATGACTGGGACTACGCTGGAAATTACCACTACTGACGGTTTGTGTGACTTTATTCCTAACCAGACTCTCAGCGCTCTGCTGCAACAGGGATTGGAAGCAGTAGGAGCGCCCCGTTTTACCGACGCAGACAGGGCGCTGGCAGCTCAGTTTCAGCAGGGATATCCGCAAGCGGAGCTAAAAGCGAAAAACGAGTTGTATGAAAAAGACTATGGCCCTGAAATTGCGGCCCAGTTGGCAGGGAAATCGCTGATGGATATTGTTCTGCCTCTTCAGTTTGACCCGGCAGCGAGGCCTGGTTCCACTTATGTAGGAGACGTGAGCTATGTCTGCCCTACGGCGCAGCTGAATATGGCTACCTATGCCATCGGTACGCCCGGCCATTCCTGGCAGCTGACAGCTCAAAGCGGCTGCAGCATTGGGCATGAGGGGATGCTGGCAGCGGCCAAGGTTATGGCCTATGCTGCGGTTTGCGCTATGAAGGACCCGGCACTGCTGCAAAAGGCGAAGGAAGAATACGTCAAGGCTACCGGCGGTAAATATATCTGCCCGGTGCCGGCAGATACCAAGCCGATGTTAGACGGTGTAAAATAAGGAAAAGCTCAGCGGCATACGCTGGGGCTTTTTCGAAATAAAAAGCAGGTCAAGAGAGAAAAAGGAGAAGAAAATGGATTATTTCGCAGAAAAAATCACGCAATTTGTGCAAAAAAATGAGGAAAAATACTGTCAACTCAGCCAGGAAATCTGGCGTTATGCGGAGCTTGCCTTTCATGAGGAGAAGTCTTCTCAGGCGCTGATTCAGATGCTGACACAGGAAGGGTTTACGATTACCACCGGTCTGGCGGGAATCCCAACGGCATTTGTGGCAAAATACGGCAGCGGAAAGCCGATGGTGGGCATTCTGGGGGAGTATGATGCGCTGCCTTCTTTAAGCCAAAAGGCGGGCTGCCCTCATCGGGAAGAGTTGGTGCCTGGCGGTGCCGGACACGGCTGTGGGCATAACCTGTTGGGTGTTGGTGCGGCGGCGGCAGCGGTAGCTGTCAAGGATTACATAAAAGAAAGCGGATTGCCTGGTACAATCGCGTTTTATGGTTGTCCGGCAGAGGAGAACGGCAGTGCTAAGGTGTATCTGTCTCGGGAAGGGGTATTTGACCAGCTGGATGGAGTATTTACCTGGCATCCGGGCAGCAACAACTCCATTATGGGGGAACATTCTCTGGCAGCGGTGAGCGTGGTCTATCGGTTCCATGGGCGGGCTACCCATGCGGCGGGTCAGCCGCATCTGGGACGCAGCGCTTTGGACGCTTGCGAATTGATGAACGTAGGGGTAAACTATCTGCGGGAACATATGATTCAGGAAGCGAGGATTCATTATGCTTACCGGGATGCAGGCGGCGGCGCGCCTAATGTAGTGCAAGATCACGCAGCGCTTTACTACTTTATTCGTTCACCCAAAATCAGTCAGGCGCTGGAACTGCGTGAACGGGTGAATAATTGTGCCAAAGGCGCGGCATTGGTGACCGGAACAACAGTGGATATCCTGCCGATAGATGGTATGTGCGATTATTTGCCCAATCATGTGCTCAGCCAGGTGTTGCAGCAGAGCTTTGAAGCCACTGGCGCACCGGAATTTGATGAAAAGGACCGACAGATCGCCCGTTCCTTCCAGCAAAATTATCCGGCAGATGAGGTAAAGGCCAAGGTCAAAGCCTATGGCGCAAAATTCGGTGAAGAATATGTGCCGATGTTTACCGGGCAGCCTTTGCAGGATGTGGTGTTCCCGCTGCGTTTTCCCTCCACGCCGTTATTTGGTTCTACTGATGTGGGTGACGTCAGCTATGTGGCGCCTACTGCTTGGCTCAATGCCGCCTGTTATGCCATTGGTACGTCGGGCCATTCCTGGCAGCTGGCCGCTCAGGGGGGCACCAGCGTTGGGGAAAAAGGAATGCTGGCCGCTGCAAAGGCGATGGCTCATGCGGCCGTAACAGTGCTGAAAGATCCCGACTTGCTGGAAAAAGCGCGAGAGGAGCACCAAAAAACGACCGGCGGCGTTTATGTGTGTGCGGTGCCAGATGACGTAAAGCCCCATATTGAAGGAATCCTTTGATTTTAGCGTTCCACATTCCCATCAATAAGCGGGATTGTGTAAAATGGAAAAGGTTTTTCTCTGGGAGGAAAAGCAATGCAGTGCATAACCCATTATCATTCGCCCCTTGGCAAAATTACTCTTGCAGCAGATAAAACCGGCTTGACAGGCCTTTGGTTTGAAGGGCAGAAGTATTTCGCGCTCCATCTGGAGCCAGAACATGAGGAAAAAGAGCTGCCGGTCTTTGCCGATGCAAAACGATGGCTGGATATTTATTTTTCCGGCAGAGAACCGGATTTTTCATTGCCGCTGCATTTCACAGGAAGTGATTTTCAAAATGAGGTATGGGGAATTCTTTCTGCTATTCCTTATGGTCAGACCACAACCTATGGTGAAATTGCAAAACAGCTGGCTCAAAGGAGAGAGGTTCCCAGAATGTCAGCACAGGCAGTGGGAGGGGCCGTAGGAAAGAATGAAATTTCTATTATTGTGCCTTGCCATCGTGTAGTGGGGACAAATGGCAGCTTGACGGGATATGCTGGTGGGATTCGCAGAAAGATAGCGTTGCTGAAGTTGGAAGGCGCATGGAAGGAAAACTATTATGTGCCGAAAAAAAGCACTGCTCCATAGAAAGAAAGGGGAAAAATGCGATGAAATCTTCTTTTTTGCTCAGAAGCATTTGCTGAATAGCCGGAATTTTGTTTGGCATCATAACGATCATTGCAATCGTTGCAGACTGGACGGCGGGGGCGATTGCCGGATTTATACTTTTGGCTTGTGATATTGTGGTAATCGCGGTTAAAAATCGCTGTCCTTTCTGTCATAAGCAGCTCCGTATTGCCCCGATCTGCGGTGGGGAGTATTGTCCACATTGCGGCTGTGAAATAAAATAACCTGTCACTGATCTAATAAAAATATCCTGCCTTTCCAATAGGCAGGATATTTTTGTTGTCCTATTTTTAAACTGGGCATTTATGTGTAATAAGTATCTTCTTTTTTTAGAGAGAATGGCAATCAGATCGAAAATCCAGCCTGTACCGAACAACCCGAAAGTAAACAGGTAGAGAACTCCCAATGCGGTTTTCCCTTCATAGAATTTATGCGCGCCGGCCCATCCTCCCAGCAGACACAGAAAGTATGCAGTTTCTTTATCGCAGGGCAGCGGTTCGTATTTCCGCTTTTTTTTGCTGTTTTAGTATTTTTTTCATAGGTCCCCTCGATAGATTGTGGTATCTTTTTTCAAAAAATCATGATTATAGTATATACAAGCACGGGAATAATGTCATAGTATATGTAAAATGAAATAAAAAGATGATAGACTATATTAGGGTGATCAAATGGATTTCCTACAAACAATCGGGAAGCGGGTTCGCGCCCGTCGGCTTGTTCTGGGTATGAGCCAGGAGGCGTTGGCGGAGCGGGCGGGCCTGCATTATACTTATATTGGTCAGATTGAACGGGGAGAAAAGAACGCCAGTATTGAGACAATGCTGAAACTTTGTTTTGCGTTGGACACTACGTTGGAAAAACTTTTTGAGAAAATTGGAACCGGTAAAGAGGAAGAGACGCTGCCAATAAAAAGCTATGAACTGTTTCGCCAACAGCCGTCGGAGAAACAAAAACTTTTATGGGAGCTTTTGTGTGCCGCAGTCCGATTGTATCAGTAAAAGGAATTTTTGTCATCAAAAATAAAAAGGCTTGGCTGAGTAAAAAAGAGACAGTAGCGCATTTTTGCGGTACTGTCTCTTTTGTTTTTTGAAACAAAGGCGGATTAACGATAAATCAGTGTAACTTAACCTTTTGACTGAGTGTAGTCCTGCGAAACGCTTTGTTTTCTGGCACAGGCTTTCCGGCAGGTGGCGCAGTCGGCTCCACAGCCGTAATCGTTGGGATGGCGCCTTGTATAAACAAACGCGCCTACCGCAGCTAAAACGACAACAGCCACAATGATATAATCAGCCAAAGACATCTGCAAATCCCCCTAATGAATGAAAATGCTGCCGATTTGAAACAGCAGGAAAGCCATGATCCAAGCGACACCGGTTTGAAAGACCGCTACAGTCAAGGCATGCCATCCACTGCCCATTTCCCGCTTGACTGCGCTGATTGCTGCAACGCAGGGAGTATACAGCAGGGTGAATACCAGAAATGCTGCTGCTGCCAATGGTGTGAATAGGCCGGAAAGCGCCTGGGGCAGGGTAGCGATACTGGTGCCGGTGAGCACAGCAAGAGTGCTGACCACTGCTTCTTTGGCTGTGAATCCGGTAATCAGCGCGGTGGAAATCCGCCAGTCGCTGAAGCCCAAGGGCATGAATACCGGCGCGATCAAACGGCCGATATCGGCTAGCATACTCTGGGCGCTGGAATCCACCACATTGAACCGGGTATCAAAGGTCTGCAAAAACCAGATGGCCAAAGTTGCCAGAAAAATAACGGTAAAGGCTCGTACAACAAAGTCCTTTGCCTTGTCATAAATCAGCCGCAGAACGCTTTTGGAACTGGGGAGGCGATAGTTGGGCAGCTCCATGACAAAGGGAACCGGCTGGCCTTTAAAAAGGGTGTGCTTGAAAATCAACCCGCATAAAATTGCAGTGAGTATACCGAACACATACAATGCGATCATAACCAGTGCAGCATAGTCTGGAAAGAAGGCGGTGGAAAATACTGCATAGATCGGAAGTTTGGCACTGCAGGACATAAAGGGTGTCAGCAGGATAGTCATTTTTCGATCTCGCTCGCTGGATAGGGTGCGGGTAGCCATGATTGCCGGAACGCTGCATCCAAACCCAATCAGCATAGGGACAAAGCTGCGGCCCGACAGCCCGATTTTTCGCAGTAGTTTGTCCATCACAAAAGCAACTCGGGCCATATAGCCGCTGTCCTCCAAAATGGACAGAAAGAAGAATAGCACGACGATGATCGGTAAAAAGGATAGAACGCTGCCCACGCCGGCGAAAACGCCGTCAATAATCAAACTATGTACCACTGGATTAATACCGTAAGCAGTCAGGGCGCGATCCATTAAATTGGTTATCGCGTCGATTCCCGAAGAAAGCCAATCGCTGAGAACCGGGCCGATCACGCCAAAGGTCAGCCAGAAAATCAGCATCATGATACCCAAGAAAATCGGAATGGCCAAGTATTTATGGGTCAGTACGCTGTCGATTTTTACGCTACGCAGGCTTTCCTTGCTTTGGTGGCCTTTTACAACCGATTCGGCGCACACTTCTTCAATAAAGGTGTAGCGCATATCCGCAAGGGCAGCCTCCCGATCTGTGCCTAATTCCTGCTCCATCTCGGTGACACTGTGCTCGATCATATCCAGCTCGTTTTCCGAGAGTTGCAGCGCCTGCCGGATGATTTCATCCCCTTCCACCAACTTGGTGGCGGCAAAACGGGAAGGAATGTTCATCCGCTGCGCGTGGTCCTCTATCAGGTGGGCCACTGCATGGATGGAACGGTGTACCGGCCCGGAGCAAAAGTCCATTCGCTTTGGCTTCTGACGGCTGACGGCCGCCTCTAAGGCTGTGTCGATCAGCTCGGCAACCCCTTCGTTTTTACTGGCGGAAATGGGAACCACCGGCACGCCCAGCGCTTCCTGCATTTTGCGGATTTTAATGGTACCGCCGTTGGCCCGTACTTCGTCCATCATATTTAGCGCGATGACCATGGGAATATTCAGTTCCATCAGTTGCAGGCTGAGATAAAGGTTCCGTTCAATATTGGTAGCGTCGACGATATTGATGATGCCATCCGGATGGGAATGGATCAAAAAATCCCGTGTTACGATTTCCTCGCTGGTATAAGGGGAAAGAGAATAAATACCGGGAAGGTCTACCACGGTCGCATCTTTGTGTCCACGGATCTGCCCGTCTTTGCGCTCTACCGTAACGCCCGGAAAATTGCCCACATGCTGATTGGAGCCGGTGAGCTGATTGAAGAGGGTAGTCTTGCCGCAGTTTTGATTGCCTGCCAGTGCAAAAGTCATACCGGTTCCTCCTCAATCTCGATTTTTTGCGCGTCATCCAGCCGAAGGGTCAGCTCGTAACTCCTTACATGCAACTCAATGGGATCCCCCATAGGCGCGACTTTCCGAACCATCACCTTGGTATGGGGAGTCAGCCCCATGTCCAGCAGGCGCCGGCGCAAAGCGCCTTGCCCGCCTACAGTGAGAATACGCGCTTCCTTCCCGATCGGAAGCTGATCTAATGTCATTTTAAAACCCCCCACTTGCTTCAAACTGCAAGTTGTTTATTGCAAACTTATTCTAGTATAACATAGCATAACGAATATCCGGTGTCAAGATAGCAAGAACGGCGATTGGGAAATAAAGGATCTTCCTTTATCCAGTTCGGATAGGCAAGGTGAACGATGAAAAAGGTATTGACAACAGGAGTAAAATGATATATAGTTAGTTACACAAGTAATTAACTATATAACGGGAAGGGTGTGAGTCGTGCAATTCAACTTTGAAAGCGATACCCCTATTTACATGCAGGTCGCAGAACAGATCAAAGATGCGATTTTATCCGGTGCATTTTTGGAAGAAACACAAGTTCCTTCCACCACCGAGATATCCGTAACTTACAAAATCAATCCGGCGACAGCGTTAAAGGGAATGACCCTTTTAACCGACGCAGGGATCCTTTACAAAAAAAGAGGCGTAGGAATGTTTGTGAAAAAGGGTGCGGCGGGAACTATTTTAAAACAGAGAAAAAATGCTTTTTACAACAGTTACATTGTCCGTTTGCTGGAGGAAGCGAAAAAACTTTCCATTTCCCAGCAGGAAATTATCCGGATGATTGAGGAGGGACCAGCAGATGAAAAAAGGGATTGAGGTAAAAGAGCTGACAATACGGTTTGGCAATATCACAGCACTGGACCGGGTTGATCTGATACTGGAGGAAAATCGTATCTACGGCCTTCTGGGGCGCAACGGAGCGGGAAAGTCTACCCTGCTGAACGTGATTGGTAACCGGTTGTATCCCAGCGAGGGAGCGGTGGTTATTGATGGTGAGATAGGGATGGACAACGACCGGGCGCAGGGAAAAGTATACTATATGGGAGAAAAAAATATTTATCCGGAGGGAACCACTGTAAAGCAGCTGTTTCGATGGAGTAAAAATTTTTATCCGGATTTTGATATGGAATATGCCTTTCAACTGGCCGGACAGTTTGGACTGAATCCCAAAAAGAAGTTGAAGGGGCTGTCCACCGGCTATCTGACGATTGCAAAGTTGATTGCAGCGTTGGCCGCTAACGCGCCGTATACCTTTTTTGACGAACCGGTACTTGGTTTAGATGCCAACCACCGGGAAATGTTTTATCGGGAGCTGATTCACCGTTACAGCGAGCAGCCCCGCACCATTGTGATTTCCACCCATCTAATTGAGGAAATTGCAGATATCATTGAACAGGTGGTTATCATCAAAGAAGGAAAAATCCTGCTGGATCGTCCTGCCGAGCAGGTAAAGCAGATGGGATACCAGGTATCGGGAAAAGCGTCGGAAGTAGATGCTTACTGTGCCGGCAAAAAGGTTTTGGGTGAAGAACTGCTGGGCGGGTTCAAGAGCGCTTGTTTGTTGGGGCAACCGGAAAATGTTCCGGTATCGTTGGAAATGACGGCGTTAGATTTACAGAAGCTGTTTGTGCAGTTGACCAACGCATAAGGGAGGGCAAAGAAAATGAAAATTGGAAAAATGTTTCGTTGGTACTGGCAAAACACTTATTGGGGATTGGTAGGATTTTACGGCGCCATGCTGTTTTTGATGCTGCTGGGCTTTGTCATTATGGTTTTCAGTTCAACCGAAGAAGTGTCGGTCAATGGATTTGCCTTTTCCGCGGAGATTATGCTGCTGGTGATGGGGATTATTTTCTTCCCGGCCGGGACAAGGTTTGGGCTGTCCAACGGTGTTTCCCGTAAGACGGTTTTTTGTGGAATGGTTCTTTTTCTGCTTGCTCTTTCGGTGGGTATGACATTGGTCAATCTGCTGGGCCAATGGGCAGGCAGTGCGATGGGATTGAACACCGATGCGGTTGAGAAGATGGTCTATCCTTCTTTGACGGGATTGGGCGGACACTTTGGCGTAATCGTCAGCCAGATTGCCGGTGGCTGGGCCTTGGGGATGCTGGGTTATTTTATCGGCGGTGCGTATTACCGGATGAATAAAATCTGGAAGATTGTTGTATCCATTACTGTACCGGCCCTGCTGGTTTTTGGATTGCCGCTACTGCTGGTTGCCGCGCCTGCCGGTGTAGTGGAAACTCTGGGAAACTGGTTTTTCTCTGCAATCGAATGGGTGGTGCGTTCCCCTTATAATTTGGCCCTGTTGTGGCTGGGCGGAACGGTTTTCTTCGGGATTTTTTCCTGGCTGCTCATCCGCCGAGCACCGGTAAAAATCGCAGGATAAATGATTGAAAACAAAGGCACTGAGGTGCATATAAAACAATGCATAAGGGCAGATAAAACACCTGCCCTTATGATAATTTTAACGCAAACTTGTTTTTCGGTGAATGCCGTGATACATTAGTTTCATACAACAAATCTGATTTGGTGGGAATCCAGCATGAAGTTAGAAATAGAACCCAATGGAGTATGATACCATGGTTCAAATGTAATATTTGATGTATTGAGAAAGGTAGTACGGTTACACAGTGGAGAGCACTTGCAGAGGCTTTTTCGCATAAACCTACTGAATTAGGATATGATGATAATGGTATCATCACTCATAATGGAAAAAGAAAAAGGATTTTTATATATAATTGATGAACCGATCACAGTGGATCATGATATCTCTCATCATCCGGGAAGAACAATAGATAAGAATGCGGAATTTCTTACCAAACGACCGCTCAAAGTGAAATTGATAAAAAACTGTAATATAGATTATATTTGCTAAGAGATTTCAGGTTATGAATGAAACAAAGGCTCCCTTTACATAGAGGAGCCTTTGTCTTTGTTTCGATGCAAAAGTATCTATTGAGGCAATTTTGTCATTGCAAGCCTATTCGGGAATGCTGTTCATCAAACGCTGGATAGAAATACTGTGTGCTTTTGGATGCAAGGCTGAATTTTTGAAAAATTATGCCTTAAAAGTCAGGACCTCTGTTTTGCAGCTGCTTGTATAAATCGCGAAAAAAAGAACAGGGCCGATCAGAAAAGAGACTAAAACAGAATAGGGTAAAAGAAAAAAATGCCTGCGAAATTTTGGGGGCCATTCCAATTTTTCTGGATACAATATTGCCAGCCCGCCGGGAATTTTACGACAGCGAGAAGAACTATGGCAGCGGCTAAAAAAATCGGGATGGTATAGGCGAATCCAGTTAAAAGGCAAAATATAGACCATATGACAGCGACTACACTACACATAGCGCAGATAAAGCACAGTTTCCGACGAATTCGGTTTCGTTTTTGCAGCAATAAAACCAGCTGGGTTTCTTTGTGAATCGGTCTCACTTCCTCCGGATAGTTTTCTTTATTACACCCTATAAGTTCTAAATTGTCAACTCTGATAGTTTATGTTAAAGAACCACTGATAGGGTTAAAATAAACGTAAAAGGGAACGGGAGGCAGGAGATGGACCCAAATTACAGTGAGATCGGTTCTCGAATCCGTGAACAGCGGGAATATTTGGGGCTTTCCCGTGAAGCGTTTGCAGAGAAAATCGGCGTAACACCCAAATTTTGTTCAGATATTGAATTGGGATTGAAAGGAATGTCTCTGCCAACCTTATGTAAAATTTCAAAAGTTTTGCATCTTTCCATTGACTTGTTGTTTGGGGAAAAGCCGGGAGAAACAGCGGATCAAATTTCCTTGATGCTGTCTCAATGCAGCAGCAAACGCAGGGCATATGCGGAGCAGATTCTCAAAATTTTTTTAATTTCGGATGAGGAATAGCCCGTTATGAAAAAAAGGGTTGCTCTGCGCGGTAGTAATCATCAAAAAAGACCTGCCGATTGGCAGGTCTTTTTGTTTGGTCAAGCGAAAGATTTTTACTGTGCGGCTCGTTCCGAATAATGGTGGGCCTGCTCCAGCATCATGTCTTTCACTTTCATCAGCCGGATTTGTGTGCTTCGCTCGTTTTCGTCCAGCTTCATGGTGATATATTTAATATTTGTCTGCAAATCCGGGATCATCACATGCTCCAGCGCATTGACGCGGAGGCGGGTTTTTTCGATCTCGGCAGCCATTAGCTGGCAGGATTTTTCAATCTCCGCCAACTTGAGCATATCAGGAAGAACCTCGGACAAGGACAGAACCGCATCGTCCAAATCTGCAGAAGTGAAAGCAAAACCATAAGAGTAAATATCGTTTAAATCGGCAGTACGGGTTTTATACTCGAACACCGGGATTTCTACGCTCATGACATTGCGCTCAGAGGCCTCCAGAAAAACCTCCTGCTTCGGCGCCATCAAAGCTACATCCAGCACTTGTGCGTCGGTGGCGGCGCGAGCCAGCAAAAAGTTTTTGTTGGCGGCGTGAATGCCTGCTTCTACTTTTTCACGAAGGGCTTTATTTTGCCGAACCATGTCCAAAAACTGGCGCATCAGCTCATCCCGCTTATCTTTTAAAAGCTTATGGCCGCGCATGGCGGTGGAAAGTTTTTTCTTTAAGCGGGTCAATTCCATACGAGTTGGATTTACCTGTGTGTTTGCCAAGAAAATCCCCCCTCTTATTTGCCGTAGTATTCGTCGAGGTGCTCGTCCTTGATACGTTTGAGTTCCGAACGGGGCAGGATGGACAGAAGCTTCCAGCCGATAGCCAGCGTTTCTTCAATGTCGCGGTTGGCCTCATAACCTTGGGAAACATATTCTGTCTCAAAAGCGTCGGCAAATTGGGCGTACAGCTTATCGATATCGGTCAATGCAGCCTCGCCCAGAACCACCATCAGCTCTTTTGCATCCTTGCCGCGGGCATAAGCCGCAAACAGCTGGTTCATGGTGTTGGCATGGTCGGCACGGGTTTTGCCTTCGCCGATACCCTTGTCTTTCAGACGGCTCAGGCTGGGCAGTACGTCGATGGGCGGGGTAACGCCTTTTCGATACAGCTCACGGCTCAAGATGATCTGTCCCTCGGTGATGTAACCGGTCAGGTCGGGGATCGGATGGGTCTTATCGTCTTCGGGCATGGTCAGAATCGGGATCATGGTAATGGATCCGTTTTTGCCTTTCTGCCGTCCGGCACGCTCATATAAGCTGGCCAGGTCGGTGTACATGTAACCGGGATATCCGCGGCGGCCCGGAACTTCTTTACGGGCGGCGGAAACCTCACGCAGAGAGTCGGCGTAGTTGGTGATATCGGTGAGAATGACCAGTACGTGCATATTCTTCTCAAACGCCAGATACTCTGCGGCAGTCAGCGCCATACGGGGAGTAGCGATACGTTCTACCGCCGGGTCGTTTGCCAGGTTGACAAACAAAACGGTACGGTCGATCGCGCCGGTTTCCTTAAAGCTTTCAATGAAGAAGTTCGCCTCTTCAAAGGTGATACCCATAGCAGCGAATACAACCGCGAAAGGTTCTGTGGTGCCGCGCACCTTCGCCTGACGGGCGATCTGCGCAGCCAAGTTGGCGTGGGGCAGACCGGAGGCGGAAAAGATCGGCAGGCCGCGGACCAGGGTGTTCAGTCCGTCGATAGCGGAAACGCCGGTCTGGATAAATTCCTGCGGATAGTTTCTGGCTGCCGGGTTAATAGGCAGGCCGTTGATGTCCATGCGCTTTTCGGGCAGGATTTCCGGACCGCCGTCAATGGGGCGGCCCAGACCATCGAACACGCGGCTGAGCATATCCTCGGAAACGCCCAACTCCATGGGACGGCCCAAAAAGCGGACCTTACTGTTGGACAGGTTGATACCGGTGGAATTTTCAAACAGCTGAACCAAGGCGTTGCCGCCGTCGATTTCCAGCACCTTGCAGCGGCGTTTTTCGCCGGAAGCAAGCTCAATTTCCCCCAGTTCATTGTAGGTGACGTTTTCCACGCCGCGTACCAGCATCAGAGGACCTGCCACCTCTTGAATGGTTCTGTATTCCTTTGGCATTAGAAGTCCTCCTTCTTCTGGGAAAGTTCCTCAATTTCTTTGTTCAGTTCCAATACGATCGCGTCGAATTCCTTGGCGATTTCGTCTTCGGGCATGTATTTAAACCGGCCGATACGCTCCCGGACAGACAGTTTCACCAATTCGTCGATGCCGATGCCGTCTTTCAATGCGTTGACGGTAGACTGGTAGAATACCAGTACCAGTTTCATCATGGCGTACTGTTTTTCCAAAGAAGTGTAGGTGTCGATTTCATGGAACGCGTCCTGATGCAGGAAGTCCTCACGAATGGAGCGGGCGGCTTCCAGCTTCAGACGGTCAGCAGGGGACAAAGCGTCCATACCGACCAGCTTGACGATTTCGTCCAGCTCCGCTTCTTCCTGCAAAAGACGCATCAGCTGCTGCTTGAGTTCCGCCCAGTCTTCATGGACGTTGCCGTTGAACCATTTTGCGGTGCTGTCGGCATACAGCGAGTAGCTGGTCAGCCAGTTGATTGCCGGGAAGTGACGGGCATAAGCCAAAGAAGAGTCCAGGCTCCAGAATACTTTTACGATGCGCAAAGTTGCCTGGGCAACCGGCTCGGAAATATCGCCGCCGGGAGGCGATACGGCGCCGATAACACTCAACGCGCCTTCACGGCCTGCCTGACCCTGTGCGATAACGCGTCCAGCACGCTCATAGAACTGCGCCAGACGGCTGCCCAAATAAGCGGGGTAACCCTCTTCGCCGGGCATCTCTTCCAACCGACCGGACATTTCACGCAAAGCCTCAGCCCAGCGGGAAGTAGAGTCGGCCATCAGCGCCACCGAATAACCCATATCGCGGAAATATTCGGCGATGGTGATACCGGTATAAATCGAAGCCTCACGAGCCGCAACGGGCATGTCGGAAGTGTTGGCGATCAAAACGGTACGCTCCATCAGGGAGTAGCCGGTCTTGGGGTCTTTCAGTTCCGGGAATTCGTTCAGAACATCGGTCATTTCGTTGCCGCGCTCGCCGCAGCCGATATAGACTACGATATCCGCTTCCGCCCATTTTGCCAGCTGGTGCTGTACTACGGTTTTGCCGGAGCCGAAAGGTCCCGGTACGGCCGCAACGCCGCCTTTGGCGATGGGGAACAGGGTGTCGATGACGCGCTGTCCGGTGACCAGGGGCATATCCGGCGGAAGTTTTTCTTTATAGGGGCGGCCTTTACGGACAGGCCAGCTCTGCATCAAAGTCAAAGCTGATTCGCCGCCGTTTTCGTTTTCGATTACCGCTACGGTCTGGGTAACGGTAAAATCGCCCTCTTCAATGGATTTAACCGTTCCGATGATACCGTTGGGCACCATGATTTTATGAGAGACAATTTTGGTTTCCTGCACCGAACCGATGATATCGCCGCCGGTTACTTTGTCGCCCGCCTTGACCGAGGGGACAAAGTGCCAGGATTTTTCACGGTTCAAAGACGGAACTTCCACACCGCGCTGTAGATTATTGCCGGAAACCGCCATAATCGTTTCCAGTGGGCGCTGGATGGCCGCGAACATGCTGCCGATGCGTCCGAAAATCCATTGAATCCGGTGGGCCGGGGGTGCCGTCGAAAATGCTGCCGATGAGTCCTGGACCCAGTTCAACGCTCAGCGGAGCGCCGGTGGACTCTACGGGCTCGCCGGGCCCCAGACCGGAGGTCTCTTCGTAGACCTGTACCGAGGCCTGATCGCCGTGAATCTCGATGATCTCGCCAATCAAACGCTGGTCGCTGACGCGGCATACGTCGAACATATTGGCGTCACGCATTCCCTGGGCGATAACCAGAGGCCCGGCAACTTTTTTTATGGTACCTTTGCTCATGTATTTTCACCTGCTTTTTCGTTAGTTATCATTGCCGAAAATGATGTCGGAGCCAACAGCCTGCTCCACCGAGCGTTTTACGCCGGCGATCCCACGGCCGGTATTACCGGACACACCAGGGATCAGAATAATGGCAGGCAGCCGCTGGGAGCGGTAACGGTCCAGCTCCTCGTCGATCTCGGCGGCCAGTGCCTCTGTGATATAAATGACCGCGTAGTTTCCCTCTGCCAAGCGGCGCAGGGTGCGGACTGCTTCGGTGGGGTCATAGACAGGGTAGGTATCCAGACCCAGCGCGGCAAACCCATAAATGCTGTCGCGGTCGCCTAAAACTGCAATCTTATACATACATTTCCCTTAACCTTTCCCGAATCGCGTCGTCCGAAAGCCCGTTACGTTTACCGGACAGAAGGATGCGGACGGTTTTGATCTCGTTTTCTCTTGCCAAAAGCCATGCGGCCAGCGGACCGATGGTGGATGTTTCATATTTCTGTGGCCGGATTTTTTCGATCAGCCGGTTGTCGCACCAGCGCTCAAACGCTGAAGCAGATTGGGTCAGCGCCTCCGCTGCTCCGCTGTAACAAGTCCGACCTAAATATTCGATCATTGCCTCAAAGCTTTCCACTGCGGTCTGCGCCAGCAGGGAAACATCGAGCGTATCGCATTCAGCCAGCGCCCGCTGGATAAAAGCCAAAGATTTTCCGGTTTTCTGGCAGCGGACAGCGGTTTTGATGTTGGCAGTTGCCACGGTGGGTTCCGCATAAAATGCCAGCAGCGGATCGCCCGAAGCTTTGCCAGCCTGCAAAATCGCATTCAGCGCAGCTTTGTCGATGATAATATCGCAAAGCTGACCGTCGCCGGTTTCCCGCAGAACGCTCATTGCTTCTTCCGCGGCATCGCGCATCCCGGCAGGAAGAACAGAAAAATCATGCTCATCTGCTGCCTGACGGAAAACTGCTGGGTCGATGGTTCCGTTGGAGCTGTAGATATCCGCCCCGTGGGAGGGCGCATAGTTTTCCTTGATCGCCGCTTTGAGGTTATGATAGTCATTGGCGTACAAAAATACGTCAAAAACGCTCATATCCTCTACCAGTTCCCGCAACTGCTCCCAGGTCTTATTGCGCTCGCCGTCCAGAAGGGATTCCGGTGTTTGGCCGGCGGAGCCGTTCCCCCAACCTTTTTCGTTGAGCATGCGCAGGCATTCTTCATAAGTTTTGCAGGCCATCAGCTGTTCCATTGCGGGGGAGCCAAAGCACAAAAGCTCCTTGGCGCGGATTCGGGCTACCGCATAGATATAATCGGGTTTCGCCATGATCCAACCTCCTTATTGGAACAGAAGTTCCTGAACTTTATCCTGCAAATCCTCCTGGCTGGAGTAAAACAATGCGTCGAACGAACAGTTTTCTTCGATTCCATCGTAATCCAGCACAAATCCACCGTCGATGGGACGGGTGCTGTCGGACAACGAAAGAGCTGCGCCGGGAATTGCTTTCACCGCCGCTTCCAGCTGCGCGTTAAAATCCTTGGGCGCGCGGCCGAGATCTTTTTCGTTTAAAATCAGCTTGCCCTGCTGGGGCAAAGCGAATTTGGCGGCCATTTGAAAGATCAAGCGGAAATAAGCCCCATCGTCCAGTTCCAGGAGAGAATCCTTTGCGGACTGGATAATCTCACGGATCAGCTGCTGTTTTGCGGACAACAGCGTTTGCCGCTGTTTGAGCTTGGCCGCGCAGCTGGCATGAGCGCCGATTGCCGCTACCTGCGCCTGTGTGTCCGCCTGGATCTGTGCCACCTGTTCTTCTCGTTGTGTTTTTGCCGACGCCAGGATCTTGGACGCTTCTTCTTCCGCCGCAGCCTTGGCTTTTTGGGCGTTGGCTTTGGCGTCGTCAATGATTTGGGTGATGATTTTCTCTAATCCTGTCATATGCCGGCTCTCCTTATTATCGTATTCGGATTTTGTTTCATAAGGCAAGCCGATTAGATATTCAGGCCGCCGATACCGGAAACAGCCAGGATGGAAACCAGCAGCGCCAGAATTGCGTAGGTCTCGACCATCGCAGCGAAGATAATAGCTTTAGAAGACTGGTCAGGACGTTTGGCAACCAAAGAAATACCGGAGATAGCGGCCTTACCCTGCTTAATTGCCGACAGGTAACCGACAATAGCCATGGGCAGACAGCCGAGGAAGTACAAGAGGCCTTTCTGCCAGCTCAGATCTGCGGAACCGCCGAGGATACCAATCTGAGACAGGGTGATGAAAGCAATCAGCAAGCCGTAGATACCCTGTGTACCGGGCAGCAGCTGCAGAATCAGTACTTTACCGAATTTAGAGGGGTCATCGCTACAGACGCCGGCAGCGGCCTCACCGCACATACCAACCGCTTTTGCCGAACCAATGCCAGCCACCAAAGCAGAGATGATGGCTCCTGCGAGTGCGAAAATAATACCCAGGTTATTCATGTTAAAAGTCCTCCTTGATATTGTAATATTGTGTATGAACGGCAAACGGCCGGAACGCCCTGCCGCCTCCCTCATAAAACTTACCGAAAAACTCGACGAACTGCAGTCGGTTGGTGTGAACATACGCACCCAGCAGGTTAATGGCCAGATTCAGCGTATGGCCGACA
>OBYM01000716.1_pt1 | contig 16649 bp, 18 predicted proteins | sample 1538191 | NCBI WGS metagenome assembly OBYM01 (sample SAMEA2580165, study PRJEB22360) | human gut metagenome | biome: human gut; feature: human-associated habitat; material: faeces | place: Denmark | collected 2008/2010 | reverse complement strand
TCCCGGCGGCCACCCCCCCCGGGTTGGGCCCAGCCCAGGCCGTCGTTATCGGCAGTCAATTCGGCAGTCTGCTTGATGATACGGCCCATTTCCGCCACGGCATCCATATTGATGCCCGCCTTGGTGGAGCCTACGTTCACGCTGGCGCAGACCCGCTCCGTCCGGGCCATGGCCTCCGGGATGGACCGGATGAGCTTCCAGTCCCCTTCCGTGCAGCCCTTCTGGACCAGGGCGGAAAAGCCGCCGATGAAATTCACGCCGCATTTTTTTGCGGCCTCGTCCATGGCGACGGCCAGCGGCACATAATCATCCGCCTGACAGCTGCCGCCGATAAGGGCCATAGGGGTCACGGAAATGCGCTTATTGACGATAGGAATGCCGAATTCCCGCTCGATGTCCTCTCCCACCGAAACCAGCTTTTCCGCCCGGCGGGTGATTTTATCATAAATTTTCCGGGCGCAGACGGTAATGTCCGGGTCGGCGCAGTCCAGAAGGGAGATGCCCATGGTGATGGTGCGGATGTCCAGATGACGCTTGTCGATCATGTCTCTGGTTTCCAGAATATCTTCCAGTCTCAGCATGGCTCCCCCTTACAAGCGGTGCATGGCATTGAAAATGTCTTCCCGCTGCACATGGATCTGCAATCCCAGTTCAGTACCCTTCCGCTCCATTTCCTCCGCCAGGATGGCCACGGGCAGGGTGCATTTTTCCACATCCACCACCATCATCATGGTGAAGTAGCCCTGCATGACCGTCTGGCTGATGTCCAGGATGTTCACATTATAGCCCGCCAGAGCCTGGCAGACCGAAGCGATGATGCCCACGGCATCCTTGCCCACAACCGTTACAATGGCACGCATGGCGTTCCCTCAGCAGTCGTAGTCGGCACAGACCCGCTTGTCCAGCCAGGTCCAGAAATGCTCCTTGGCCGCCAGGTGCAGGGGGTGGGTGGCATAATTGGCCAGGGCCTCCCGGCTGTCGAACTCGGAGTACAGGCAGTAGTCCATGCCGCCCTGATAGGTCCGGCGAATTTCCAGCTTTTCCAGGCCAGGGACCTGTCCCACCAGGGGCTCCAGCAGAGAGGCGATGGTTTTCACGGCGGCGTCCTTGTCCACGCCGTCCTTCAGGGTGTAAATGACGATGTGCTTGACCATAAGAAGTTCCTCCTTTAATAGAAATACCGGAGCCGGCACTAGGTCGGCCCCGGTATCTTAGGGTTTTGATTATTCGGCGTCGTCCATAGCGGCACGGATGGACAGGGAAATGCGCTTGCCCTCGGTGTCGATGTCGGTGATCTTCACCCGGACGGTCTGGCCCTCGGAGACCACGTCCTCGGGCTTGTTCACCCGATGGTCGGCCAGCTGGGAAATGTGGATGAGGCCGTCCACGCCGGGGACGATCTCAGCGAAAGCGCCGAAGGTCATCAGCTTCACGACCTTGGCATCCACCACGTCGCCCACATGGTACTCGTTCAGGAACAGGGTCCAGGGGTTGGTCTCGTCGGTGCGGTAGCCCAGGGAGATCTTGTGCTTCTCCGGGTCGAAAGCGATGACGTGCACGTCGATCTCGTCGCCGACCTTCACCACGTCGGCGGGGGTCTTGATGCGGTTCCAGCTCAGCTGGGACACATGGACCATGCCGTCCACGCCGCCGATGTCCACGAAAGCGCCGTAGGAGGTCAGGGACTTGACAACGCCGTGGTACTTGTTGCCCACAGCCATCTCGCTCCAGATCTTCTCCTGGTTGGCCTTCCGCTCCTCGGAGGAAGCGGCACGGATGGAACCGATCACACGGCGGCGAGCACGGTTCACCTCGGTGATCTTCATTTTCACGGTCTTGCCGACCATACCGGCCATGTCGCCGCCCTTGGCGATGCCGGACTGGGAAGCGGGAATGAACACCCGGATGCCCTTATAGTTGGCCACCAGGCCACCCTTGTTCTCCTCGGTGATGGGAGCCTCGACATTTTCCTTGCTCTCGCACAGAGCGGCCATGTCGTCCCAGACCTTCATGCCTTCCAGCTTCTTTCTGGAAAGCTGCACGGTGCCCTCCTGGTCGTTCACACGAACCACGAACACCTCGATTTCGTCACCCACGTGCAGGATATCCTCCGGCTTCACAGAAGGATCGGCACTGACTTCGTTGTAGGGGATGTAGCCTGCGTGCTTGGCACCCAGGTCCACCTGTACCTCGGTGTTGTTGATACCGGTGACGATGCCGGTAACCTTATCACCTGTATTTAAAGTCTTGATGCCCTGCTCCAGCAGTTCGGCAAAAGTTTCCTCCTGCCCAGCCTCAACATTGTTTACGATCTCGCCCATAGTCTTGTTGACCTCCTTTATAATCCACGCCGGTGTGGACGCACCAGCCGTGATTCCAACAACCGTCACATTGCGAAAGCTCTTCGGGGACAACTCTTCTGCGTTGTCCACCGCAATCACACGATCACAATGTTCCCGGCAGATCATTGCGAGGCGGCCTGTGTTGGAACTGTGGATGTCACCTACTACGACCATGGCCTGACAAACGGAACTCAATGCTGCTGCCTCGCTCTGCCGGTATTCTGTTGCTCTGCATATTGTATCAAATTTTTTCAGGTTAGTAAACTCTTTTTTTCCGATTTGGAGGCATTTTTTCCACAAAGATTCTGTGGAGGTGGTCTGAGAAACCATGCAAATCGGCAAGTCCGGGGAAATTCGTTCGTTTTTGACCCAATTTTCCAATTCTTCCGGGCTTTCAAAGATGGCGCAGCGGCTGCACCACCCGGCGATGCCCTCCACCTCCGGGTGGGAGCGGGTGCCGATGATGACGGGCAGCCGCCCTTCCTCCTCGGCCCGGGCCACGATGTTGTGGATACGCTTGACGAAGGGACAGGTGGCGTCCACGATGGTCACGTTCCTGTTTTCCAGCCGCCGGTACACCTCCCGGCCCACGCCGTGGGACCGGATGACTACCGTAGCCCCCTCCGGGGCCTCCTCCGGGGTGTCGATGACGTGGACTCCCATAGCTTCAAAGTGGGCCACCGCATGGCGGTTGTGGATGATGGGACCCAGCGTGACGACCGTCCCACCCTGAGCCGCCGCCTGCTCCACCAATTCCACCGCCCGGTTCACGCCGAAGCAGAACCCGGCGCTTTTGGCCACGGTGACGCTCATTGGCCGATCTTTCCTTCCACGATCTTCCGGATGGCCGCCACCACGCCGTCAATGTCCAGCTCGGAGGTATCCACCTTTACCGCATCCTTCGCCTGCTTCAACGGGGCGATGGCCCGGTGGGAATCCTGATAGTCCCGCTGTTGAATTTCCTTCAGGACCTTTTCATAATTGGCGGTCTGGCCCTTGGCTTCCAGCTCCGCCGTCCGGCGCTTGGCCCGGACCTCCGGAGAAGCGGTCAGGAAAATTTTCACGTTGGCCCGGGGCAGCACCACGGTGCCGATGTCCCGGCCGTCCATAATGACGTTGTACTCCTTGGCCATGTCCCGCTGCAGGTCCAGCAGCATTTCCCGGACCAGCGGGTTGGCGGACACCAGGGAAGCCTTCTGGGAAATTTCCTGGGTGCGGATGTCCTCGGTCACGTCCATGCCGTTCATGATCATGTGCTGCTTGCCTTCTTCATCGTAGGTAATGCCCACGGTCAGCTCGTCCAGATACCGTGCCACCCCGTCTGCGTCCTTGGGGCTGATGCCCAGCAGGTCCAGGAAGTAGGCCACGGTCCGGTAAATGGCCCCGGTGTCCACATAGCAGTAGCCCAGTTCCTCCGCCAGACGGCGGGCAATGGTGCTTTTCCCGGCACCGGCGGGGCCATCGATGGCAATTGCGATCTTCTTCGCCATAGTTTTTCTCTCCTTACACTTAACCCCGGAGTTTGGCCAGGGCTTTTGCTTCCGCCGCCACCACTTCGGCGGCGGTCAGTCCCAGGGCAAGGCCCACCTGCTCCGGGCTTTGGGGTCCGCTGCCTTCCAGACCGAAGCGGAGGGTCAGCAGCTTCTGTTCCTCCGGTGTCAGACTGGACAGCAGGTCGCTGATGCGCTGGCGCATCTGGAAATAGGCCGTGTCCTCCACGGCTTTTTCTTCATCCTCGTCATTTTTCTCCGGCTTTTTGTGGGCGCTGGCCACCAGCTTGGCATCCTCGTACATTTTGGACACCGTGTAGGCTTCCTCCAGCGAGATGCCCGCCTCCTGGGCAATTTCCTCCAGCAGAGGTGTCCGGCCCAGCCGGACCAGCAGCCGCTCGTCCGCCGCACGGTATTTTTCCAGGGTCTGGCGCATTTTGCTGCCCACGCCGTTGGCACGGGCCTGCATGGTCACGGCTTTGGTCATGCCCTGCCGGGCCGCTTCTTCCGCATTTCCTTCCGAAGCCATGGCCTCCCAGAGGGCCAGATTACCCTCCTGGATCAGGTCCGTCAGCAGCACGCCGTAGCCCACATATTCTCTCGCCAGGGCCACGACCTTGGGAAGCATTTCTCCCACGGGGTCCCCTTCCGCCTGGGAAAGCTCCTCCAGGTAGAGCCGCAGAGGGTCCTCCTCCGGAAGATTTTCGGCAATATGCTCCGATTTTGCCAGCTTTTCCTCCAAATGGAGCCGGGCAGCGCCGCTGCCGGTAGGGCTGGCCTTGGGAATGCCGGAAAGCTCCAAACGGATGCCCCGCTCGGCCAGGGTCTCGAAGGCGGCCTCCACAGTCTCCTCGTCCTCCCCTTCCAGCAGGGTCAAAAACCGCCCCGCCGGGAAAGAATCGCCTTTTTTCAGACGGGCGATGGCCAATTCAAAGGGGCTGTCCCCGAAATCCACGTCCAGTGTCCTCATTCCAGAAAATCCTCCAATCCCTGCTTCATGCCCATCTGCCGCAGCTTTTCCATGGCCTGGCCTTCGATCTGCCTGGCCCGCTCCCGGGAAACGCCGAATTCCCTGCCAATCTCGTCCAGAGAATGGCACACCCCGTCCTCCAGGCCAAAGCGCATGGATACCAATTTCCGCTGCCGCTCCGGCAGCTGGTCCAGAAGGGTCTGCATGGTGGTCTCCAACTCCTGGCGGACCACTTCCTTCTCCGGGGCCTCCACGGTGCTGTCCCGCAAGAGTCCCCCAAGGCTGGTGTCCCCGTCCTCGCCGGTGGGGGCATCCAACGAACAGGTCTCCGGCACCAGGTCCAGAAGTTTTCGGACCTGTTCCGCCGTCAGGCCGGTGCTTTCGGCAATTTCCGCCTCGGTGGGGGTCCGCTCCAACTCCTGGGTCAGCCGGTTCTGGGTAGCCAGGACCTTGCGCATTTTCTCGCCGGTATGGGTGGGCACCCGAATGACCCCGCTGTGCTGGGCCAGGCACCGGCCCACGCTCTGCCGGATCCATTTGGTGGCGTAGGTGGAAAACCGCAGCTCCCGTGTGTAGTCAAATTTCTTGGCCGCCGCCAGCAGGCCGATGCTGCCCTCCTGAATGAGGTCCATCAGCGGCACGCCCCGGCCGGTGTACTCTTTCGCAATGGACACCACCAGCCGCAGGTTGGCGTTGACCAGGGCCCGGATGGCCTCCTCGTCCCCCTGGGCGCAGCGGCGGGCCAGTTCCCGTTCCTCCTCCTCCGTCAGAAGCGGATAGGCACGAATCTCCTGCATATACTGCCGCACGTCGTCCTCTCCGGCGGACACGGTCTTTTCCGGGGTATCGGTAGGTGTAGCACTCATAATTTCAGTCCTTTTTTCTCTTTCATCTTGTCCCGCAGAGCCAGCAGATCCTGCTCCGTCACCGTGTTTCTCGCCCGGTAGCTTTCCAGCACCGTGCGGACGCAGTCGGCAAAGGCCTGCTCGTTGACAGGACCCTGATTGCGCTGCAAAATCCCCGCCAAATGGGCCATTTCGTCGCTTTCCAGCCCATCCAGCACGCTGGCGGACACTTCCAGCCCCTGTTTGTACCGGTCCTGCTGCTGCCGGAAGATTTTTCCAAGCAGGGGGCAGGAAAACTGCGCCGCCGTCAGGCTGCCCACCTGGTCCAGAAGGCTCGGCTGCTTGAACACGTTGGCCAGAATAACCTCCTCGGCCATAGCCGAGCGAATGTCCTCATAGCGGATGGTCCGGCTTTTGGGCTGCAAATTCTGGGCAGGCGAGAGCATTTTTTGTTCTTCCTGCTTCTTTTCCCGCTTTTCCCGGCGTTTTCTGGCACGGTCTACCTCCAGCTTCATGGCCTCCGGGGTGACCTTGGCGGTCTCCGCCGCACGGCCCCCGTAGATCTCCCGCTGGACGGGACTGGGCAGACTGGCCACCAGGTCCGCCGCCTCCCGTAGGAACTGGATGCGCTCCTCATCGTCATTGAGATGATACTTCCGGGCGATGGCCCCCAACTGGTATTCCACCCGGTTGGAAGCCTCCTCCAGCAGGACTTTGAACTTGTCCGCTCCGTACTTTTTCAGATATTCGTCCGGGTCCTTGGCGTCGTGCATCCGCAGGACCTTCACCTGAATGCCCGCCGCTTCCAGCATGGGGATGGCCCGGCGGGTGGCGTTCTGCCCGGCCTCGTCGCCGTCATAGATCAGGACCACCTGCTCCGTGTACCGGCTCAGCAGCACGGCGTGTTCCTGGGTCAGGCTGGTACCCAGGGAAGCCACGGCACAGTCGAAGCCGTACTGATGCAGGGCCACGGCATCCATGTACCCCTCCACCAGAATAAGATACCCCAGCTTGCTTTTCTTGGCCAGATTCAGGGCAAACAGATTTTTCCGCTTGTTGAAGATAATGGTCTCCGGGGAATTTAAGTATTTCGGCGTGGAATCGTCCATGACCCGGCCGCCGAAGCCGATGACATTGCCCCGGACGTCAATAATGGGGAACATGAGCCGGTTGCGGAACCGATCGTAAATGCGTCCGTTCTTCTCGGACACCAGTCCCGCATCCTTCAATTCCTGGTCCGTATAGCCCTTGGCCTTCATGGCGTCCACCAGGCCGTTCCAGCTATTGGGGGCAAATCCGATACCAAACTTCGTCAGGGTTGACTTGGGCATCCCCCGCTTCTGAGCGTAGGATAAGCCCTCGGCTCCCTCCGGAGCATAGAGCTTGCTGTGGAAATACCGGGCAGCTTCCTTGCTCAATGCCCAAAGGCGCTCCTGCTGCTTATAGCGGCTCTGGAACTGGGGGTCCTCCGGGACCTCCATGCCCGCCCGCTTAGCCAAAGCCCGGACCGCATCGCCGTAGCTGAGGCCCTCGATCTCCATCTGGAAATTGATGACCCCGCCGCCCTTATGGCAGCCGAAGCAATAATAGATCCCCTTGTCCGGGGCCACGGAAAAGGACGGTGTTTTCTCCCCATGGAAGGGGCACAGGCCGAACAGATTCGCCCCGGATCGTTTCAGATTCACATACTGGCCCACCACGTCCTCAATGGGGTTGCGGGCCACTACCTCGTCAATAAAGGAAGGCGGAAACGGCATACGAGTCCCTCCTTTCCGCATTTTTCCCGATTCAACTTATATTATAGCACATTATCCCCGGACTTGCCAACCCAGGGGAATAAAAATCTCCGTATATTTGTCCACGGCATAATTGTCCGTCATGCCCGCAATATAATCGCAGACCGTCCGTTCCAGTCCGTCAAAGCTCATCTGGGGCTGGAAGGTCTCCGGCAGAGCCTGGGGATTGGTAAAATAATAGTCGTAAAGCCGCAGGAGCATTTCCTTGGCCTTGCTTTCCTCCCCCTTGGCGACCGGGTTCCGGTAGACCCGCTCGAACATAAAGGACCGCAGGTCCTTGAGAGCCTGGTCCATTTCGGGGGTCAGCAGGATGGCCCCGGCCTCCCGGGACGTCAGAATGCAGTCCACCACCAGGCTGTTCACCCGCTCCCGGTGGGTGTGGCCCAGCAGGTCCGAAATGCTGTCCGGGATGTCCTCATTGGTCAGGATGCCCGCCCGGATGGCATCGTCAATATCGTGGTTCACATAGGCGATCTGGTCGGATTTCCGCACGATCTGTCCTTCCAGGGTCTCCGGCAGCGGTGCGCCGGTGGTGTGGCCCACGATGCCCATGCGGACCTCGTAAGTAAGATTCAGTCCTGCCCCGTCGTTTTCCAGCACGTCCACCACCCGCAGGCTCTGTTCGTTGTGCCGGAAGGGCTTGCCCAGGCACTTGGTCAGCGCCGCCTCTCCGGCATGGCCGAAGGGGGTGTGGCCCAGGTCGTGGCCCATGGCGATGGCCTCGCATAGGTCCTCGTTGAGGCCCAAAGCACGGGTGATGGTCCGGGCGATCCGGGCCACCTCCAAAGTGTGGGTCATGCGGGTCCGGTAGTGGTCTCCCTCCGGCCGCAGGAACACCTGGGTCTTGTGCATGAGCCGCCGGAAGGATTTGCTGTGGACGATGCGGTCCGTATCCCGCTGATAGCAGGTCCGCACATCCTGTTCCCGCTCCGGGTCCGGACGGGGGCGGCCCCGGCTCTCGTCGGCAAACGCCGCCAGGGGATTCAGATTCCGATGCTCCTGCCGTTCCAGTTCTTCCTTTACCGTCATGGCTGTTCGCTTCCTTTCGCATCTTTCACCGGGAAGGCCCGGTATTCCTGACCCAGCACCATGGTCTCCACGGTCCCGGCGGTCATATCCGTGAGTTTTTCCTGAAATTCCGCACATTTTCCCGCCGCCACCAGCACTTCCAGTTCCACCTCGGCGGTGAACTGGGTGTCCCGGATAACGGCTTCCATATCCTCGCACAGGAGCTTCAGGCGCTCGTAATAGGGATAGGGGCAGGGAATGTACAGCGCCGTCCAGACCCGCTTCATGGATTTTCCGGCGGCGTCTACGGCGATTTTGGCTCCCTTGGTATAGGCCCGGACCAATCCCCCGGCCCCCAGCAGCGTGCCGCCGAAGTACCGGGTCACAACACATACGATGTTATAAAGTCCCTCTTTTTGCAGCACCTGGACCATGGGCATTCCGGCGGTGCCGCCCGGCTCCCCGTCGTCGGAGAAGCGGGTGGCCCCGTCCCGGATGATATAGGCCCAGCAGTTGTGGGTAGCGTCATAATGCTGCTTCCGCATTTCCTCGATATGGGCCAGGGCCTCCGCCTCCGTGTCCGCAGGCCAGACCCGGCCGAGAAATCTGGATTTTTTCTCTACAAATTCGTCCTCACCGAAACCGGTAGGCACCAGATATTCCTCCAAGCCTCACCACTCCTTCGTGATGAATTCCCGCAGGCGGCCATAGAGAATGGGGTCCAGCACGGCCTCCACCTGAATGCCCTCCCCGCCGTATTCCACGTTTTTCACCTGCGCCCCATCGTGCAATGTCTGGACCAGACCGCCCTGGGCGTAGGGAACGGTCAGCAGCACATGATGGCGGCTGTGGCCCAGGGCATTTTCGATGGCCGTCAGCAGTTCGTCCATGCCCGCTCCGCTTTTGGCGGAAATACGGACCCGGTTCTCCCCGATGGGGATGTCCGTAGCGGGGACCAGATCGGCCTTATTGTAGCACTCGATGACCGGGGTCCCCGGCTTGGCCAGTTTGGCGATCAGCTGATCCACCACAGCCATGTGCTCCGCCCGGTGGGGGTCTGCCGAATCAATGACGTGAATAAGCAAGTCCGCATATTCCAATTCCTCCAGAGTGGCCCGGAAGGCGTCCACCAGATGGTGGGGCAATTTTGCGATAAATCCCACCGTGTCGGACAGGATCACGTCCAGATTGTCCGAAACGTGCAGCTGCCGGGAGGTGGTGTCCAGGGTGTCGAAAAGACGATTATTGGCAGGGATGTCCGCCCCGGTCAGCTGATTCAGAAGGGTGGATTTTCCGGCATTGGTATAGCCCACCAAGGCCACCACCGGCACGGAATTTTTCTGCCGCCGCTCCCGCTGAACGCTGCGGACCTGCCGGACCTGGTCCAATTCCGACTGGAGCCGGGTAATGCGTTCCCGGATGTGCCGCCGGTCCGATTCCAGCTTGGTCTCGCCGGGGCCCCGGGTGCCGATGCCGCCGCCCTGACGGCTGAGACTTTTGCCCATGCCGGAAAGCCGGGGCAACAAATACTGGTACTGTGCCAGCTCCACCTGCAGCCGGCCTTCCCTCGTTTTGGCCCGTTGGGCAAAAATATCCAGAATCAAGGCGCTCCGGTCCAGCACCGTTACGCCGATGATTTCCTCCAATGCCCGGATATTGCCCGGGGAAAGCTCATTGTCAAATACCACCATGGTGGACTGGGTGAACTCCACCAGCATTCTCACTTCCTGGGCCTTGCCCTCGCCGATGAAGCTGTGAGAATCGGGGGTATGGCGGTTTTGCAGCACCTTACCGGTGCAGAAGCCCCCCGCCGTTTCCAGCAGCGCTTCCAGCTCGTCCAGAGTCTCCTCCGTGGCGGTCTGGGCGGCGGTGAAGCAGTCTGCGTTCAGGCCCACCAGCACCGCCCGCTCCTGTTTTTTTTCATTGGTTTCTTCCATAAAACCCTCCTGACTTCGGGTATTTTCCGAAAAAAGATAAAAAAAGTCCGCACCACATCAACGCAGTGCGGACTTTGGCTTACTTCAGGCCGAAACGCTTGTTGAACCGATCAACCCGTCCACCGGTATCGACAAGCTTCTGCTTACCGGTATAGAAAGGGTGGCACTTGGAGCAGATTTCAACGCGAATGTCCTTCTTAGTGGAGCCGGTCGTGAAGACGTTGCCACAGGCACAGCGAATGGTGGTCTGTTCGTAGTTGGGATGGATACCTTCCTTCATCTTGTTCACCTCTTTCTGCTTAGTAAAAGGGCGCAAAGCCCCAGCAATCTTGAATCGCCCGGATATAGTATCATATCCGGACCGGAAATGCAAGCCCTTTTTTGAAAATTTCCGAAAATTCCCTTAAAAAGCCCAGTTGCCCTGACGGAACACCGGCACTTCCCGGCCGTCCCAGGTGGTGGCGGTGATGTCCATGGTGTCGCAGCCGATCATAAAGTCCTCGTGGATCATGGATTCGTTGATGCCCAGCCGGCGGCACTCGTCCAGGGTCTTGTTCTGGAAATCGTCGATGGTGTCCGCAAAGCCCATGCCCAGGGCCAGATGGCAGGCGGCGTTCTCGTCAAAGAGCGTGTTGTAGAACAGCAGGCCGCTTTCGGCAATGGGGCTCTTCTGGGGGACCAGCGCGCACTCGCCCAGATAGCAGGCACCCTCGTCCATGGAGATCATCTGCTTGAGAAGCTCCTCGCCCTTCTCGGCGTGGACCTCTACGGCCTTGCCGCCCTCAAAGCGCACGGAGAAGCCCTCGATCAGCTGGCCCTGATAGGAAAGGGGCTTGGTGGCATACACGATGCCCTCGGCCTGGCCCCGCATGGGAGAAATGAAGCACTCCTCCGTGGGGATGTTGGGATTGAAGAAAATGCCCTGCCGGTTGGTCTCGCCGCCGCCGCAGAACCGGGCTTCTTTGATCATGCCCACTCTCAGGTCCGTGCCGTTGGCAGCGGTATAGTGCAGAGAGGCAATGCCCAGGTTGTTCAGGTAGGCGCACCGGTCCATCAGGTCCCGGTCATGGTCCTTCCAGGCCTGCACGGCATCCCCATTCACACGGGACGTGGAAAGAATGGCCTCCCACAGCTTCTCCACGGCCTGGGAGCCACGGACCCCGGGGAACACCTTCTTGGCCCAGGCCAGGCCGGGCACGGTGGCAATGCACCACTGCTGCCGGTTCTCCATCTGGTCGGAGAAGGGCTTGAGAATGGGATAGCGGTTCTGTCTGGCCTTGGCCATTTTCGCCATGTTGATGCCCTTCAGGCCGTCCGGGTCGTCGGAGATGAGATGGATGCGGCAGGGCAGGGTCTCCACCTGATGCTTCCGCTTCTCGATCTGCCAGTCCTCCACGGTGGACAGGGTCTTGAGGCTCTGGTAGCGCACATGGTACTTGGTGAGCGCCGGGTAGTTCCATTCCACGGTCACTTCCCGTGCCTTGGCCTTATAGGCCTCCTCCACCACCATGGCAACAAATTCCGGCTGGTCCAGGTCGGCATAAATGACCACATCCTGGCCCTTCTGGACGTTGACGCCCATCCGGACAATGAGGCGGGCATATTCCCGCAAAACAGTCTTTTTCATGTTCTTTCGCTCCTTCATGGGAAAAGATGCTCCTATTCTAGCAGATTCCTGGCCGTTCGTCAATGGACCTTGCATTTTTCGTGGGAATACGATATAATAAGAACAATGAATTTTCGGAGGAAAACGCCATGCTCACCGCCCAGGAATTACAAGCCAAACTCGCCGCCGGTCCCCTGATTCTCGACGGAGCCACCGGCTCCAATCTGATAAAAGCCGGGATGCCCCGGGGCTGCTGCACGGAGGAATGGGTGCTGAACAACCCGGAACCCCTCCGGGCCCTGCAGCAGGCCTACCGGGAGGCGGGCAGCGATATTCTCTACGCCCCGACTTTCCAGGCCCAGCCCATCGCCCTGGAACGGGTGAACCTGGCCAAGCAGACGGAGGCCGTCAATGCGGCTCTGGTGGCCCTGACCCGCAGTGCTGCCGAGGGGGCTTTGGTGGCCGGAAATCTGACCACCCTGGCCGTGTACATGGACAGCTTCGATGAGGCCAATTTTGACGAACTGGTGGAGAATTACCGGCGGCAAATTCACGGTCTGCTGGACGGCGGGGCGGACCTGCTGGCGGCGGAGACCCTGATGTACCCCACGGAGGCGGAAGCCATCCTGACGGCCGCCGAATTGGAAGGGGCCGGGGCGGTGCTGTACACCTTCACCATGCAGTCCGACGGCTCCCTGTTCTCCGGCCGGGAGGCCGGACCCATTCTTGCAGAGCTGGCCCATGCGGGAGCCGCCGCCGTGGGCTTCAACTGCGTCAACGCCGACGCTGCCCTGCCGGGCCTTGTGAGCAAGCTGCGCCGGTTCACCGACGCCCCCCTGGTCTGTAAGCCCAACGCCGGTATGCCGGTAATTTCCCCGGCGGGCATCCCGGAATATGCCATGTCCCCGGCGGATTTCGCTTCCATTCAGGCAGACTGCCGGGCCATGGGCGCATCCATTTTGGGGGGCTGCTGCGGCACCACCCCGTTGCACATCCGTGCCATGGTGGAAAAAGTCAAATAAACTGCAAAGGGTTTTGAATTATGAGGGAATCGTTCGGTGTTCAGTCCTGGTTCTATCCCCTGCCGGTGCTCATCATCGGCACATACGACGCCAACGGCAAGCTGGACATGACCAGGTTCCACCCCATCGCCTTCGAGCCTGCCCACAACGGCTATCATGCGCCGGGCGAGCGGGTCGGCGACGCCTTCCGGGACGGTCCGACCCTGAAATAAGTGAGTTTTACGCATTTCTTTCCCGCCGGGCTGCCCCGGCGGGATTTTTTCGTTGCATAAACGGGGAAAGTCTGGTATAATGGCACTGTTATGGAAAAAAGAAATCATCTCTACGTCAGCCGGAAAAACCTGCTGACCTGGTTGATGGCCATGTGCATGGTCGGCTCGGCAGTGGCCCGCATTGCGCTCCCCGGTGTGAAAGGGACCGGAGAGGCGCAAAACGTGTGGAGCCAAATCGTTCTGCCTGTGGCAGCCACCCTGCTCTATGCCCTCATCGTCCTGCTGGACGGCAAGGAGCGGTTCTACAAGACCGCCATTCCCATCTGGATGCTGGGCCTGTACTTCGGCATCAGCGTGACCCGCTATCCCTTCCAATCCATCCAGTGGATGGTGGTGGGCCTTTATTGGGTAGCCGTGCTGTTCTTCTGCGTGCTTTATACGCAAATTACCTCCGGGGTGGTCCGCCATGTGTGCCTGCTGCCGCTGATGTTCGCCCTGCCCCTGGGAGCCATGGCTTACCTGCACCGGGAGGTCCTGATGGACGGCCGGTGGGGAACCAATCTGGTGCTGCTGCCGGATGCCCTGGCCTTCTTCGGCTGCCTGCTGCAATGCCTGGCCCTGCGGGTCCATCCGGTGGATGAATACCATCCCACCTGGGGAGACCGGACCGACGGCCGCCGGGTCCGCAGTCTGCCCCCCATGGCTCAGGTGTCCCCCTATATTATGGTCACCCGGAACACCTCCACCAACTACTTTACCGATTCCTTTGAGCTTTCCCACATTGAACGCTACGTGCGCCAGAAGCGCCGGGAGGGCTACACCAACTTCGGCGTCATGCACGTCCTGCTGGCCGCTTATGTCCGGGCTCTGGCCCGGTATCCCGGCCTGAACCGGTTCCTGGCCGGCCAGAAGGTCTATACCCACGGGGACGACGTGCAGTTCTGCATGACCATCAAAAAGGAAATGAGTTCCGACTCCCCGGATACGGTTATCAAGGTCCACCTGTCCCCCAAGGATACGGCCATGGACGTATACAACAAGGTGAACGCCAAAATCGAAGAAGTCAAGAATACCCCTCTGGACTCCAATTTCGACAACACCGCCCACGTTCTGACCCTGATCCCCGGCGTGTTCCTGAAATTCACCGTCTGGCTCCTGCGTACCCTGGACTACTTTGGGATGCTGCCCCAGTTCCTGCTGGAGGTCAGCCCCTTCCACGGCAGCGTGTTCTTCACCTCCATGGGTTCTCTGGGCATCCCGCCCATTTACCATCATCTCTATGACTTCGGCAACCTGCCGGTGTTCGGCTCCTTCGGCTGCAAGCGCCGGTCTCTGGAGGTCCAGGAGGACGGGACGGTGGTCCAGAAAAAGTACATCGACTTCAAGTTCTGCATGGACGAGCGCATTGTGGACGGCTTCTATTATGCCGCCTTCTTCAAGCACTATAAGCGCATCATTCTTCACCCGGAGGTGCTGGATAATCCCCCGGAGGAAGTCATTCGGGATATTGACTGATGAAAGAGAAAGTTTTGGAAATGCTCCGTTCGGAGGGAGATTTTCTCTCCGGAGAGACCATCAGTGCCCGACTGGGAGTCTCCCGTGCGGCAGTATGGAAGGTCATGCAGAAGCTGAAGGAGGAGGGCTACGCCATCGAGTCCGTACCCAACCGGGGCTATCGGCTCTCGGAGGCCACGGCCCGGCTGTGCCTTTCGGAAATTCGGGCCAACCTGCCCAAATACCATCCCTGGCGGGATTTGATTCAGTTTCAGGAGGATGTTGACTCCACCAACACCCGCCTGAAGCTGTCCGCTTCCCAGGGTGCGCCCCACGGCAGCGTGCTCATTGCCGACCACCAGACCGGCGGCCGGGGCCGCCGGGGCCGCAGCTTTGCCTCTCCCCCCAACATGGGCATCTATCTTTCCGCCCTGCTGCGGCCCCAGTGCCGCCCGGAGGAGCTGATGCACCTGACCTGCGCCGTGGCCGAGGCCATGGTCCAGGCCATTGAAGATGCCGCCGGGTTCCGGCCCGGCATCAAATGGACCAACGACCTGGTTTCCGGCAAGCGGAAGCTGACCGGCATTCTCACAGAACTGAGCCTGGAAGCGGAAAGCGGCTGCGTGGACTATGCGGTCATCGGCATCGGGGTCAACTGCTGTCAGAAATTGTCGGATTTCCCGGAGGAACTGCGGGAAATGGCCGGTTCCCTGCACATGGTCACGGGTGGACCCATCGACCGGAACAAGCTGGCCGCCGCCATGGTCCGGCGGCTTTGTGAGATGGACCAAAAGCTGCTGTCCGACAAGGCCGCCATTCTGGACGCCTACCGGAAGGACTGCATCACCCTGGGGCAGGACATCGTGCTGCTCCGTGGGGAGGAAAAGCGCTACGGCAGGGCTCTGGACGTAGACGAGAACGGGGCTTTGGTAGTGGCCTTCACCGACGGCACCGTTGGCACGGTCAATTCCGGGGAGGTCAGCGTCCGGGGCATGTACGGCTACGTGTAAGGGCCGTTATTCACAAAAATTTCAGTTGATTTTTTGGTGGAATCCGGTTATACTGGTAAGGAATTCAAAAAAGAAAACGGAGGGTTTCTGCAATGAAAGTATTCAAAGCCATCGTGAAAATTGCCGCCGCTGCCGGTGCCGTGTATGTGGTCGCCACCTATGGCGAGGAGATCGTGAGCCGGGCTAAGAAGCTGTGGAGCAAGCTGACCAGTGGCTGCAGCTGCTGCTGCACCATGTCCGCCGCCTTTGACCCGGAGGAAGCAGACACCGAGGAGACTGCCGCCGAGGAGACCGAGACTGCCGAGGAGAGCGCCGAGGAAGCCGGGACTGCTTCCGAGCCTGCCGCCCCTGCCGAGGAAGCCGCTCCTGCCGATGACACCGCCGTCACGGCACCGACCCCCCCTGCCCGGCCACCCCGCCGTCACCGCCGACGAAGCCGACTTCGAGGGCTAAGATTTTCGTAAAAATAAGGCCGCCGGAACTTCGGCGGTCTTATTTTTATAAATCTTTCTCTCCTGCCGTATTCTATATTGGACCGATCGTTTCGCTCCTGAACCTGATTTGTCTGGGCAATACGCTTCTTCCCCTGATCCATCGGGCGGAATCTCGCCCACCGGAAGTAAACGCATAAATTGCAGCCGCCACACCCAGCCGCCCCTCCAAAAATGCTTTTGAACGCAGATGTTACTCTGCGTTGCTTGCGGCAACGGCCCGGTTTGCCTTATGATAGGGCCATCGCAAGGAGGTTTTGACCATGCTGAATGAAAACATCAAAAATCTGCGCAAGTCCAAGGGACTTTCTCAGGAGGAACTGGCCGTGAAACTGAACGTGGTCCGGCAGACCGTGTCCAAGTGGGAAAACGGAGTTTCCCATAGTTAAAGATACCACACCAAATATGATGAACCCACGCTTATAC
>OBYM01000715.1_pt1 | contig 16667 bp, 11 predicted proteins | sample 1538191 | NCBI WGS metagenome assembly OBYM01 (sample SAMEA2580165, study PRJEB22360) | human gut metagenome | biome: human gut; feature: human-associated habitat; material: faeces | place: Denmark | collected 2008/2010 | reverse complement strand
CTGGCTGCCGCCCTTTTCGTTTTTCCATATCTCCCGACAATTTCGCTGGCGGATGACACCGCAGAGCAGAAGGGCTTTATCCAGTATGTGGAATTTAACCCCTGTTATGCAGCACTGGACAGGGCCCTTTCTGAGGATATTCGCGCCCACGAAGAAGGAAAAGAACGGGACTGGGTGGATACGCTGAGCTATCTGGGAGCCAAATATGGGGGCGATTTTTCCCGGTATCGGGCACAGGATATGGATGAATATTTTGAAAAACTGGACAGCGGCAGCAGTGTGGAAGAAATCACCCGGGAGATGAAATGGTTTGGGTACTACCGGGAAGCCTATGGAGCCGTACTGGATGGCCTGGTAGGCAAGTATTCCGAAGAGGAAGAAAAAGACGGACAGGTCGTGCTGGAAGAAAAGTATGGACTGAAGGGATATTTCCCATTGGCCAAAAATTTTGCCTATGAGCATTATGATGATTTTGGCGCCCAGCGGACGTATGGCTATACCCGCCGGCATCTGGGGCACGATATGATGGCCGCTACCGGTACGCCGGTGATTGCGATTGAAAGCGGCGTGGTGGAGGTAATGGGCTGGAACCAGTATGGCGGCTGGCGAATTGGAATCCGAAGCGGAAACGGGAGGCGATATTATTACTATGCCCATCTTCGCCAAAACCGCCCCTTTGCCGAAGGGCTGGAAGAAGGGCAGCAGGTGCAGGCCGGGCAGGTAATCGGATATGTGGGGCATACAGGCTACAGCACGGAGGAAAACGTGAACAACATCCAAATCCCCCACCTTCATCTGGGGCTGGAGCTGATTTTTGACGAGTCCCAAAAGGAAAGCGATAACGAAATCTGGGTGGACCTATATCCCTTGACCCAGCTTTTGTCACGGCACTGCAGCGAGACTGTACGAAATGATGATACCAAGGAATATTCCCGGAAATATGCTTTTTCGGAATCGGAAAATTCATAAAAATTGAATTTAGATTTGCAATTTCTGCAAAAACATGGTATACTAATTTCTGCAAATTCTATGCCTTCCACCTGCCGCTGTGGCGGAACAGGCAGACGCAAGGGACTTAAAATCCCTCGGTAGAAATACCGTACCGGTTCGATCCCGGTCAGCGGCACCAGACTGAGCCTTGAAGCGGTTTGCGCTTGAGGCTCAGTCTTTTTTTATTTCAAAAAACTCCCGGACACACAACATGTCCGGGAGTTTTCCTTTTGTATGAACGATTTAGGTTTTGCTCCAAGCTTTATTCCAGCTCAAAAGCACCGGTATACAGCTGATAATACTGCCCTTTTTGCGCCAGCAGCTCCTCGTGGTTTCCCCGCTCGATAATGCGGCCGTGGTCCAATACCAAAATCACATCGGAATTTTTTACCGTGGACAGCCGGTGGGCAATGACAAACACGGTTCTTCCCTCCATCAGAGCATCCATGCCCCGCTGAACAATCGCTTCGGTACGGGTGTCAATGGAAGAGGTGGCTTCATCCAGAATCATGACCGGCGGGTCGGCTACCGCCACCCGGGCAATGGACAAAAGCTGCCGCTGGCCCTGGGAAAGATTGGCGCCGTTTTCCGTCAATAGAGTCTGGTATCCGTCGGGCAGGCGGGTGATAAAGTCATCGGCTCCCGCCAGCTTTGCCGCAGCCCCACATTCTTCGTCGGTAGCATCCAGCCGGCCATAGCGGATATTGTCCATGACCGTGCCGGTGAACAGGTTCGTATCCTGCAAAACCATACCGAGGGAGTGGCGCAAGTCCGCCTTTTTGATTTTGTTGATATTGATGCCGTCATAGCGAATCTTTCCGTCGGCAATATCATAAAAGCGGTTCAGCAGGTTGGTAATGGTGGTTTTTCCGGCGCCGGTTGCTCCCACAAACGCCACTTTCTGCCCCGGCTCAGCATACAGGGAAATGTTGTGCAGAACCGTTTTCCCCTCTTCATAGGCAAAGTCCACGTCAAACAGCCGCACGTCCCCGGTCAGTTTGGTATAGGTAACGTTCCCTTCTGCCTGATGGGGATGCTTCCAGGCCCAGGTTCCCGTGCGTTCGCTGCACTCCTGCAAACCGTTTTTGCCTTCCCGGGCATTGACCAGGGTGACATAGCCGTCGTCCGTCTCCGGTTCTTCATCCATAAGGCTGAAAATTCGCTGGGTACCGGCCAGACCCATAATGACTGCGTTTACCTGATGGGACACCTGGTTGATATTGCCGGCAAACTGCTTGGTCATGTTCAAAAACGGCACCACAATACTGATCCCGATGGGCAGGCCGGAAATGCTGACATTAGGAGCATGGGAAAGCAGCAGAAGCCCTCCGGCAATGGCCACCAGCACATACAGCACATTGCCAATATTGTTCAAAATCGGCCCCAGAATGTTGGCGTACCGGTTGGCTTTTCTGGATTCTTCAAACAGCTCCTCGTTGAGCCGGTCAAAATCGGCTTTGCTTTCTTCCTCGTGGCAAAATACCTTGATGACCTTCTGCCCGTTCATCATCTCTTCAATAAAGCCTTCGGTTTTGCCAAGCGCGCTTTGCTGGCGGAAAAAGTACTTGGCCGAGCCGCCGCCTATTTTTTTGATAAGGACCGTCATCAAAACAACTCCAATTACCACTACCAGCGTCAGCCAGACACAATAATACACCATGATTCCAAAAACCGTGAGCACTGTAATGGTCGATACCAGCAGTTGGGGAAAACTCTGGGAAACCATCTGCCGGAGGGTATCGATGTCGTTGGTGTAATAGCTCATAATGTCGCCGTGATTGTTGGTATCAAAGTATTTAATGGGAAGGCGCTGCATCCCGTTGAACATTTTTTCACGCATTTTCTTCAGCGTTCCCTGGGTGATAATAGCCATCAACTGGTTAAAGGCAAATCCTGCTGCCAAAGATAACAGGTAAAACACCGCCAGAATGACCACCAGCCGGATGATCGACCCGCTGACGGAAACCCAGTCCCCGGTCTGCCAGTTGTCTTCCACCACGGCGATAATATTTTGCATGAAAATCGAGGGTACCGAACTGACAATCGCATTGAAAATAATACAGGCAATGGTTACCGGCAGCATGACCGGATAAAAGGAGAGTATGGTTTTCAGAAGGCGTCCCACTATGTTCCGGCTTTTCTTACTCTTCAATTTGGTCACCCTCCTTATTTTGAGACGTATAGATTTCCCGATAAATCGAGTTGGTTTTCAAAAGCTCAGCATGTGTACCTACAGCGTTGATTCTTCCGCTGTCCATGACAATAATCCGGTCGGCGTCCTCCACGGAAGCTGTTCGCTGGGCAATGATGATTTTTGTGGTTTCCGGGATGTATTCCCGCATGGCTTTTCGGATACTGGCGTCTGTTTTTGTGTCCACGGCGCTGGTGGAATCGTCCAGGATGAGAATTTTCGGCTTTTTCAGCAAGGCACGGGCAATACAAAGCCGCTGCTTCTGCCCACCGGACACATTAGTACCGCCCTGCTCAATATAAGTGTCGTAACCTTTGGGAAACGTGGAAATAAACTCATCGGCACAGGCCAGCTTACATGCCTCTACCAGTTCTTCATCGGTAGCCTCTTTATTGCCCCAGCGCAGGTTTTCCTTAATGGTTCCGGAAAATAGAATGTTCTTTTGCAGCACCACGGCCACCTGATTCCGCAGCGCTTCCAAATCATAGGCGCGCACGTCTTCGCCGCCTACCTTGACCGAACCTTCCGTCACATCATACAGACGGGAAATCAGCTGAATCAACGAGGATTTGGAGGAACCAGTGCCGCCGATAATGCCGATGGTTTCTCCCGATTTGATATGCAGGTCAATATCCTGCAAAACCATCCGCTTGGCGTCTTTGGAATATTTGAAACTCACATGGTCAAAGGAAACCGAACCGTCTTTCACCTCGTACAGAGGGTTCTCCGGGCTTATGAGGGTGCTTTTTTCCGAAAGCACTTCGGCAATTCGTTTGCCCGACTCCCCTGCCATGGTAATCATTACAAATACCATGGAAAGCATCATCAAGCTGTTCAGCATCATAACGCTGTAGGTGAGCAAAGAGGACATTTGCCCCACATCCAGCTCCAGCCCTCGGGAGGAAATAATCATATAGGAACCGAAGGTCATGACAAACACCATGACCACATACATGCAGAACTGCATCAGCGGGTTGTTAAGGGCCAAAATCCGTTCCGCTTTGGTAAAATCCGCACACACATCTTCTGCCGCCGCGTTAAACTTCTGCTGCTCATAGTCCTCCCGCACAAAGGATTTGACTACCCGCATCCCTTTAATATTTTCCTGAATGGAACTGTTGAGCCGGTCATACTTTTTGAACACCTTTTTAAACAGGGGCATGGTCTTGTAAATGACCAGCGAAAGCCCTACTGCCAGAACCGGTACCACAAACAGAAAAATCCACGCCATTTTACCGCCCATGACAAAGGCCATGATAAAGGCAAAAATCAGCATCAGCGGCGCCCGGATAGCGGTTCGAATAATCATCATATAGGCATTCTGCACATTGGTGATGTCCGTCGTCATACGCGTTACCAGAGAGGAAGTCATAAACTTGTCGATGTTCTCAAACGAGTAAGACTGGACACTATAAAACAGGTCTTTTCTCAAATTCTTAGCCAATCCACAGGAGGCTGTGGAACAGGTGGAACCGGCCAGCGCGCCAAACAGCAATGATAAGGCTGCCATGCACACCAGCACAATGCCATACCGGAGGATTTGTTCCATATCACATCCGGCTTTTACTTCGTTGACAAGAAACGCGATAAAAAACGGGATAATGCACTCCATGATGACTTCCCCGCTGACCAGAATCGGCGTGATTATAGAGGCTTTTTTATATTCCCGGATACTTTTGGCAAGCTGTCTGATCATTTTTCCAAGTCATTCCTTTCTAAAAAAAGTAGGAGCAGAATTTATCAACTGGACTTATGTGATAAACACTACTCGTTGCCTTTTTTCGTATTTTCCTGTTCGGATTCCTTATCCACTTCGATCCAGTGGGCAAACATAACGTCAAGCAGCTCGTGAAGTGTCACCAGCTGTTCCTGGGAAAGGCCTTCCATCATTTGGGAAACCTGCCGGTCATATTCGGCTTTCAAGCGCTGGGCTTCCTTTTTCCCATTTTCAGTCAACCTTACCGTCCATTGCCTCCCGTCGGTTTCGCTGCGGCCTTTTTCCACCAGATGGTATGTTTCCAGCTTATTCATCACTTCGCTCAGCGAGCCTGACTGAATTTGCAGGATTTCCTGCAGCTCCTTTTGCGGGATATTGGGATGCTCGGACAAAATGGCCAATATTCTTCGTCTGCCGATTTTTCCACCCATACGGTAATACAAAAAGTGCCCACACGCTCGAAGCTGCGCCACCACCTGGTGAGTCAGAGGCAAGCCACTGCTTTCCTGCATATCATCCCTCCTTTTCTGTGATTTTTCTACAGGATTCTATTGATTTCAGTATACATCTTTCTCAAAAAAATATCAAGGTACCTTGATATTTTCCTTTTCTGATTCCATAAAAAAGAACGGAACCGTCAAAAGGCGATTCCGTTCTCTAAAAAGCAAGGTAAAAAGTGGTGTGCTTACACCCTATCACCAAATAAATGTATTCAAAGTTCCAGGCTCTATCTGGGCAGTATAGCCGCTCTTGCCATCCTCTGTAATCCAAACCGGGAGCGTCTGGCTGGCTTTGCTGAAAATGACGGCAACCGTACTTCCGTCCTGATTGCGGAAGACTGCGCTTTCCAACGAATTATGATAAATGGAGGCTCCCAACCGTACCGCTCCCGGACGGATATAACGACTAAAATGCCCAATGGCATAATAGCTGGGGTTAATCACAAATCCTCCTTCTTTCCGAAGCATAATAGGGGCTTCACAGAAATTTCCCACATGGTTGGGACCGCCCTTTTCATCCAGCAGCAAATTCCAATCCAAACAGGCACAGGCGCCGTGAGACAGGTTGCCCAGCAAATCATGGGCATACATTTTGCCTTTGTCCGGGCCTTTGCTGTCCCCAAACCGGCAGTATTCCACACAGCCTTCGGTAAACCACAGTTCTTTTTCGGGGAACCGGCTTTGGGTAATCGACAACGCTTCAAAATGGTCCCCGGAATACCAGTGAAATCCGAACCCCTTTACCGCCTGTTCCGCTCCCGGTACTTCCATAGACTCCACCGCTCGGCGGAACAATAATTCCTTATTATGATCCCACAGTAAAATTCCCACATCCTGTGCACCCGCTGCATCCAATGCCGGACGCAGGTAGGATACTGCGAACTCCCCTTCTTCTTTTCCACTGTAAATGCAGGAATCCCACGTCTGTACAGCGGCCGGTTCATTTTGTACCGATACCATATCCACCTGACATCCGGCTTTCCGATAGCCCTGTACATAGCAGGCCATATAGTGGGCCCAAAGCTCCCGATATTTCGGAATCAGTTTTCCGCCATGGTTCATTTCCCCATTGGTCTTCATAAAGGGCGGCGGACTCCAGGGGGTGAGCAGCAGGGAAATGGGGTTACCGGCAGTCTGTTGTGCCTTGTGAATCAGAGGCAAAATATACTGCTCGTCGCGCTCCATTTGAAAGGGCTCTGTCTCCTGAGAGGTACAAGCGTAATTCCCCAACGAAAAGTCGCAGCTGTTCATATGGGTACGCCCCATGGTATAGCCAAGACCCTCCTTTCCGAAATATGCCTGTAGGAAGCGCTCCTGATCTTCCTCGGTCAGCTGCTGAAAGCACCAGCCAGCAGCTTCGGTAAACGCCCCGCCGAATCCCCGGATGGTCTGCCCCTGATATTGGGGATAAATGGCCAGCTGATGCTTCTCATCATAGGGACCTTCGGACACGGTGGATTCCTGCCAGTAAAGCTCTTTTTCAAAATCAGTGACGATTTGTTTCACAATCCTTCCTCCTTGGTAACCGTTTTCGAGTCGTTCTTTTCATGCACCTGTTTTCCTTACTTAAAAGACTTAGAGTTGCGCAATAATCAGTTGTATCTGTAAATTCCAGTAGTCCACCGTATTATTTTCATATTTTGTTCAACAGCAGTATAGCACAGCCTCTCCTCTCATACAATCTATATTCATGCACATATTTTTAAAATTTTTGTACACTTTCTGTGTTGCGCCTATTTTTTAAATTTTCTCTTCCCTCTTTCAATCAACGTATCTGTGCAAAAAATTTTCGGAAAATATTGTGGTTTTTCGCTTTATTTTCATGATAAATAATGGCCTGTCGTTTTCCTGTCTAATACCTTGTTATTATATAAAAAATGCCTGCAGAGCATAACCCCCGCAGGCATCTGGCCTATTACGCTTCAATATCAGAAAGTGTACTCTTAATATGCTCGATAAATTTGGACGCCGCTATGCCAAAAGGCTGCTGCCGTTTCCAGGCTAGGACGCTGCTGGTTGTCATCTCTGGGGAAAGGGGCCGGCAGATGATCTTTTTCGGGTCCGCGAGAGAGAGGGAACCCTGCACGATAATGGCATAGGCCAGCTTGTGATAGACCATAATAGAACTGTTGGCCGGAAGGTTTGAGGTAAACAATACATGTAAATGTTCAAAATTATCCCCAAACCAGCTGGCCACCTCACTTTGGACGTTGGGCCGCCGGGGCAAAATCAGGGGAAGGTCTTTCAGGTCGGCTGGTGTGACGCAATCCTTTTGCGCCAGCGGGGACTGGGGATGCATGGCCACTACCCACTGTTCCTTCTGACTTAGCCGAATAAATTCATATCTTTCCATATTCACCGGCTCCAAAAGAAGCCCCACATCGATAAGGCCCCGCTCCATCTGCTCCCGGACATGGTCGGCAGTGGCGGTGTACAGGTCAAAGGTGACTGCCGGATACTTTTGGTGAAAGGTGCGGAACAACTCCGGCAGCAGCTGAACGGAATGAAGGTCGCCGCAGCCAATGGATACCGTACCCTCCACAGCTTCTTCCTGCTCGGCAAGCTCTTTTTCCGTTTTGTCCATCAGCTGGAGGATTTCCTCGGCTCGCCGGCGCAATAGGATTCCTTCGTTGGTGAGGGAAATTTTTCTGCTTCCCCGATAAAACAGCGTAACCCCTAATTCCTCCTCTAATTGGGACAATTGGCGGCTTAAGGTCGGCTGCGTAATATGCAGGACTTCGGCCGCTTTGGTAATACTCTCTTCTCTGGCAACCGCTAAAAAATATCGGAGCACCCGGATTTCCACACGCTTTCTCTCCTTCCCATACCATATTGATGATATTGTACCATACTCATACCTGCAAAACAATTCAGGTTCCCGGGTGACAATTCTGCTGTTCTGACTCCATTGGGCCACTCAGTTTTTGGTTATTCAAACATGTATACATTTTTCCTAAATTTCTTTCCTTTTTCGCCGGAAAAAAAACGTGCCGGCCATCAGTTTACAAAAATATGCATTTTGGAAATGAAAAATTTACCATTCAGTCCTTGACGAGCACATTTGTCAGGGGTATGATAGGCTTACTATTATGAGCGGTTTTTCTGTCACCAGCTCTCGTTGCCATGACGGAGGTCCTTTTTCATGCACAGATTTTCTTCGGCACCACTGAAATCTTTTTGGCGGGGACTTGCTCCCTGCCTGATGACCGGCGCCCTTTTGCTGCTGGTATATGCTGTTTTTGGCTTTGCTCCGTTTGGGGAAAAGAGTATTTCCTGGTGTGATATGGACCAGCAGGTCATCCCCCTATTGGCGGAGTTTCGCCGGGTCCTGCTGGGGGAAGGAAGTATTTTCCGAAGCCCTGGCGCTGGGAGTATCAGCTATTGGGGCATTTATTTTTTCTTTTTGTCCAGCCCTTTTTCATTTTTATCGGTATTCTGCCAGCCCCAGGACTTGCCTTGGATGATGAACTGGCTGCTTTTGTGGAAAATGATGGTCTGTGCCGGAACTTCCGCCTTTTTGTTCCGCAAATTGGGCGGAAAGCAAACCTCGTTTCCCTGTGCCTTGCTGGGAGTTTTGTATGCATTCTCCGGCTATGCGATGCTGTATTATCAGAATATTGTCTGGCTGGATATGATGGCTCTGTTCCCGCTGCTGCTGCTTGGTCTAAAAGCCATTGGAGAAAAACACACTGCTTTGCCCTTTACCGTGGTATTTTCCCTGATGCTGATCATCAACTACTACCTGTGCTACATGGTAGTGCTGTTTATCCTGTTTATTTATAGTCTGTATCTGCTTTTGCTCAAGCCGGCAGAAGAACGCCGAAAATGTGCTGCTTTGCTTTCTTGTGGCGCCGGGGTTTCCGTACTGGTTACGGCGGCGGTTTGGCTGCCCTCCCTAATTCAGGTGCTCCAATCCGCCCGGGGAGAAGGTTCTGCTTCCGGTATTACCAGTGACAGCTTCTGGTGCTCACTGGCTACTACCCTGCCGACGATGTTCCCAGCCGGCGCTCCCTTTGCCGCCATTTTCTTTTCTGACCGGCACGCTCTGCGCTCCAAGGGTTCCCTGCTGTGGGGACTGTCCATGTTAGTGTTTCTGATTCCTCTGTTTATCCATCCTATTAACAGTATGTGGCATACCGGCAGTTATCAGGCTTTCCCCACCCGCTACGGCTATATGGTGAATATGCTGCTTCTGCTTACGGTACTCTGGTTTCTCCGCCGTCAAACCCGTTTGCCTGAACATTCCCTTTCGGGCGGGGCGGCCGCTGCCTGGGGCGCCTGCGGGGGATATTTGCTGCTGTCAGGATTACTGCTGCTATTTTGTCAAAAGAACCTGTCTGCCTATGTTCGAACTCTTTGGGGTAGCGACCAAGCACTGCTGCTGCTGTTCTTTGTACTGGTCGCCTCGGCTTCCGCATATGTCATTATTTTCAGCACCTGGCAAAAACGGCTGCTCAGCCGGAGAATGATGACGGCGGTTTTGGCTGTGATGGTGGCCGGGGAGTGCTTTTTCAACGGTGGGGTTTATATCGGCTCCGTCTCCAACTCTCAGGATGATTATGTGCAGGCAGTAGAGCTTTTGGAAAATCTGCCCCAGGATGATGACTTTTATCGGGTAAAGACCCGGGAGAAATCCTTTGATGTGAACCTGTTTTCCGCAATGGGTGTGGAATCCCTTTCCCATTACACCTCTCTGACGCCCCAAACCACTCTGGTCACCCAGCGACGCCTTGGCTACTCGGGGTATTGGATGGAAGTAAACTCCAACGGGGGAACTGCCTTTACCGATGCGCTTTTGGGAAATCGCTATGAGGTGGTAGAAAAAACCTCCCTGACTCCTCAAGACACGGTGCTGTGGTCTGGAGAGAAACTGGCTTTGACAAAACTCCCCTTCTCCCTCCCCGATACGATTCTTACGAAAACGGAACCGGGATTTTTGGAAGAGCTGCCGGAAGGTTCCCGGATGGAAATTCAAAAAGAATTGGCACAGGCGCTCTTCCCCGGAAGCGATGGCATTTTCACGTTGTATCAGGAGGATACTTCTGCTTCTTCCACACCTTCCAACCGGACGCTGGCCACGCCAGGACTGTACCGGTGGAGTATCCAAGTGGACGAGCCTTCCCTTTTATATTTTGACTGTGCCAGTGAACCGGACAACAGCCTGGTGTCACCCGTAAACAGCAGCTGTAGTATCTCCGTAAACGGTGTTTCTGTGAAAGACGGTTATCCCACCAAATATGATAACGGAATTGTGTTTTTGGGGGAATTTTCCCACGAAACTGTGGAAGTCACCGTTACTGTCAGCCGAACCATCCGGCCTGAATCCATGGAGGTATTCGGGATCGACAAGATGGGGCTGGAAAACTTATGTGAAAATGCCCGAGGCGCCGAGCTTACGGGAAGCGGCAGCCGCTTTACCATTTCCTGTACTGCCGAAGAAGGGGAAACTCTCTTCATCCCCCTGTCTTGGAGCACTGGCTGGAAGGCCACGGTCAACGGACAAGAGGTACCTGTCAGTCGGGCCGCGGGCAACTATTTATCCATTCCAACCCAAGCCGGAGAAAACGAAATTGTTCTGACCTTTACCCCACCGGGATTGCCTCTTGGAATATGGATTTCAGCCGGAGGACTGGTGCTGGGAATCCTGTTTTTCTGGCTGGGACAAAAACGGCTGAGAAAAAGGTCCGGTCTGTGTACAGCGATTTCCTGTGTCTATAGCGGTGTGGCCATTGCTGCGGCTGTACTGGTCTATCTGGTTCCGGTTGTCCTGTGGATATTGGCAAAAATGAAATGAGTTTTAGGAAAGTAGTTACCCCCTATCTTCATCACAATGGAGATAGGGGGTCGTTTTTCCTTTTAAAAAGATATTTGCTCCCTGACAAAAGCACAGAAAATATAAATCATAAACAAAAATACAAAAACATATTGACAACCTTTAAGCGCTGTGTTATTCTTGTTTCAGCGAATACACCGGTATACCGGTATACAAAATAACATTCTTTCTTAAAGGAGATATCTGCTATGAAAACAAGGAAAATGGGATCCCTGATTGTTTCGGAAATCGGCATGGGATGTATGCCCTTTTCACATGGACATGGCAACCCTCCTCCCCGTCAGGAGAGTATCCGGCTGATGCGCCTCGCCCATGAACTGGGGGTAACCCTGTATGACACTGCCGACGCTTATGCCGACGGCCACAACGAGATTTTGGTAGGAGAAGCCCTGAAGCCTATCCGTCATGAGGTGTGTTTGTCCTCCAAATACAACCCGGAGCTGCGCCCTGTTACAGACCCCACCAAGGGTACGGTAAAGGAGCAGATTGAAAGCCGGCTGGACGATTCGTTGAAGCGTCTGGATACCGATTATCTGGACCTGTATTACATGCACCGGGTTACCGACGACGTACCTCTGGAAGAAGTAGCCGGTTATATGGGGGATTTTATCAAAAAAGGCAAAATCCGCGCCTGGGGTATGTCCCGTGTAAGTGCCGAGCAAATTAAAATCGCCAACGCTGTAACTCCTGTTTCCGCCATTCAGAACGAGTACTCTATGCTGGAGCGCTCCCCTGAAAAGGACGGCGTTCTGGAAACCTGTAAGCAGTTTGGCATTGGCCTGGTGCCCTATATGCCTTTGGCAGGCGGCTTCCTCACCGGCACTATCAAGCCCGGCCAGACCTATACCGGTGATGACGCAAAACGTTTTTCCAAACGGTATAGCGACGAGGCTATTAGGAAAAACCAGCCCCTTCTGGAAATCCTGGATAAGATGTCCAAGAAAAAAGGCTGCACCTATGCCCAGATGGCCATTGCCTGGCTGATGCATATGGGTGAGAACATCGTCCCCATCCCCGGAATGATGAATGAAAAGATGATCCGGGAAAACTTGGACGTAGCCAAAATCCAGCTTTCTCCTGAAGAAATGGCGGAAATTAACGCCAGTATCGATAAATGTGACCTGTATACCGAATGGGATGAGGACTGCGTGGTCAAATTGAAGAAGGTATTGAAAGAGGAAGGATACGAGCCTGGCAAGAAGAGCTGGGGATACGACTGATAATGGAGAATTGACCCTTTTCTCATGATATAGAAGGCGGCGCTGGAAGGTGGCCGCCTTCTTGTTTTTTAGATGGTGTTGAGATATAATCAAATGGAAAAACCAAAGCGTCAGTATGGGGGATAGTTCCATGTCTTTTTTATTGAAGGACCAAGCATATGATAAACTGATTCAACTCATTAATGAGGGCAAACTGCAATATGGGGAAACCTATTCCCTAAACGCCCTGTCAAAAAATCTGGAAATGTCCAGAACCCCAGTGCGGGACGCGATCCAAAAGCTGGCAGATGAAAAACGGATTGATGTCCTTCCCAGCAGGGGAATCCGACTGCATCAGATGTCGACGGAGGAACTGACTCAACATTACCATTTTAGCACCGCGATTGAAGGGTATTGTGCCGCCAGCCTGGCCGAAAACCGGGAGGCGGATAGCCAGCAGGGGTGTCTCCATAGAATGCGGGAAATTGTTGCTGGCATGTGGGAACTGGCTGGTTCTGACCAAGAGTTTGAAAAATTCTTTTCTTTGGATCAGCAGTTTCATCGGGAACTTTTGGAATCTTTAGGGGACCCGTATTTCAGCAGTCTGCAAAATTCCCCTATGGGGTTCTTCAATCATCCAGAGCTGCAGCAAATGACAGGAAGAATTTCCCGAAAGGATATTTGCCAGTGCCATCAGGTGATTTTGGACGCAGTTTTGGAAGGTGACTCCTCAAAGGCATATAAAGGGGTAATGAACCATGCGGCTTTGATGTACCGTACCCTATTGTAAAGAAATCACAGTTTTTTCTGTTTGATGAGTGAAAAAGGGCCTACTATATCTCTGCCAGCCTGGAGAAATAGAGAATAAAATGCTTCGTGGAGACGGGTACAAAGCAGCTATCCGTTTTGAATAAAATCTAACAGAAAAGAATTGACAATTGTACTTTTAAGTGGTAAAGTGATAACAAACCAATGAGGAAGAGCAAGTAACTTCAGTGATGCTTTCCAGAGAGCCGCGGAAGGTGAGAGCGCGGTATGACGGATCTGGAGCGAATGGGCTTTCGAGGGCGAGTTGAAACATCAAGTAGGCGAGCCGGAGAGCAGACTCCGTTATCAAAGAAAGCATACATTTTTGTGTGCATGAGAGGATACAGTGAACTGTATCAAGCCGGGTGGTACCGCAGGAGTTTATCAACAGCTCTTGTCCCTGCAAAAAAAGGCAGGGACAAGGGCTTTTTCTTTTGTGGAGGAAAGCAGAGAAAGGAGAGAAAGTAAATGAAACTGGAAAATTATGAGGTACATCTTCCCAATTATTCTATTGGGGATCACATTTACGACAAAATCGGGCCGGTATGCGAATCTTACGGAGAAAAGGTGCTGGTGATTGGAGGAAGAAAAGCGCTGGCAGCCGCCTATGACAAAATCGAAACCTATGTGAAACAGACAAAGCTGAAAATCATCGGGAAAGAGATTTACGGAGAAAACTGTACCTATGATACCGTTGAGAAACTGCGGCAGATGCCGGTATATCAGGAAGCGGACATGGTGTTTGGCGTAGGCGGCGGAAAAGCGCTGGATACGGTCAAATGCCTGTGCATTACAGACGACAAACCGGTTTTTGCATTTCCCACCATTGCGTCCAACTGTGCGGCCTGTACGTCTGTTTCCATTATGTACAATGAAGACGGCACTTTTTTGAAGCCTCACTTTTTCATTCGTCCCGTCATGCACTCATTTATTGATACGGAGATTATTGCAAAGGCCCCAAGCCAGTATATGTGGGCCGGAATCGGCGATACCTATGCCAAATATTATGAAGCCATGATTTCCTCCAGAGGGGAACGGCTGGAACATTTTACCTCCCTTGGCGTAGCGGTCAGCGTCATGTGCCGGGACCCGCTCATCGATTACGGCAGAAAAGCATTGGAGGACCACAAAAAAGGGCTTTGCACCTATGATGTGGAGCAGGTGGTTCTGGCCATTGTGGTGACTACGGGAATTGCCTCCATTTTTCTAACCAAGGACTTCACGCCGGACTACAACAGCGGTTTGGCACATGCGATATTTTATGCCATGACGTCTTACCCCGTCATTGAAGAAAAGCATCTTCACGGAGAGGTAGTGGGGTTTGGGGTGCTCCTTGCCCTTCTGGTAGACCATCAGCATGAGGAATTTGAAAAGATTTACAAGCTCAACCGTTCGGTAGGGCTTCCCGTTTCCCTGGAAGACATCGAAATCACGGAAGAACAGTGGCAGGAATGTATGGAGCGGATTCCGAATATGTCGGACATCGCCCATTATCCGTATCGTGTTACAAAAGAAATGCTGGAAGAAGCCATGGATCAGCTGAAAGAAAGGGTGAGAAAAGACCATGAAGGGGGGTAGGGGGGGGCCCGCCATTCTGGGAGTATCTTTCGTGTGGTTTACCACACATTTTGGAGGCGGTTTTGCTTCCGGCGCGCAGATTTACAGTTATTTTGTCAGATATGGCGCCTGGTGCCTGATTATGCCGGTGCTGGCTATGCTGTATAATATGGTGTTTTTTGCCTACAGCCTTCGGTTTGCAAGAAAACATCAGGTGTACGATTACCGTTCCTACAATAATGCATTTTACGGGAAATTTGCACCGGTGTTTTCCAATCTCTTCGAGGTGCTGTATATCTGTGTCATGTGTGTAGCTCCGGCGGTGGCCTTTGCAACGGGAGGCGCTACATTAAGTGAACTGACGGGAATCCCATATCTGTTGTGTACCGTCCTAATCGGAGTTTTTATCTTTGTGGTGGCTATTTTTGGAACAGACCTGGTGCGGAAAGTGGCTTCGATATTGTCCATTTGTATTATCGCCGGGTTGATTGTTGTGTATGTTCCCAATATTATTTCCAACTTTTCCGGCATTACCGATGCAGTAAACAGCATGAACACGGCGCAGCTGTCCCTGGGGGACGCCCTGTATTCCGCTTTTCTATATGGCACCTTCCAGCTCTCGAATATTGCGGTGTTTGTACAGCATGGAAAATCGTTCAAGACCCCAGGCGACGCGGTAAAAAGTATGGGCGTGGGATTTGTGGTCAACTCCCTGATGATGGTAATGGTCGTACTGGGCCTGATGACGGTTTACACCAATCCCGACGCTGCCGGCCAGAGCGTACCCACACTGTTTATGGTACAAAACGGAGTGGGCGCTTCCTTTATGACGCCGCTGATTTCCATTCTGATTATTCTGGGAGCGGTATCCACGGCGGTGAATATGGTGGCAGCCATGGTAAAGCGGATTTGTGGGGAATCAAAAGAGGACGAAGGAAAGAAAGAGGAAGCAAGATTTCACATTACCAAAAAAGAAGTCATTGCGGCCCTTGCCTGCTGCGTGGTGGATTTTGGAATCGCCCAGTTCGGTTTGCTGAACCTGATTCAGAAAGCCTACAGCGGAATTGCTTATCTGGCAATCCCGGTGATTTTGATTCCGTATATTATCCATATGATTGCAACGAGAATGGATACCAAATAAACATACAGAAAAGGGAGATGGGCTGCAAAATGTGCAGAACCATCTCCCTTTTTTACTTTCAAAACAATGCGGCGAGAAAAAATATATAATCCATACATGATCACCGGCCCGACAGGATGACAGGCCAAAAACTTTTCTGTCTGCGCAGGGAAACTTATCGGCTGGTTACTCGGATTCTACCAATTGTATGGTAACCGTAAAGGAATCATCCGACCAATCTGAAGGGCCATCAACGGATGTAAACCCATGTTCAAAAGTATAGGTTTCCCCTGCTTGCAGCGCGAATTCTTTCCAGCCGTTGTCAAATCCATACCCCTTGCCTGCATCAGCACGACCTTGTAATCCACATACATTTCCGTATTCGTTATACAAATATCCGGTCAGTTGTATTTCAAAAAAACTGTCGTTTGGGTTTTTGATCAGATTATCTATTTCTTCTGGTGATAGTTCAATTGGGAAGTTCCCCCTTGTACCCACTAACTTCCATTTCATAATAGTCCCCCTCCTATATCATCATGCTTTTTTCTATCTTATCACAATTCTAAATGTTTGGAAATAGTACATTTTCCTCCATTCGTTGTCAAGGAATTTAGGAGCGTACCTGTGTTTCCCATACATCTATTTTTCATGGAAAGCTATGCGGAAATCCAAACATCGGTGTACAAGGGGTACAAACGAGATAAAATAGAAATGAGGGGCGATAGAGCGGAAATGTCAGATTTTCCACTCTAT
>OBYM01000707.1_pt1 | contig 16890 bp, 16 predicted proteins | sample 1538191 | NCBI WGS metagenome assembly OBYM01 (sample SAMEA2580165, study PRJEB22360) | human gut metagenome | biome: human gut; feature: human-associated habitat; material: faeces | place: Denmark | collected 2008/2010 | reverse complement strand
GAACACTGCGCCGTTTTTGTGGACTAGGGGTAGGGTCAGAGTGGACCGGGCAGAAGGACTCAGGGTAAGAACGCATCATTCCCAGAGAATTAGAGTAAAATGGATGCACTTCATTTCTTGTACAGAGGTAGATATTTCTCTGTCTGATCCTTCAACCCCATATCGTCCCACAGCTGCGTGATACTGTATAATGACTCTGCACAACTCTGGGTAGACCCTGTCTTTTTCATGGTCTCAAAGAGAGATAACACAGCCTGTGCAGCTACAGAGACGGAAGAAACCGGATAGAGGCCGATCCGATAGGAGAGGGCCTTGATCTTCTCCATGGGAATTTTGGCACAGGCCCCTCTTTCGTTCATATTGACCAGCAATTTGATCTTGGCGCGTTCCGATACCTGGCACAGCTCCTCATAGGACTTGATGCCGTCTACATAGGCGTAGTCCGCGCCCAGCTCCGCCGCCCGATTGATACGGCTGATGGCCTCATCTAATGTGTCTGTCGTATTGGCGATGGTTCTGAACAGGATCACAAAATCATCAGATACGGACTGACGGATAGCCGCCAGCTTCGGGGCCACATATTCCCAGGAACTGCACTCCTTAGAGCGGTCCGGGATACTCCGGGGCAGCACCTGGTCGTCAATCTGCAGCCCCGCAACGCCCAGCATTTCCAGCTTTTTCGCAGTGTCGGCAGCATGAATCGCATTACCAAAACCGTTATCTGCATCCATCAGGAGAGGTACATGAATGGTAGACAGGATACTGAACAGAGCATGAAGTACTTCTCCTGTGTGGAAAAATCCAATGTCTGGGCGTCCCATATCAGCGAGAGAGTATGCACCGCCCGAGAAAAACACTGCGTCAAATCCAGCTTTTTCCGCCATTTTGGCACTTAAACAATCATAGACTCCAGGGAGGAGGAAGAAATTCTCCTTCTCCAGCGCCTGCCGAAGCTTTTTCCCGTTTGTTTCCATGCTGACTCCTCCTTTTTAAAGCACGAAATAGATCAGGTAAATCAGGACGGTGCCCATGATATAGAAGATAATTGTCATGGGCAGGCCCACACGGAAATAGTCCTTAAATTCATAGCCGCCAGTCTCCCACACCAGCAGGTTGGGGCCGGTGCCGAAGGGGGTGCAGAAGGCCGCGGAGGTCCCCAGGGCCACGCACATAACAAGGGCGTGGGGGTCCACATTACAGGTCTGACCAATCAGGATGGCGATGGGGGCCAGGATAGCGGTGAGCGAGGTGCCCATCATAAACTGAGTTCCCACCACAGCCAGGACGAAGGTAAACGCCACCACAAAGAAGGGATGGAGGCCCGTAAGGTTGGAGGACAGGGCGGAAATAATATACTCAGCCGCGCCGGACGAGGACATCGCCGTGCTGAGGGGGAAGATCCCGGCCACCAGGAACAGGGTAGAGACACTGAACTGCTTGACTGCATCCTCCACGCTGATGCATCCGGTCAGAACCACCAGAATTGCGCCCACAGCCGCAGCCAGGTGCATTGCCAGCAGACCGGAGGCCATGCAGTAGATGATGAACAAAAATACAATGGCGACGATCACCATTTTGGCGGGCTTTTTTTCCGCCAGGGCCACATCCTTCTCCTCCGAAACCTCACGGTCAGGCAGCAGACGGATGCCAAAGAAGTACATATAGATAAAACCGGCAATGGCAATCGGCAGTCCGAGGGGGGTGAACTCAAAGAAGGAGAAGCCTTCCATCCCCAGATTTTCCAGGAAGCCCTGGGCCACGATGTGGTTCCCGGCACCGATCAGGGTGATGGTTCCGCCCAGAGAGGCAAAGAAGGCTAGAGCCATGTAGATCTTGGACAGATGTACACCGGCTTTTCGTCCCATTGCGCCCGAAATCGGGATCAGGCATCCAGTAGTTCCGGTGTCATTTAGAACAGAGGAAAGCAGCACGGCCACAAAGGATGCGCCTAAAATCACTCCCTTTTCACTGCGGCCAATGAGACCGATGATCTTTTCTCCGATGAAATCAGCCAGGCCCGTTTTGAAAATCGCGCCGCCCACCACCAGCAGGCCCATAAAGAAGATCACCGTGGTATTGGCGAAATCGCTGAACGCCGTGGCTGGATCCAGCACCCCCGTCAGTGCAAGCACAGTCGGTATGCTTGCCCCGATCACAATCGGATGGATTGGCTTCCAAATCAAAAGTATGATCACCGCAACAAAAACACATAATGTGATGATTGCTTGTGTTGACATAGTAACCCATCCCTTCTAAATGTCATGCTCTACTTGAGTTTTGTCCGCAGAAAATTAACAGCAAGCTGACTGAACACCGCCGCGCCAGTAGGGATTGCCTGTTCATCAAACTGAATAGCCGCATTGTGCAGTGGCAGATGTGAGCCGGGCGCATCAAAGGCTGTCCCGATGCGGAACATGGCCCCAGGCGCCCGCTCCAGATAGCGGGCAAAGTCCTCCGAGCCCATAGAGGGCTGGGCCAAAAACCGCACCTTGTCCTGCCCAAGCTGCTGGATTGCCGCGGCCTCCAGTTGATCTACTGCGACTGCATCGCAGACTAAGGCGGGAATCCCCCGCTGATAGTCTACCTGACACTGGGCCCCCATAGCCGCCGTCGTGTGGGTCGCAATGTCCCAGATGCGCTGCTCCACCTGCTCGCGGATCTGGTGGTCCACCGTTCGGACCGTCCCCTCCAGAACTGCCTGATCGGGAATCACATTGGCTGCGGTTCCGGCGGTAAATTTCCCCACAGTGACTACTGCGGAGTCCAGCGGGGCCACAGTGCGGGATACGATTGTCTGAAGCTGAGTCACCAGATAGGAGGCCGCTACAATGGGGTCGATACTCTTGTGGGGGTGGGCGCCATGGCCACCCTGGCCAATCACCTGGATTCGGAAGGTATCAGACGAGGCCATAAAACCGCCCTTACGAAGTCCTACTGTTCCTCCAGGTAGGTCTGGCCAACAGTGAGCACCAACCGCCAAATCCGGAGGATAGCGGTCCAGCAGACCAGAGCGTAGGACAGCAGAGGCTCCCTCTCCAGTCTCCTCCCCAGGCTGAAACAGGAAGATGACCCGTCCATGCAATGAGTCTCGCATCTCTGACAGTACACGGGCACACAGCAGCAGCGCCGTGATGTGGATGTCATGACCACAGCTGTGGCACACCCCCACCTCCTGAGATGCAAAGGGCAGACCAGAGGCCTCCTTCACGGGCAGGGCATCAATGTCTGCCCTAAGTAGTAGCGTCTTTCCGGGTTTACCTCCTTCCAGCAGGGCGGCTGTCCCGGAGGGCAGATCCAGGTCCGGGATTAGAGGGATGCCATAGGCTTGCAGCTGCTCCCGGATCAGTTGGGTGGTGCGTGTTTCGCGCATGGCCAGCTCAGGGTGCCGGTGAAGGTCGCGGCGCAACCCGATCGCCTCGCTAGTGTATTGGCGAATTTTTTCAGTGATGTTGTTCATGTTGTTACCCTTTCTTTTTTCCACTGCGGCCAAACAGAAGGAATCCTATTACCAAGAAAGCGACCAGGAAACCTGTCGATCCAAGGGTGACCACCATAGGTGCGCTCATCATCAGCATTGGTCCAATGACATTATAGGGCTGTTGGAAGAAGGAGCCTAGGGTACTGGAACCGGAGACGCTCTCGGCGGTCTGGGAGTCGCCGTTGGGGTCCAGGACGCGGATCAGGAGCAGGCCGGTAGCCAGGCTGCCGGTACACTGACCGTAGGAGCCCATGGCCATCTCAAACCAGTACTCTCCGTACCACTTCTTGCTCAGATACAGGCACATTACAGCGGTCAGGATGCAGATCACTACGGAGGTCACCAGGATGGGAACCAGGTAGGTTGCCAGTACGCTGATTTGGATGGTGGCCACCGCGGAAGCAATCACATACTCCAGTGCCGTCCCCGAGATGCGCTGCATACAACCCCGGTCGATATACTGGTTATACTTAGTGCGGCTCAGGGCTAGTCCAATCACTGCGCCCACCAGTAGACACATGGTGTATAGGGGAATCCGCTCCCAGAAGGGGAGCAGGAAGATTAAAAATTCCCGTAGCAGGTGGGACACCAGGATCACTGCGCCCACAATCATGATTTGGAAGGCAAAGGGGTCCAGAACCGAGGTGTTCGTGATGGCCGTCGCCATGGGCTTGCGCTCATTTTGAGGAAGAATGCCGGTCTTGTCCTTTTCTTCCAGATAGTTAGAGTCCATCTTGTGCAGGGTGATGCCCCGCTTGGCGCCGATATTAATCAGGATCATGCCCCCAAACACTGCCGCGAACATCCCGACAGTGGCATAGGTCATGCCGATGCCGGTGGCCTCACTCCAGCCTTCAGTGGCAAAGGCACCGCCCATAATGCCAGCGGAACCGTGGCCGCCGTAGAAGGCGGACACCGGCAACAGGCCCATCGCGTATGGCACATTGTCCATCACCATGGAGAACCCGTAGGCCAGCGCCAGCCCCACAACAACCTGGGCCATAAAGACCGCGCCAGTGACGCAAGTGGCTGAAATGACGTTCCGGCCGAACTTTGTGGACTTGCTACCCAGGAACGAGGTGGCAAAAATGAACGCAAAGAAGAAGTTGACCCATTGGGAGATACTGTCACTGAACTGGATGCAAACTGGGGATACTTGCCCCAGAACCTGTGGCCCCAGCAGAAGCCCCAGAATTCCCGCAATCAGCGAGGTAGGAATAAAATATTTTTGCAGAAAAGAAATCTTACGTCGAATCAAAAAGGCAAGCAGCAGCAAAACGCTGATCGTGGAAAAATCTAGCAAAAAATCGGTCAAGGACATAACATATACCCCATTTCAATAAGTTTTTCTCACAGCATCTTTTCTTGCATATAGTTTACGATGCGGTTGACACACTGAGACACCAGCTTCTCGCCCTTCTCCCTGCTGGCCACTGTGGCGTCCCCGATGGTGCCGTTCCAAGTACGGGAATTAAACGGAACAATCCCGATAAAATCCGTATATCCGTCTGACGGGGCAGGCTCCACACAGGTGGCTTCCTCCAGGTCTACCAGTTCTGGGAACAAATAAAGCATCACCGAGGTTCCACACTCACTGGCATGTCCGTGAGCCATCTGCCCCTTAAATTGGAAAATTTCCCCGCTGTTGGCGTTGGCAAAGCGCCACCAGTCGATCTGGACCATTTTCAGGTCAGGGTGCTGAGCCAAGTACTTCTTACCAATGTAACTGGCTGTATCCACATTGCCAGCATGGCCAGTGAGGAATACCAGGTTCCGTGCCCCGTCCTGGATGAGCTTTCCAACCAGAAAGTCCAGATAGTCCTCCAGGATCTTGCGGGGCATAGGGAACGTGCAGGAGAAGGCCTGAAGTGCAGAGGACTCACCCGCCTCGATGGTGGGAGCAATGAGGGCACCGGTCTTTTCCGCTACCAGCTCAGCAATTCGTTTGGCCACAATCAGATCCGTGCCCATGGGCAGGTGCGGACCATAGATCTCGCAGGCCCCAGTCGGAATGATCACAGTGGGACACTCCTTCATACGCGCCAGGTATTGTTTTCCGCTCATTTTTCTGATATAATTTGTCATAATCTCTACTTCCTTTCTGATTCCACTTGCGGCTTTTGGAATTATGTATAAAAATACTAACATGAGGATGTGCAGGCGTAAAATGAAGAAAACGTGTCGCATGATACGCAAACTGCATTCACCAGGGGGAACCAGAACATGAATATCGACAATATCAAATGCTTTATCAGCTTGGCGGAGTGTCTGAATTTTACCAAGGCCGCGGAGAAGGAGCATGTGACGCAGACCTCCATGAGCCGGAGGATCAGCAGCCTGGAGACAGAACTGGGGGCGCCGCTGTTCTATCGGGACAACCGGATGGTGGAGCTGACTGCCGCCGGAAAAGTGTTTTACGATCAGGCAAAAAAACTGGTGGAGTTCTACGACCAATCCGTTTATATGGTACAAAACGCAAATCAGGGATTTATTCGGGAACTGAAGTTGGGCTTCGGCCTATACGAGGATCGGCTGCTTTCACCCTTTCTCCGGCACTATGCCGCCCAAAACGCCAAAGTCCGCATCAGCTGTATGCAGTTCCGCTACCACCAGCTTTTGGATCAGTTTCAACGGGATCTAATTGACGTGATGATCACCAGCGATCAATTTCTTAATGAGATCCCGACAGGCGATACAGAGTCCTATCTGGTCCACGAGGCTCCCTGGAATTTGGGCGTACATCGTCGCAATCCACTTTCTGATTTTCAAGCAATACCCGCTCAGGCCATGCAGGATCAAGTGATTATCACCATGTATGAGGGCAGTGCAGCCCAGATCACCGATTACTACCGCAAAGTGTTTCCGTTTCGGGACTTCATCTATGTCAATTCCTTCTCCGCAAAGGTCATTATGATCCAGGCGAACCTGGGTGTGGGACTGTTTCCCGCCTTTATCTCATTTCCAGAGAATGACGAGATTCAACTGCGCCCTCTTGTCCACCCCCATACTCCCCGCAAATTTTATGTCCTGTGCAAAAAAAAATCACCCAAGCCAACTTGTTCATCAGTTCACAAAGAGATGTGCTCGATATCTGAATGTTCACAGTGGCTTCAGTGCAAAATGATTTTTTGCCCGCAGAAGGGCTGCCGCCGTTCTGTGGGCAAAATCTTTACCGCCAGGGAACCGGAATCTTGTCATACGGAAAACGCTTTATACCATGAAAAAGCCGGCTCTGGCACCGCTGAACAGCCTCGTCCTCGCCCAATCATTTCCCATAAAAAACTGATATTTTCCATTTATTTCGCAGGTTATCTGTAATTTTTAATACTTTTTCTTGGACTCTACACCGGAGCACCGCCAGTGTTATCCTGCCTTGACAGAAAAATGATCCCCATGATATAAGAGGGTATCAAATCCGTGTGGATCCATACTGAGGAGGTACTGTATATGAAAAAACTCTGTCCAAAGTGCCGGATCGCTATTGTACAGGCGGCACCGGTGCTCTTTGACAAAGAGGCCTGTACACAAAAGGCCGTTCAACTGATTCGAACCGCCGCAGGGCAAGGGGCAGAGCTGGTAGTCCTGCCAGAGTTGTTTATTCCTGGCTATCCCTACGGCATGACTTTTGGCTTCACGGTAGGTGCCCGAAGCCAGGAGGGGCGGACAAACTGGAAGCGCTACTATGACAACTCTATTCTGGTCCCTGGGGAGGAGACAGACACTCTGGCCCAGCTGGCCGGGGAGTTAGGTGTATACGTCAGTATCGGTGTCTCAGAGCGAGACCCAGTCACCGCCACTCTGTACAATACCAACCTGGTGTTCTCCCCTGAGGGAAAGTTGGATGCGGTTCACCGGAAACTGAAACCCACCGGTTCGGAGCGCGTGGTGTGGGGCGACGGCAACCAGGACTACTTTCCGGTCACGCAGACTCCCTGGGGCCCCATGGCCAGCCTGATCTGTTGGGAGAGCTATATGCCGCTGGCCCGGGTGGCACTGTATCAGAAAGGTGTGACACTCTACCTCTCACCCAACACAAACGACAACCCAGAGTGGCAGGCCACCATCCAGCATATCGCCCTGGAGGGCCGGTGCTATTTTGTCAACTGTGATATGTACTTTACTCGAGATACATATCCCACTGATTTGTGTGACTATGATGAAGTGAAGAAACTGCCGGAAGTCGTCTGCAGGGGTGGGAGCTGTGTCATCGATCCATATGGCCATTATGTAATGGAACCTCTCTGGGATCAGGAGGGCATCCTGTATGCAGACTTGGACATGGAACAAGTCCCGGCTAGCCGCATGGAGTTTGACCCCTGTGGGCACTATGCTCGCCCAGATGTGTTAAAATTGGAAGTCAACGAGTAATAAATGCCTTTTAGGCGGCTATGATTTTGGAGGTACTGCTATGAAACCCTTATCCGACATTGCACTTCACATCAATCCTTCTACAACTCTGGCCATCGACAGTATGTTCAAGCAGATGAAGGCGGAAGGGCAGGATGTTGTAGGCTTCGGCGCCGGCGAGCCCGACTTTCCCACCCCGGACCACATCAAGGATGCCGGTATTCAGGCGATCAAGAATAACGACACTAAGTACACCCCTGCCGTTGGCACGCTGGAGCTGCGCCGTACTATCTGTCAGAGGTTGAAGGAGGACTGCGGTCTGGACTATGAGCCCACCCAGATCGCCGCCTCCAACGGCGCAAAGACCTGCGTGTATGCCTCTCTGCGGGCCTTAGTGAACCCCGGGGACGAGGTCATCCTGCCCGCTCCCTACTGGGTGAGCTATCTGGAGTTGATCCGCATGGTGGGCGGCGTGCCCGTGGTGATCAACGCCACCGAAGCCGAACACTTCAAGATCACCCCGGAGAAGCTCTCCGCTGCCATTACCCCCAAGACCAAGTGCATGATCCTCAACAACCCCTCCAACCCCACCGGAATGATGTACAGCCGCCAAGAGCTGGAGGCCATTGCCAAAGTGTGCGTGGAGCAGGACATCTATGTGATCTCCGACGAGATCTACTACCGCCTGGCCTACGATGGACGGGAGTTCACCAGCCTGGCCGCCATCAGCCCTGAGATCAAGGAGCGCACGCTGGTCGTTAACGGCGTGTCCAAGTCCTACGCCATGACCGGCTGGCGAATTGGCTATGTGGCCGCCCCCGCCCCCATTGCCAAGGTCATCGGCAACTACCTGGGCCACTGCACCGGCAACCCCTGTACGATCTCCCAGAAGGCCTCCGCAGTCGCCCTGTCCGCCTCCCAGGAGACTGTGGACGGGATGAAGAAGGCCTTTGAGGAGCGCCGGAACTATATGGTGGAGCGCATGAACCAGATCGAGGGGGTCAGCTGCATCAAGCCCGAGGGCGCTTTCTATGTGATGATGAACATCTCCAAGCTCTTTGGAAAGGAGCTCTTCGGCCATGTGATCCAGGATGCCGACGACTTCGGCAATCTGTTCCTGAAGTATGGCAAGGTAGCTGTGGTGCCCGGCACCGGGTTCGGGGCCCCTGACTTTGTGCGCTGGTCCTATGCCACTTCTCTGGAGAACATCAAGGAGGGCCTGGACCGCCTGGAAAAGTTCCTGAAGAATATTCCGGTTTGACCCGAGCATTAACCCAGGAGGTCTTGGAATGAGACGAATTTTGCTGATCGCCACTGGGGGTACTATCGCCTCCAAGGAAAGCGGTCACGGCCTGGCTCCGGCTATCTCCTCCACCGAACTACTTGGGTGCGTGCCCCAGGCAGCAGACCTATGCCAGGTGGAGACCCTGCAGCTGATGAATCTAGACAGTACCAACGTGGGGCCGGAGCACTGGTTGAAAATCAGCCGGTGTATCCAGGATCACTATGATCAGTATGATGGCTTTGTCATTACTCACGGCACTGACACTATGGCCTATACCGCAGCAGCCCTGTCCTATCTGATTCAGCGCTCTCCTAAGCCCATTGTGCTCACCGGGGCGCAGAAGTCCATCTCCCTCACCGATACGGATGCTCGGAAGAATTTGCTGGACAGCCTTCGGTATGCGGCAGATCCGGGTTCTCGGGAGGTGTCGCTGGTGTTCAACGGTCGGGTTATTCTAGGCACTCGGGCCCGGAAAGAGCGCACCAAGAGCTATGATGCCTTCTCTTGTGTGGACTACCCGGATATTGCGGTGATCCGGGACGGAAACCTGATTCGGTACCTGGAGGTGCCCTCCTACGGGCCAAACGACCGTCCCACCTTTTTCCACCATTTAGAGCCCAACATCCTGCTGCTGACCCTGATTCCCGGAATGCACGGGCGGATTCTGGACCAAGTGATGGATGACTACGCCGCCGTAATCTTTCAGTCCTTCGGTGTCGGAGGTCTGCCTGGGGGCGGCTCTGGAGAGTTTGCCCAGGCTATCGGCCGATGGATCAGGGCTGGAAAGACGGTACTAATGATGACCCAGGTCCCTTATGAGGGAAGTGACATGGAGGTCTATCAGGTTGGTCAGCAGGTCAAGGAGCACTACCAGGTTCTGGAGGCCTATAACATGACCATGGAGGCGGCGGTTACCAAGCTCATGTGGATTCTGGGCCAGACTCACAGTCCGGAGGAAATCCGAAAGCTGTTTTACTACCCGGTTCAGCACGACCTGATCCGTTAGGACGGCGCCAGCCATAAGAACTATAGAATCAGAAAAGCGATACCTGGACTGTGATTCACAGCTCCAGGTATCGCCGTTTCTGCGGAAATATGGATTGGAAAGAGTCATGTCGGCCCCAGATGGAGCTTTTGGTACAAAGGCAGATAGAACGCCTGATTCAGCAGTTGCTTGGCTCCATAGCGGTCATAGTCCTTCCATAGGGGGTCTGCCTCAAGCGTGGAATACAGGGGGAAGTGCCGATCCCAAAATTCCAGAGTCAGAGGCTCACCCAGTTCCTCCGCCTGCTGTGTCAGACGGGTCGCAGTGTCCTCCGCCCAGATCCCCAGTGCCCGGGCCATTACCTGTTCCGCCAGGTCTGGGCAGCGCTCCTTCAGAACTTCCAGCATATAATAGTACACTCGGACGCACAGGGAAGAAAACCCAGATTTCCCATCGGCCGGTGCGCTGTCGATGACCGGAGTTACATAGCTTGGATCATACTCCGGGAAACAGGTCGGCCTCAGCTCGTCTGGCACATTTGCCTTCCGCAGCACGATATGGAAATCGCAGTATTCGTCCCCATCCTCCGTCAGGGTGCGGGCCAGATTTACCTGTGTCATCCCATAAGCGTACTCCTGATAGCAGGCGCGGTGAAATTCCTCACAGTAGATCCTGCCAATCTCTTTGGCGTGATATTGCTCCCACACCTGGGCCATGGGACAGACCAGCGTATGGGAATTGCGCTCCTCCTCGGTGAGCAGAAGGCGATCCCGACGGAATCTAGGGTCAGGGGGGAGATCGCTGCAAACCGCAAATAGGCTGTGCATATTGATCTTCACGTTCAGATCCAGGTGTTTCTGTCGGCGCTTACGCCCCCGATCCCGGCCATACCGGCGGGTCGCCTCCCGTACGATGCTGTTGCCCTGATCCCCTAAACTCTGGATGATCTCTCTAGCCAGAAGTGCGTACATAATGGTATAGCTGTCCTGTAGATGAATCGTCTCCAGCTGCTTTGGCGTATACATGGTTCACACCTCCTCGTTGATTCCCAGCTGTCTAAGCAGCTGAGCGCCAAAAGCGGAGCACGGCTCCGGCAGGGCCGTCCGGGTGGGCAGCGCGCAGTTCCGCTCCACAAACCCTTGGTCCAGAGTCTGTTCCATACTCTTAGCCCGCTCCCTCAAAAACTCTGCCAGCCGCTCCGCCGCCGGAGCTGCTGTCTTCGGCATCCACTGCGCAGCCTGGTCTGTCTGGCAAAACGCCTCCAGCAGCCAGCACGCGGACTCCTGCCAGACCCGTTTGGCCTCAGTCAGAGGAAGGCCGGCCGCTTCCGGTTCCCGGACGGTCTCCTGAAACTGACTGAAGTAAGTCTGGAACGGCTCGTCAGACACATTACCCGGCCGAAAATAAGCCGCGATGCGGCAGTGGGTGTCCCGTGGCTCTGGCAGCACCTCAGAGAGATTTGTCTGGGAGACCCCGCCGGTGTAGGTGTCGATACAGGCCGGGGTGTATTCCTCACAGAAAATCTTTGCCGGCCCCTCCTGGCAATATCTTCTGGCACACAGCGCAAATGGACAGCGAATGACGTTGATCAGCGCCACCTGTTCATTAAGCCGCTGTGTTTCCGTAAAGAGCCGCGGGTCATAAAAGCGGTGCTGGGGCCTGTTGTAGAAATTGTCCAGATTCACCTGGATATGCTCCCGCTGGTGGCCGCTGCGCTCTGCCTGCCCAACAGTTCGGCCGTAGGTGCGGACCGCCTGGCGCAGTTGCCGCTCACCTTCTTCCGAACGGCGGAGCAACTGATCGGCTAGTGCCAGATACAAAATGCTCCAGCTGTCCTGCAGATTTTGTGCTTCCAATTCTGAGATCCGATTCATAAATTCCCTGCCTTCCCTTCGTTATAAGTTCTACCGCGTGCTGCATAGCTGCACAAAGCGCTGAAACAGACAGCCCATGTCGGGCCCCTCACGGTCCATCCGCTGATCCCCTGTCATGCGCTCTGGATGCCATTGTACCCCCAGAACAGGCAGCGTCTTATGCTCCAAAGCCTCGACAATATCCCCATTCTGGGTGGTAGCTATGGAGATCAATCCTGCCCCCAGGGTCTGGACTGCCTGGTGGTGATAGCTGTTCACCAAAAATGAGGCGCCAAACAGTTGCTCCAGCTGAGAGCCCTCAATACACTCCACCGAATGGATGCTGTGGTACGGGTGTGCAAGCCCCCGGTCCTCCTGCAGGTCCTGGGTCAGTGTCCCGCCAAAAAACACATTGATCAGTTGCATCCCCCGGCACACCCCAAAGACCGGCTTTTTTTGCTGGATGAACTGCCAGCACAGCGACCACTCCAGACTGTCCCGCCATAAATCCGGCGGGCCGCATAGTCCGGCATTCTTCTGTCCATACCGCTGGGGGTCCAGATCCTCTCCGCCGGTGAGAAAGAGGCCTTGGGCACGCTGGGACAGTTCCGCCAGCGACTCCCGCTGGCCGGAGCAGACCAAAACGGCCAATCCCCCGGCCTGCACCACTGCCTCAGCATAATTTTGGTACAGATGAAGCTGTGGTATCTGCTTCTGGGTGGGCTCCAGCCCCGCAGTAAGTAAAATGAGTGGCTGCTCCATGTCTTGTCACCTCGTAACAGAGAGGCCGCCGCCTGAAGCAGACAGCGGCCTTCGTTCCACTATTTTCGACTCTTTCGGGAGTAGTTGGGCCACTCCTTGATAAATTGGAAAATCATCCAAATCACAAAGCCAGACAACACAGCGATGCTTCCATAGACTAGAATATCCATTGTGCACTCCTTCCCCACTTACTGTTCTGAAGTGTTCAATCCGCCGTTTGCAACGTCTACATACCGCCCATCCTTGGCGAACAGTGAGATGCCGAAAAACAAAACCGCACTGAGCAAAATGCCGTAGGCAATGGCCGGCAGACCCAGGAAGACGAAATTGTTCATATCCAGAACAACGGCCAGCACGCCTCCGCCGATCATAGCAACCAGCGCCGCTGTATAGGACTTCTTACCTTTTCCGAAGATGCCATAGAGCATGGGAACCAGGCATCCGCCCACATAGGCGGTAGAGCTGAGGGTCCAGACCGAGATCACGTCGGGCAGGAGCAGGGCCAGACCCAGACCCAGCAGACCGACCAGCAAAATACACGCCTTTGTGACGTACACCATGTGGTGGTCACTGGCCTTGGGATTGATGTAGGTTTTATAGAGGTCCACCGACAGGTTGGTGGCGCCCGTCAGCATGTAGGAGTCAGCGGTGGACATAATGGCCGCCATCAGGGCTGCGATGCACACGCCCTTGATCCCGGTGGGGAGATAGGTCAGAAGCAGGGTGGCAAACACCTCGTCCTTCGGGGTCTCCGCGGGAAGCAGGTTTACGGCAGCCAGGCCCATCACCAGGGACATGACCAGCACCAGACTCTGTGGAATGGACGCAATCAGAGTGGCCAGCCGGGCGGTGTTGCCGTCTTTCGCCGAGAAGAATCGATTATACCGGTTTCCGTCGATCAGAACAGGCAGCGAGGTGGCGCAGACAAGCTCCAGAGCGCCGGAGGTGTCAACCTTCAGGTGGTCTGCCGGAACGCTGCTGACAATGCCTTCCCAACCGCCGGCTCCGTGGTATATAATACCGGTAGCCAGCAGGACACCGACCGCAAGGAAAATGAACTGCACATAGTCGGTCATTGCCACACCCCACATACCGCTGGACAGGGTGTACATCAACACAATAGCCATGCCAATGATCATGCCAAGCTGCATATTGACCCCCAGCAACAGATGGATGCAGGTACCCAGTGCAATGGTCTGCATGGCCGGGCCGGTTCCAATCATGTAAATGGCACAGAACAGTCCGCCCAGTGCCTGGCATCTCCGGCCGTACACACGGCCCAACAGCTCCGGAGCGGTAAAGCCGCCCACATTGCGCATCTTTTTGGCCACAAAGAGAGCCATAAACAGGTTGATGCCCAGCAGAATGATGATCTTAGGGACCTCCAGCAGACCGCTGGCAAAGCTGTTGCCCACGCTTCCGGTCAGGCTACCACCACCGATGGCCGTGGCCAGCAGGGTCGCTGTCAGCACAGAGAGACCCAGTTTTTTGTCCGCAACGGCAAAATCGCTCATGTTGTCGTTGGTTTTGAAGTATACGCCGACCAGAACCATAGACAACATATAGATGATGATTAGTGCCCAGTCTAAAATTCCTACCATAATTCCCCGTCCTTTCTTTGTGTTTCCAAACTGTTTGAGGATTTCTAGGAAAATAACGCCTCCTTTACTCTACTTTCTTTCCCTTTTCCGTTCATGTGGCTCTGACTGAAGTATAGCTCCAAATGGTTTGAATGTGTTAATTGAACCTATTTATAGCTGTGTAATGATTTTGGAGGATGATTCTATGACATTTGAACAATTTAAATACGTTTTGGAAGTTTCAAACTGCGGCTCCTTTAACCAAGCAGCCAGCAATCTGTTTCTGACTCAGGCCGCTCTGTCTACCTCCATTAAAAATTTGGAGGCAGAGTTGGGACAGACCATCTTCCTGCGCAACAACCGAGGTGCACAGTTGACCTCTTTTGGCCGGGATTTTATCTCTTACATCACCCCGATCTGCGCTCAGTTAGCCCAGCTGGAACGTGTCTGCCAGCAACACAATACCCAAGACTCTATTACCTTCTCCGTCTCCAGCAGCGGATACCGCTTTGTCGCTCCAGTGTGTGCCAAGTTGTACCAACGTTATCGCTCTGTGGGCATCCACATCTATCACCTGGATGGGATCGCGGACGAGACCATTAACTATGTCGCTAATCATCAGGTAGAGATTGGAATTTTACGTATTCTCAGCTGTTATAAACAGCTATACACCCGGCAGTTGTTCTCAAAAAAGCTTTTATTTGTTCCACTGGCTTCCGTGGGTATGTGCATTATGGTGGGAAAAGGTAGCCCCCTCTTTCACCGGGAGAGTGACCGAATTGCCCCATCAGAATTGGCGAATTTCCCCATGGTCCTCTATCCGCATCTCCACACTGGACCCTATTCCGATTTGTTTTTACGCCTTGGTATCCCAGAAAATCCAAACCGGATCATTGCAGGCTCCCGAGCCGTACTATATGACACATTGGAAAATACCGATGCCTACTATGTCAGTTCTAATTCCAAGCAAGGCTATCGAAAACTAGAGAGATCGGCAAATCTACGCTCCTTAATCTTAGACGGATGTGAGATTACTTCTGAGATTGGATGGATCAAGCACGAGGATTATATAATGACACCTATCGCTAAAGAATTCATTCGCGAGATTACCTGGATGTTTCAAGAATAGTTGTTATCAGCAGAATTTGATGCCATAATAAATTTCTCTAATAATAGAATCGTCAAAAACACAATTTTATCCTCATCAAATATAGTTTTTTTATTTTATACGACAAAAACATAAACTTTGACTCTGTGATACCGGTATTTCTAATTTGAAGCATAGTATATATTAACTTAATTAGCGCATACTCAAATATTTCTTGACATATAAAACATTTGTTCTATAATATATCCAAGAAGCTTCTTGTGTGAGATTGCCCAAATAATGATTGATTTTTATCGCTTTGTTAGTCAGTTTCGACATTGAAATTAGGAGGAGCATGATATGCCCAGATTGTCACCTCACACAGCTGCTGATCTTCGTCGAAAGGCGGCCCTTTCAGAGTTAGAGTCTGCACATTTGGAAGAGCAGGTGCTCTTCTGCCCTCATTGTGGATTTCGTATTGGAATGGCGTTTTCCGATTCTGCCGGTCATATCCGTAGTAAGTGCCAACGATGTAAAACGGTATCAGTTTTAAACCTGGCCTATTTTCGTAGGCAGAGGTAATGCTCTCATCGTAGTAAAGATTTGATTGGATGGTAGAGCACTACAAATGCTGCACCTCTGTTTCACAACCGATCCATTTATGTACCAATATAGCGAAGTACATGCTATGAGCCTTGCAGCTATCAAGAAAATAAATATGGCTGGAGTTAAATGCTCCGTGTTAACAAAAGGGATACTCCCCATTGAGTTAGCGCAGATGTCAAAAGATAATGAATACGGTATTACTTTAGTATCCCTAAACGAAGCATTTAGAAAGCGTATGGAGCCTGGTTCCGCACCGTGGAAAAAACGACTGGATGCATTGAGAGCGCTTAATGATGCAGGGTGCAAAACGTGGGTTAGTATTGAGCCTTATCCGACCCCTAATATTGTGAAACAATGCTTAGCACAATTGCTTGAGGAGGTCAGCTTTGTAGACCGGATTATCTTTGGCCGAATGAACTACAGTAAAGAGGTTACGGCTTATACTGGCTACAAGCAGTTTTATAACGAATGTGCTGCTGAGGTAATTCAGTTTTGCCTCCAACATAACATCAGTTATCACATTAAGGATGGAACAATCACAGCACTTTCTGACAAAACTTGCTTGTAAGCCATCTTCAAAGGCCTATGTAGTCTTATGTTTTGCAAGGCCGCAACTCATTGTAGTAGTAAATATCTAGATTGTCGTGGTATGCCACAAAAAAGGACACGACGTAAGTCGTGTCCTTTTTTGTGGACTCCGCGGGCCGAGGGCCCGCTCCGCCCTTCGGGATTTCAATGCTCGGGGCGGCGGAGCCGCCCCTGCGCCGAAGTTTTGCCTGGGGCAAAACGCTCGTACGGCGCACTCGCGCCGCGAGGACTTTTCCGCCGTTGAACGGCGGGAAAGTAACGGCATTTTTCAGCTTGTCGAAAAACCTCTGTTCAAACGAATCCGTCCGAGGGTCGGCGG
>OBYM01000704.1_pt1 | contig 16918 bp, 16 predicted proteins | sample 1538191 | NCBI WGS metagenome assembly OBYM01 (sample SAMEA2580165, study PRJEB22360) | human gut metagenome | biome: human gut; feature: human-associated habitat; material: faeces | place: Denmark | collected 2008/2010 | reverse complement strand
CCAGAATATTCTTGGCCATCCGGGCGGACTGCAGCGTGCCGCTCATCTTGGAGGAGATGAACAGGCAGACCACATCATCGCCGCTCTCCTGATAGGGCTTGAAGATCTCCTGGAACTGGGCCGGGGTGATCTGCGCCGTCTTGGGCAGCTCCTGGGCTGCGGCCAGCTTCTCATAGAATTCCTCAGTGGTCAAATCAATGTTGGCCCGGAAGCTCTCATCCCCAAAGTTTACCGTGATGGGCAGCATCTCCACGCCCAGCTCTTCACAGCGCTTGAGGCTCAAATCACAGGAGCTGTCGGTCACAATCTTTACCATATTATTTCCACTCTTTCTCTCAATCTCAAGGACTAAAGCCGCCCTGGGTCAGCTTCCCGGCGCACTTCTCGGTTATTGTAACACATACCGGGGATAGGGTCAATATTTCCGGCTGTAATACAGCCAGCTTCCAAATCGCAACAGGACGCATGCCAACAGAGTGTAATACAAGGCGATGAACATATCCATATTATAGAGGCTGGTCACAAACACCGCCAGGGTCAGCCCCACTAGGATGAGATCCCCGCTGAGCTTGGCAGCCTTCTCCCCCACCAGGATCCGCCGCTCGTCCTGCTGCCAGCGGCTGTCCGATTCCAGCTTATCGGGATTGCGCAATTTTTTGCAGTTGAAGATCAGCCGCACGATCAGGTACAGCCAAAAGCCAAAAAACAGCACGCTCTGCATGGACCTGGCCTGGCTGGTCATGGTGCGGGGATCCGGAAAGAGCTCCTCCCAAAAAACGCCCACCACCACGTCTAAGATCAACATGAGCACTACGCCGATGCGCAGCCAGATATTCTCCCTTTTAATGCGTCTGCGATACTCCTCCATGGTGCACCTCTCCTTCCAGTTCTGAAAAGTCGAAGACCTCTTCGATGGTCAAGCCAAAATAGCGGGCAATTTTATACGCCAAGGGCAGGGACGCCGTATACCTCCCCACCTCAATGGAGGTGATGGTCTGCCGGGTGGTGCCCACCGCCCGGGCCAATTCCTCCTGGGAGAGTTTCCTCTCCTTTCTCAGCTGGGGAATGTTTGTCTTCACTCTGTGCGCCCCCTTCCTATCAGCCACTTTTTGCAAAGTTTGCTTTGCGTTTTCAGTATAGTCTGCTTTGCATAAAAAGTCAAGTCCCAGGTCTTCTCCTCTTTCTCCCTGGTCGGATTTGCAAAAGCACCTGGGAGTGTGTATAATACTTTCAAACAGATCGAATTTTCTGAAAAGGCAAGGTGTTTCTATGCCAAAGGCAACGGTAATTGTGCCGGTATATAATGTAAAGAGCTTTTTGAAAAAATGTGTGGCTTCCATCTCGGCTCAGACATTGTCCGATTTCGAGCTGCTTCTTGTGGATGACGGTTCCACCGACGGAAGCGGAGACCTGTGTGACCAGCTGGCCCTGGAGGATTCCAGAATCCGAGTGATCCACCAGGAAAACCAAGGCCTGGGCGGCGCCAGGAACACGGGTATCGCCGCCGCTCAGGGGGACTGGCTGCTTCTGGTGGACAGCGATGACTGGATCGAACCCCAGACCTTGGAGCGGACCGTGGCTGCCGGTGAGGAGCTGGGCGCTGAACTGGTGATGTTCGGCTACCGGTCCGTGGACGAAGAAGGGCACGTGCTGCAAACCTTCTTGGAGAACGTCCCCAAGGGCAAGGCTCTGTCCCTGACCCAACAGCCTGATCTGCTGCTGACAGCGCCCTCCGCCTGTGTGCGACTGTACCGCCGGGATTTGCTGGAGCGCACGGAGATCCAGTTCCCGCCCCGTGTGTGGTACGAGGACATGCGCACTACGCCAAAGCTCATGGTCCAGGCGGAAAAGGTGGTTTTCTTGGACTTTGTGGGCTACAATTACTTCCAGAGGCGGGGTTCCATCACCAAAAACCAGAACGCCGACCGCAACGGCGAAATTCTGGATGCCTTTGACGACTTGCTGGACTACTTCCGCAAGGAGGGACTGTTCTCCCCTTACCGGGAGGAATTGTGTTACCTCACCCTGTTTCACGCCTACCTGACTGCCTCGGTGCGGGTGCTGCTCATTGAAAAAAAGCATCCCCTGCTGGCCCAGTTCCGGGAGTACCTGAAAACCCAGTTCCCGGACTACGCAAACTGCAAATACCTGGGCCGTCTGAGCAAAAGCCACAAGCTGCTGTTCCGGCTGCTGGAAATGCGCCAATACTGGCTGATCGCCCTGCTGTTCCGGCTCAAGGGCGGTCTGGGCTGAAAGGAGACGCGCTATGGGACTAAAACAAAAACTGGGCAAGATTCGCCGGGGTGGCCTATTGGAAAACACCCTGATGCTCTACATTCTTCAGTTTTCCAACATGGCCATGGGGTTGCTCACCCAGGGCTATCAGATGCGGGTGTTGGGTGTGGAGCTCATCGGTGTGTTGGGCGCGGCACAGTACGCCACCAACTTCTTCCAGATCCTCATTGACTTCGGCTTTATCTACTCTGCCACGGCCAAGGTCTCCCGCTTCCGGGAGGACAAGCAGGTACTGAACAAAGTGCTCACCTGCGTCATCATCTCCAAGACGCTGTTTATGGCGCTGTCCTTTGGCATCCTGTTGGCCTTCATCGCCCCCTCTTTAGCGGATATGAGCCAGGTGATGGTGTATGTGTTCTATCTGCTCTCCGTCTGCACCTACGCACTGCTGCCGGACTTCATGTACCGGGGCTTGGAGCAGATGACCACCATCACAGTCCGGGCGGTGTCCATCAAGTTCTTTGCCACCATGATGATCTTCCTCTTTGTCCACCAGCCCCAGGACTACTACCGGGTGCCGCTGTTTACAGCCATCGGCAACATTGGCGCCATTGTGTTTGTCTATTGGCACCTGTTCACCAAGATGGGCGTGAGGTTCTGCGGGGTCTCCTGGCGGGAGGTCTGGGTGGAGCTCAAGGATTCCAGCCAGTTCTTTCTCTCTAAGGTGGCGGCCTCCATCAACTCCAACCTCAACGGCATCCTGCTGAGCACTGTGGCGGGCTCCGCAGCCACCGGACTTTACACCAACGCCGACAAGGTGATTGGTGCTGCCAAGAGCGGCATGTCCCCCATTGCGGACAGCCTCTATCCCCACATGATGAAGCACCGCAACTTTGGCCTCATCAAGAAAGCCATGCTTCTGGTCTACCCGGTGATCCTTTTGGGCTGCGCCATTGTGTTCATCTTTGCCGAGCCCTTGCTGGTGTTCTGGTTGGGAGCAGGAGGCTCTCAAGTGGTGCTTCCCCTGCGGCTGCTGATTCCCGTAGCAGTGTTCTCCTTCCCCAACTATGTGCTGGGCTATCCCACCATGGGCGCTATGGGATTGGCGAAGTTTGCGAATATCTCCGTGGTATTCGGCACCTTCATCTACTTGGCGGGCGTAGCTGTCATCTGGTTCACCTGCGGCATCAGCTTGGTCAGCCTGTGCCTGCTCACCGGTGTGACCGAGGGCAGCATTCTGGCGTTCCGGTTGGTGGTCATTGTGAAAAACCGCAAACTGATGGGGGCCGGTGCCAACGGAAAGTCCGACTCTTGATATCTGGCGTGATGTTTTTTCACGTTTCCTGCACTTTCTTGTTCTTTGTATGGAAAGTCACTATAATAAAACCAGTTCTTTGGTGAAGAAAGGACCGTTCTCCATGAAGCAAGACGCTTTTTCCGCCGGCGTGGAACCCGGTGGACTTTGGCACAAAAACGATATCCGCATCTTGCTGTGCTATATTTTAGCAAGCGTTGGCGCGCCTCTTTCCCGACAGGACTTGACCGGTATCATTCAGCGCAAAGGTCTGGCCAATTACTTTGAATCGGAAGACGCCTTGGCCTCTCTGGTGGCCCAGGGTAATGTCACCCAGGACGGTGCCGGGAACTTTACCGTCACTCCTGCCGGCCGTGAGATCGCCCGCTCTTTGGACGCCGCACTGCCTCTCTCCGTGCGGGACAAAGCCTTGGAAGCCGCTTACGCGCTGCTGTCCCAAGCAAAGGTCGAGAGAGAGAATCAGGTGGAGGTCCGAAAAACAAAAAAAGGATATCAAATCACCTGTCACATTTCCGGAGGGGATATGGATTTGATGGCCGTTTCCCTCTATGCCCCGGACAAGGCTCAGATGGAGCTGATCAAAAAACGGTTTTACCAGGATCCCGAAGGCATTTACCAACTGGTGTTGGCCGCATTTACCGGAGATCGGGAACTGGCCAAAGAATACTTTCAAGAACGGAATGAATAAGGGCAATACCCACAGAAGGGAGGAGCAAGGTATGGGGAAAATCCGCAAATACCTTCGCACCTCCCTCTCTTTTTGTGTGTTGTTCTTAATGCTGTGCATGTTGGCGTTTTTGGGAAGCACAGGTCCCAGCCCTGTTAAGGTGGCTCAAATCCCCAAGGGCGGAGAGCTGTTGCTGTTTGCCGAATGGCAGGACTCCTGCCTGGTGGCCTTTACCGGCGAGGAGCTTGGCACCGGTGGAGTTCTCGTGCTGGACAGCACCACTGGCAGTACCAAGGCCTACCGGTCCTTTTCCCAAGGGCAGGCTCTTTGGGCGGGTCAGCGGGGCGACTTTCTTTTCACCGTGGAGGAAACTGACGGAAACCCAATTCTCGTCCAGCTGTCCCTGCCCAATCTCTCTGTGCTCTCCTCCCAGCCTTTACCGGTCACCCCGGAATCCTACGATCTGTTTGACTGCGATGGAGAGGGTCGGATCTATTACACCCAGAACGGAACCCTGTGGACTTCCACGTTACAGGGAGATTCCCAGAACTTGGGCCTATCTCCCCTTTTCTTCGAGATCACACCTGGAGGTACCTGCGTTGCTTCCGGCGACTGGGGCGTCTCTTGGGGAGCGTCCGGCAATCCGGAGGCTTGGAAGCAAAGCGATGCCAGTGCCTCGGGCCCCTTTTGCTTGTTGGGTGAGTCCTATTTTCTCGCTGATCTCTTTGGAACAATTTATCAACTGGGCACAGAGGAGCTGTTTATGGTGGGGACTGCCACCCTGCCTGACAATCCCCTTTACTGCGCAATGGATCGGGACGGGAACGTGCTCACGCTGAACGGTGGTCAAGTGATCTGCTCTACTTTGGACGGGGAACAGGTGAATTCCCTTGCTCTGAGCGGAAACCCACTGGCTGTCTGTGGCAACGGTGCTCTGACGGAGGACCAGGACGCTTTTTGGTTTACGCCCCTGCAGTTCTACCAACCTTCCACCCCCACACCCAGCCCGGAGACTACTCCCACCCCAGAGCCTTCTCCCTCTCTGACACCTACACCCACGCCGACTCCTGCGCCTCCCCCTTCACCAGGGCCTTCCCCTTCTTTGTCACCTTCTCCCAGTCCGGGAATCTCTCCCTCCCCGTCCCCTTCTCCGTCTTCCTCTCCATCGGAGGAAGTGGTCATAGAAGGTGACACTTTGCTGGTACATGCCGGAATGACAGCCTCTCAACTGCGGACCTACTTTGTGCCGGATGCCATTGAAATCTGCCGTCCTGACGGCACCGCCATTACCGAGGGCAGGCTCTGCACTGGGATGACGGCGGATTCCTACACAGTGGTTGTACTGGGTGACTGCGACGGAAGCGGCAATGTGACTTCTTCGGACTTGCGGCAGTCCCAAACACTGCTGCTGGAATCCACCTCTGTGGACAGCCCCTATCGCCGGGCTGCTGATTTGAACGGCGACCACTTGATTTCAACGGAAGATCTGGTGCTTTTAAACCAGTGGATTTCCGACTAAAAAACGGGTTGTATAGCCCCGTCTTCTGTGATAAGATAAGCTCGTTTCTACCTGTTGGTCAATTCTTTTGGAAAGGAGTTCTTCCTTATGCCTATTACCTATTATCCGGAACACCGTCTGTTCAAGCTGGATACCTCTCTCTCCACCTATGCCTTTCAGGTCTATGACGAGGGGTATTTGATCCACCTGTACAGCGGCGGGAAAATCCCGGACACAGACCTCTCCTACCTGATGTTTCGGGGAACCTTTGCCTCTTTCAACCCCTCCAACCCCAAGATAGAGGACCCCTTCTTCTCCCCGGACATTGCTCCCATGGAATACCCCACCAACGGTGCCGGAGATTACCGCATCGCTGCCCTCTCCGCCCGGAACAGCAATGGGGATTCCGTCACAGATGTGCGGTATGTTGCCCACCGGATCTACGATGGCAAGCCCGCTCTGCCCGGCCTGCCCGCCACCTTTGACCGAGAAGGCCAAGCCCAGACCCTGGAAGTGGACACTGTGGACGCCGTCACCGGACTGAAAGCCACCCTGCTCTACACCGTATTCCAGGACTATCCCGTCATGGCCAAGAGCGTTCGCCTGGAGAACACCGGCTCCGCCCCCCTCACTCTGGAGCGGGCCTACAGCTCCTGCCTGGAACTGCCCACTATGGATCTGGACATGGTCCACGTCTACGGCAAGTGGAACAAGGAGAACACCACTGTGCGCCACCCCCTGCAGCAGGGGATCCAGGGCTTGCAGTCCCTGCGGGGTATGACCGGCCACGGCGCCAACCCCATGCTGGCACTGCCCCAGCACACCGCCACTGAAGAACAGGGCGAAGTGTGGGGCTTGAATTTAGTCTATAGCGGCAACTTCTCCATTGAGGTGGAAGTGGACACCCAGGGCTGTCCCCGGGTGCTCATGGGCATCAATCCCACGGATTTCCGCTGGCGCTTGGAGCCCGGCGAGACCTTCCAGACACCGGAAGCAGTGCTGGTCTACTCCAACACTGGATTGGGCGGTATGAGCCGCACCTTCCATCACTTCTATCTGGATCACCTGTGCCGCAGCACTTGGACCAAAAAGGAACGCCCCCTGCTGATCAACAGCTGGGAAGCCGCCTTCTTTGACTTTGACGATGACAAACTGGTGGCCTTTGCCAAGGAGGCCAAGGAGCTGGGCATCGACCTGCTGGTGATGGATGACGGCTGGTTTGGCAACCGCTTTGACGACCATCGCGCTCTGGGCGACTGGTGGGTCAACGAGGACAAGCTCAAAGGCGGCCTGGCCCATTTGATTCAGAGGGTAAATGACCTGGGCGTGCAGTTCGGCATCTGGTACGAGCCGGAGATGATCTCCCCGGACAGCGACCTCTACCGGGCTCATCCGGATTGGGCTATCTGCGCCAAGGGCCGGGACAAGTCCCTGGCACGGCAGCAGTGCGTGCTGGACATGACCCGTCAGGACGTGCGGGATAACATCTTCCAGCAGATGTACGATGTGATCTCCAAGAACAACATCGCCTACATCAAGTGGGACTGCAACCGCAATATCACCGAAGCTGCCAGCGCTCAGCTGCCCCCGGAGCGTCAGGGAGAATTCTTCCACCGGTATGTGTTGGGCGTCTATGACCTGATGGACCGCATCACCACCACCTTCCCGGATATTCTGCTGGAGAACTGTTCCGGCGGCGGCGGCCGGTTTGATCCCGGTATGCTCTACTACTCTCCCCAGATCTGGACCAGCGATAACACCGATCCCATCGAGCGGCTGAGCATTCAATTCGGTGCTTCCCTGTGCTATCCCATGTCCTCCATGGGCGCTCACGTCTCTGCCAACCGTCGGGCCGGTATCGACACCCGGGCTGCAGTGGCTCTGTGCGGCACCTTTGGCTATGAGCTGGATCCTCGCAAGCTCACCCAGGAAGAGCGGGAAGCTGTGAAGCGGCAGGTGGCCGACTATCACAAGTACTACAACCTCACTCACTACGGCGATTTCTACCGCATTACCGCCCCCACAGAGAACCCCTTCTTCTGCGATTGGGCCTTTGTCAGCCCGGACAAGAGCGAAGCTCTGTTCACCCGAGTGGTTATGCGCCAGCCTATCAACCGCTATCAGCCTGTGCGACTGACAGGCCTTGACCCGGAGAAGCTCTACACCGACGAAGAAACCGGTCGGGTGTACTCTGGCGCGCTGTTGATGCACGCCGGCCTGGATCTCTCCCTCTATGATTTGGGGATCAAAGACGGCAGCTGTGTGGTAAAGCATTTTATTGCACAGTAAGTTCCCCATTTTCCCATTGACAGACTGCATTTTCCTTGCTATAATATATAAGCTGTTTGGATTCCATACAGCTTATATATGACTCATTAGCTCAGTTGGCAGAGCACCTGACTTTTAATCAGGGTGTCCGGGGTTCAAATCCCCGATGGGTCACCAAAAAGAAACCGCTTAAACATTGAGTTTAGGCGGTTTTTTTGTATATGTTCTTATTTTGATTTTTTCGTTTTGTGTGTAACCGCATTCAAACAAAAGGCCCGCAGTTACCGAAGCCGGTATCCTGCGGGCTTTCTGTTATTTTACAGGAACTGCTCATCCCGGGATGTCCCATCAACACGGGACATCTTGGCCCAGTTCCATAGGGAGGGCACGCGGATGCCTCTCAAGACAACTTCAATCAGTTCTCTTGAACCACCACGGCATCGGCGCCCTGGACAGTGACCCAGCCGTGCTCCTGCCGAGCTTGGGCTTCCAGCATCTGGATCAATTCCGGCGTGATGGACTCCGCGATGATCCGGTTGGACTCTGCCTCTGCCTGGGCTTCAATGATCTTCACATCCGCCTCTGCTTGTGCCTTGGTCTTGGCAACTTCCGCTTGAGCAACGGCTGTCTGCTTTTCCAGCTCGGCGATCTCCGCATCCTGCTTGGCCTGTTCTTTGGCCTTGATCTTTTCCTGGAGGGCGTCGTCCAGCTGCACGTCGATCACCAGAGCACTGATGACATTGATGCCGTACTCCTCTCCCAGCTTATCCGCCAGGTACTCGGAGATGGCCTGGTTTACCTCGGATTTTTTATCCGAGTAAATGTCCATGACGGAGAATTGAGGGGTGACCTCTTTGACGTAGGCAATGATGCTGTTCTGGATGTAATTGGCCACAAGGCTTTCGCCGTCCATACCGTTAAAGCGCTTGTAAAGCTCCACCACCTGGCCGGCATTAAAGGCATAGTTGACCGTGAGGTTCATCTTCACCATGCCGCCATTGGCAGGAGCGTCAATGCTCCAGTCGGGGTGGGACTGGGTGTTGTAGTCCTCAGCGCTGTTGGAGAACACAATCTGCTGCTGGGATACCGGGAACTGCTTCACCTGCTCAAACGGGGAAAGCCAGTGCCAGCCTGCGGACAGGGTCGTCTCTTTTACACCTGACATGGAATACACCACACCCACGTTGCCCACGCTGACCCGCTCCAAACACAGCAGGCAGAATACGGCAATCAAAAGGGCGATCACACCGGACCCCGCAAAAGCTAAAATCTTCTTTTTCATAACTCATTCCTCCAAATTTGATAAATCACGATCCAGAAAAGCACAAAAATCACCGCAAATACGGCGATCAGCGGTCTCATGTTCCCTTCGCACCTCCTCACTCTTTTCGCCGATTCTCCCCAAACCTTCTCTGCTTTTAGGCAACCACTCCCAGGGCGCCCCTTGCATCTCAAGGTTTTCGGCACGCACTTGACAGAGCACCAATGCCTCCTGCTGGATGTTGATAGGGATATTATTGCTTTTTCCAGTTCTCCTGTCAAGTCACTCATTTTTCCATTTTTGCCACGCCGGCTCACTGTCTTCTCTCTATTTGCTTTTGAAAGCCGAAAACAAGCGGGCAAAAGGAAAAGGCCCCGGCTTTTCCACCGGAGCCTCTCCCTTTCCTTTTTCTGTTAGTTCGAGAGCAATCCCAGCTTGTCCAAGATCACGGTAAGCTGCTCCCGGGTTAGGGGCTCCCGAGGCATGGTCCCATCCAGGACACCGGACTTGGTGGCCTTTTCAAAAGCGTCCTTTGCCCAAGTGGAGGTGGCTTTTTCCATCCCTAGCGCATTTACCAAGGCCGCCGCCAACTCCTCTCGGGTGACCAGGTCCCGGGGACGGAAATTTCCACCCGCGTCCCCGTTCATGACTCCCCGTTCCTTCACAGTGTTCACAGAACCCTGTGCCCAACTGGATACAGGCTTGGTTTGCAGCGCGGCAAAATATTTCCCAATCTCATCCTGTGCAATCTTTCTTGCCTGGGCCTCCGTCATATCCCTTTCCTCCGTTTCTGTTTCTGGCACTGCTGCTGTTACCAATCCCGGCAAATCAGCCGCAAGATAAGGGGTGGGATCCATGCAGGTATCGGATGTGTTGCGCACCTCAAAGTGAAGGTGCGTCCCATAGCTGTTTCCCGTATTTCCCATATTCCCTATCTGCTGACCCTTTTTCACGCTTTGCCCCTGCTTCACCGTCACAGCGCTCAGGTGCGCATACAGCGTGCTGTATCCGTTGGGATGCTTCAGCTTCACACAGTTGCCGTAAGAGGCGTTCCCCGAGGAGCCCTGATTGTTGCTGTACCCGGTTTGACAAAAGGTCACGGTACCATCGCTGTGAGCCAACACGGCGTCCGTCTGGGTGGTCTGCCACCCCAAGTCCACGCCGCTGTGACCATTGCCAAACCCTCTGGTAAGCTTGTTTTCCTGGGTCTTTAAAACCCTGCTCTTTGCCATAGATTCTCCTTTCCCGTGAAACCTCCACGAATCTGTGTACCCGCGTACTAGGCTGGGAAACTCCCAGCGGCATGTCCAGGTTTCCAAGGCTCCAGCCTGCGCTTGTCCAAAACCGGAGGCTGTTGGGCCAGGTCCCGGACCGGGTACACATTCCAGGATATGCAAGCAGGCAAAGGAATGTTCCTTACGCCAAGAAAAAACAATCACTGTCCCAGGATTCACACTCTTGGGGTAGTGAGGTCCATCTCCGGCATCAGGGGCCAAAAGCGCTTGGGACACAGGCTTTGACGGAGTTTGTGATTCACCCTTCCCTCCACAGCGATGGTCCGGTAAAACACCTTCCACAACCCCTGCCAGCGCAGCTCCTCCGCACTGGGCTCTGGCAGCTGGAGAGCGTCCGCTTGAAAAAACTCCCCCGGCGTGTCCGCCCGGTGGAAAAACCCCATACCATGATTTCCATCGTAGATCATGAAGTTCTCGCTGGGAAGCCGGTCACAAAAATGGGGGGCCACCAAGGGCAACACCGTGTTGTTGGGAGCTATCCGCGCTGCCAGGAACTCGCCGCAGTCGGCAAAGCGAAGAAACTCCAGCACGTGATGGGCTTCGTTGCGCAATGTCAGCACAGACTTCTGCAAGGGATGGACAGCCGGATGGGTGGTAAGCCCCGTCACCCGGGATCCCACCCGATACCCCAACAACAGGAACCGCAACAGCGCCATCTCCCGCTGTTCCATACAGGTGAGAAACCCCTCACGCACCAGACGCAACGCCTGAGAACCCATCTTTTTCGGGATGGAGCGCTCCACCCGCCGGGCCAGGGCAGGATCCGTGGAAACCTCCCGAAACCCAAAAAGACTCTGCTGAGCCTCGTCTACAGGGCGAATATCCAAGGGCACCTCCTTGGAGAAAAAACACTGAGCCACACAGCAGAGAAACCCCTCATAGGTGCCGTCATAGCGGTAGATCACATTTGACCGGACAGGCATTTGACTCCATCCTCCTTTGTGGGCGCAAACAGGGAGAGCTGCTCCGGCTGGCCCAGGGCCGTCCCCTCCAACTGCGTGCGGTGAAAGGGACTTCCCTCCCGAATGGCCCCGGCCACCACCCTGGGATCGTCGGTGGTCAGGGGGGACAGGCTCTTCCCCCGGCAAGTCAAAAAGAACCGGGCACGCTTGAGCACCACCCCCAGCTTTTTCAGCGCCTCAGCGTCCAGGGTGGTGTGGCGCCTGGCTGCCCGGATCCGCTGGGCGCTCTTCACCCCGATGCCCGGCACCCGCAGCAGCATCTCATAAGGGGCGCGGTTCACCTCCACGGGAAAAAGCTCCATGTGGCGCACTGCCCAACAGCATTTGGGATCCAGAAGAGGATCAAAGTTGGGGGCTTCTTCATCCAGAATCTCTGAGGCGGAAAACCCGTAAAACCGCAGCAGCCAATCTGCTTGATACAGCCGGTGTTCCCGCAGCAGAGGCGGCGGCGTATCCAGGGCTGGGAGGTTCCTGCTGCTGACCACGGGCATATACGCCGAATAGAACACCCGCTTCAAGCTGTACTTTTTGTAAAGCCCCTCGGTGAGCCGGAGGATCTGCCGGTCGCTCTCCGGCGTGGCGCCAATAATCATCTGGGTGGACTGCCCCGCCGGGACAAACTGGGGCGCGTGACGATAGGTGGAGAGGGCTTTCCCGTTTTCGTGAATTCCATCCCGGATCAGAGCCATGGGCGAGAGGATTTTCTCCTTGCTCTTTTGAGGAGCCAGCAGCTTCAAGCTCTGCTGACTGGGCAGCTCGATGTTGACGCTCATGCGGTCGGCATAGAGCCCCAGCTGCCAGATCAACTCCTGGGAAGCGCCGGGAATGGCCTTGACATGGACATACCCCCCAAAGCGACACTGTTCACGCAGGTGCTTGAGCACCGCCAGCATCCGCTCACAGGTGTTGTCCGGGCTGCCCACCACTGCCGAACTGAGAAACAACCCCTCAATGTAGTTGCGGCGGTAGAATTCCATGGTGAGGTCGCACAGCTCCTGGGGAGTAAAGGTGGCCCGGCGGCAATCTGCCGAGCGCCGGTTGACGCAGTAGGCACAGTCATAGGCGCAGTCGTTGGACATGAGCACCTTCAACAAAGAGATACACCTGCCGTCAGCTGCAAAGCTGTGGCAGATCCCCGCAGCCACGGCATTGCCCAGCACCCCGCTGCGCCCCCGGCGATCCGAACCGCTGGAAGTGCAAGCTACATCGTACTTGGCCGCATCCGTGAGTATTTCCAGTTTTTCCAGCAGCTCCATAGTGGTCACATCCCTCTCTCTGATGGCAGGTTCCAGCCCGGCTGCTCCCAGACTGTGCTCATCCGTTCTTTGGTCCCGGCAGGACCGTCCCCCGTTGGACGCTCCCCCCGCCGAACCGCTCCCGCAGAGCGTCCACGGCGGTCTCCAGGCGCTCTTCCCGCTCCAATCCGTCAGCGCCGCTGTCAAACAGGCTGGTCTGCACCTGGTCGGACTCCACCAGCTTACCCGCCCGCAACCCCAGCAAGCGCACAGCCCAGCGGCGGTTCTCCTTGCGGTACAGCTCCAGGGCGGCACGATACAGAGAGCGGGCATCGCACACCGGGGAAGCTAGCCGGCACTGGCGCTGGTATTCCTGAAAGTCCCCGCTCTTCACGGTCAACTGCACCTCCCCGGCTTTCATCCCATGACGCCGTAGCCTGCTGGCTACCGACTCCGCCAGCTCCAGCAATGTGCGGCGGACCTCCTCCTCTGTGGTCACGTCATGGGGCAGCGTAGTGCTGTTGCCAATGGTCTTGGGAGGTTCCCCCGCTCCCAGGGTCATCACTGGGGAGCTGTCCAGGCCATTGGCATAGAGCCACAGCACCTCCCCTGTTTTGCCCAGCATCCGGCGCATGGCGGGAAGCTCCATGCGGGCGATATCACCGATGGTGTGCAGGCCAAACTTCTGCAACGTCTTCTCTGTGTGCGGCCCCACAAACAGCAGCGCCTGTGCCGGCAGTTTCCAGATCACGGACTCCATCTGTTCCCGGCCAAAGACCGTGACGGCATCGGGCTTTTTGTAGTCGCTGCCCAGCTTGGCAAACACCTTGTTATAGGAAACTCCAATGGACACCGTCAGGCCCAGCTCTTCCTTCACCGTCCGGCGAATTTGGTGGGCAATCTCCTCCCCGTCCCCGAAAAGCCTTTCGCTGCCGTAGACATCCAGCCAGCACTCGTCCAGGCTGAAGGGCTCCACCTGGTCGGTAAACCGGGCGTAGATCTCCTGGGCCTTTTGGGAATACAGGGCATACCGCTCTCGATGGGGCTTCACCAACTGAAGCTCCGGACACTTCCGCTTGGCCTGCCAAATAGGTTCCGCCGTTTGGACACCCTTCTGCTTTGCCAGCATATTCTTCGCGAGAATGATCCCGTGACGGCTCTCCTGATCCCCTGCCACGGCCATGGGCACATCCCGGTATTCCGGCGCGAACAACGTTTCCACCGAAGCGTAGAAATTGTTCATGTCCACGTGCAGAATTCCGTTTTCCACTGAGCTCCCCCCTTTTGATACCTTTTTATTATAGAACATCTGTTCGTATTTTGCAAGTGCCACTTTGCAAAAGGGATAAATTCCCACCGCCACAAAAGACAACAAAAAAAGCTCCCCTCACGGGGAGCCTTTTTTCTCTCACAACTTGGTGGTTATACTCAATAATTTTCAGCCTTGATCTGGAAATAGGCCTGGGGATGGGCGCAAACGGGACACACCTCAGGAGCCTTCTTGCCAATGACAATGTGACCGCAGTTGGCGCACTGCCAGATCACATCGCCGTCACGGGAGAACACCAGACCCTCTTCCAGGTTCTGGACCAGCTTCAGATAGCGCTCCTCGTGCTCCTTCTCAATTTTGGCCACGCCTTCGAACAGGTCAGCGATGTGGTCAAAGCCCTCTTCCCGAGCAGTCTTGGCAAAGCCAGCGTACATGTCGGTCCACTCGTAGTTCTCACCGGCTGCGGCGTCCTTCAGGTTGTCGATGGTGTCGCCAATGCCGTCATGAAGCAGCTTGAACCAGATCTTGGCATGCTCCTTCTCGTTGTTGGCAGTCTCCTCAAACAGGGCGGCAATCTGCACATAGCCGTCCTTCTTTGCCTTGGAGGCATAGTAGGTGTACTTGTTCCGGGCCTGGGATTCCCCGGCAAAAGCAGTCAACAGGTTGGCTTCGGTTTTAGAGCCCTTGAGTTCTGGCATAACAGTTCCTCCTTAAAAGATATTGTGTGGGTTCTGGCTAATTCTGGAAACAGTATAATCCCTGCGGTATCAAAAGTCAAGCTTATTTTTAAGAATTATTATTATTTTTTGTAACCCATTCTTGTTCCCATCAAAAAGCTCATCTCCTCCCTAGTATTTCCCCATAACTTTGTTCTATGCCCGCCACGCACAATCTTCCCACACTGGCTTTTCAAGGGGCGGATTTCAGGGGTTGACAATAGTACGAATTCGTATTAATATAGAATACGAATTCGTACTGATTGGAGGAGAGAACCACCGTTGGAAGACAAAAATGAGCAAATCCGAAAAATCATGATCAGCATCAACCGAATTGACGGTGTTTACTATCAATGGGCTCGGGGAATCGGCCTGAAAGACAACATGTTGTCTCTTTTGTATGCCCTCAGCGATGGCAAGCCCTATACCCAAAAGCAAATCTGCGACGAATGGCTCATCCCCAAAACCACCATTAACACTGTCATCAAAGAGTGTGTGGCCAACGGCTATGTGATTTTGCATCACGAACCGCACACCAGAGAGAAATTGATCCGTCTGACGGAAAAAGGAAAGGAATACGCTGACGGCATCATCGGAAATCTGCGCTTGGCAGAAATGGAGGCCTTTGATGAGACTTTGAAAAAATACCCCGTAGAGCTGGCGGAGATGTTCGCGGAATTCGCGGACCAGCTCAAATTGGCATACGAACATTACCACAACAAAAGCGACCCTGTCGCAACGACTGGAGAACAAAAGGATTATGACGAACCGATTATCTCAAAAAATAACCACCGGTTCCCTGATTAAGTTTGCCCTGCCCACCACCATCATGTTGATTTTCATGTCCCTCTATCAAATGGTAGACGGTGTGTTCGTGGCGAACTTTGTAGGGGCCAACGCCCTGTCCGCCTTGAACATCGTGTACCCCGTGCCCAGCATCATTGTGGCCGTATCCATTATGCTGGCCACAGGCGGCAGCGCCATCATCGCAAAAAACATGGGGGAACAGAAAGACCAGGAGGCAAAAGAGAACTTTTCTCTGATATTGCTCACCGGATTTCTCTTCGGAATGGCATTTCTCCTTGTGGGAGTGGTGTTTACCAAACCGTTGATCTTCCTGCTGGGAGCCACCCCAAGCCTCTATGACTACTGTTACGACTATCTCTTCATCTTGATTGTGGCAGCTCCTCTGGCGGTATTTCAAATGCTCTTTCAAACCTTCTTTGTCACCGCCGGAAAGCCCAATCTTGGACTGACCACCACAGTGATTGGCGGATGCGTCAACATTGTATTTGACTATCTTTTTATCGCCGTCTTTCACATGGGCGTGACCGGAGCAGCCATCGCCACTGCCATGGGATACGCAGTCCCCGCCGTGGCGGGCCTGCTATATTTCACCTTCAACCGCAAAGGAACCTTGTACATCGTCAAGCCGGTGTTCCGGAAAAAAGTGCTGTTTTACAGCTGCACCAATGGCTCTTCAGAAATGGTCAACAACATTGCCGTTTCCATCACCACCTTCCTGTTCAACATCCTGATGCTCCAATACGCTGGAGAAGCAGGTGTGGCTGCCATCACCGTGGTGCTGTACGCCCAGTTCCTCATGACCTCCGTGTTCATGGGATTTTCTTCCGGCATCGCCCCCATGATTAGCTACAACTATGGACAGCAGAACCTCCCACAGCTCAAGAACCTCTTCCGGATCTCCATCCGCATTGTGGTGATTGTGTCGCTGTTCATCTTCCTGATTTCCCTGATCTTTGCCCCATACGTAGTGCGGGTCTTCACCACCCCGGAAAGCGAAGTGTTTCAAATTGCCAAACATGGCTTTCTCCTGTTCAGCATAAGTTTTCTATTTACAGGCATCAATATTTTCTCCTCAGCCATGTTTACAGCTTTTTCCAATGGCAAGGTATCCGCCATCATCTCCTTTTTGCGGACCTTTGTCTTCCTGGTGCTCTGCCTTTTGCTGCTCCCCCTTTTCCTGGAGATCGACGGCATCTGGATCGCGGTGCCTGTGGCAGAGGCACTGGCATTTGTGGTCTCCATTTTTTACCTGGCAATCCACCGGAAAACCTACCACTACATGGACGTAAAAGTCAGTTGAGGCTTCCCGATTCCCACCGCCCCCGCCGGTATGGTCCCGCCATACCGGCGGGGCTTGTTATCTGAAGGGACTTGGGGCATCCGAAGTCT
>OBYM01000702.1_pt1 | contig 16947 bp, 16 predicted proteins | sample 1538191 | NCBI WGS metagenome assembly OBYM01 (sample SAMEA2580165, study PRJEB22360) | human gut metagenome | biome: human gut; feature: human-associated habitat; material: faeces | place: Denmark | collected 2008/2010 | reverse complement strand
GAGCAGGTGCTGCCGCCGGAATACGGAGAGGTGTTCGCCATCCGGAAGCGCCTTCGGGAGCTGGGAGCACTGAATGCCGCCATGAGCGGCTCGGGACCCACCGTATTCGGCCTTTTCCGGGAAGAAGAGACCGCTGGCGCGGCGGCGGAGGCGCTGGGACGGCAGTACGCCCAAACCTATCTTGCCCGGCCGCTCACCCGGACAGATGTGTGGAGAAATTGAAAAAATTTCCATCCCATGTATAAAACATCGCGTTTTGGTCCAGGATGTCCGTAGACATCCAGAGAAAGGAACGCGATGCGCATGAAAACGGCAGAAACGGCGCCCCGAAAACGGGTGCTTTTGCGTGTGACGATACTCCTGGGTCTGGCGGCGCTGCTGCTCACCGGCGGCATGGCGCTGCAGGCGCGGGACCAGCTGGCGGACAAGGTGGTGCGGCTCCACGTGCTGGCCAATTCCGATTCAGAGGAGGACCAGGCCCTGAAGCTCCGGGTACGGGACAAGGTGTTGGAGCGGGCGGAAGGCCTGCTGGCCCGGTCTGCCGACCGGGCGGAAGCGGAAGCGCTGCTCCGGGGGGATCTGCTGGAGCTGGAACGGGTGGCGGCGGAGGAGATCGCTGCTGCCGGATATGACTATCCCGTCCGGGTGGAGCTGAAGGAGACTGTTTTTCCCACCCGGGAGTATGAGGGGTTCACTCTGCCGGCCGGAACGTATCTGGCACTGCGGGTGATCATCGGAGAAGGCGGGGGACAGAATTGGTGGTGCGTGGTGTTCCCGCCCTTGTGCACTGCCGCTGCGGCGGACGTGCCCGCTGCGGCCATGGCCGGAGGACTTTCGGAAGAGGAGGTCTCCCTCATTACGGAGGAGGACCGGGGCTACGTGCTGAAATTCAAGGCTGTGGAGCTGTGGGAGGCTCTGCGGGAACGGTTTGAACCGTAAAAAATGCCGTACAGCGCAGGCTGTACGGCATTTTTTGAATTCATCCGGCAGTCAGTGTGACGCAGACCAACTCCATGGGGTTGTTGAAACGGGGGATGAAGGATTTTCCCATGCCGCGGCTGGCCACCATGGTCAATCCATTTTGTTCATAGAGGCCGCCGGCATATTTCGGGAAAAGTGTCCCGTCGTTGGAGATCAGGGGGCCCAGAAGGGGCAGACGGATGATCCCGCCATGGCTGTGTCCGGTGAACAGCAGGGAATAGCCGGATTGCGCTGCTGCGATGGCCTCAAAGTCCATGGAAAAGTGATAGAGCAGGATCCCGTAGCAATCTTCCGGAGGATCCGGAATGGAGAGCGGAAGGCCCTCTTCCAGATCTTCTGCATGCAGGGCGCCGATACCATAGAGATAAATCCGTTCCCCGTTGTGGAGGAGAAGCTGTCCCGTGTCCTCCAGTTCCGCCACATGATACCGCTCATAGAGCGCTTTCAGCTCTACATAGAGGGAATAGTTTGTATATTCGTGGTTTCCGGCCACAGCGTAGACAGGGGCGAGCTGGGTGATCCCCTCCAGGAGCATCTGCACTTGTTCCAGGTCAGTGTCGTGCTTGTCCATGATGTCACCGGTGAGCAGGATCAGGTCCGGCTGTGCCTCCCGGATCATTTGAATCAAGGTATTCTGCTGCTGGCCGAACTGCGTGCTGTGCAGGTCGGAGATCTGGATGATCCGGTAGCCATCCAGCCCGGCTGGAAGATCAGAACTGGAAACCTCATACCGGACGAGCGTCAGGGGATTGTAGAAGCCAAAGCAGATCAAAAGTAGTAAAAACAGGAGAAGCGCGCGGAGCAGCCATTTTTTCAAGTGGATGTGATGCATGCAAAACCTCGCTGAAATAAACCTCATATTCCGCCAGATACACCGGTTAATGTGCCTACTTTAGCACAAATCCCATCAAATGTCGAGGCGAAATTTTCCGGCCAAAATAACAATGGTATGTGAGTATGACAAAATATTACTAAAAATAGAATTCTTCCCAACAAATAGGAAATTTCAGTGGCTTTTTTGGCAAGCTCTACATTGACAAGCCACAGTATTGTATGGCATAATCCTTAATGGAACCTTAGGCGGTTACAAGTTTTTTACATTTTTGAAAGAAAAAAGTTTTTTGAAAAAATGGGGAATTGACACGGGGCTTTTTCCAGAAACGCAGCATGCGGATCTGCATGGAGAAAGGCCCGCTGGAGAAGGAACGGCGTGAGGACGTTCGGCAGTTTCGGGCACAGGCGGAGGGAGCGGGTGCCCGGGGAAGTTTGATGCATGGAGGGGTCGAGATGCACAGGTCGAATAAAGGCGCTGATACGAATGCGATTCAGATCTTTTTTGACGCCAGTTTGTGCGCGTGCATGTTTCTGGTGTCTTTGCTGCTGACCACGGATCTCAGAAGCATCGTCCACTGGGCGAAAATGAATCTCTTTGCGCTCTTCCTGTTTGAGGTCTTGTATATCCTGGCTAATATGGCGATGCAGGTCTACAACAAGACCACCTTTTATTATCCGGACCGGATTTTCAAGTACAACACATGGGCATTTCTCTTGGCTGGCTTCGTGCTGCTGTTTCTGCAGAACATGGCCGGGGAGGCGGCCATCTCCAACAGGTTCGTGCTGACCTTCCTGCTCAGCAGCTATGTCGCCCTGATCCTGGGGACCCAGGTTTTTCACAAAGTCGGGCAGAGGCTCACCGGCAAATACACCACCCGGCTCCTGATGATCGGGACTGAAAAAACCTACGAAAAGTATCTCTATTACATCAACAAGACCAATATGCAGATCAAAGTGGTGGGCTTCTTGACGGAAGAGGAGATGCTGGCCGGGACGGACGCTGAGCGTACGGAGCGGTTTGAGCAATACCTTCGGGCACATGCCGTTGACGAGGTATGCTTCATGGAGGAAGAGCGGGAGAAATTTGCGGACGCCATCAATCTGTGCATCGGCATGGGTATCACGGTGGAGCTGGTCATCGACCACGCATGGGCGGAGAAGAGCAACTGTTATGTCTCCGCAGTGGGTACATATCCTGTGGTGGTGTATCATACCATTTCCCTCAACGAGGGCGAGCAGATCGTCAAGCGGGCACTGGACATCGTGGGTTCCATTGTGGGGACCATTGTATTCTCTCCCATCATGTTGGCGGCAGCCATTGCGGTGAAGCTGGATTCTCCGGGCCCGGTGCTCTTTACTCAGACGCGGGTGGGCATGAACGGCCGTCACTTTAAAATCTATAAATTCCGGACCATGTACACCGATGCTGAGGCGCGCAAGCAGGCGCTGATGAAGCAGAATGAGATGAGCGATGCCCGGATGTTCAAGGTGAAGGATGATCCCCGGATCACCCGGGTGGGGCGTTTCCTCCGCAAAACCAGTATCGACGAGCTGCCGCAGCTGTTCAATGTCTTGATCAATGACATGAGTCTGGTGGGGACTCGTCCGCCTACGCCGGATGAAGTGGCGCAGTATGATACCAGCCATTGGCGGCGGATCAGCATCAAGCCGGGGATTACCGGTATGTGGCAGGTCAGCGGAAGAAGTGAGATCACGAATTTTGATGATGTGGTCCAGCTGGATGTCAGCTATATCGACGGCTGGAACCTATTCCGGGATGTGAAGATCATTTTCCAGACGGTATATTGCGTACTGAGGAAGCGGGGCGCCTGTTGAGTCGTTGTTCCGCCCCGGCGGCGCGGACGGCGAAAGACCCATCATGTGAATAGACTTTCGGAAGAAAGTGATTTGCAGACATGGTTTGCAGCCTTGATGGGAATGGCGTTTTACGCTGTTTCCCATCAGGGCTGCGGGCCACGTCTCTTTGCGTTTTTTAGAAGGTTCTTGCCGGAGCTGTGCGGGTGCCGCCTGAGATGGCTGTGCGCCTTCTTCCGCCGTGGTTGGGCGGCGAAAAAGCTGTGCATGAAGAGGTGCAGTCTCCTGCAGTATGTGGAGATTGCCGGAGAGGAGCGGTTGCAAGATGAAGATTGCCATGATCGGAGCCAAGCGTGTTCCCTCGCGGGAAGGCGGGATCGAAGTCGTGGTGGAGGAGCTGGCGGTGCGCATGGTGCAGGCCGGCCACCAGGTGGATGTCTATAACCGGCGCGGAGGGCATGTGTCCGGAAAGGATCTTCCTACATATCATGGCAGGAGCTATCAGGGGATCCGGCTGATCTCCGTCCCCACCCTGGAGGTGAAGGGCTTCAACGCGCTGATCTACTCCTGGCTGGCCACGGCCCGAGCCCTGTTCGGACACTATGATGTGATCCATTTCCATGCCTCCGGTCCCTGTGCGGCACTGCCGCTGGCGAAGCTCTTCGGCATCCGGACAGTGGCCACGCTGCACGGTATCGACAGTATGCGGAGCAAATGGGGCGGCATGGCGTCGGCATACCTTCGTTTCGGAGAGAAAATGGCGGCCAAATGCGCCGACGAGCTGATCGTTCTTTCGGAGGGAAACCGGGACTATATCCGGACGACCTATGGGCGGGATTGCCGGCTGATCCCCAACGGGATCTCGGAGCCGGTCCCTGCCGCGCGGGAGACGGTGGAGGCCATGGGCCTGGTCCCCGGGCGGTATCTGCTGTATTTGGGACGGATCGTACCGGAAAAGGGACTGCATTACCTGATCGAGGCTTACCGGAAGATCCAGACGGATGTTCCGCTGGTGATCGCCGGCGGAGCCTCTCACACGGAGGATTATCTGGAGAAGATCCGCGCCATGGCGCAGGAGGATCCCCGCATCCATATGACGGGATTCGTGGAGGGAGAACGGCTGCGCGCCCTTTTCCAGTACGCCCAGATCTTCATCCTGCCCAGTGACCTGGAGGGGATGCCCATGGCGCTGCTGGAGGCCATGAGCTACGGCAACTGCTGTCTGGTCAGCGATATCCCGGAGAACCGGAGCGTAGTGGGAGACTGCGGTGTCTGCTTCTGCCACGGAGACGTGGAGGACCTGCGCAAAGAGCTGGGATCCCTGCTGGCAGACGAGGCCCGCCGGGAGGATCTTCGCTCCCGGGCGGCAGAGCACGTGCTCTCTGCCTATAACTGGGATGCCATTACCCAGCAGACGCTGCAGCTGTATCAAAAAACCTGAAACTGAGGGGGAGCCCGGATGAAGATCCTGATGGTGAATAAATTCCTGTATCCACGGGGAGGCGCGGAGACCTATTTCCTGAAAATCGGCCGGTGGCTCAGCGGGCGGGCCTCTCCGGTGGAGTATTTCGGTATGTACGACCGCCGGAACACGGTAGGCAATCAGCTGGATCTGACCACCACCAATATGGATTTCCACGGGAAAAGCCTGGATCGGGTCCTGTACCCCGCGCGTATCGTCTATTCCGGGGAGGCCAGGCGGAAGCTGGTGCGTCTGATCCGGGCATTTCAGCCGGACATCGTGCATCTCAACAATATCAACTTCCAGCTGACGCCCTCGGTGATCGATGCGGCGGCGGAGTGCGGCGTGCCGGTGGTGCAGACGGTGCACGATTATCAGATGGTCTGCCCCAATCACCTCCTGTACCGGGTACAGGAGAACCGGATCTGCACAGAGTGCGTGGAGGGAAGCCCCTGGAACTGTGCCCGCCACAGCTGCATCCACGGTTCCCGGGCAAAGAGCGTCATCGGCAGCCTGGAGGGAAGCCTCTACCGGCACCGGCAGAACTATGAGCAGGTGCGCTGCTATATCTGTCCCAGCCGCTTTTTGCAGGAGATGCTGCACCGCCGGTCGGTGTTCCGCGGCAAGACCGTGGCCATCCACAATTTCATCGATCTGGACCTCACTGCCCAGCCTGCCCGGGACCGGGGAGATTACGTGCTGTACTTCGGCCGTCTTTCCGAGGAAAAGGGCATCCACATGCTGCTGGAGGGGTGCCGGAGCCTGCCGGAGATCCCCTTTGTCATCGCAGGCTCAGGCCCCATGGAGGCGCTGTGCCGGGAGGTGCCCAATGTCCGGTTCGTGGGCTTTCAGACAGGTGAGGCGCTGAACGACTATATCCGCCGGGCGAAATTCTGCGTGTATCCGTCGGTGTGGTATGAAAACTGCCCCCTGTCTGTGCTGGAGGCCCAGTCTCTGGGGACGCCGGTCATCGGCACGCGGCTGGGCGGGACGCAGGAGCTGATCCTGGACGGCCGGACGGGCGTGCTGCTGAAGGAGGCCACCGCCGAGGCGCTGCGCCGGGAGGTGCAGGCGCTCTATGGGGATGAGGAACGGCTTCGGACGATGTACCAGGGCTGCGTGGAGGAGCGAAAAAACATGATCACCCTGGAAAAGTACTGCCAGCAGCTGCTGGAGATCTATGAAAACGTCATGGAAGGAAAGACGGAATGGGCAGGATCGGCATTTTAACGCACCACTATGTGAAAAACTATGGGGCCTTTCTCCAGGCGTATGCCCTGACGCGGGTGGTGGGGGAGCTGAGCGGAGAGCCGGTGTGTCTGGTAAACTATATCAACTCCTACCATCTGCTGCGGAACATCATCCATGTGGTCCGGTTCCGGCGTGGAAAGGACGACTGGAGCAATTACTGCCAGCGGCTCCGGCAGTGTGCCACGCTGGCACGATTCGAAAAGACCCTTCCCCGGACGCAGCGCGTCCGCTCCGGCGCGCAGATCGACGGGCTGGGGCTGGACCGGCTGATCATCGGCAGCGACGAGGTGTGGGATTTTGAGGACTACGGCTACGCGCCCGTCAAGTTCGGCTGCGGCGTGAAGCGGACGCCCCTTGCCGTCTATGCGCCCAGCGTGGGGAGAAGCACCCATTGGGAGACCCTTCCGCCGCAGATCCAGGCGTCGCTGAAGAGGATGGAGCACCTCTCCTCCCGGGATGCGGGAACAGATGCATTCGTCCGGGCCATGACCGGCAGGACCCCGCTTCGGGTGCTGGATCCGGCGCTTTTGTACGACTATGAGGGGGAGGTGCAGCAGGCCGAAAACCCCTATCGGGACCGGCCCTATCTGCTGGTCTACGACTGCAAGCTGACGGAGGCGCAGATCCGGGAGGTGCGGGCCTATGCCGGGGAGCGGGGCTGGTTGATCCTGGGAGCCGGAGAGCAGGCGCCCTGGTATGACGGCTCCACCACAAATCTCACGCCGTGGGAGTGGGTGAGCATGTTCCGGTACGCCCAGGCGGTGATCACCGGCACCTTCCACGGCACGGTGTTCTCCGTGAAATTCCGGAAAAATTTTGTGGCGTATCCCACGGAGCAAAACCGCATCAACAAGATCTCATCCCTGTTGGCAGATATCGGCCTGACAGAACGGATCATTTCTGATCCGTCCGGATTGCTTCCCACCCTGGAATCCGATATGGGCCCGGGGAAGCAGTGGGAACGGGTGGAAGAGCTGAAGCAGCAGTCTCTGGACTATTTGCGCCAACTGTGCGGAAGGGGGGTACGGACATGATAAAGGTGAGTGTGATCGTTCCGGTATACAACATGGAGGCGTATCTGGACCGGTGTATGGATTCGCTGCTGAACCAGACCTTGACAGATATCGAGATCATTTTGGTGGATGACGGTTCACAGGACAGGAGTCCTGGCATGTGTGACGCCTATGCCTCCCGTCCCGGAGTCTCTGTGGTCCATAAGAAGAATGGAGGGCTGGGCCTTGCACGGAACAGCGGCCTGGATGTGGCGCAGGGGGAGTTTGTCACCTTTGTGGATTCAGACGACTATGTGGAGCGGACCATGTACGAGACGCTGTGGTCGGCGGCACAGAAGCATCGGGCGGATGCTGTTTACGGAGGATATTATAAGGAGACTCCGTATGGGCAGACACGTCCGGTCACGATCTGCCGGGAGGAAGCTGTTTTTTCGGATCGGCAGCATATGGATGCCTTCTTGCTGGATATGGTTGGAACGGAGCCGGAGATGTACCAGGATTTTCGCTGCGGTCCCTCCGTGTGGAAGGTGCTGTACAAGCGGGACGTGATCGAAAGGCACGGGCTGCGTTTTGCCTCAGAACGGGAATTCATTTCAGAAGACCTTCTGTTCAACATGGATTTTCTGACGCTTGCCCAGCGTGTGGCGGTGCTGCCGGACTGTCTTTATCACTACTGCTATAATTCTGCGTCTCTTTCAAAAAGTTACCGCAAAGAGCGTTTTGACAGAGATAAGATATTGTATTATGAGGTCTGCCGCAGACTTGCGCAGAATTTTCCTGCTGAAGCATATCAGCCCCGGGCGGACCGGATGCTGTTTGGCCGGGCCCGTGTGGCGCTGGGAGAAGAGGTCCGGGCTGCGGCTCCCCAATACGGAGCAGCGGAGGCGCGCGCGCATATGCGGAAGATCTGTCAGGATGCCACGATGCAGGAGCTGTACACGCGTTATCCGGCGGAACGGCTTCCCCGCAAGTACCGTGTGATCTTCCAATTGATGAAGCGAAATGCGGTCTTGCCGCTGTATGGATTGCTCTGGCTGAAAGAGAGGTCGAAGAGAGCGTGAGCCAAATTCAGGAAGAGGCATGGAAGGGGGGCCCCCTGTCCATCACAGCATTTACCCCCGCGTATAATCGGGCCCATACATTGGGCCGGGTATGGGAGAGCCTGCGGAGCCAGACGTACCGGAATTTCGAGTGGGTCATTGTGGACGACGGTTCTGTGGATGATACCCGCCAAGTGGTGGAGGCGTATATCAAGCAGGCGGATTTTCCCATTCGGTATTTTTATCAGAAGAACAACGGCAAGCACATGGCCTTCAACCGTGCGGTCTCCGAGGCCAGAGGCGAACTGTTCGTGGTGGCGGATTCTGACGATACCTTTGTGCCGGAGGCATTTGCCACGTTGGTACGTTGCTGGGAGGAGATCCCGGAGGATCAGCGGGATGCTTACCGCGGTATTACCTGCCGCTGCTATGATCCGGAAACGGGGCGGCCTATTGGTGAGGGAGCGATCCCGGAGCCCTGGGTAGACTGCACAGAGATCGAGGCGGTGTTTCTGCGGCGGTTCCGTTTTGAGATGTGGGGCATGACCCGGACGGAGGTCCTGCGGGAGTTTCCGTTTCCCAATATTCCGGGCGGACAGAAAAGCGGGCTGAAGTTTTTCCCGGAGATCATCATCTATGACCGCATCGCAGCGAAATATCGTTCCCGTTATATCAACCAATGCCTGCGCGGATATTATCGGGATCAGGCCAATGCGGCCACGGTCAAGAAAGGAAGCCGCTATAAGGAGAATTACTATCTTTGGGCCCACTATACCAATGATCTTTTGGCGTACTTCCGCTACGATCCCAAACGATTTTTAAAAGCGTTTGTGGGACTGGTACGGGACGGAAAGCTGTCCGGGCGTACCATGGGTACCATCCTGCAGGATGTCCATGGCGCGGGGAGAAAGCTGCTTGTGCTTTTGTTTTCTCCTGTAGGGCTTGTGTTGTGGATGAGAGGAAGGAGATGCTGATGGTAAATGGAAAAAACGGCGGAACTGTGTGGAAAGTTGCGGCGGTTTTTCTGATGATGATTGCTTTGGCCGCTGCAGGGCTGATTCCGCATCTTGGTACGGAAGATATTCCGGAAGAGGAGGTCCCCCAGGGAGGATACGGAGAAGGATTTATTTATGCCAGCGGCGATGCCTTCTATGATGATATGGGTTCAGCATGGCAGATCCGCAGCATCGGATTCGGCAATGCCTGCTGGAGCAACCATAACGGACCGGTATACGGCTACTGCGATGAGAGCAGCTACCAGGAGCTTGCGGAGCTGGGATTCAATACCGTGCGGTTTTATTTGAATTATGGGATGTTTGAGCGGGACGAGACGCCCTATGTGTACAATGAAGCGGCGTTTGCGTGGCTGGACCAGAATGTGGAATGGGCATCCAATCATGGTATCCGGATCCTGTTCAATATGCATTATCCGCAGGGCGGGTATCAGTCTGCCGGCGGAGGTCTGGATCTGTGGCGGAACCGGAACGATGAGCAGGGGCGGCTGGCAGCCTTGTGGGGCGCCATCGCGGAGCGCTATGCCGATAATCCGGCGGTTTTGGGGTATGGTCTGGTAAACGAACCGTACCTGCTCTGGCAGGGCAGCACACAGAAGACGCTGGCGCAGTGGGAAGATCTTGCGCAGTCCATCACAGACGCCATTCGGGCAGTGGACCGCAACCACATTTTGTTTTTGGAAGCCGTCCTGGGTGCGATCGAGCCCTATTCCCGTCAGTCTGTGTATTTGCTCAATGACAATTACAATCTCATTTCCGTGCGGGATCCTGCGGATAATGTGGCGTATGAGATCCATTTTTATCAGCCGACTGCATTTACGCATATGCAGGGTGAGAATACGGAGGACTGGAATTATCCGGATGCCGGGCGTGCCGTATTGGCCGGGAACAGCCTTGCCTGGGTGGGAAGTACCTATCCCAGCTATATTGATAAGAGCCAGACCATGGAAGATGGCTCCGGATGGAAGTACGTGGAAACGATTTGGGTGGGGCCGTCTCAGTTTGGCAGCAATCTTATGAATCTGACCATGGGCTGTTTGAATCTCAGCGAAGGAGACAGCGCTTATCTGGATGACCTGCAGGTAACAGCCTATGATGAAGAGACAGGGCGGAGCACGGTCATATACAGTGAAGATTTTTCAAGAGACAGTGGATGGACCTCCTTCAATAATTCCGGCGGTCAGAGCCAGTATGCCTATGTGCGGCAGGACGGGCACAACGGCAGCGGATGTCTGATGATCACGGGACGCTCCTATTACAATGTGCTTCAGGAGGGACAGCCGGACTATATCGCCGTACAGGAGGATTGCCAATACAAGGTATCTGCCTGGGTGAAGGTAGAAGGAAACGCCGAAGCGGTGCAGGTATTCCCCCAGATGGTTTTCTATCAAAGTGCGTCGTCCGGTGCGTTTACCAGAGACTATATGGAGCGCCTTTTTGAAAGCTATGCGGATGCGGCGCGGCGGCAGGGAGGTCCGTTGTTCATCGGAGAGTTCGGCATTTTGCCGGATGCGTTTGCCTGCGGGGGAAAAGAATGGTTGGAGGACGTGTTCTCTGTCATGGAGGATTGGGAGATCAGCTACAGTTTCCACCTATACCATGGCGGTGATTTTGCGCTCTATCCAAATTCTTCCTATGAACTGCCGGAGGGACCCAACGAGGTCTTTTATGAGATTTTCCAGCGGTATGTGGGATAACAGGAGTGTTGAGAATGAAACAAGTATATAACGGTGTGGATATAGTAAAGTTCCTGGGCGCACTGTGTGTGATGACCTACCATGCCCTGGCCTCAGCTTTTGGACTGGAGTGGAGATGGTTCCTTCTGGAGCACTCCATATTCCGTTTGGCCGTGCCATTTTTCTTTGTGGCCTCCGGCTTTTTCCTGGGGAAGAAAGTCCGAAAGAATCCGGAGAAGCGCCGGGCGTATTTCGGAGCTTACCTGAAGCGACTGGCCTTTCTTTATGCGGTGTGGGGCTCGCCGGCCATTGCATTGGATTTGGCCTATGGCATCAATGACGGGATGAGTATTCTGCAGGCCTTGGGGAAGGTGCTGCACACCACCATCCTGCTGCACAACGGCGTGATGTGGTATATGGGTGCCCTGATCTTTGCTGCCGCAGTGCTGTATTTCATGGATACGGAGAAAAAACTGCGAATCTCCATCTGGCTGGGCGGCGCCGCTTTTGTAGTGGGGATGTTCCTGGACAGCTACTCCGGAATTTTTCTTGGCACACCCATGGAAACCGTGGTAAACTGGTACAATCAGGTGTTTTTGTCCGTGAACAACGGCGTCTTCGTGGGATATTTCTTCACAGCTGTGGGATACGGGTATGGAGCCTGCCCAGGAAAAGAACGGAGCCTGCGGTATGATCTGGGGATCGTTGTGTTCGGTTATGCAGTCTTCTGTGTAGAGCTGCTGATCCTCAGCCATATTCCTCTGAGCCTTACGGGCACCTACTGCAGCACGCTGCATATGCTGATCTTGTCCCCCGTGCTGTTCCGGCTGGCGGTACGGCCGTGGAAGTGGCTCCCCAAGGAGACCGGCTTTTTCCGCTTTTCGTCGACATTCATGTATTTTACCCACGCCATCTTGCTTTCTGGGCTGATCTTCCTGTTTGATCTGGCACCGATTGCCCAGTATGCGTTGATGCTGGTTCTTGAGCTGGTGGCCGCGGCCGTGGTATACCGGTGGAACAACCCGTGGATCAATAAACTATTTTGACAGGAGGCGAGCGTGCAGATGGCAGAGCAGATCAACCTATATGAAAATAAGAACGAGATCTTCACAGACGCTCTGGAACGGGTGGTCATGGAGCTATACATGCGCAAGGAGCGGGACGGTCTGAAGACGCTGGCCTTTTGCGGAAGCGAGCCGGGGGTAGGGACCACCTCCATTGCCATTGATGTGGCGATCTTTATGGCGAAATCCGGCTGGAAGACCTTGCTGGTGGACGCAGATCTTCATAAGAAGATCAGCTATAAAGCGCTGAGCAGCAAAAGCAGCCTGGGTTTGGCGGATTTCCTGGAGCGGGAGGTCCCTGTGGAGCAGCTGGTGCTGGAGACCAACGAACCTATGCTTGCCTTTATGCCTTCCGGTGTGGCAAAGGGACGTCCGTTGGCACTGTTTTGCTCGGAGCGGATGAATCAGCTCATTACGGTGCTGAATCAGCGGTATGATTACATCATCTTTGATTCTCCGGCGCTGAGTCTTTCCACGGATACCTGTATCCTGGCAGCCAAGACGGACGGTGTGGTGCTGATCACGGCCTATGGCAGCTCCAATGTCAAGGTGCTCCGGAGCAATGTGGACACGTTGAAGCGGTATCAGATCCCGCTGCTGGGCGTGATTATGAACAAATCCGACAAGGAGCTGTACCGTTCCTATAAGAAGGATTATGATTATTTCAATAAAATGCGGTATTTGAAAAATGCCAAGCAGCCTGCAGTTTCCAAACAGGGGGGGAAGGAGCAGAAATGAAAAGAGCTTGGACAAAGGCCAGGAGCCTGCTGGCTGTTTTGAGCATGGTCCTGATGGTACAGCTGCTGGTTCCCGTCAACGCCGGGGCGGTGGATGCCGGCGCCAGAGTGGTGCTGGATTCCTATGAGGTTCTCGAGGGGCAAATGCTTCCCGGGGAATATATCACCCTCCGCTTGCATTTCCAGAACGTCAGCCCGGACACCACTGCCACCGGGGTGCTGATTACATACAGCGCCGCAAACAGCGATATCATGCCGGTGTATGGCAGTTCCAATCAGATCTACATCCATACGCTTGCACCGGGGGCGTCTGTCACAAAGGATATAGACTGTCAGATACTGGATTATCAGGCCTCTACCACCGCCATCATGAATTTTTCCCTGATTTACCGGGACAGCGTGGTATATGACGGCAGCAACAGTTTTTTGATTGCCCTCCCGCTGGAGAGTGAGACGGATGTGGAGATCACAAACGTTATGCTGCCGGAGCAGGCCCGTTTCCAGGCACAGTCCACAGGGCATCTGAATGTGGAGAACACCGGCAATGAGACCATCCAAGCGGTGGTCCTGCACTGCGACGGGAACATTCAGGAGACACAAAAGGTGTTGGAACTGGGAGATCTGATGGCAGGCGAGTCCATCGGCATTGATTTGAGCCTGACATTTATGGAGTCGGGCAATCAGACGCTTTCCCTGTGGGTGGAGTATCAGAACGCAAACGGGATCGAATTTCAATCAGAGGCGGTAGAGTACGCAGTCACTGTGTCGGAGGAGGCAGCGGCCCAGCCGGTGCAGGAAGGACAAGCCTTCTCCGGTGGGATCCTGCCCCTGGCAGGAGCGGTGCTGGTGTGCGTCGTGCTGGTATTTGCAGCCTACCGGATGCTGAAAAAAAACGACCGATTTGTTGAGTAACAGATGAGAGAAGGTGAACAGATGGGGACGGAGATGCGGTCTATTTCTGAGGATATCCTGCTGTGTGTGCAGGAGGTCCGGCGCCGGCGCGGCATAATTTTACTCATAACTGTGATTGGCTTGATTTTGGGCATATTGCTTTCCCTCATGGTCCGGAACAATACTTACAGTGCAAAGGCCTGCCTGTATAACGGCCAGTATGGGTCCTACTATGATTCTGTGGCGATCTCCAACTTTATGAAGGACACGCAGACGTTGGCCAAGAGCTACAAGATCTCGGAAGAGGCTGTAAGAATACTGGGAGATCCGAGCTGTACTGTTGAAATGATGCAGCAGGCCATCCAGGTGGAGATCGACAGCAATTCCAACGTCGTGTGGCTGGTCGGCATGAGCAACCATCCGGAAAGATCGGTCAGAATGGTCAACGCCTTTACAGAGGCCTTGGTGACCGAGATGAAGGCCATTGCCGGCATTGAAAATGTTCAGGTCTTGGAGTATGCTCAGGATGCTACGGTCGTGTATAAGGCGACGAGCGTTCGGCTGACGATCGCCCTGGTAGCGGCTTTGGTATTTGGAGTAGCCAGCAGTGTGTTTTTCATGCTGCGGATGCTGTTTTCCTCCGCCATCCTTTCCATTGACAGATGCACGCTGAACGGTGAGATCAATCTCCTGGGCGTGATCCCGGAGATCAAGAAAAAGGAGGGCAAGGAGTAGTATAAGGAGATGAATCGCCCATGAGCCTGTTTCTGCTTTTGGCAATCGCTGTCCTGATCATCGTGGGATGTGTCGGGGCACTGGTATTGGCAATCGTCCACAATAAGCCGGTGTTTCTGATTTATTTTCAGATCCTATACTGCTGTACGATGCGGTTTTTGATGACGGAAATGCATTTTCCGTCGGTCCTGCGTTTCCTGCCGGATCTGGTGACGATGGTGCTGCTGGTGCAGTGTGTCATTTACTTTCAGCGCGCCAGGGTGGTCACCCTTGTCAAAGCGCCGCTATTTACGGTGGGCCTGTTTTTCACGCTGGCCATGGTGGCGTTCGTCGTCAATGCACAGCCCATTGCCGCGCTGATCTGGGGAACCCGGGTGGTGATGCGCTTTTTTGTGTTCTGGGTCTCCTGCGTGTTTTTCCTGCAGGAAGAGGATGTACACAGAATGGTGCGGATCTTCTTTTTCCTGACCGTTGGAAACGTGCTGGCAGTGAGTTTCCAGTATCTGATCCAGGGATATACCTTTGACTTTGTAAGCGGCCTGTTCGGAACCGAAATCGGTGCGAACTCGGAAATGAATGTGTTTTTGGTGCAGATGTTCATCTGTGGGATGGCAATGTATGCGTTTTCCAGGTGCTCCTGGAAGTTTCTGCTGGCTATCGTAGGGATGGGGCTCTATATCGCCGCCATCAGTGAGCTGAAGGTGGTATTTGTGGAACTTCCCCTGGTGTTCTGTGTGCTGCTGCTGTGCGCGGGATGGAGGCCGAAGTGCGGCCGCATGCTGGTGGTGGGCGCGATTGCCATCTATCTGGCCGGAATGCTCTTTTTCATTTTCTATCCGGAGTGGGAAGGTTTTTTGTCCCTGTCGTCCATTCAAAATTACATCGGAGATATGGGATATGCAGGCGAGGGTACGCTGAACCGGACTACGGCAGTGCCGTATGTGTTTGAAAATATGCTGACCTCACCGGTCCGGTGGCTGTTTGGATATGGGCTTGGAAATGCAGATGCAGCGTCTTTCTATGCCAGTGAGATCTACCAAACCTATTCCGCGACCCGTTATCAGTATTTCGGCTTTGCCCATTTTTTGGCGGAAAATGGCGTGTTGGGAGTGGTGACATACCTGAGCTTCTATGTCATCATCCTTGCAAAGTCCTTGGCCTTCAAGCGCAGAGATCCTGAGCGTGCCGTGTGGTATGTCATAGGAGCCATGAGCAGCGTCCTGGCATTTTTTTATATGTTCTATTCACAGGCACTTCGGGTCGAAATCACCTATATCTACATGTTCTGGCTGGCCGTGCCGTTTATTGTGTGGAAGGATGCAGGGCGGGGGATCCCGGAGCCTTGCAAGGGCAGAGAGCGGGTGGATCTGGCGGTATAGTTCTCTGTCTGTGCTGATGAAACGATCCCTCCGGAGGGCCTGCCGGCCTTCCGGAGGGTACACAAAAGGAGGTTCCCCATGCATACGATCAAAAACTGGCTGAAGCGGCTGATCCTGCAGGAAAAGAGCTCTTCAGAGGCCTATGTCCGGCACATGCGCAAGCTGGGGGCACAAATTGGTGACTACGTCTATATTCCAGACCCCTCCAGGACCTTTGTGGATACCACACGTCCCTGGCTGATCACCATTGGGAAAAATGTAAAGCTGGCCTGGGGGGTGTCTATCTGGACCCATGGCTATGACTGGTGCGTGCTGAAAGGAACATACGGGGACGTATTGGGATCCTGTGGACCTGTGACCATCGGCGATAATGTATTTGTGGGCGTAAACGCTACGATCTTGAAAAACGTGACCATCGGCAGCAACGTGATCATCAGCGCCAACAGCCTGGTGGTGCACGATATCCCGGATAACTGCGTGGCGGGGGGCAGCCCCTGCGAGGTGCTCATGCCGTTGGAGAAGTACTATGAAAAGCGGCAGAAGGCCCAGGTACGGGAGGCAAAGGGGCTGGCCAGAGCTTACTATGCACGGACGGGCCAATTGCCGCCCAAAGAGGTCTTTTATGAGTTCTTCTGGCTCTTTGAACCCCACGATCCGGAGCGTCTGTCTGGAAGAAACCGGGCGACCATGGAGCAGGACGGGAGCTGGGACAAGTCGCTGGAGCGATTTTTGGAAACAGAACCGGTGTACCCCAGCTATGAGGCGTTTCTGGAGGACTGCGGCCTGAACGGGGAAGAGAAGACCCTATGAGTGCACAGGAAAAATCCAGGACCTTTAACGCCGCCCGGAACGCGGGGTGGGCCATGGCGCTGCATCTGCTGACGATCCTGTGCCAGTTTGCCGCCCGGACGATCTTTGTCAAGCTCATGGGCATCGACTATCTGGGTATCAGCGATCTGTTCAGCAATATCCTGATGTTCCTGTCCTTTACGGACCTGGGCATCGGCAGCGCTGTCGTGTTCAGCAAGTAACAGCCCCTGGCCTGAAACGATACCG
>OBYM01000699.1_pt1 | contig 16965 bp, 23 predicted proteins | sample 1538191 | NCBI WGS metagenome assembly OBYM01 (sample SAMEA2580165, study PRJEB22360) | human gut metagenome | biome: human gut; feature: human-associated habitat; material: faeces | place: Denmark | collected 2008/2010 | reverse complement strand
TTTCGCTGCTCCCAAAACCTAAAATTTCTACTTGACTTTTGTTAGCAGGTCTTTCGGAACGAATTGTGGCGGAGACGGACAAGAAACTATATTTACAACGAAAATCCAAAACAAATCCGCGAAAGTGAGTTGACCACATTTGAGGCCTTATTTATGCAGAACGCCAAACAAATTATTGTCGAAAAAGTTACAAAAACCGCCTCAAAACATCAGTTTTGAGGCGGTTTTTGGTCCGAGTGGGGAGACTCGAACTCCCGGCATCTTGCTCCCAAAGCAAGCGCGCTACCAACTGCGCTACACCCGGTTATGAAGTTTTTCAACTGTGGTCAAATATGGGGTCAACGCCGGTTTTTGACCAGTTCCCGGCGAGGGGCAAAACTCCGTCCGCCTTAGCGTCCCAGAGCTTTCCGGGATTTTGAGAAAGTGTGGCTCGAACTCCGGCCTCACGCTCCCAAAGCAAGCGCGCTACCAACTGCGCTACACCCGGTTATAAAGTTTTCAGTTGCGAAACAGTCCCTTAGCATCTACAAAGGAAAACTCGCTTAAGTAGTATAGTATATTTTGAAAAAGATTGCAAGAGGTCCGTGGGATATGTTAAGATATTTTCGCAACAAAACAGAGAGGTGACACAGCATGCGCATGAGAAAGAAGCCAAACCTGGGAGCGCGGATGGAGCGCTGCGCCCAGTTTTTAATTGAGGACCCGAAACAGCTGCGCGGACAGTGGCGCAGTTTGAAGCCGGAGGCCGGGCAGCTCTGGCTGGAACTGGGCTGCGGCAAGGGCCGCTTTACTGCTGAGACGGCGGAGCAGAACCCGGATGTCCTCTATATCGCGGTGGAGCGGGTCCCGGACGCCATGATCGTGGCCATGGAGCGGTGCGCCGCCAAAGGATTGAGCAACGTCTTTTTCGTGGACGGGGACGCCGCCCTGCTCCGGGAGTTCTTTGCCCCCGGCGAGGTGGACCGCCTGTTCATCAACTTCTGCGACCCCTGGCCCTCCAATCGCCACGCCCGCCGGAGACTGACCCACCAGAACTTCCTGGTGCTCTACCGGGGAATCCTGAAAGACGGGGGGCAGATCCATTTTAAAACGGACAACCGCGATCTGTTCGAGTACTCCCTGTTCCAATTTCCCAAGGCGGGGTACACCCTCTCCGAAGTCACCCGGAACCTGCACGAGCACGGCATCCAGGGCGTGATGACCGACTATGAGGCCAAGTTCCACGAGCTGGGCACTCCCATCAACCGCTGCGTAGGCACCAAAGAGCATCTGGAGACCGAGCCGGAATTTCAGCCCATCCCCGGCCCCGACTTCCGCCGCGCTCCGAACGGCGAGGCCTCGGAGGAGAAGCTGCCGCAGCCGGAATCTCAGTCTGAATAAAAACAGCGCCGTCTGAGACACTCAGGCGGCGCTGCTATTTTCCCTAAAATCAGGCCAGGAGCAGGCGGTCGCTCTCCACTTCCTCGCCGGAGGCCGCGGTAAACCGGGCCAGCAGGTCTGGCACCGTCAGCTTCTTTTTGTCCTCGCCCCGGATGTCCAGAATGACCCGGCCGGCGTCCAGCATGATGAGCCGGTTGCCGTGGGCGATGGCATCCTTCATATTGTGGGTGACCATCAGGGTGGTGAGCCTGTGCTCCTCCACAATCTGGTCGGACAGCTCCAGCACCTTGGCCGCCGTCTTGGGGTCCAGCGCGGCGGTGTGCTCGTCCAGCAGGAGCACCTTGGGCTTTTTCAGGGAGGCCATGAGCAAGGTCAGGGCCTGCCGCTGTCCGCCGGAGAGCAGTCCCACCTTGGCGGTGAGCCGGTCCTCCAGTCCCAGTCCCAGGGGCCGGAGCAGCTCTTTGAACTGCTCCCGCTCGCTTTTCTTGATGCCCCAGCGGAGAGTGCGCTTCTCCCCCCGGCGGGCGGCCAGAGCCAGGTTCTCCTCGATGGTCATATTGCCCGCCGTCCCCACCATGGGGTCCTGGAACACTCGGCCCAGGTAGACGGCCCGCCGGTGCTCGGACAGCTCGGTGACGTCTACGCCGTCAATACGGATGGCGCCCTTGTCCACCGGCCACACGCCGGAGATGGCGTTGAGCATGGTGGATTTTCCCGCCCCGTTTCCGCCGATGACGGTGACGAAGTCCCCCTCCTCCAGGGTGAGAGACAGGTGATTCAGCGCAGCCTTTTCGTTGACGGTGCCGGGGTTGAAAGTCTTACAGACCTGATGCAGTTCAAGCATGGTTGCTCCTCCTGTTCCAAGCGGGATCTCTGGACTGCACGCCGGCGGATACGCTCCGGCGGCGGTTTTTCACGGCCCAATTCGCCTTCCAGTAGGGAACAGCCAGGAAGATGGCCACCACCAGGGCGGAGATCAGCTTCATGTCGTTGGTGTTCAGACCCATGCGGATGACCAGGGCAATGACGATGTAGTAGACGATGGCGCCCACCACCACGCCGGTGAGCTGTCCGCCGAAGGACCGGACACGGGAGAACAGCACCTGTCCGATGATGACGGCGGCCAGGCCGATGACAATGGCGCCCCGGCCCATATTCACGTCAGAGGCGCTCTGGTACTGGGCGAACAGGCCGCCGGACAGTCCCACCAGGGCGTTGGACAGAATCAGCGCCACCATCTTGGTCCCGTTGGTGTTGATTCCCTGGGCCCGGGCCATATTGGGGTTGCTGCCGGTGGCCCGGACGGCGCTGCCCAGCTCGGTGCCAAAAAACCAGCACAGCACGGCCACAATGCCCACGCAGAACAGCAGGGCGATGAGGCAGGTCTGCTCGGGATAGCGGATGCTGGCCATCAAGGGAAATTGGTCCACACTGACGGACACGTTGGAGCGGTTGCCCATGATCCGCAGGTTGATGGAGTAGAGGGCCAGCTGGGTCAAAATTCCGGCCAGAATGCCCGGGATTCCCATTTTTGTGTGCAGAACTCCGGTGACAGCTCCGGTGACGCCGCCGGCGATCAGGGCCCCCACCAGGGCGATGGGGGCGGGGATGCCGCTGACAATCATGACCGCGGCCACCGCGCCCCCAGTGCACAGGGAGCCGTCTACCGTCAGGTCCGGAAAGTCCAGGATTTTATAGGTGATGTACACCCCCAGCGCCATCAGGCCCCAGATCAGGCCCTTGGCTACGGCGTCCGGCATCTGGGCCAGGAGCGCGGTGAAAAAGTTCATGGATGGTTCCTCCTGTTACAAGATCTGAAAACGTGTGCTTATTTCGCGTACTGCTGCATGGACTCCGGGATGGTGATGCCCAGCTCGTCGGCCACACTCTGGTTGATGGTGATGTCCATGTCCTCCACAGACATGACGCCGATGGGCATGGAGGCGGGGTCGGCCCCGTTGACCAGGATCTCATAGGCCATCTCGCCGGCCCGGTAGCCCATGGTGTAGTAGCTGATGGAGATGGAGAGCAGGGCCCCGTCGTTCTCGTCGGCGGTGAAGCAGGAGACCACGGGCACCTTCTGGTTCAGGGCCACGTTCTTCACCAGCTCCATGTTGGCGGCCATCAGGTTATCGGTGGGGACGTAGATCACATCGGCCTGGGTGCAGGCCTCGGTGACCACCGAGGAGATGTCGTTGGAGTCGTTGGCGGTATAGGACTCGGCGGTAAGCCCGGCGGCCTCAAAGGCGGCGGTGGCGCTCTCCGCCTGAATGCGGGAGTTCTCCTCCCCGGTAGAGTAGAGAATGGCCACGGTCTTGGCCTCCGGCAGCAGCTGCTGGATCAGTTCCACATGGTTGTTGGCGTCAGACAGGTCTGAATAGCCGGTGACATTGCTGCCGGGATTCTCCGCAGAGTCCACAATACCGGTGGACACGTAGTCGGTGACCGAGGTGCCCACCACAGGGATCTCGGTGGTGGCCTCTTTGGCGCATTGAACGGCAGTGGTGGCGTTGGCCATAATCAGATCCACATTATCCGTAACGAATTTGGACACGATGGAAGTGCAGTTGGCCTGCTCGCCTCCCGCGTTCTGATAGTCAAACTTCACATTTCCCTCCCCCAGCAGTTCGGTGAGGGCGTCCTCAAAGCCCTGGGTGGCCCCGTCCAGAGAGACGTGCTGCATCTGCTGGCAGATGCCGATATTGTACACCCCGTCGGCGCCGGCAGAGCCGGAGCTGCTCTCAGAGCCGCCGGAGGCGGCGGAGCTGGTGTTGGCGGTCCCGCCCATGCAGGCGGTGAGGGACAGGCCCATGGTCAGAACCAGGCCCGCGGCAAGAAGCTTTTTCATGTTTCATTTCTCCTTTGTGAACCAGTTGCGGGGAGATCCCCCGTTCCAGACCAGGTCCGCTCCGCCGGAGGCGGTCTGGAGGGCAGGTCCACAGCGGTCGGAGGCACCGGGACCTGCATATACAAAAACGGCTCCGCTGTCTGAAACAACGGAGCCGTTTTGGTATCCTGCGAATATCCCAAATGCCTTCATCGGGCTGGCTGCAATTGTTCCAGACGTCTGCTCTGCATAAAGAAGAAGCCAAAAAAGACGTCAAAAAACAGGCCCGCAAAAAAGCGCGCCTTGCAGCTAAAGAAAAATCGAGAGGAGACCAGCATATTCCCATTCTGACCCACACGGCAGATGTTCATTGCGGTCCCCTCCTTCCACCGGATATTCCGGTTTTTCTTTGGATGTATTCAATATAGTCCTGAAGTTTCCGAAATGCAACTCGGAATTTTCACTAAAATCAAGCTGTCTCAACCGAGAATTTTCTTCTCTTCTTACAAGTCTCCCACTATTTCTTCCGGCGGTAGGTCACATAGCGGTAGACGATCCCGTCCTGTTCCAGGGGGGCGCTCTCCTCGGCCTTCTCCCACTCCAGGTCCTGATCCAGGTCCGGGAAATGGCAGTCCGCCGGAAACGCCCGGTCTATTTTCGTCACATAGGCGGTGTCGCACCAGGGCAGCAGCTGCCGGTACACCGAGGCCCCGCCGATGACAAAGGAATCCTCGGGGGCGGCCGCCCGCAGGGCCTCCACGTCAGAAAACACCTCCGCCCCCTCCGGGGCAAAGCCCGCGCTGCGGGAGAGGATGAGATTCCGGCGGCCCTTCAGAGGCCGTCCCCCCGGAAAGGTGGCCAGGGTCTTCCGCCCTAAAATCACCGGATGCCCGGTGGTCAGGGACTTGAAGCGCTTCAGGTCCTCCGACAGGTAGACAAGCTGGTCCCCGTCTTTCCCAATAGCCCAGTTTTGATCCACTGCTACGATTACATTCATCAGTTTTGTCCCTTCATATCATAAGAATTGTTCCATTTGCCCCGCCCCTGCGGGGCGGGGGCGGGATACAGCAATCAGACCGCCACCGGGATCTTTCCCTCCAGCTCATGGGCCTGGTACCCCTCCAGCTTCACGCTGTCCCGGGTAAAGGCGTAGAAATCGGTGACCGACGGGTCCAGAGTGAACTTGGGGGCCTCATAGGGCGTCCGGGCGATGATCTCCTCCACCACCGGCACGTGCCGGTCGTAGATATGGGCGTCTGCAATCACGTGGACCAGCTCCCCCGCCTCCAGGCCGGACACCTGGGCCATCATGTGCAGAAGCACCGCGTACTGCATCACGTTCCAGCCGTTGGCGGTGAGCATGTCCTGAGAGCGCTGGTTCAGGATGCCGTTGAGGGTGTTTCCGCTCACGTTGAAGGTCATGGAGTAGGCGCAGGGGTACAGGGCCATCTCGCTCAAATCGTGGTGATTATAGAGGTTGGTGAGGATGCGCCGGGAGCCCGGGTCGTGCTTCAAATCCCACAGGACCTTGTCCACCTGGTCCATATCCCCCTGGGGGTAGTGGTGCTTCACTCCCAGCTGGTAACCGTAGGCCTTTCCGATGGAGCCGTTCTCGTCCGCCCAGGCGTCCCACACATGGCTGTTCAGGTCATGGATATTGTTGGACTTCTTCTGCCAGATCCAGAGGAGCTCGTCCACCGCCGACTTGAGGTACTGCCTGCGGATGGTGATAATGGGAAACTCCTTTTTCAGGTCATAGCGGTTGACCACTCCGAAGAGCTTGATGGTGTGGGCGGGCGTTCCGTCCTCCCACCTGGGGCGCACCGGGCGGCCGGTGTCCCACACGCCCTTGGACAAAATATCTTTACAGTTCTGAATGAATACCTGATCGGCGTAACTCATTGCACTGCTCTCCTTTCGGCGGCATCTTCTGTATCGTCCGCTGTATGTTCAGTAGACCTTATTATACACGAACCGGCGGCGGGGAACAAGCATTGTTTCCCGCCGCCTGGCCGGTCAGACTCCTTTGTATTTTCGCCGGGTGGCCATCCCGCCCCGGATGTGCCGCTGGGCCTTGTTCTCCTCCAGCACCTGCTTGGCCTGGAGGTACAGGGTGCGGTTAAAGGCGGGGAGCCGCTCGGACAGATCCTTGTGTACCGTGGATTTGCTGATGTTGAATTTCCGGGCCGCGGCGCGTACCGTGGCCTTGTTCTCTATGATGTACAGGGCCAGCTGACAGGCCCGCTCTTCCATGTTTCCTTTCACACAGCAACATCTCCCCCATGATTTGGGTCTGCTGTGCTACTATATGCCGGATTTTTCCAGGGTATGAGAGGTTCCCCCCTCCGCGCCGCCTCCCGCTTCCCTGTAAATCAAACGGCCGCCGCGCCTTTCCCTGGCGCGGCGGCCTTGTCCAATTACAGCTTTAGAATGGGGTAGTCCTGCACCGAGGTCACCGGATTGAGACCCACCTTGGCGGCCTTCTCCCGGTACTCCTCCACACTGCCGGTGGTGTAGATGTCCAGGGTGCCCTTGCCCGGCTGGTCGTTGACCAGGCCGTTCTCCTGAAGGTAGCCGGCGATGGTCTTGGCCATCTGGTCGGCCGGATCAATGAGGGGCAGTCCCGGATACAGCCGCTGGATGTTCTTCTCCACCAGGGGGTAGTGGGTGCAGCCCAGCACGCAGCAGTCGATCTTCTCCTGGTTCACCAGCGCGTCCATGTTGGCCTGGATGTCCGCGTCCAGAATCCCCTGACCGGCGGGGTCGCCCACGTTAGCCTCCACCAGCTTGGCCAGATCGGGGCAGCCGTGGCTGACCACCTCCTTGTCCGGAGCTTTCTTGCCGATGAGATCGGGATAGCACCGGGTGGAGTGGGTAAAGCAGGTGGAGATGACGCCCACCTTGTGGACCGCCATCTGGGACACCGCATCCGCCCCCGCCTCCACCACGCTGAGCACCGGGCAGGTCATGTCGTCCCGATACCGGTCAATGAGGCAGGAGATGGTGTTGCAGGCCACCAGCAGGGCCTTCACGCCCCGCTCCTCCATAAAGCGGAGCATGTACCGGGTCATGGTCAGAATCTCCTCCGCGGAGTGATTGCCGTAGGGCATGTTGCCCCCGTCTCCGAAGTAGAGCAGATTCTCATGGGGCAGCTGCTGCTGCATTTTCAGGGCGACGCTGAAGCCGCCGATGCCCGAATCGATGATACCGATGGGGCTTGTTTTGGTTGCCATGAGTTTCATCCTTCCTTCTTTTGGGAGCCTCGCTCCCGACTCGCCCCCTATCATAGCACACTTTCATCAAAAAAGGTACCCTGTTTTTCAAATCTATTCGACATTTTTACGAAGGCGGACCTTGGTCCGGAACAGAATCGTCTGATAGAGCACAATAGCCGACCAGCCCGTACCGATGGCCAGGGCCACGCCGGCCAGCCCCATAGGTCCGGCCAGGGTGTAGGCCAGAATCACCCGGATGGTCTGCTGGAGCACGCTGCCGATCACCGGCACGGACACCCAGCCCATTCCCCGGTAGAGCCCCACATAGGCGCTGCCGATGAAGCACAGTACATAGAACACGGAGATCCACCGCAGATAGGCCATCCCCTCGTCCATAGCCGCCGGAGACGCCTCCCCCAGCATCAGGACCATGGAGGCGCGGGCCCCCACAAACATAATGAGGGACATGGCCAGCCCCAGGCCGATCATCAGCGCCATTCCGGTAAAAAAGCCCCGTCTCACCCGCTCCGGCCTGCCTCCGCCGGTGTTCTGGGCCACAAAGACGGACACCGCCTCCGCCCCGCTGTCCCCGAAGGAGTTGGCAAAGCCCTCGATGCGGGTGGCGGCGGTAAAGGCGTTGATGGCGTCCGTCCCCTGGGCGTTTACCGCCCCCTGGACCAGCAGCTTGCCGATGTACACCGCCGACTGGTGGAGGGCGGACACCACGCCGAAGGCCGCCGTCCGCTGGAGCATGCTCCAGTCCATCTTCATATCGGCCCGGCCGAACAGCAGCTGGGGCAGCCGCCATTTCAGATGGGCCAGCGCCATCAGCGCCGCCGCCCCCTGGGCCAGCACTGTTGCGATGGCCGCCCCGGCAATTCCCATGGAGCAGGCCCCCACAAAGAGAAGGTCCAGCCCCACATTCAGCATGGTGGCCGCCGCCAGAGGGAGCAGGGCCGCCAGGGTGTTCCCCGCCGCCCGCAGGGCCGCCGAGCCCAGGTTATAGAGGAAGGTCACCGGCAGTCCCAGAAAGATCACATTCAAATATCCGTCACCAGGGGCCGCAGCTCCCCCGGGGTCTGGATCAGCCCCAGCAGGGGCCCCAGCAGAACCAGGCCCCCCAGCCCCAGAACCGCCGTCAGCAGCAGGCCGAACACCAGGGAGAGAAACCCCTCCCGCCTGAAAGAGGCCAGGTCCCGGCTGCCGTAAAACTGGGCAAAGAGCACCGCGACGCCCGTACAGCAGCCGCTGAGGATGAAAATGAACAGGTTCATCACCGTGCCCGCCACCCCCACGGCCCCGAAGGCGGCGCCGCCCAAAAATCGTCCGATAATGAAGGCGTCCACCGTGTTGTAGAGCTGCTGCAGGATATTCCCGCAGATCAGGGGCAGGGCCAGCCAGATCAGCTGTCTGGGGATGCTGCCCTGGGTCAGTACCACAGTCCGGTCCATGGAAAGCTCCCTCCTTTTCTCCCTCCATGATACCCCAGGCAAACGCCCTTGTAAAATACGCTTTTTCCCCTTATAATATAAATCGTATTTTATAGGTCGAGGTGCACTATGACACAGTTGGAGCTTCAAGCCTTTCTGGCCGTCACGCGGACCGGGAGCTTTTCCCAGGCCGCCCAGTCCCTGTTTATCTCCCAGCCCGCCCTGAGCCGGCGAATCCGGACCCTGGAGGAGGAGCTGGGCTTCCGCCTGCTGGAGCGGCGGAAGGGAGCCCGCGCGGTAGAGCCCACCCAGGAGGGGCGGGCCTTCACCCCTGTGGCGGAGCACTGGCTCGCCCTGTGGGAGGAGGCCCGGTCCATCCCCCAGCGGGAGGAAAACCAGGTCTTTCGGGTCGCCTCCGTGGGCAGCGTGTCCACCTACATCCTCGCCCCCGTGCTCCAGCGCTTTCTGCTGGACGGAACCAGCAGTCTCACCTTCCACCAGTACCACTCCCTGGAGTCCTACGGCTATGTGGAGCGGGGAGAGGTGGATCTGGCTTTCATCTCCGACGACATGTTCCGCCGCCAGGTGGAGACCATCCCCGCCTTCCGGGAGCCCATGCGCCTGGTCACCAGGCCCGGCTCCCCCCTGCCTCAGCACGTCCACCCCTCCCAGCTGGACAGCGCCCGGGAGATCCGCATGCAGTGGAACCCGGAGTACGACCTGTGGCACGCCTTCTGGTTCGGCTCCAGCTCAGTCCCCCGCATGTGGTTCGACCAGATGTCCCTGATGGAGGACGCCATCCAGTGGGAGGACAACTGGCTCATTGCCCCGGCCAGCGTGGCCGCCTCCCTGGTTCAAAGCGGCCGGGCCCAGCTCCACATCCTTCAGGAGGGGCCCCCGGACCGGATCATCTACTACCTGCTGGGCCCCCGGCGCAAGAACACCCAGACCCACCGTCTGCTGGAATTGCTTCAGGACCGATTGGAGGAGTTGGAGGGCGTGACCTCCCTTCTGTGATCCGCTTTATTTACATAATTTTTGTCATCCGCTTTGTGCCAGCAACATCTATGCACAATTTCCACCGATTTATCCACAAGTTTTCCACTTAATTTTCATATTGCGAGGATTTTACAAACTTATTTCTTGTTTTTTAAAATCCATCCATTCCGCAAAGATAACATAACGCCATTCCCTTCTCTGCCGCCTGTTTCCTGCAAAGAACGCTAAACGCCCCGAAGCGCCGTAACCTGCCGCGCTTCGGGGCGTTCTATCATTTTTGTGCCGGACTTCTTCCATCCACCGGCCTCTCAGGAGGCCCGCAGAGTAACGGCTACCAGCTCCGGCGCGTTCCACAGCCTGGGAAAGGGCGTACCGTTGCCCAGGCCGCGGCTGACCACCACCCAGGTCTCCCCGGCCGGATACACTCCGGCGGTGTGGTCCGGGAATATCCCTTCGTCCGTAGAAAACAGGGGGCCGACAACAGGCACGCGCACTTGGCCTCCATGGGCGTGGCCGGAGAACACCAGGTCCGCCCCACCGGCGGCATACTCCTCCAACAGACTGGGGCGGTGGGAGAGCGCCACGTTCAGCGCCCCCGGGAGCGTGAGGTCCTGTATCAGCCCCGGCAGTTCCTCCCGGGCCCTCTCCCGCCCCTGGGGGTGGAACGCCAGGTCCAGCAGGCCGATGATGTTCACCTGGGCCCCGTTCCGCTGCAGCTGGGCATTCTCGTTTTCCAGCACGGTGACCCCGGCCTTCTCCAGCCCCTCCCGCAGCTCGGGATAACAGGGGCTGTCCGCCTCGTGGTTGCCCGGGGCGTAGTAGGCCGGGGCGATCTGAGCGGCCATAGCCGCCAGGGAAATGGCGCGGCTCAGGTCCCGGTCCTCCCGGTTTACCAGGTCGCCGGTAAAGACGATCAGGTCAGGGGGCTCCTCCCGCAGGGCCGCTTGCAGCTCCTTCTGGATGTCCGCGCTGTGCACGTCGGAGATCTGGGCAATCCTCAGGCCGTCCAGCCCCTCCAGCCCCTCCGGAAGCGGGATCTCATAGTGAGTCACCCCAAGTTCGCCCTGGAGGGCCCACACTGCCCCGGCGCACAGGGCCGCCCCCGCCGCCAGAGCCAGGGCTCCCGCCTTCCATTGCCTCTTATGTCTGTCCATAGCCGCCCTCCATCTGTTTTTCGATGGGGCTATGGTAGCATAAATTTTTTCAAATAGCCAGAACATTTTGTTAATCTTCGCTCCGCTTCCTCCAGTGGGCGGCAAACAGGACCGCAAGCTGTATCACGCAGGAAGTTGCCAGCAGAAAACCAGAGAGCCAGACCGCCGCGCCGCTGGTATCCATGAGAGCGGACCAATCCCCATCCTGAACATAGCTGTCTCCATAGCGCAGCTGAAAATACAACGCCGCTGCACAGCACAGAGCGCCGGCCCAGCACCACAGGGCCGCCTCCGCCCCAGCTTTTCGGCTCTGTCTCCGCAGCCCCCACAGGGGCAGGAACCAGGCGGACAGCCCCAGCAGCAGGCTGGCCAGATTCATCCATCCATCGTACATTCCGCAACCTTCTTTCGTCATTCGTCCTCTTGCAGGCACTCGCCATACGGCACTCCCACGTCCACCGATCTCGCCCCCCGGACCAGGGGGCCATGGTACTCATAATACACATAAAGGTGGTCCAGAAATCCTCTGTCCTCCTCCACCAGCGTCCGATCCTGGTAGGTAACCACCCGCTCTTCCACCGTGGAAAAAGTCCAGAAAAAAAGGCCTTCCGTGACCGCAGAGCCAATCACAACACAAATACTGACGCCCAGAATGACTTTTCTTACTACGGAATACGCCTCGTCCCGGCAGAGGACGGAGAGGCCCACCAGCAGCGTCCAGACCACCGCCAGCACCAAGGCCGCTCCCTGAAGAAAAGATACCAGCCACGACCGCCAAGCCAGGCCGAACATTGCCAGCGTAAACTCCCCCGTCAGCTGGAGAAGAGACACCGCCAGGAACAGAACCAGCACCCAGCCCAGCGCCCGCCGGGACTTCGGCTCACAAGCCACCCGGCCGGGCAGCAGGCAGTACACAGCCGCCGCCAGCAGCACAGCCGCCGCAGGGATAAAGACTGTCAGCAGAGCGTCCAGCAAATGCTCCATCCCTCAATTCCTCCACGGCTCCGTTGTCCCCACCGTCATGCGGCTGTGCTCCTCCAGGGTGACATACACCCGCTCTTCCCCCAGATTGACCCGGCGGCGCCCCACCTGGTTTCCATCCAGGTCCCACAGCTCCACCCACACCGGCCCAAGTTCGTCCACCTCGAAGCCGTAGCTCTCTCCCCGCTCCAGCGGATGGCCATCCGCCAGAGAGACGGACTGGCTCTCCTCCTCACCGGATACCGAGATGCTACCCAGAATGGCCGTACTGTCGTTGTACACCACCAGATCGGGGTCCTCGGTCCCCAAAACTCCGGCGGAACAGCCGGAGCAGACCGCTCCGGCCAGCAGGAGAACCGCCGCTATCCCACCCACTCGTCTCATTGTACATGCTCCTTTCTTACAGGCTTTCATACCGTCCAAGTACAAATCCGATTCAAAACAGGGCATCTTATTTCTTCTCCTCCATCTGCATCTGCTGAAACCAGGGTGCTGCCATTCCAACGGTCATCTGCCCGTGCTCCCCCAGGGTAACGTAGATTCGACGCTCCTCCAAGTCCACATGGCACCGGCCGGCAGACCGCCCCTCCAAATCCCACAGCTCCACGGCGGCCCGGCCCCCATCCACAAAGAAGAGGCCCCAGCTCTCCCCACGCTCCATGGGCTCTGACAGGGAGACGCATTTGCGCTCCTGCTCCGTGGCGGCAGTAATGCCCCCAATCACTGTCGTGCTGTCATTGTATACGATGAGGTCCGGGGCCGGATCTCCCTCCGCCTGCCAGGGCGCTGAAGCGGCCCAGCTTCCGGCCAACAGCAGCCAGACGGCACAGGCCAGCAGGGCGCACATCAGCTGTATGACCACCACGCCCCGCTCTCCGCCCGCCTGGAGCCAGAAGTAGAACAGGAGGAACAGCACCAGCCCGGACGCCAGGTACAGGGCGGTCCAGAGGTCGGAGGAATGGAACAGGAGGAGCCCTCTCCACACCAGCACCCCGGTGAGCAGAAAAAACACCGCTCCCCACCGCTTCTCCCGGCGGCTCCGGCGGGCAAAGAAGATCATTCCGGACAGGGAAAACCGGTACCCTCTCTCGATCCAGGCCCGTCCGATCCAGAGCGTCCAAAGCGCAAAAACAATGAGGGCCGCGGCGGCCATCACCCAGAAAGCGGGAATGAACAGCAGGGCGCCCTGATTGTCCACCCCGGGAATGCCCTTGTTGAATGCCTCCAAGGTCCCCTGAAAAAAGCAAAGCCAGTGAAACAGCGATACAAGACACATCAGACCCCAGAAGCTCCATTTTCTCACGACCGCCGCCCCCTAAAATTCCATCTCATAGTAGTACCAGCGCTCGTCCAGCTCCTGGATGTAACAGCGGTTGTCCCCGCCGCTCTCCTCCCAGCGCCAGCCGTCCCCGTCGGAAATCCAGCCCTCCAGCCGCGAGCCCTGAAAGCCCAGCCGCTCCCCGGAGGGCACGTATTGGATACCCCAGTATGTTGTGGAGGACCCCAGGCCGGAGCCGCCCATGGAAAATTCCACCGCGGTCCCCTCATAGTCCCAAAAGGTCACGTCCTGCCCCCCCGGAGGACGAGATATTCCCTGGCCGCTCCCCCGCTCCACCGCCTGGGCGGCGGCAGAATCAAAGGCGGACCGGTTCTGCTGAAACAGCGCAGCGGCATGCTCCCGGGACTTTGGCCCGCCCTGGAGGGCGGTCCAAAGTGCGTCCAGCACCAAAAACAGGACCACAATCAGGGAAATTCGGCGCACTCGTTTTCGATTCATAGGCGTTTCTCTCCTGGTCAAAGACCGCTCAGCGGTTTTGTGATGGATGGCAATCCCTCCGAGTCAAGGCCGACCCCGATGGAACCAAACCACAAATAGGAAACTGTTGCCTCAAGCCCATCTTCTCCATTCTCCTGAACCACAATATGGTGGGCCAAAAGGGGGACCCGCTGGGAATAAAACCCGCCCCAGAATGTCCTCAGCTTCTCCCGCTGTTCCTGGGTCACAGGCTTCTCCAGATCTTTTTGGCAGGTCACCCATGGGTGTCCCCAAATCCAGGCGGCATACCCCGCCATCAGGCACAGTGTCAGAAAGAATATTTTCCAGGGAAATGGCCGCTGCCGCCACGCCCCCACTAAAATGGCCGGGACAGCCGCTAAAAACAGCGTAATCCCCAGGAGAAGGGCATAGACCAGAAGCTGAAGTACATTTTCGCCCATATACTCACGTCTCCTCGTCAGGCATTCACTTCAAAATGATCCCCGTCTGTCAGCCCAGGTCCTCTCCCCAGGGCTCCAGAGATTCACCCAGGTACTCCCCCAAACAGAAGGGGCCGTGGTAAGCGTAATAGTTGTAGTCGGTCTCCATCCAGGTAACCTTCTGCATCACCACTTTCTGTCCCTGCCACTGCCCCACCGTCTCCGGCCGGGCGGTAAAAACCAGGAGCAGAAATCCCCAGCTCACCACTGCCCAGACCGAGCTGACAGACCCCACTTCCAGCAGCCGCTTTTTCCACCGCCTGTCCATCTGGCGCATAGCGTACCAGGCCGTTCCAATCAGCAGGGCGATGGACAGGGCGGCCAGCAGATAGACCGGCCCAGTAACGATCCAGTTGCGGAGGGTGGATATCCGGTCCCCGGCCATCATATGCCACAGCAGCGGCAGGCACAGCCCCCAGGCCGCCGCCAGAGGCAGCAGCACCGCTCGGGAACGCGGCTCCCGGACCAGGATCCAGACGCTCACGCCCAAGGCGGGGAGCCACAGAAATGGAGCAGCAATCAGGCCGCCCAGCCACCCGTATGCCGCCGCCTTCACCATCAGCAGGCCGCCCAGGTCACCCCTCCTCCCCATCAGGCACGTACTCCAGAATATCCCCCGGCTGGCAGTCCAGGGCCTTGCAGATGGCCTCCAGGGTGGAGAAGCGCACCGCCCGGGCCTTGTTGTTCTTCAAAATGGACAGGTTGGCCATGGTGATGTCCACCTTCTGGGCCAGTTCCCCCAGAGACATCTTCCGCTTGGCCATCATCACGTCCAGGTTTACGATAATCCCCATATACTCCCCGCCCCCTTCAAATGGTCAGGTCCTGGTCCTCCTGGAGCTCCGCCGCCTGGCGGAACAGGGCGGACATGACCAGGAACAGCAGGCCGCCCATGAAAAACACCGGAATGGCCAGGGCATTGTAGGTAAACAGGGGCGCCATATTTTTCAAGGTAAACATCTCCCACAGAAACCGGATCAGCGCCGCCCCGCTGATCCCCCAGCAGCACAGAGCCGCCCGATTCATAGACTTGGCATTCCGCATCTGGAAGGGATTTCCCTCCTGAATGGTATTCAAAATCCAATGGGCCTGCCGCAGCATACAGGCGGAGCACAGACCGCAGAACAGGAGGAACAGGCTCCCACCCAGCTGAAAGGTCACAGGGTCCATCCACACAAAGATCCATCCGAACACCACGGCAAACACTCCGGCAAAGACGATGTCGTCCTCCCCCGCATAGACGACGGAGTCCAGAAAATCCCTCGCCCCGCCGATCAAATTGTAGGGGTCGTGGGCCAAAAGTCCGGGGATCAAGATGATCGCCAAAATATTGGCCGCAAAGGTGATGGTCACCAGAACATTCAAGACCTTCGCCAGCTTCTGTACATTCGTCTGTTCCATGGAAAATTCCCCCTTTCGCTTGACCGCAGAATAACACGGCAAAAACTGTTTGTCAATATATTTTTATTGTTTTTCGATAAATTTAAGAAATACAAAACCTCGCTCTCCACTGAGATGGGAGCGGGGTTCCTGTCAGGTCAATTCTCTTTACAGCACAAGGGCCTGAGCATATTTCTTCAATTCCTGCCGCCGTTTCCGCCAGTCCGGCATCCTTGCGTCCATGGCGGCGTAGAAGCCGGGGCCGTGGTCGTGGTGGAGGAAGTGGACCAGCTCGTGGAGGGCCACATAGTCTCTCAGAAATTCCGGACAGCGGGCCAGGGCGGTGTTCAGGGTGATGTACCCCTGCCGGTAGTGGCAGTTGCCCCACTGGCTTTTCATCTTCCGCAGTTTTATCTGGGGCGCCGGCACGCCGCTACCGGCTACCAGGGGGTAGACCCGCAGGACGGCCTCCTCCAGCAGGCGGGCGCACTCCCTCCGGTCCGGCTCCGGCATCAGGGGCGGAGCCTCCTCCGGTCGGGGGAGGTGGCCCACGATCCACCCGCTTTTCTCGATCACAAAGGCGTCCGCCCGCTCCGCCGGGCACCGCAGGGGGACGGAGAGGACCACCTCTCCCGTCCGGTCCAGACGGAGGTTCAGATTTTTCACCCGCTTTTTCACCAGGCGGTAGGTGATGGGGCCCTCGGGCGTGGCCACCAGGCGGTACTGTTCCATGGTCTCTCTCCCTCCCTGTTTGGATTTCGTCCCCCGTATTGTAGCAGGGTTTTTCTTTTAATACAAGGTGGAGCAGGTTTTCTCAGGGGTGGGAAGTTTCGCCGCCTGCTCCCTTTAAGCCTTCCCCCTGGGGGGAAGGTGGCACGGCGAAGCCGTGACGGATGAGGGGGCGATCTCCCCCAAAAGCCTTCCCCCTGGGGGGAAGGTGCCCCCGAAGGGGGCGGATGAGGGGGCGATGATAGAGCGGTTTCGTTCCTCGCAGGGGGATATTTCGCCGCCTGCGGGCGGCGAGTTTCTTTCCCAGCGATGGGAAAGAAACCAAAGGATCGCCGGGGGACGCGGCCGACGGGCACTTCGTGCCCATAGGACCGCTTACCCCCGGTCCCCCATTACGGGGGTTACCCCTTTGGCTTGGCGTTGGATTTCCGGCGCGCAAAATCTGAGTGGCTGGTCTAAATTCCCGCCGGGCCACTGGGCCCTGGGTGTGCAAAAATTTAGGACGAATGCGGTTCCACAACCGCGCCTGGCTTTGCCGAACCAACGCTCCCGGTCCGTTCACGCCGTAGGGGCGACCCTTGCGGTCGCCCGGAAGCCTTCCCCTTTAGGGGAAG
>OBYM01000697.1_pt1 | contig 16974 bp, 17 predicted proteins | sample 1538191 | NCBI WGS metagenome assembly OBYM01 (sample SAMEA2580165, study PRJEB22360) | human gut metagenome | biome: human gut; feature: human-associated habitat; material: faeces | place: Denmark | collected 2008/2010 | reverse complement strand
CGGCGCGATGCCGCTTGAAGGAGCCGATGCTGAAAGCCCTCCCTGCCACCTTCAGCTGGCCGCAGCTCATCACCGCGCTCATTGGCGGCGGCATCGCCCTGCTGATCGTTCCCGTCATTCGCAAGGCGCTGCACCGGTAAGTATTTATGCAAAGTTCAAGCGCGGACACAGGTCGTGTCCGCGCTTTCCTTTATTCCTCTAACAGGCACACCGCATGGCAGGCCATGCCTTCGCCGGTGCCGGTGAAGCCCAGCCTTTCCTCCGTGGTGGCCTTCACGTTTACCCGGGAAGCGGCAATTCCTACCGCAAGGGCGATGTTTGCCTCCATCTGCGGGATGAAATCCTTCAGCTTCGGCCGCTGGGCGATCATGGTCACGTCGATGTTGCTCACCCGATAGCCCGCCGCAGCGACCTTTTCCGCCACGTTTTTCAGAAGCAGCAGGGAATCCGCACCCTTGTACTTGGGGTCGGTGTCCGGGAAATGCCGCCCGATATCTCCCAGCCCCGCCGCTCCCAGCAGGGCGTCGGAAACGGCGTGGAGCAGCACGTCGGCGTCGGAATGGCCGTCCAGACCCTTTTCGTAGTCGATCTTCACGCCGCCCAGTATCAGGTCACGGCCTTCCACCAGCCGGTGCACGTCGTAGCCATGCCCGATCCTCATCTGGTTTCCTCCAGCAGAAGCTCCGCGATTTTCAGGTCAAGGGGGGTGGTGACTTTCAGGTTCCGCTCGTCGCCCTCCACAATTTTTACGGAGAAGCCGATCCGCTCCACGGCGGAGCAGTCGTCCGTGAGCTTGGCGTTGTCCGCGTTTGCCTTGGCCAGCGCGCCACGGAGAATATCAAAATCGAACACCTGAGGGGTCTGCACGGCGTACAGCGACGCCCGGTCGGGGGTGGACTTCACAATTCTCCCCTCAACGACCTTGATGGTGTCCTTTACGGGAATTGCCGGGGCGGCGGCACCGTAGGTGTTGGCCGCCCGGACTACCCGGTCGATCAGCTGCCAGGAGGCCAGCGGTCTTGCCCCGTCATGGACGGCGGCAAGCTTGACCTTATCCGAAAGGGCGTTCAGACCCAGATTCACCGACTCCTGCCGGGTTTTTCCTCCGGCGACCACGGCGGTGACTTTGTCCATGGTTTTGCAAAGCCCCGTAATGGGCAGGATCAGGTCTTCCCGGGTGACGACGACGATCTCCGAGATGGCGTCGCAGTCCTGAAATGCCCGCACCGTCCGGGCGATCATGGGTTCGCCGCCCAGCGGGGCCATGACCTTGTCGATCCCCCCCATACGGGAGGCCGTGCCTGCGGCCACGATCACCGCGCCGCAGTATTGCAGCTTCAGCAGCTTCCGCGCCGGGCGGGTCACTTTGGTAATATCCACGCTTACAGCTCCTTTATGAGTTTTTTGAAGAACGCTCCCCGCACCATGAAGTTCTTGAACTGGTCAAAGGCGGCGCTGGCGGGGCTCATCAGCACCACGTCTCCCGGCTCCGCGGCGGCGGCCGCCGCACGGACGGCAGGCTCAAAGCTGCCGCAGTCCACGATCTCCAGAGCCTTCGGGTCATATTCCGGGCAGCGTTCCACCGCTTCCCGTATCTTCTGACCGGTCGCGCCGCCGAGATACAGCTTTTTCACGTGGGCGCAGATCTCCGGGCCAAGCACGTCATAGGGGATGTGCTTGTCGTAGCCGCCGGCAATTAAAATCACTTTTTCCGGGAAGCTGCGCAGCCCTGCAATGGTGCGGCTGGGGCTGGAAGCGATGGAATCGTTGTAGAACCGCACGCCGTCCTTCACCCGCACCAGCTCAATGCGGTGCTCCACACCGCCGAAGGTTTTTGCCACATGGCGGATGGTCTCGTCGGACACCAGCCCCTCCACCACGGCGATGGCGGCCATATAATTCTCTATATTGTGGACGCCGGGAATGAGAATGTCCTTGGTGGGAAGAACTTCTCTCCCGTCCCGGCAGATAACGCCGTCTTCGATGCAGACGTAGGCCATGCCCTTGCGGGAGAAGAACCGGGTGGTGCCGTTGCCCCGGAAGGCGGCGGTGATGTCGTTGTCGGCGTTCAGCACAAGAAGGCCGCTTCCGTCCTGATAGCGGAAAATGTTCTTTTTCGCGTCCACATATTCCTGCATATCCTTGTGGATGTCCAGATGGTTGGGCGCGAGGTTGGTGACCACCGCCCGCTGGGGGCTGCGCTTCATGTCCATGAGCTGGAAGGAGCTAAGCTCCACCACGGCGAGATCCGTCTCCTTCATCTGCCGCGTAAGGGGAAGCAGGGGCGTGCCAATGTTGCCCCCCAGCCAGACGGTTTTTCCCTCCGCTTTCAGCATTTCGGAGATCAGCGTGGTGGTGGTCGTTTTGCCGTCGGAGCCGGTGACGCCAATGATCGGGCAGGGGCAGACCTCGAAGAACACCTCCATTTCGGAGGTCACCTCCGCGCCCCGGCTGCGGAGCGTTTCGATGGCGGGGTTATTGGGGTGCATCCCCGGCGTGCGAAACAGGATATCCGCCTCCACGTCGTCCAGATAGCCGTCGCCTACATGGAGCCTGCAGCCCATGGCTTCCAGTTCCAGAACCTCGGCGTCCAGCTTTTCCCGGGGCGTCCGGTCACAGCCCACCACGTCGCAGCCGTATTCCAGCAGAAGACGAACCAGCGGCCGGTTGCTGACGCCAAGCCCCAGTACCGCGATTTTTTTATTTTTTAGACCCGTAAAGTATGTATCAAAGGCAGAATTCATGGGATATTCCTCTTTTCTGAGAAAATGCAGCTTTTCGGCGAAGCGTCCGCTTGAAAATGCGGACGCGTTTTTCTCTAGTATATCCTTTCCGAAAAGAATTTGCAAGCGGGATTTCACCTTATCGCTTATCCGTTTCGGGGCGTATGCTCCGACTCGCCGGTTGACACTGGCGGCGGAAAGAGATAAGATAAAGGTAGACATGGGGAAACCGCCGTGGTGTCTGCCTTTTTCCTGTAAATGGGGACAAAAAAATCACCCCATTCAGGCAGAAGCGGTTTGCCCACCGCATAGCTGCATAATGGGGAGAACAGAGAAATTAACCGCGCACGCCGCGCCGGGGCAGGGGGGACACATCATGCATTTCGTGAAAGCAAAGGGAATATTGTCCGCGAAAAACGGGATGAATCTGTATCGCGGCTGCTTTCACGGGTGCATTTACTGTGATTCCAGAAGCAATTGCTATCACATGGAGCACGCCTTTGAGGATATCGAGGTCAAGGAAAACGCCATCGAATTGCTGAAGGACGCCCTGACCCGTAAGCGGAAAAAGTGCATGATCGGCACAGGCTCCATGACCGACCCCTACATCCCGCTGGAAATGAAGCTGGGAAACGTCCGAAAGGCGTTGGAGCTGGTATCTGAATACGGCTTCGGATTCACGGTCATTACCAAATCCAATCGAATCCTGAGGAATTTAGACCTTTTGCAGGAAATAAACGAAAAGACAAAGTGCGTCGTGCAAATGACGCTGACCACCTGCGATGAAGACCTGTGCAGGAAAATCGAGCCGAATGTCAGCACCACGGAAGAGCGCTTTGAAGTGCTGAAAACGCTGCAGGATTGCGGGATACCGACCGTTGTGTGGCTGTCACCAATCCTGCCATTTATCAACGATACGGAGGAAAACATTTCCGGCATTCTGGACATGTGTCCGGCATTCTGGACATGTGCGCGGAGGCGAAGGTTTACGGGGTCATCTGCTTCGGCATGGGCCTGACGCTCCGGGAAGGGAACCGGGAGTATTTTTATGAACAGTTAGACCGGCTGTTTCCGGGGCTGAAAGAACAGTACATCCGCACCTACGGCGACCAATATATGATAGAGAGCGGAAACAGCCAGAAGCTGATGCGGCTCTTCCACCGAAAGTGCGAAAAATACGGGATCGTCCACGATAATGACCAGATATTCCGCTATCTGTCGGCATTTGAAGAGAAGGACGACGGCGGACAGCTGAGCATCTGGGATTAGACGTATCCTGCCCCGTCAGCAGACCGGATTGCGGGGAATGATGATGGCGGCGATGATGTACGCCAGGATACCGCAGCCGCCCATCAGGCTGAACAGCGCCCAGATCAGGCGCACCACGGTGGGGTCGATGCCGAAGTATTCGGCGATACCGCCGCAAACGCCGTCGATCATTTTATTCTGGTTGGATTTATACAGCTTTTTTTCCATAGCAGCCGTCCTCATTTCTGTTGGTATTCCGGGCGGCTTGCAATGCCGCCGTAATTCATGATATGATTATACCATAACACGGCAAGATTGGATAGACCGCTTTTGCGGTAAAATGTGTTTATTTTTCAGGTGTGCCCCAAAGAGGGCAAAGGGAGACATTATGGATCGTATCATTGACAAGGCCGCATGGCCGAGACGGGAGATATTTAGGGTCTATCTGAAAACCGTCAACACGCCCAAACAGCGGGTCTTTTCCGTCTGCTGTGCACCATTTTCCCTTGCAATACACAAAGTATTTCTGCGGAAAAATGGCTTCATCAGACGAAAAATCCCTCGCTGTTGGTCATATTTCCGGTTTTCAGATAGACCCTAACTTTTTCAGCGGAATTTCCAACCCGTTTTACGCCGTCACATTCCGCCAGGACGTGACGGAGCTTCGGAATTACTGTAAGGAGCGGAAGATTTCCTTTTATTATGGCCTGATTTATCTTTGCTGCAAGGCATTGCAGGACGTACCGGCCTTTGCCTGCCGGATACGGGGAGAAAACGTCGTGGAGCTGGGGGAGCAGAAGCCCAGCTTTACCGATCTCAAAAAGGGAAGCGAGCTGTTTCATATCGTGACCATGCCCTGTGAGGGATCAATCGTCGAATTCTGCGGGAAAGCCAGAGAGGTCAGCGGCAAGCAGGATTGTTTCATCGACATGGCGGGGCAGGCGGACGATCTGATTTATTTCTCCTGTCTGCCGTGGATGGACGTCACCGCCGTGACCAACGGAACGGGAGTTATTGGCCCCAAACGCCAGAGACGATTCCATTCCCAGAATCTGCTGGGGGAAGCATACTTTGGAAAACGACCGGGTGTATCTGGGAATGTCCGTGGAGGTCAACCACCGGCTGATTGACGGGGTACACATCGGACGCTTTGCGGAAGCGCTGACCCGGCGGATACAGGCATTAAAGTGAAACAAAGCGTCTGCGATCATTGACCGCAGACGCTTAACCGTTTATTTGCAGAATTCTTCGATTGCCGCGTGGGCGAACTGCGCCGTTCCGGCGCCCCCGGCGGCGTCGATGTTTTCCGTCATGCTGTCACCGGCAATGTACATCTGCCCCAGACTTTGCAGAATTTCCTTGGTGCAGGTGTAATAGTGGTTCGTGATGAAGCCTTGCAGCTCGGCGACCAGCGCCTGTGCGCCCTCGGAAGCGGGAGAGGTGCCCCGGATGGCGCCGAAACGGGCAAAAATGTCCATCAGATCGTCGGCGTTCTCCTGCGCCTGCCGGGGCGTGACGTTTTTCTTCTCAAACTCCTGCCATGCCGGAGTTTTGCCCCACTTCTGCTTGGCCTCCGCTGCGTATTTTTCGATCTCACTGGTATCAAATTTGGAAAAGTCCATAGAAAACACTCCTGTTTGTTGAATTTCCCGGGCGTGGGAAATGAGCTGCTCCAGATGCTCCCGCTGCATTTCCAGCAGGTGCACCTGCTGGGCAAGGGCGGTCATAGGGTCAAAATCCGGGGCATCCAGAATCCGCTTGATGTCCTTCAGCGGGAATTGCAGCTCCCGGAAAAGCAGGATAGACTGCATCCGCTCCAGCGCCGCGTCGTCATACAGCCGGTAGCCCGCTTCCGTCACCGCCGTTGGCTTCAGCAGGCCGATAGCGTCATAATGGTGGAGCGTGCGCACACTCACGCCGGTGATACGGCTGACTTCCCTGACGGTTTTCATTTCCATCCCTCCCGATGAAGACAGTATAAACTATGACGTTGGGGGAGAGTCAAGAGGGAAAACGAAAAATTTGCGCAATTTGAACGGAGCTGTGTTTTTTCGGTGAAAAAACACCGGAGAGGTTCCGGGAACCCTTGCGGCGGGTCCTTGGGTGTGGTATGATAATACTTACAAGGGCACCAATTTGAAGGAGGGACTTTCATGGAAAAGAGCAATATCCACGAGAAAATCAAACTTCTGACGGGAAGCGGCATGTGGCACACGCAGGAGGTGGAGGGCTTGCCCTCCGTCCATCTGTCCGACGGGCCGCACGGCCTGCGCAAGCAGGAGGAAAAGGAGCGTCAGAACAATGTCAGTCTGGTGTCCACCTGCTACCCCACGGCCAGCGCCTTGGCCTGTTCCTGGGACGTGACCGCGGCGGAGCGGCTGGGCAGGGCGGTTGCGAAGGAAGCATGGAACGCGGACGTTGCCGTGCTGCTGGGGCCGGGCATCAACATGAAGCGTTCCCCCCTGTGCGGCAGGAATTTTGAGTATTTCAGCGAAGACCCCTTTCTGGCCGGACGGCTGGGCGCGGCCTATGTCAGCGCCGCCCAGGGGGAGAATGTGGCGGTCTCCCTCAAGCATTTCGCGGCCAACAATCAGGAGACCAACCGGCAGACCGCCAACAGCCAGATCGATGAACGCGCCCTGCGGGAGATTTACCTCAGCGCCTTTGAATACGTGGTGAAAACGGCGCGCCCCGCGACAATCATGGCGTCCTACAACCGCCTGAACGGGTATTATGCCTGTGAAAACCGCCACCTGCTCACGGAAATTCTCCGGGAGGAATGGGGCTTTGACGGGGTGGTCATTTCCGACTGGGGCGCCTGCGCGGACTTGGCGAAGGCCGTGAAGGCGGGTATGGACCTGGAAATGCCGGACAGCCACGGAATCCATGCCCGGAAGCTGAAAGCGGCGCTCAAGGCGGGGGAAATCTCGGAGGGAGATATCGCCAAGGCCGCCGGAAGAATCGAAAAGCTGGTGAAAAAGTACGCGCCGGACAACAGGGTGAAAAAGGATACGTCGGACGCCCACGAGATTGCAAAGCAGCTTGCCTGCGAAAGCGCCGTCCTGCTGAAAAACGACGGGATACTCCCGATTTCTCAGGATGCGGACGTGGTGGTCATCGGCGCTCTGGCGGAGCAGATGCGTTTTCAGGGCGGCGGCAGCAGCCATATCAACACGGCCAGCTTCCCCAATGCGCTGGACGCCCTGCGAAAGCTGGGGGTGACGGTCACTTACGCGCCCGGATATTCTCTGAAAGACGAGGAAAACCGGGAATTGGAGGAACAGGCGCTGGCTTTGGCCGCGGGGCAGAAAACGGTTCTGTTTTTCGGCGGCCTGACCGACCAGTACGAGGGGGAGGGCTACGACCGGGAAAGCCTTGCCATGCCCGCAAACCAGCTGCGCCTGCTGGATAAAATCTGCGAAATAAACCCCAATGTGGCGGTGGTGTCCTTCAGCGGCGCACCCTATGACATGGCCTTTGAAAAGAAGGTGCGGGGCATTTTGCAGATGTACCTCGGCGGCGAGGCCGTGGGGGAAGCCTGCGGCGAGCTGCTGACGGGGCGGGTGAACCCCAGCGGAAAGCTGGCGGAATCCTGGCCTTACGCGGTGGAGGACACGCCCTGCCACGGATTCTTCGCCACCGGCAGCGACGACATCGAATACCGGGAGAGCATCTACGTGGGGTACCGGTACTATGACAGCTTTGGGATTCCGGTGCGGTTCCCCTTTGGCTTTGGGCTGAGCTATACGACCTTTGCTTACGACAATTTGAAACTGAGCAGCGAAACCTACGAGAGCGGAAGGCTGCAAGTTTCTCTGAACGTGACCAACACCGGCAGCGCGGCGGGGGCGGAGATCGTGGAGCTGTACGTGGAAAATCCGCCCGCCGATTATCTGCGGGCAAAGAAGGAGCTGAAAGGCTTCCAAAAGGTCATGCTGGCGCCCGGCGAGACGAAGCGCGTCACGATGGAGCTGGACGAAAGAAGCTTCTCCATCTTCGACGAAGGCCGGTTCCGGATGATCGGCGGTACATACCGGGTGCTTATCGGAAGCTCCGTGCAGGATATCCGTCTGGCGCAGACGGTAACGGTGCAGGGGGAAGCCTGTACGCGCAATGACCGGGAGAGACTTTCCGACTACTTCCAGAAAGATCTGCACGGCGTGACCCGGGAGCAGTTCGCGGCGCTTTACGGAAAGCCCCTCAGCCACTTTGACGACCGGAAGCCGGGGGAATACAGCCTGTATGATTCCCTGAACCAGCTGTCGGCGGCGTCCCCCATCGCAAGAATGGTACGCAAAGCGGCGCGGCCGCTGGTGTATTCCATGTTCAAGGGCATCCCCCACGATGACCCCCAGGTCGTCATGGTGCTGATGGGCATGGAAAACGGCATGATTGACACCGTGGTATGCCAGAGCGGCGGAATGCTGCCCATGCGGGTGGCGGAAGCCATGGTTTTGCAGGCGAACGGCCATCGCGGCAAGGCGCTCCGGAAGCTCATAAGGGGATAATGCGGATGAAAAACAGTTTGGATAAGAGAACAAAATGGTGCTACTGCATCGGCGCGACGGGGCGGGACGCCGCCTACGCGCTGGTGAGCATGTATCTGCTCACTTACGTCCAGTACACCATGAAGCTGACCGTCGCCCAGTTCGGCGTGATCTCTGCGGCCATCGTGGTCTGCCTGATCTGGGACGCGATCAACGACGCGCTGATGGGCATTATCATCGAGAACACCCACTTCAAAAGCGGAAAATTCAAGCCGTGGATCATCGTCGGCGCGGTTCTGAACGCGCTGGTGATCGTGGCGCTCTTTACCCTGCGGCCGCAGGGCTGGGGCTTTGTCGCCTTTTTTGCCACAGGGTATCTTCTCTGGGGCATGACCTACACCATGAACGACATCGCCTACTGGGGAATGCTCCCCAGCCTGAGCAGCGACCCCAAAGAGCGGGACACGCTGGTGACGCTGATGAGCGTATTCATCTGCGTCGGCCAGTTCGCGGTGGCGGGGATCGTGCCCACGGTGGTGGCGGGAAACGCGATTCAGGCCTACCGGGTGACGGCGCTGATCGTCGCGCTGGCGTTTATCGCGTTCCAGACTTTAGTGGTTCTGGGGGTTCGGGAAGCGCCCCGCAGGGACGACGCGGAGAAGGTGACGCTTCGGAAGATGTTCACCATTTTCATGCGGAACGATCAGCTGGTGCCCATCGGCATTGCGTCCCTGCTGTTCAATATCGGGAACGGACTGCTGATCATTTTCGGTGTGAATTTCTTCTATTTTGAGTTCGGCTATGCCGACAGCGGTGATCTGATTTTCCTGTTCACGGTGATGTACGGGCTGGGGACGCTGTTTTCTCAGGCGCTGTATGCCTTCATTTCCAGCCGGATGCACCGCATGACCATCCTGAAAATCTGCATGGCGGCCATCGCTGTGGGCTACGGGATGCTGATGGGCTTCGGCTATGTGCTGCCCAAAAACGTGGTGCTGCTGAACGCCATTGGATTCATCATTTTCTTCTTCCAGGGGCTATACAATCTGGCGGTGATCGTGATGCTCAACAATACCATCGAGTACGACGAGCTTCGCTTCGGGGAGCGCCACGACAGTGTCATTTCCGCGATCCGTTCCTTCTCCGTCAAGCTGGCGGGGGCGGTGAATCAGGGAATTTCCGCGCTGGTGCTCATTATCAGCGGCATTTACACCGTCAGCCAGAACATCTCGGGGCTGGAAATTGAAGTGGGAAAGGGCGGCATGACCAGCGCCCAGGCGTTGGAGAAGGCCAACGCTTTCACGGCGCAGGTGCAGCCCCGGCAGACGCTGCTGCTGAGAATCGGCATGGTGGTCATTCCGGTTCTGGCGCTGACGTGTGCCTATGTTCTGATCCGCAAAAAGTACAAAATTACGGAAGAAGCCTATCAGAAAATGGTCGCGGAGATCGCGGCGCGATAATCCTGTAATATCGAGGGCGGCTGCCAACTGGCAGCCGCTGGTCATCGCGTCCACACACGGCCCAGCCGCCTTTCATGTAGAAATTTTGGCATAAATTTTGTGCGGAATGCCAATAGCCGCTGCCTTTACATGGACGGGGAAATGCGGTAAAATTATCATGATATTTGTGGATAATTCTGATTTTCTGCAATGAAAAATACGTTATAACGAATATTTTTATTACATTCAGCAATTTGCCTGAACCCCGGCGCAGAAGGCCGGAATTCAGGCAGGGAGGGCTTTTATGACCTGTACTGTTACCGTTCTGCCCGCCGGGAGGAAGCTTTCCGCCCAGCCGGGAGAGAACCTGCTTACTTTGCTGCGAAGCGCGAACCTTGCGCCGGAAGCGCCCTGCGGGGGCAACGGAAAGTGCAGGAAATGCACCGTCCTGAAATTGCTGAAGCCGGTGCTTGCCTGCGGCTATACGGTTTCAGGGGACGTGACCGTCCACGTAACCGCAGCCAAGACCCACGCCCGGATACTCACTGACGGTTACGGGGCAGAGGTAGAACCCCAGCCCCTGCGGGATGGGGCAATGGCGGCTTTCGACATCGGGACTACCACCGTGGTGTGCTACCTTCTGGAAGCGGGAACCGGTCATCTTCTGGCGGCGGCCTCTGCCGTGAATCCCCAGCAGAGCTACGGCGCGGATGTCATCAGCCGCATCCAGCGGGCGCTGGCGGGGGAGATGGAAGCCCAGACCCGGCTCATCCGGGAGCAGATGGGGCCCCTGCTGGGGGACGCCTGCCGTCAGGCCGGGGTGCTGCCGGAAACGGTGGGCGTTATCAGCGTGGTGGGGAATCCCTGTATGCAGCAGCTGTTTCTGGGAATTATGCCGGAAAATCTGGCAAAAATTCCCTTTGCCCCGGTGCTGACCAAAGCTGAGGTCGGGGAGGCGGGAGACATTTTCCCCTGCTGTCCCCACGCGGCGCTCGTCACCGTGCCGGATATTTCCGGCTATGTGGGGGCGGATACGGTGGGGGGCGTTCTGGCTTCCGGCCTTGACCGGGAGGAGAAGCGTACACTGCTGGTGGACATCGGCACCAACGGGGAGATGGTTCTGGGGAACCGGGAACGGATGATCGCCTGTGCCACCGCCGCCGGTCCCGCGTTGGAGGGCGCGAAAATCCGCTTCGGTATGCGGGGAGAGCCGGGGGCCATTGACCACGCCGCGCTGGTGGGAAATACGCTGTCCCTGTCCGTGATCGGCGGCGGGGAGGCCGCTGGCATCTGCGGCTCCGGCCTGATTGACATTGCTGCGGTGCTGCTGGATGCGGGCGTGGTAAACGCCCGGGGAAGGCTGGCCGAGCCGGGGACGGCGCTTCCTCTGGGCGACCGGATTTTCGAGACGGAGGGGCAGCGGTGTTTCCGCCTGACGGACAGCGTTTATCTGACGCAGGACGACATCCGTCAGCTGCAAATGGCCAAGGGCGCCATCGCGTCCGGCATCGAACTGATGGCGGCGCAGCTGGGCGGCGGGGTGGAGACCATTGAGCGGGTCTTGCTTGCCGGTGCTTTCGGCAGCTTCATCCGTCCGGAAAGCGCCTGCCGGATCGGACTTCTGCCGCCGCAGCTGCTGGATCGCATTCAGGCAATCGGCAACGCGGCGGGCAGCGGCGCACGGCGGGTGGCCTGCTCCGGGGCAGAATTGCAGCGGGCGCAGACCATTGCCGACAGAGCGGAATTTCTGGAACTGGCGGCGCTGCCGGAGTTCCAGCGAACCTTCGCCAAAAGTATGCGGTTTTGCCCATGAAGACGGTGATTTTGTGCTGCGCGTCGCTGGAAAAGGAAGTCCGTCTCGCCATGGCGCGCAAAGAAATCTCCTACCCCCTTCACATTCTGACGGACAACAATCACGATGTGCCGAACCGGCTGCGGGAGGCTATTCAGCGGGAGCTGGACGGCATTCAGGACGCGGACCGGGTGCTGATGGCCTTCGGCACCTGCGGCGGCGCGATGGTGGGGCTGCGCACGGGAAACTTTCAGCTGATTTTGCCCCGGGTGGATGATTGTCTGTCTCTGCTCATGGGCTCCATGGAGCAGCGCTACGCCGCGCTGCAGGGGGGCTTTGGCATTTTCCTGACGGAGAGCTGGCTCAGCAGCAGCCGGAGCATGGAGCGGGAGCTGGAGCGCATCCGGCGGGTCTATCCCCCCAAGCGGGCGGAGACGATCATCCGGCTGATGTACCGGAATTTTGATTCCCTGAATGTCATCGACACCGGGGCTTACCCGGTGGAGTCGATTCTTCCAAGGACGCAGGCACTGGCCGAACAGCTCCACCTGACCCACCGGGTCGTTCCCGGAGACAGCCGGTATCTGGAAACCCTGCTGGCAGGCCCTTGGGACGCGGGGCGGTTCATCTGCATCCCCGAAAACACGGTCATCACCGACGCGGACGTGCTTTTGCCCCCGGCTGCGGGAAGAAAATAAGAAGTTGGGGTCAGGCGGTAAGCCTGACCCCAACTTTTATCGTGGTTCATAAACTTTTTTCGCGGTAAATGCTGCCCATCACGTCCCGGTTCAGCCGGTGGAAGAGCATGGGCAGGATGGAAAGCGCCGACAGAACGGCCGTTCCCAGAAAGGTGATCTTGGGAATGCCCGACAGGGTTTCCGCGCTCTGCACGGGCAGCGCCGATTCGTAACGGATGAGAACCATCCCGGCACTAGCGGCCATAGCGCCGACGAACTGGGCGACATAGCTCAGGGTGGAAGCGACTGCGTACAGAAAGCCTCTGGCCTGAATGCCTTTCCGGTAGAGGTTGTAGTCCACAGAATCGGAAATGCAGGGCATCAGCATTGCGCCCGCAGGTACCAGACAAAAGAAATACAGCCCCATAGCGATATAAAACAGCACCCGGTTCTCCCTGAAAACATGGGCCAGAGTGATGCACACCGCAGACAGCAGCATGGAGCTTATGAAAATCGTCCGCTTTTCAAATCTCCGGGAGAGCGGCGTCACGACAAAGGTCGCCGCCAGCCGCGCCACGGTCATGACCGTAATCAGCGTGGACATCCCGGCAGAGTCCCCAATGACCCAGTTAAAATAGTAGGCAAGCATGGAAAAGAGCAGAGTGCTTGCCCCGATACTGAATATAAAGCCAAAGGCACAGGGCAGAATGGGCGGCAGAGCGCGGAGCATCTGCTTCGGACTGACGCCGGGCGCCTTTTCCGCTTTCTTCGCTTCCGCCCGACCCGGATCGTAGGGCTTCGTCACCGCGCAGACCGCGGCCATCGCGATGACCAGAATCAATCCGTACAGACCGGCAGAGACCGTGTACCCGGTTTCGATCCGCGAAAATCCGTGCAGCAGCCGTACCCCAATTTGCCCAAAGGCCAGACTCGCCAGAGTGGACAGCTGCGTCCCGCTGATCGTCAGCGCGACGGTATCCGAAGGCGTTTTCCCGATGGCCCCCATGATCGCCCGGTACGCCACAAACATCAGATTGTAGCCCGCATAGGAAATGGTATACAGCACCACGAAAACCGTGGCGGTGCCTGCCGCACCCAAGGGAAGCCGGGTGAACAGAAGCGCCGTGGACAGCGCGCAGATCACGCTGCCCCGGAAGATCCATGGGCGGTACCTGCCTTTGGAAGTGAACAGATTGTCAATGAGGATGCCTGCGGCCAACGCCGTGGCGGCCTCCACCCACTGGACTGCGGAATAGAGGATGCCCGTCAGTTTTGTCGGCAGCAGAAGCACATCCGTCATATAAAACATCAGATAAGAAGATATCAGATTCAGGTAAAAACTGTAGCCGAATTCTCCCAAACCATAGCCGTATACCGTTCTGCGGCTTAAGTCGGATTTCCCCTCAGACGCGGGTTTCATTGCCTGTCCCCCTCTCTTATCTTCTGCTGTGTCAGCCCATGATAACGAAGTTGATAAACTGGATCAGCGCAGCGCGTTTCTGCTCATCCGTCATTTCCTTCCCGTCAAAGCCCAGAGGAAAATGGAGCTTTTCCACCAAGGCGTTGATGCCGGATTCAAATTCGCGTACATCTACTGTTTCGTCCATATTTTCTCCTTTACGCGTATTCCCGCACGAAATCACAAACCGCCTTCAGATTTTCCGGATTTGCGTCGTTGCGGAAGGAACCCATCTTATCCTGACAGAACATAAAGCCGCCGTCGCAGCCCAGCTCGTCGATGACCCGCTTTGCCCGATCCAGACACGCCTGCTTGGTGCCGCGGCCCAGCAGACTGTTGGGCATACCGCCCATGATGGCGATATTGGGCAGCTCTTTGCGGATCTCGAACACATCGTCCGTCTCCGGCAGAATGGTCAGGAAACCCTTGGGATAGTCCTTGAAGCAGTCCTTGTAGCGCAGAATGGTGCCTTCGCTGAAGATCAGCGCGTGCATCTTCTTTTCGCACAGCACGTCCAGAACCTGCTTCATGTACGGCCAGTAGAACTCTGCAAACTGATCCGGGTTCATGAAGTTGTGGGCGAGCATGGCGCTGAGGTAGTCGAAGCAGTAGTTCATATTCCCGCCCTCGGGCAGCTTTTTCAGCGCTTCCAGCTGGGGCGTGAAGAACAGCTCGTTCATGGCATCGATCATGGCGTGCAGACCGGGCTTGTCCCGGCGCATCATCATGGCGGTGCCGCGCATACCCAGAATGAAGCCCAGAATGTTTTCCATGGAAATGGCCGCATAGGGATTGGGGGCGGTCACGCCGGGAAGGCCGTACTCCGTCTTCATGATGTTCTTGATCTTCATGCTGTAGCCGAAGTACCGCATCATCTCGTCGTAGGCATTCTGAATTTTCTGCAGGCTGGCGTCCTCTTTCCACCATGGGAATTTCTGGGCCATGCCCACTTCCCACAGGAATTTCTCATAATTTGCCGCCAGCTGCGCCCCTTGCTTCGGCTCGCAGATATGGATATCCCGCACACTGACGCATTCCGCCTCGTCGTCCACGATATAGGTGGGGGAGGACATGGCCTGCGCCACCCGGTAGGGATTGCGGGTGCCGAAGTCGAACATGGTATCAAAGCCGTAAGCCTCCTGATGGTGCCGGACGACCTGCTCCATCTTGCTGTAATCGTTCATGGCTTCCGTCAGCTTATAGGGGGAATCCAGTATCTTCCAGGTTACGAAGAAGGATACCAAGGGGGTGCGATCCGGCTTTTTCTCCATGCCGGCCGCGTCCCGAAACAGCTGGATTCTGTATTTTTCCAGTTCCTGGTTGGTCATACTTGTTTCCTTTCTTATTGCGGTCATTTCCCATTGAGCGGCGCAGCGCTCAATGGGAAATGGTATCGTATGGTTGCGATGCCCGGGGAACTACGCCTTATTGAACGGAGCCGTACTTCTTTGCATTATACTCCGCAATCTGCTTTTCGTCCAGTCTGTAGAAAATCATGCAGGCACCGGCGATGGCGCAGACGACGGCGGGGATCACGGCGATCAGGATGACCATTTTCTGAATCAGCTCCGGGGTGAATTCCATGCCGGGGACATAGCCGATGGCAGCCATGCTGAACGCGGAAATGGAGGAGGACAGGATCAGACCCACACGGGTGGTGGCACCAGCCAGACCCTGCAGGAAAGCCCGGGGCGCTTCCTTGCCCTGCATCTCGATGTTGTCGCCGATGTCGTTGCACAGGGCGCTCATGACGCAGGTGGAGGGGCAGCCTACCAGATTGATGGCCGCGCGGATGGCAATGAAGGGAAGCGCCTTGCTGCCGAACAGCGCCAGTGCCACATAGCCAACGGCACTGAGGATCATGCCGCCGACGTGAATGGCCTTCTTGGACAGCCTCTTTGTCAGCCAGGGGGTGATCAGGCAGCCAATCAGGCCGACGATCGCGTTCCAGCTCAGGGATTTCGCAGCGGCCGCGGGATCGTTCAGAACATAGGTGGTGTAGTAAACCAGCAGAGTCATGAAGAAGCCGACGGAGGCGGCGGAGAAGGAATAGGAGCAGAAGAAGGGAACCATGGGACCCTTCAGCGCCTTGAACATTTCAAAGAAACCGGTGCGCTGCTTCTTAACGGGAGCGGCCTCGTCCGCCTGATGCTCATACTTGCCGAAGGCGCAGAACATATAGATGGCGCCCAGAATGATGGTCAGACCGTAGATCGCGGAAGCGCAGCCGTAAGCCTGCTTGGTGCCGGCCCACAGGGCGATGCCCAGAATGGGGTAGCCGATGTAGCCGTAGAGAATGCTGGAAATGGTGCCTGCGGACTGAGCGGAGGTGTTTAGAGCAACGACGTCCGCCTTGTTCTTGGCGACCTTGCCGATCACGGCGCGCATGGCCGTCCAGCCGACGTTATAGAACAGCGTCTGCAGAGTGTAAATGATCATGAACACCACAACGTAGACCGACTGCGGCAGGGGATAGTAGAAAAAGCTGAGGGGGAAGAACAGACCCAGACCGATGCCGGATACCAGCACCCATGTTCTGTACTTGCCGGAACGGAAGTTGATGGCATCGATGATGACGCCGGAGAACAGCATGGTCACCATCTTGATGATCTGAATGGTGGAATACAGGGATGCTGCCAGCACGGTGGAGAATCCGGCGATATCCGTCATGTAGTACAGCAGATAGTAGCCGGTGATCATCAGCTGGAAGCCGTAGGTGAACATACCGCCCGCGCCGAAGCCGAAGATCTCACTGAATTTTAATGTGCGTTTTTCCTTTTCCATAATGCTCCTTCTTTCTTATTCATTTGTCCGTTCTGCGCATTGCATCACAATTTTGCCGATCCGCCGGAAAATGGGGATCATAGCTACATAGCACAGGGTGTGCAGCAGCGTCATGGCTGTCCGGTCCTGAATCAAGTTGACCGTGAGATTGGATACCAGACAGATCAGCGCCAGCAGCGCCACGCACACGAAGAATTGCTTCTGCCGAAAAACACGTCTCAGCATAGCGCCTCCTTAAATCGCTTCCGCCCAGTCCTTGCAGACCTGAACGGTTTTCTGGGGGCTGTGCGCCCATTCGTCGGCGCCGGTGATCTTCATGGCTTCTTCGCTGACCGGGCCCGCGCGCCGGACACGTAAGGACGACC
>OBYM01000695.1_pt1 | contig 17030 bp, 16 predicted proteins | sample 1538191 | NCBI WGS metagenome assembly OBYM01 (sample SAMEA2580165, study PRJEB22360) | human gut metagenome | biome: human gut; feature: human-associated habitat; material: faeces | place: Denmark | collected 2008/2010 | reverse complement strand
AGATAAATAATAATTTTCTTGAATTTCTATAATGATTTCTTTTTGGATACTTTCATTTTCATACTGTATCATCAGTTTTTTATTATGTAAAAATTTAAAACTATAAATGAGAGTAGCTATCCATATTGTAAAAGATAGGAGGAGATTAAATAAAATAACTTTTTCTATATTGACATTCTTTATATCTAAAAAAATATATAAAGAAACAACAAAAAATAATAATGCTATGGCATTTAAAACTCCCACTACAGGTCTTATTTTAAATATCTCACCCATACCCGCTTTTTTCAATATAAACAATAATCCTATAGTTCCTAAATATACTCCTATTTCATATAACATTTTTACCAATGAATAATCGATCTCCAAAAAAGAGTACGGGACAAAGATAAATAATCCCACTGTTATAACAGATATCAACGCACCAGCTATACGTTTCATTATTGACTCATTGACAAGTTGCCCTATCAAAAATATGTTGATAATAAAGGATATATACTCATTGTTAGGGAAAAGCATATTAAATATCCCAAAAAGAATAATCATCAATATTTTTTGTGTTTTATGACCAATAAGCTGATATTCCAAAATATTTTTGATAAAAAACAAATAAGTCATCAATTCAATAATATATTTGACGTATTCAACGATAATAGTCATAAATTATAACCTCATCATATATTGAGCATATGCTTTTTTTATATGATTAACCATTCCTCGTGATATTTTTACATATGAGTGATTATCAAGAATGACTCCTTTATAATCTATAGATTTGATATGTTGTAGATTGATGATATAAGACTTATGAACACGCATAAACATATCTTGTCTTAATTCATTTTCAAATTCTTTAAGTTTTTTTCTAACAACAATTTCTTGATCAGCAAAAACACTTGTATAAACACCTTCACCTTTTAAATAATAAATAGATTCATTTTTAACATAAGAGCCATTAATAAGTATATGTTCTTGACAAAGTGCTAAATGATATATCTTTTTAATATATCCATATAATCTTTCTAAATGACATTTATCCACAAATCCATAAACTCTATCTCCAAAAGCATTAATCATCTGTTCATCATGACTTGTTACAAATACAACTCTCATAATATGATTTGGTAAAGTATTTTTAATATCAATCCCTGTGATATGAGGCATACATATATCCAATAAAAGCAAATCTATTTCTTCACCCACATCTTTTAGCTCATCATTAGATGTAAAAACTGAAATATCAATTGACATATTATTTTTTATAGAATAGTTGAGGACTTCATTATAAAGTCTTTTTCTCCAAATGTCCTCATCATCAAGTATTCCTATTTTCATAAAAACCTCCAAATACTTATTTTGGTTATACTAACATATAGTCATTTATTTTTCAATTTATTCTTAAAATGAATATTCGACAATTCTGATTCATTCCTTTCAACAATCAATATAATGTGTTCAATTATGCAAAAAAGCTATAAAACATGTTATAGCTATAAATAAGAAATCTTAATTTCTGAAAAATGAACTTTCCCTTTTAATGTGATACAATGTTCAATCAAATCACTATTCATTTCTTCAATTGAAACATGAGAAAATAAATTATCAGTGTCATCTATCACTTTCCATGTACGGGGAATATATAATTCCAACATTCCACAAGTCACATACAAATGAAAATCAATGTTTTGATACTTCATATCAGCTTGATGAAAATAAACTTTAATCATACCAGCACGATTTGTTATACTCACATTTTCAATCTCTTGAGAATCAATATAACGAATACAGCTACTCATATTTTCTTCAATAGATATACTTGTTTCCTGCATTGTCTTTTGATTTATATTTTGTGAATGACGTGAATATTTCTTTGATGAGGGAAATAAGAAATGCCATCCTATACTCATCAATAAAGCTGCTAAAAGAACTGTCCATGGTGTAATTGCTTCTAATCCTAAAGGCTTATCATAAATAATAATAAGAAAAGCAATGGAGAATAAAAAGCCAGTGACTTCTTTATGAAACAAACTCCAAAGAGCAGATACACCAAAGAAGATTGTCAATATCAATGTCCAAATACTTATATGAATATCTAAAATACCTAATTGTGAAACAATTAAAAAAATTGCTAAAGCGATGAATAATACACCCCAAAATATTCTATTCTTTTTCATTTTATAACCTCTTTTCCTCTAATCTTGATCGAAGTGGTCTATAATAATGTCTTGATACATAGACTTGTTTGGAAGTATTCGCAAATTCTACCAGACATGGACTTGATATTGTTTTATGAAGTGCATAAATCTTTTGAAGATTTAAAATCGTGGATTTAGAAACCCTCATGAAATGACCAGGTAATATTTCTTCAAGTTCATATAATTTATATTTTACTTGATATAGATCATCACAGGTATGAGCACGAACATTCTTTTCATCTGTTTCAAAAAACAATATATCATTCAACGATAAATAATATTCAATAGAACCCTTATAAAAAACTATAACTGCCTGTTTTTTAGAAAAATCAAATAATGTTTCTTGGATTTGTTGAACTCTTTCATTCATAACTGATGTCTTGATAACCACTTCAATATCTTCTAAACTTTCATCCATTTCTATTTTGACTTTCATAATTAATCTCCTTCGACATCTTTAATATAAACGTCATGAAAGGAAAAGTAAATAGCTATTACCCAAGTGGTCTATATGATAAAGTAAGTGGTTAAAAAAGGTATGTATCATGAAATGATATATACCTTCTTCATCCTATAATTCTTCACCGTTTGTTTCGATGACTTTTTTATACCAATAATAAGAATCCTTTGGAATTCTATTCAATGTTCCAGAATTTTCATCTTCTTCTCTATCAACATATACAAATCCATAACGTTTTTGATATCCATTTAACCAGCTTAATAAATCAGTATATGACCATGTACAATAAGCTAAAACACGACATCCATCATCAATAGCTTTCTTTAATTCTTCAATATGTGCTTTTAAATAAGCAATACGATATGGATCATGAACCTGTCCATCTTCAACCTTATCAAAAGCTCCTAAACCATTTTCAGAAATAACAACAGGTAAATCATAACGTGAAGTAATATCACGACAGCACATTCTGATTCCCATTGGATCTATTGTCCAATCCCAGTCAGTTGTTGGCAAGAAATCATTTGCCGGATTCTTATATAATCCTGGTACACCTTGAACTTGAGCTGTTCCTTTTTCACCTGTGTTGTTCATTGTATTTGTCATACCAACACCATTGATATCATTATATTCAGCAACACATGTCTGATAATAATTGACACCCATGAAATCAACTAATGATGCCGCTTTTTTAAGAATTTCAGCATCTCCTTCCATCATTTCAGGTGCAACACCCTGACTTTCCAAATAAGCAAAAGCACTTCTTGGATAACGTCCATAAGCATAGATATCCATCCACCAATAATTTTGCAAATCATCATAGTCAGCTTTAGCCATCGCATTTTCAGGTTTTCTATCATATGCATAACATGGACTGTAAGCAAATGAAGCTCCTACTTTGGCGTCAGGATACATTTCTTTTAAAGCCAAAACTGTCTTTGCATGTGCCATATTGGCATGATGGTTAACCTGATAGAATGTTTTCATATCATTTTCTTTTCCTGGTGGATGCATTCCTTTTAACCATCCAAATGATGTAAAGATATTTTGTTCATTCATTGTAATCCAGTATTTAACACGATCTCCATATCTTTCAAAAAGTGTCTTGGCATAGTTTACATAATCATCAACAATCTGACGACTTTCCCATCCATGATATTGATCTTCTAAAGCTTGAGGCATATCCCAATGATAAACTGTCACCATAGGTTCAATGTCATATTTTAATAATTCATTAATTAAATTATCATAGAATTGAAGCCCAGCTTCATTCACTTCACCATTCCCATTTGGGTAGATTCTTGTCCAGGCAATAGAGAAACGATACGTTTTTAATCCCATTTCTGCCATTAATTTGACATCTTCCTTGTAACGATGATAATGGTCAACAGCTTTATCTCCTGTTGTTGCTTTAAAAGTCTTTCCTGGAATTCTTACAAACTTATCCCAATTGGAAACACCTTTTCCATCTGCATCCCATCCACCTTCTACCTGATAGGCAGCAGATGCACTTCCCCATAAAAAGTCTTGAGGGAAACCTTTTGATTTTTCAAAATACATATAAGTCCTCCTTTTTATATATTCTCATTCATAAATTCAATAAGAGATAATGAATATGAATCCTGTTGATCTTTTAAATCATAAAGATGTTCTTCTTTGATTGGAAACAGTAACTTATTAGAAGCATCATGATTATATAATGGAAATACCATATGGAATGGCACATCCTGATCATTTTTAGAATGAATATAAACTGTTGGAATCTGATTTTTCTTAACCAGTTCTACAGTATCTAATTTTTTAATATCTAGCTTTAACTCATCTTTCACGACTTTTCTAATCATCATACCCGCTAAATATTTCGTTACTTTCATCTCTTTTTGACATTTCAATGTCAAATAGTGATAAACATTATCATAAGCTCCTTCACTGATAATCAAATCTACATTCTTTAATTTACCAAGTCCAGAAGCATTTAAAATCGTATTGGCTCCCATTCCTTTTCCATACATAATCAAACGATGCTGATCTCCATACTTCTGTAATAAATACGTATTGAAATACATTAAATCAAAAACATCACGATAACCAAAACCACGAATATATCCATCACTTAAACCATGAGCATGTGCATCAATCATTAAAATATTATCATTTTCAAAGACGCTTTCTAAATATTCAACAGTCTGTGTTAAAGACTTTGCTGATGCCATTAATGCATGCAAACAAACAATTGTTCTTGTCGCATTTGGTTTTTCTATCAGATAAGCTTGAAGATATAAACCTTTATGATTTTGTATTTTGACTTTTTGAGCATTGATTTTTTCATACCAGTTTCCCTGATCTTCTTTATTTAAATGTTCACGATATAATACCTTTTTAGCAAACTGATTAGCTAAAGCTAAGCTTGCTGTTAGGGTAGAAGCTGTTAAAGTAGAAGCAACTGCTGTTGTAATGGCTACCTTCTTTTTCATTTATACCACTCCTTAAAATTATCCATTAATAATCTATTAATATTTGTAACCTGTTCAAATGAACTGAGGCGATAACTTTCATTTTCCATTCTTGCTGCAAAATACTGTATAGCTGTCACCAATTCATCTCTCACTTTTGGTTTCATGTTATCTGGGAAAGATTCAATTGGAAAACAAGTAAAGACAAAGGTATTATAATCTCTATGGAATAAATCCAGTAAGATCTGATATCCTTCTGCTTGAATAATAGAATTTCCTAATGCCAGATCCAAATCATGATTTGCAAAAGTTAACATATAATGAATAATATTACGCAACACATTCATTAAAACTTCATAATAATGATCATAATCACTATAAAAAATATAGTAAATATACGAAAAAACAAGATTCCCCTGATTTTCATCTTTCTTTTTATCAACCAATACAAAATCTTTCTCTATTAATGTAAATTCATCTTTAAATGTATCTATAATAGCTTTTGTCACATGGTATTGTGATAAAACCATTGATCCAAAATCCGTCATAATAGCAAATGTAAATCGTGAATTTAAGCATAGTGTACGAATAGCCTTAAAAAGTTCATCAGGAACATTCTTATAAAATTTATCTAAATGACGATAAACAATGCGTATGATTTTTCTAATATAATAAAGATGATATTGATATTCAGTATCTAAATATTTTGAATTGGTACCATCCCACTCATATTGATATAGCACAGATTCAAATAAAAGATTCACTGAATCAATAAAGTTTTTATAATTCTTATGTTTCAAATTCATCTTTAAACATGGTAAGAAAATTTTATAGAAATCATCCATTGTTTGTTGGTTAATTCCATGATGATACTTCATATAACTTAAAATATCACAGAAATCAATAGGGGCTAAGATATTCAGTTCACTTGATACTGTTTTGATAAAATTTTCATACAATGAATAATGCAAAACACGTTTATATCCTAGTTTTGCTAGTATTCTTGAAAGAGCATCTTTAACAATATAAAGCTTTTCCTGTTCATGTAGATCTTCTGAAAAAGTATACGTAATTTCATCCTGACAATGAATTTCAACAAAAATATCAATTTGTCTAAAATTCTGATCCAACATATAATAATGAACTTTAAACGTATGTTCTTCAGTGCGATAGCCACTATGATAACGATATTTTCCTACATACTGTGATTGATGATCAGCCATGAATTTTTCCATGACTGCTTTATCAAACGTCATATTTTATCCTCCTTTATGAGCTTTTTGAAAACGTGGTAAAAACTGATTACGTACATACTGCACGGCAATATAACGTATATTTTCTTTAGAAAAATCTCCTCCTATAGATAATGAAGTATCCATAATTTCTTCAGTCAATAAAGTTAATTCATGATCTGATAATTCTATTTTTTCCAAAGCAATAGTTGTTCTTACAATTTCTTTACAATCATCTATATAATTCTTTTTATCTATATCTGTCACATGTTCCATATTTTAACACTCCTCTTATTCATCATTATAACATGATTATATGTCTTTTTTATAGACAATTCTGTCTTTTTTTTAAGTCATTTTATGATGCTTTTCTTCATCATTTCTCATATAAAAAGATAGCTCTGTTCTATCTTCTCTACATCTCTTTTTCACAGCTATCTTAAAAAAGTTATGTCTTCAGTTATGGATAAACCTAAGTTTTCTAAATGTTGTCGGGCCTGATGATACGTTTTCATATCCAGTAAAGATTGGCTTTCATGAGCATCTGTTCCAATAATAATGCGATTGCCCACCTCTTTAGCTATTTTGAAAAAAGAATCATTAGGATAATGACGATGTGTTTTATATCCTAACAAATTAAATTCTAATGGTAAATTCATTTCCTTTGCCTTGATACATAATCTAAGCATTTCCTGCTTATAGAATGGATCCGATGTATCATAACGTGCCAAATCTGGATGTGCCACATAACTGTATAATCCAGTTCCCATAGCTTTTATGCAGCTATCAACATATTGAGATAATTGTGATTTTGTAAGAGGATGTCCAAAATATATGCCTGTTTCATCACTGCCATCATAATGATGACCTAAAATAATATAATCAATAGGATATTGTTTTAACATGTCTCTTAAACCATCCATATATTTTTCAAAATATTCACATTCCAATCCTATTTTAATAGAGATTTGATGCTTATATTTTTCCTTTAATTTTAATAAAGTTGATACATAATCATCAATCTCATAGGCTTCCATACGCATCGTTGGATGAAATGAGGAATCATAAATCCAAGGGGTATGATCACTAAATCCAAGTTCTGTATAACCAGATTGAATAGCTGATAGAATATAATCTTCTTCACTATCTATAGCATGTTGACAACGTCTTGTATGAGTATGATAATTCTTCACTATGACTCAGCTCCTTTTCTTGATAATTATAGCGTATTGCCTATAATTTTTCTATGATTATTGTATAACTCCATTTTTAATTCAAACTGGCAAGATTGAATTAATAGATAATTTTATAAAAGTAGCTCTAAAAACTGCAAACTATTTTAGAGCTATCATATTTCATATTTAATTTTATCTTCGTCACAATCATGACTCATTTCATAATCAATCAACTTAAATAGACTTCTAAAATTTAATATTTCAGACTCATGATTGACTTTACTAATTAAATCATTACAACTTCTCGTTTAAATATTCTTCTTTTGTATTCAACAATTCTTGCTTTTATTCTTCTGTATCTTTTCAACTACCACTTTTATAGGTGTTATTTTTAGAAAACACTATTTTCTTATCAATCATGTTTTTTAGAGTATTATACTCAATGCCAAAAACATACTGCGAGAAATCCTCAAGATTTTCATGGCTATAGACATTCAAATTCATACTTTTTAGTTCATAAAATACTGCAAACTGTTTATATCTGAGATCTGATATATATTCGCATCTTATAATTACATGCATATCATCAAAGATGTCCTTTTTGACTTCATGCTTCGTCATAGACCTCTAATACTCCTTCCATTGTCTGCTCGCCTATCTCATTTTGCGTACCCTTGCTGTAAAGAATGCATATGATTGTATACTCATAATTCCCTTGCTTTAAATTCTGATTAAGTGTCATACCTTTAATGACATCTCCATCACCAAGAATTGGTGACTGATAAAGTGCCTTGCTTTCTCCCTTTAAATAGATTTCATAACTCATATCATAGGGATTACCGTTGACATTGATTAGCCAGGTATCTGTCTTATCCTTGTTAATATTCTTTTTGATTGATGTATAGTCTGGAATAGAATAACCTTCAGGATCAGTATTATGAATGCTTTCTGGTAGCTCTACATGAATGACTTCATCCTGTAAAGTCCTTTCCATACTCATGTTCATCCAAGAAATTGCTCCCGCCACTATAATAGATACAGCTAAAATCATTGCACAGATTTTGCCATATGCAGGAGCTACAATGCATATGCTTCCTTCTTCACCCTCCAATGAGCAAGGTATATATCCTATTACTCTTTCAAACAATCGTCTTTTTTTACGTAGTGGTGTTACTGGGATTTGATATGTTTCTGCATGGAGATATGTTTGACTTTCTAATTTGCATTTTCTTCTCACTTCTCCAAAAACCACACCTTCTTTTTCACCATATTCCCACATGTTACCATGTTCATCTTTCCATATACCAAGAACTTTTTTAGGCAATCTATACTCATACTTCATAGCTTCTCACCTCTATTCCACTACTAATACTGCTTCTAGCTGTCCAGCATTATATGCTGTATCACTATTTGACTGTTCATCTTCCTGAGCTGATGAATTGACAGTAATCAGGATTGGATATTCTCCTGATTCAAAGCTTCTGTTCATATCAAATTCTCTTACACCATATCCTGGTTCTATAATCTTCGATTGATAGATTTCTTCTCCTGTTTCTTCCAATGTAATTGTATACTGTAGATTATAAGCATTACCTTCCACATTCAATAATAGCTGTTCTACATGCGTACTTCCTGCATCTGCATAAATTCTTTCAATGCCAGGCAGTCTGATGTTTTCAGGATTGGGATTTGTCATTTCTCCTGAAGCAATACGTATGGGCGTATCATCAGATGGCCTCATCAATTCCCTTAAGCCAAAGAATCCTCCACCTAGAAGAATGAGTATTATTAACAGCACTATTAGTATTCTTTTTTTAGATGCCTGAACAATTCGAATACATCCTTCTTGTTCATCCTCATCAATGCATTGAATATATCCTATTTCTTTTGAGAAAAATCCTAATTTTTTTCTGCATGGCTCTACTGCTATCCTCGCGTTTTCATCATTGAGATAATCATTTGTCTCAAGACGATTTTTCCTCTTCACATCACCAAAAACAATCACATGATTATTGTTCTTTTGATAGCCCCATGGATGCCCACGATTATCTTTCCACTGTCCATCAGTATGTTCTGATTTTATATATGTATATTTCAAATTGTTTCACCACCTATTCTACAATCAAAATAGCTTCCAGTTGTCCAGCATTATATGCTGTATCGCTATTTGACTGTTCATCTTCCTGAGCTGATGAATTGACAGTAATCAGAATTGGATATTCTCCTGCTTCAAAGCTTCTGTTCATATTGAATTCTCGTACTCCATAACCAGGCTGAATAATTTTTGACTGATATATCTCTTCTCCTGTTTCTTTCAGCGTAATTATATACTGAAGATTATAGGCATTTCCCTCAACATTTAATAATACCTGATTAACGTGTGTATCTCCTGCCTTGGCATAAATTCTTTCAATGCCAGGTAATCTGATATTTTCAGGATTGGGATTTGTCATCTCACCAGACTTGATTTCTACTGGGGCATCAATGGGTCTGTTCATCTGTCCAATGTAAAGCCCACCTAAGAAAATCGTTATAATCAAAGCCAGCATGATAAGCATTCCAATCAGTTTACCATGTTTTTTTCGAACAACTCTGATATAACTGTCATTTTCTTCTAGAGGAATATATCCTATAACCATTTCATTCTTTGCTAGTCTTCCCTTATACGTTTGAATGCCTGCTTTTTTATTGCCATCCATCAGAATCATATCTTCTTCATTCTTTTTCCATGAACGCATATCACCAACAATTCGATAGTCTCCATAGGGATACCTATCAAGCATTTCATTCTCTGTATAGATACTCCATTTCTGCTTCTTTTTATCAATATATTTATGTTCTAATGCGATGTCCTTTACATAGAGTTTTTCCATTTTCAATGATCACTCCCTTACTTGAGAAAAAGGATATCATTCATTCAAATGATATCCTATTTTATAAAGCAAATATGAATAATATATGCGATACATATAAATTTTTCTGAAATAAGCTCATATATTCTTTTGTTTAGTATGCATGTCATTTCTTATTTTAAGAGCTTATATTTCAGATATAATAAATCTACTTTTTCATTAATATTTGATAAGTTTAATTAAATTCTTCTACCTTATTAATTTGTGGATTTGAAAGTCCATTTTAATGTTGTTCCATATGTCTGGTCTGTTTTAGCACCTGATCTATCACTTAGGTATGCATCCAAAGAGAATGTTTTAGCAGTTGAACTTAATGTTCCAATTTCAACACTAGATGAAGTACTAGGTGCGATTGCTGTAGTTTGTCCTGATGTCTTTTCAAGCTTCATTTTAACATTGCTTTGAGCTGCTCCTGTTCCACCATTTGCTTTTAATTTAATTTCACTACCAACTGCATCAGCATGCTTTTGAAGTGAAGCAGTAACAGTCTTACTTCCTGTATAATCTTCACTTGTATTTGAAGTATTGTGAATGCTGAAATTAATTTTTCTTGCTGAAGCTTTGCTGTCAGTTCCATCATCTAATACAATTTTTACTGGGTAATCTACTGTCCAGTCTGATACATTTCCATCTCCATCTCCACCTGTTGATGATCCAGGTGCATATGTTACATCTGTTCTACCTGTACCTTCAAAAGTAGCAGCACTAACATCTGTTCCTGCTAATGTTGTCACTGCCATTGCACTTAATAATCCTAAAGCTAATAATTTTTTTGTTTTCATAATTTTCCTTCTCCTTTTCATTTCTTCATTTATATTTATATCCACTGACTTCTAGCAGTTTTCTTCTTCTTTTTCTCTTCTGTTAAGCAGAATAAGAAATAGAAGAAATGCACCACTGATTGCCAGTAAATATCCTGTTATCTCATGACTGTCATCTGTCTTTGGAACAGTCACTGTTTCTACAGGTGCTGTAATCACTAGCTCTGATGCTGTATAGCTAACTTCTGTTGCACCTGTTCCACTCATTTCACCATCATAGGCATAGCTGATATGTGGAAACATCATGAATCCACATAATGTCAATATCATGATAATCTTTTTCATGGATTAGCCACCTCCTGTAAGGACTTCCTTACAAATTTGAAGTTTGCTGTTCCCATGAATTTTGTATTACTTGTAATACCTGTTTGTCTATCAGCACGCATACCAAATCGAATGCTTTGTGGGAGAGAATTTTTGTTAGATGGGTATGCTATGCTTCCTAAGAGGGTATTAGTCTTTGTTATATTGGTATAACTTTTTTTATTACTGTCATATGTTAGATATGTTGCATTAAATGATTTCTGAGTATCACTTTGAGTCAGAGTTACATATGGTCTTTGCTGATTATCAGTGTTTGATTCATTGACATGAATTTCATAGTAATAATCATGATCAGCTTTGTTTAATTCTTCCTCAGTTAAACCATCTAATGATTTCAGACCAACTGTTGTTGTATTTCTTTTATCAGAAAGTTCAGTACCATCATCATTAAGTATGATATTACTGATTTTAAACATTGAAGTTGGAAGATTTCCATTCTCTTTTTCAATCATGCGCATTGTTGTAGTCGCCGATGGAACTTGAGCTGTATTACCAACATGATTTATCTCTACTGAATCAGTCCCTGTATCATCTAGTTGGCTATATTTGATGTTTTGTCCATTTTTATCTGTCCAACAATAAATACGATATTGTGATAGATGATCCCATTCTTTAGTAATCCAATTTTGTGAACCAGAATCACTTCCATTTTGGTGATTATATAGTTTGAAAGTAACCGTAAATGTTCCATCTTTATTATCTGTTATTGTTGCAGGTACTTGTAACTTATCAATACGACCACTAGATGACATATCTTGTCCATCTGTATCTGCTTGTGTTCGATTTGACCAACGATAAAATTTATCACCTTTATTTTTATTAGATGGATTCTTTTTATAAAGTGCAACTTTAATATTGGCCTTATCATTAAAAGTATCATAGTCAACTATTGAACCATCATCTTTCATTAATTTGAATGTACCTGAAACAGTAAAGTTTTCTCCATTAAAGATAATTTTTTCAGATGGTTGATCTGCAATTTTTCCATCAATACTCATAACCTTTGGTGAATCTTCCTGAATTGTCAATTTAATTGTACGAGTGGAAATAGTTCCATTACTGTCTTTATATTGCAATGTCACATCATATGGATTTCCTGGGTTTTGAAGAGCATTATTAACTCCATCATGGTTACCATTACCACTTAATCCACTAGCTGCTGTATAATTGCCATTAATTAAATCATTAAAATCATAATTTGATGTTTTAAATATTTTAACACCTGCTTCTTTAGCTATCTTGCGATAATATTCACGTTTATCAGTCATAGCCTCAAATCCCTTAAAATCATCTTTTGACATAACAACATTTTTTGCAAAGAACTCATATCCATTAGAAACTTCTACATTGTCACTTGCCCAAATGACACGCTTCCCTGTAGCTTTACCTCTATCTGGATTTCCTGTTAACTTTTCAGCATCAGTTTTCATATAATTTGGATCTTGTAATTTATATTCAAGAATAAATCTTCTATCTTCAGAAAAATCTAATTCCAAATTTTTTTCACTATCATTTACAGGACTTTTAGTTGTAATATCACTCAAATTACTCATAGTTGCAGTTTGATAATTAAATTTTTTTATATCATAATTCTTGTTATAATTTCTATCCTGATAAATATAATATTCTCCATTTACTGAAAACAACTTATATCCCACACCATAATGAATGGATTTTGGTTTTCCATCAGAACCATTTTTACTACCTGCATTGCTTGTAAATCTCAAAAATTCTATATTGTCCTTACTTGAAATAACTCGTATCGAATTATAATAATCAGTACCATTCCATCCTATAAATTTAGGTGGCCTACTTACAGGCATTTTATTTCCATTTTGATTCATAATATGAACATTATATGTAACCTTGCTTTTTCTCACTGAATACTTAGCAATCACTTTACCAGAAACATTATATTTTTCTATTGTTGAATCAGAGGATACTTTAGGAAGATTTAATTCAAGCCTAACATAAATTTTTTTATTTAAATCTTTAGGTCCTATTTTTATTGCTTCAGTGTATTTTTGAAAGTTTCCTGTATCACCTTTTCTATAATATATAGTTGGCTTATTAGGGTTTAAATTTGGAATCGGTTTGCCACTATCATCGACTATTGCCAACTTATCTGTTTCAAAAGTTAAACTTCCATCATTCACTGATTCAGGCTGTGGCATTATATCAGATGTAGGAACGAATGCAAATTGTGGATAAATTCTGTCTCCAGCAACCGGCCATAAAGATTTGTTATTATAAACATATGGTAAATTATCATTATAATAAGCAACAGTTTGCTTACTATCTGGCGGTGCTAAAGTCCCATTCTCTAACCATCTGACTTTCGTATCTGTCCTTTTCAAATCTGGTGTCACATATAACTCTCTTGCCCAAATATCAATTTGTCCATCTCCTACTTGATAATCTGTTCCATTAAAAAATTCATTATTATTAAATCTAGCTAGATTTAAATATGCTATACCACTCGTAAAAGCTAACTTCATTTTTTTATTTGGTAACTGACTATATAGAGTAGTAATATTTAAACTTGTTTGTCTTAAATGACCACCATCATCTTGCACTTTAAAAGTAATCATTTTAGTATTAGCTGTATAGGTTATTTCATAATCATATGTGGTAGCACGCTTAGTTGAAGTTATAACACGATCTGAATTAACTTTTGCTTTCATGTCACTACCAGTAGTTGAAATACCAATATGTTGAACATTTTGATAATGTTCTCCACTGTACAGACTTGTTTGATAAATATTCTGTTCATTCATTATAGGAATTGCATTACCTGAAGAAGCATATCTATAATCACCTGTATCATGCAATTGATCCTCTGTTATTCCAAAAGTTCTCCAATCCTTATTTCCGTCGTTATCATTTAAATAATAATAATCTGTACTGGAAGTATCCACTTCACAAACAATAGAATTTGGTAATGTTCCATATGCACCTAATCTATACCCTGAACTTCTCGCAGTTAAAGCTTGTTTTTCCGCATTTTTCACTTCATTTTCAGGAATAAAAGAAATAGTGACACCGCCATCCGCCTTTAAATCCTTAGAATTATATGCTGACTCCCCTGCACCAAACTGATTTCCTATCCTTAAAGATCCAATCAATGCAAAATCTTTTGTTAAATCAAATGAAATATTACTAAAGACCGCTCCTTGCTGTAACCAATACTCTTTTCCAATACCCCCTAGTTTAGTTCCAAAACGAAATAAAGCACCTTTTCCATCATCAACTGAACTTGCAACTCCAGGATTATATTCTACTCCTGTTGGATCGTTTCCCCAATCCATATGCTGATTTGACATAGTTGTCCATCTGGATTCAAAATCTTTTTCAGTCCATGTCTTGTTAGAATTATATTTATCATAACCATTTCCAAAATTAGCTCTAGTTGCTCTATTTTCAACAACTGACCCATCACTTAATTGGTCATGGTTAGATTGGGAAACACTCTCTTTTTTGATTTGATCTTGAATTTGTACTTGAGAACTATCTGTTTTACTCTCTGATTGTAGAAGTTCAACATTCACTGTTAATGTTTCTTTAAGTAATTCGCTTTGTTTTGAAGCCTCCATTTTTTCAACGTCATCTTGCTCTTTAGATATTTCTTCTTTAACTAGTGGCTTCTCTATTTCATTAACAAACTCCTGTGGAAGTGGCTGTTCTATTTGAATTATATCCTCTTGATTTATTTGTGATTCTTCTGAAGTTGCATTCACCTTTGAAACTATATTTTCTGTAGATTCCGTATTTGATTCGGTATCATTTTTATAGCTGATTTCAAAAGAATAATCTCCACTTGCATCGACAGTATATTTAACGTTTTCAGGATCTACAGTTTGTCCATCAGGCATCTTAACTTCTATAATGTCATAGTCTTCCGTAACTTGACTTATATCCGAATAAATTGTTCCTGAAGTTTCAGAAATTTCATCTACATATAATCTATATCCTGTTTGACTATAAACACTCTGTTCATCTTTGGCATATATTGCGCCTGTCATAAGACCTGCAAGCAAAGCTCCACTTAATCCTAATGCAATTATTTTTCTATACAAAATGTTTTAACCTCCTTTCTAAATAAATTCATCTAATGTAATAGACTGCAATTTGTTCTCTACCAATACCTGTAAATCTCTGAAGCATTTTCTAACCTTGCAGCTTTCTGTATAATTTCTTGAACATTCATCAGGATGTTTTAAACATGCATGAATTTGTGTATCTTTAGTTGTCCACGAAATGACATCATACATTGATATATTTTCTAAATTTCTTGAAAGAGTATACCCACCATGCTTTCCTCTAGTACTTTTTAAAACTTCTACTGATGTCAGTTCTTTCAATAAAGAAGATGCCTCTCTTTCAGGAATTTTCATTGCTTTACTAATATCTCCTGTATTCCACACTCCTTCTTTAGTTCCCAGATAAAGTAAGATTCGTATTGCATAATCTGTTGATTTATTCAGTTGAATAGCATCACCGCCTTTCTTGAAAAGAGCATAATGATTAAGCTATTTAAAATATTTTTTTACAACATAATATAAATTATGTTGCATAAAAAAACGCGATACCTCTTGTGTTTTTTTAAAATTAAAGATATCGCGTCGTTTTTCTATGTCTATTTTCTACCATTTTTCCATTTTTTTACAAAAAATTCACTTTTTTATTTACAATAAATGAAAAATAGTGTATAAGTAGAATATGGAAGTGTAATGAAGAAAGGTTTTATAGCTGAAGAAAGATTTTATAGCTATTTTTTACAACATAATTTATATTATGTTGTTTTTTTATATGATGAGATTCATATCTTCAATGTCTCTGTAATGTTTTTTACTATCCTCCATGATGTAAATACGTGTTGTTTCAATACTTGTATGTCCTAATAAGTCTGCTAGCTTTGATAAATCTTTTTTTAAACTATAATAAGATCTAGCAAATAAACGTCTTAAATTATGTGGAAACACCTTACTAGACTGAACTTGAGCTTTTTGACATAATTGTTTCATACTTCTCCAAATACTAATTCTATCCATTGGCTTTCCAGTCTTTGTCACAAATATTTTACCTTTTTTAATCTTTTTTTGTTGGATATATATTTTCATTTTTTGAATTAATTTCTTAGAAAGAAATATTGTACGTTCTTTCCCTTTATTAAATACTTCAATTTCTCCACTCTTGTAATTTTCAACAGTAATATATTGAAGTTCACTTACACGCATACCAGTAGAACAAAGTGTTTCCATAATAAGCTGCAATCTTACATCATCATGAGCTGCATGAAGAAGTCGTTTATATTCATTCTTTGTAAGATTTTTATTTTCATTAATAAAAATTTTCTTTTGAATACGTAATACTTTTACTTTTAAATCTCTTCGCTCTATATAATCAAAAAATGAATTTAATGCTGTTAGCATAGAATTAACTGATCTAGGCGCATATT
>OBYM01000694.1_pt1 | contig 17035 bp, 9 predicted proteins | sample 1538191 | NCBI WGS metagenome assembly OBYM01 (sample SAMEA2580165, study PRJEB22360) | human gut metagenome | biome: human gut; feature: human-associated habitat; material: faeces | place: Denmark | collected 2008/2010 | reverse complement strand
ATCCCCGTCCTGTGGCTCTGTGCCGGGGCCGGGACAGCAAGCCAATGGAGCGGAATCAGCGGGACGATCACCTCTGCGCTGACATCTATGCGCAATGCCAATGCCACAGCAATGGGTGTCATGAAAAATACCATTGCAAATACCTGGACGGCGGTAAGGAGCAACACAACGACAAGCTGGAGCAGCATCAAGGGAACAATCACGTCAAACCTGACTGAAATACGGAATACCGTCCCGGAACGAATGGAGTTCATCAAAAATACGGTATCCACCGCCATGTCGGAGATCCGCACGGCTGTGTCCACCGGCATGGAAAGCCTGAAATCGACCGTATCTACTGAACTTGGCAGTATCCGTTCTAGCTTTAGCAGTACCTTTTCAAGCCTGGTAAGCTCTGCCTACAGCTGGGGCGCGGATATCTGCGGCCAGATGGCGTCCGGGATCCGGGCCAACAGCGGGTCCGTCCTTGCTGAAGCCCGGTCCCTTGCCAGCCAGATCGATGACATCATCGGTTTCTCCGTGCCGGAAACCGGGCCTTTGTCCCATGCGGATGAATATATGCCGGATTTCATGGAGCTTCTGGCCAGGGGAATTAGAAGCGGAATGGGCGATGTGGTCAGCCGGGTAAAAACGGTAGCGTCCCGGATCCGGGAACTGATGGAGAGGATACGCCCATCGGAAATGACGCTCCCGCTGCTGGATCTCCCGGACTTTCCGAAAGGCGGATGGGGAGGCTCTGGACTTCCTGACCTTGCGTTTGCCGGGAGCGGCGGTACCACGACAACAAATCACCAGCGCACCATCAACATGGGCGGCATCCATCTGACAGTCAATGGATATAACGTTCAGGATGACGACCAGCTGGCCACGATGGTGGCAAACAAGATCAATGACATGATGGATGAGGACAATTCGGTGTTCAAGTGACACCGGGCTGTCCTTTTATGTATGGAAGGAGACGATCATGCAGAGACAGCCGATCCTCACAGACCGGGATCTCAGCATCTTTCAGCTGAAGACCCGGTTTGTACGAAATTACCTGACCTTTGCGGGGAAGAACAGCAAGGATTTCCTGCTTTATATCTCCGGCCCCGGCGTGTATGACTCCCCGGAGGCCGATGTGGAGCTGACAAGCGTCCCCGGAAAGAACGGGGACATCATCCGGGAGAACGCGAAGAGCGGCCAGAGGCGGTTTAAGAACATGGACATCACCTATGACGCCTTCTTCTTTGACAGCCTCCCGGCGCGTACCGCGGCGGTAAAGAGCTGGCTGTTATCCCCGGTGGGCTACCAGGTCCTCCATGATACTTATGACCCGGATTTCTTCCGGATGGCCATCTGTAAAGACGCGGTGTCCTTTGAAACAAAAGGAAAAAAAGGCGCGAGCATGGAGCTTACCTTCCACTGCCAGCCCCAGAGATGGAGCATCGAGGGACAGAAGAAGGTAAAACTCCTGCGCCCCGGTGTGATCCGCAATCCCTATGCGTTCCCGAGCAAGCCGGTCCTCCGGGTCTATGGCAGCGGGGAAGCAAAGCTCTATGTAGGCACAGAACTGATCACCATCAACGCTATGGAGGGCTATGTGGACTTAAACTGTGAGACCCATAACGCCTATAACGCCAGCGGCTTTTGCAATGACACGATAAAAAGCGAAGATTTCCCGGAGCTTCTTCCGGGGAGGAACAGCATCTCCTGGACTGGTGGCATCCGCTGCGTGGAGGTTACCCCAAGATGGTGGACGCTGTGATCCGGGGACAAGCAGAAAACGAGGAGGTGGGCCCATATGATCCCCTGTTTATATCCAAGTACAGAAACTTCCTTTTCCTCCAACGGCATCGGGAAGCTCTGCGATACCCTGTCTGCCAGGGTGGTGGAAAAACGGAACGGGAGCTATGAACTGAAGCTCACCTATCCTTCCGACGGCCTTCACGCGGAGGAGCTTTTAGAGGGTGCCATTATCCTGGCAAAACCATCGGAGAAAGCATCCTCCCAGCCCTTCCGCATTTACAAGATCACCACACCCCTTACCGGGATCCTTGAGATTGCGGCAAGGCATATCCAGTACCAGGAAAATTTCATCACCGTAAGTCCCTTTTCTGCCATTGGCAGCCAGGCGGCGATAGCTGCGCTTAATGAACGGGCGACTACAGATTGTCCGTTTACTTTCTGGACGGATATTGATTCCCAGGCAGTGTTTTCCTTTCCCTCGCCTGCGACGATTCGGAGCTGCCTTGGCGGAATGGATGGGTCCCTCCTTGATACTTATGGCGGGGAGTATGAATGGGATGGGTACACCACCCTGCTCCACGCCCACAGGGGAGCGGATAACGGTGTGCGGATCGTCTATGGGAAGAACCTTATAGATTTCCAGATGGAACGTTCCATCGAAAATGTCATCACCGGGGTGCATCCCTACTGGAAGCACTCGGAAGACGGCACCCTGATGGAACTGCCTGAAAAAGTGGTGGTCATGGAACAGGAGGAAGGGACGAAACGTCCTTATGAGAAGATCACGCCTTTGGACTGCACCAGCCAGTTTGAGGAAAAACCAACAGAGGAGCAGCTGAGAAATTACGCGCAGAACTATTTAAAGAATACTTCCCTCACAGAGCCGGACATCGATATCAAGATCGATTTTTTGCAGCTGTGGCAGACACCGGGCTATGCGGATATCGCCGCGGCGGAGCGGGTGAGCCTCTGCGACACCGTCCATGTGTATATCGCGAAACTTGGCATCGAGGTCAGCTGCAAGGTCACAGAGACAGACTATGACGTACTCCTGGAACGCTATTCCAGTATCACCCTTTCCAATGCCAGTGTCTACAGCCGCAATTCCTCCCTTTCCGGCGCCCTTGGGAGCATCCGGGATGAAGCGCAGCTGGCCACTGAGGCCATCAACCGTGTGGAGACCCAGGTGACAGATGTGCGCACCCTTTCCGTTCAGCAGGAGTATTTTAACCTTCTGGCTGCCGGGCTTTTTGGCCTTCATTATTCCTCCGGAATGGCGGAGGACGGCAGCACGGTGCGCTACGCGCATACCGCGGAAAAGCTGGAGGATTCCGCCTATGCCTGGATGAGCGGCATAAACGGTTTCTTTATCAGCACGGATGGCGGAAAGACCTGGGGCCATGGCTGGGCGGATACGGAAAAGGTCGTAAAGCTTGCGGTGGAAGCCGTGGGACTTTCCGCTGACGCACTGCTCAGTGGGGTGCTTCAGACTTCCCTTGTGAAGATCTTTGGAACCGATCACTTTTTCTGGGAGGGGGATGCGATATGCCTGATTGATCCTGAGAATGATAAACGGTTTTTAAAGATCGGCCAGTACACGGAGGGCAGTTATGGCATTGCGGTCAGCAGCGATGGCGGGCTGAACTGGGAGGCGGCCCTGGACTTTAACGGTGTATCCGACGGCGGAGGTTCCGGCGGTACGACGACCGTGGTACAGGGTGAGATTATCGTCAAGTCTGAGACAGCGCCCACAAGCCCTGCCATGGATGCCCTTTGGGTGGATAAGGCCAGCCGCCGGCTGAAACTTTGGGATGGGACGGAGTGGGTTGTCATCGGATATGAGCCGGAGGAGACGGGGCCAACAGGGCCGCCGGAACCGGAGGAACCCACAGACCCGGAGATACCGGAAACAGGGGAAGACACGGAAACATCCCCGGATACCGAAGGTACAGAAGGAGGAGGTGTGTAAATGGCGGATATGAAGATCTATCAGGAAGTGGAGCTTTCCCTGACCGAAAACCTGGTCCCCACCGTTGTCCATGTGAAGCAGTTTGACCATAAGGCAAGGAAGATCCGCTGCAGGCTCTACAGCAGTTCCGTGGAGTATGCCATTCCGGAGGGCGCCATCGTCAGCTGCGCGGGGACCCGGCCGGATGGCCATCTCTTCCAGTACAGCTCGGAGACAGCGCCGGAGCTGGTGTTTATCGAAGAAAACACCGTCATCTTTACCGTCACGGATTTCATGACAGCGGTGTTTGGCAGATACCCCGTGGATGTGATCCTCCTGGATAACGAGGGAGATGTGCTGGGGACCTTTTCCCTGACACTGCGTATTGAGCGTTCAGCGGTAGGAAACGGAAAAATCGCCGCGATCACCTACCAGAAAGCGGTGGAGGCTGTAGCGGCAGGGATCTATGAATGCTTTACCACGGAGGACGGATACTTTGGGATCCGGTCCCATGACGGGCTGGGCTATGAAACCGGATCGGTATCCAGCACCATCGATAAGCTCCACGATACGATGGTGAACTGTTCGATCAATGACGCGGGATACCTGGTCTTTGATACGGATGATGGCCTGGGACTTGCCTTTGGGACAGATGTGGAGGGACGGCTGGTGGTGCTGTTCCATGAAGAAATCTAAACGCCGGAATATCCGGCAGAAAGGAGAAGGATATGTCTGAGTATATTGGAAACCGGATCGTTCCCAGACATGATGGCGTCTGGGACAGCACAAAGGCCTATGAACCGCTCATTATTGTATATGAGGAGGGATCCGGAGACAGTTATATCAGCCGGAAGGATGTGCCGGCGGGAACAGGGCTGAATCAGAAGGAATATTGGGCGCTCTGCGCCAGGTTTTCGGAGCAGGTAGCTCTGCTGCGGGAGGAGACCGATGGACAGGTAGCCGGGATGCAGAAACTCACGATGGATACGTTAAATACCATGACCCAGCGCACGGAGGCTGCGGAGGATCTGACAAACAGCAATAAGGCAGCCCTGGAACAGCGCATGGAAAATATCGAGGCCCGCCAGGATGCCAATGTATCGGCAAGCACGGATTCCAGTGCCGATTATGCGGCAGAGATGGTGGATGCCCGTGTGGACGATACCGGACGGACTTTTGATTCTGCCGGATCCAATGTCCGGGCGCTTGGAAAAGCCCGTACCTTCCAGAACCTTGCAAAGAGCTGGGGATGGAGAGATAACGCCTTTGTCAATGATGCCGGTGCCGTCACTTCCAGCCAGAACTGGAGTACCCTTCATATGGTGCCGGTCACCGGGGGAAGCATCCTGATTCACGGCGCCTTAAGCTATATGTCCGGGAAGGATACTTATCACAACATCGTCTGCTTTGATAAAAGCAGGAACTATCTGGGCGGCGCGTTCCGCGCCCCGGAGGGGAATGTTTTCTACGACTATGCGGAATTCCCGCTGCTGGAAGGGACCTGTTTTGTCTCAATTAGTACTTCGACGAGAAACAAAGATGGGTTTGGCCTGTATCTGCATCCCGACCTTCGGCCGGCGGAGGTCCTAAGCAATTATGCGACCATGTGGCAGTGGATCAACGGAGCGGTAGAGATCACATACGGTTCCGGTCTGGTGACTGTGGCCTTCCTTCAGACCTGCTATGTCTGCCGCAGGCCAAACGGAAACGATTATATCCAGACGAAGGTAAACCCGGGGGACAGCGCCGAAGTGGAATTTACCCCCAAAGGATGGTGGGCAATCTATTTCCAGGATGAAGAAAAAGAAGCCGTGGAGGGGCAGCCGGAATCCTTTGGATCTGTCCATGTGGAATCTAACACGGCATGGCAGAGGCTTTTCACAAAGGATAAGTTTGTGCTGGCGGTATTTTATGATGGCCTTGTGGTGTATGTCGCCCCGGCCACAAATGGAGTCACCGTGAATGGGATTGACTATGGAAATCCGGCAAAGGTAGCATACCAGGCGGATAACTATCGGAAATATCTCGGACAGGAGCTGTTTCTGGAGTATGGCCAGATTACGCTGGATACAGTGGCAAAGACCATCCAGGTGACCGGACGGGTACTTGCTTCCTGTAATACCTGCCAGTATTTCTGGCTGGAAGTGGATGAGGAGCCAACGCCGTTGTTAGAGAGCAGCGAGCTGGAAGCCGGCCATATGGTGATCTTAGGCTATGACCGGAGCCTTAAAAAGCTGAACCTCTACGACACAAAGGCATTCCAGTCGCTTGGCGCCAACGGGTATTATATTGCGGCATGGTACCAGCGGCAGCTCCTCTATCCGCATATGAACCCAGGGATATCTTTCGTTCTGGATGGGGAGGAATACCTCGCAGGGCAGCTGTTTGCCTCAGAGCAGTATAACAGTTATGTGGAGAAACGGTATCAGAGCAAGTTTGATGCATTGGATACCAAGTATGGTCGTCTGGCAGGGAGTACATTATATCTCGCCAGCGGCAGTTTTTCCATCGACCAGACAGCAGGGACGATGCAGGTCACAGCAAGGGCGCTCGGTGTGCCGGAGAATTATCATTATTTCTGGCTTCCTGCCCAGGACGAGGCTGTCGCCATGGTGGATAATACACCCTTATCTCCCGGCGGAACCTCTTATCCCATGCGGATCCTGGCCATGGACCAGAGGGATTTGTCGCTGAACCTTTATAATGCGGCCACGTTCCGTGCTCTTGGTGCCAGCGGCTATTATATCGCAAGCTGGTACAACAACCGGCTTTATAATGCCCACATCAGTCCGGATGTCCTGGTGACGGTAAATGGTACACAATATAAGGCCGGGGATCTTTTTGATACGGTGTCGTCCTCATTTGTGGAAAAGCGGTATCAGGACTATGTAGCTCAGGCAATCTCCGATGGCAATGATGGGGATACCCTTGGGGATATTGTGACGCCATCCCATTGGGACTGCATGGAGGGCCGGCAGTTCTCCATGTTCTTTGACTGTCTTTCCAGGCACGAGGGGCGGATGAACCTTTACCGGATAACAAACAGCAAATCCCTGACCAGGAATGAGTACTGCCTCAACTACACCCCTACGGCAGAGGATTCAGATTTCAATGTCAATGTGATCCGGCTGGATGAGAATACGATGGAGGCCAGGGAGACGAAGCCTGTGGCGGTGCGCGTCCATCATCCTCTGAAAACAAAGGTGGTACGGAACATCTGTATCTGCGGTGACTCTCTGGTGGACTGTAACCAGGTGGCAACGGAAGTGTACCGGATGCTTGCCGAGGATGGGGACTGTGAAGTCAATCAGGTGGGAACCAGGGGACCCTCCAACGGGAAGCATGAAGGGCGCGGCAGCTGGAAATGGAAGGATTACCTTGCCGATACGGACTATGCCGGAAAGACCAATGCTTTCTGGGATAAGGGGAAAGGCCGGCTGGATTTTCAGAAATACTGCAGCTCCAATGGATTTGAAGGGATCGATTACTTCCTGATTGCCCTTGGGACCAATGACGTGAGCCAGGGCTCTACCCTTTACCGCACGGAGGCACAGGTGGAGAAATTTGTCGACTATGCGAAGCAGTTTGTGGACGCCCTCCTGGATCCGGAGATCGGTTATCCGGACTGCAAGATCGGGATTGGGCTATGCGGACCCGGTTCGGACTATTCCTATCTCGTGAACAGCAGCATGGGGATCTTTCGGAAAAGCATCAACACTTTGAACCTTGCGATGATCAAGGCGTTTGATGAAGGCACTTATAAGCCGAATGTTACCTGCTTTGCCCATGGGCTTCGTACAGACCGGAGGCTGGCGTTTCCATATACGGATAAACCAGTGACTGACCGTTTTTCGGAAACCAGTCGGACACTCACCAATAGCATCCATCCTAGTGTTCGCGGCTATCAGGCTTGGGCAGACGGTTACTACTGCCAGATCCGGGCTTGGCTCGAGGAAGATGCACAGTAGAACAGTAGAAAGGAAAACGGAAATGAATATGAAATCGAACAGATTTTCGGGGGGGGTACTCACTATGTAGTATTTCCCATCAGATGAACACACCCTTCTGTAAAGGACTCTGGCTGAAGGATGCAGGCTTTTTGTAGCGTTATTGCCTGAGAAAGACCTGTGCAGATCGACACGGCCGGAGTTCCGGCAGAAGGGAGAAATTTATGTCTGAGTATATCGGAAGAAGGATCGTCCCGGTACACGGCGGTGTGTGGGACGGGAGCAAGACCTATGAGGAACTGACCATCGTCCTTTATGAAGCAAGCGGCGACAGCTATATCAGCCGCAGGCCGGTTCCGGCCGGGACGGTGATCGGCGATAAGAATTACTGGATGCTTTACAGCCTATACAGCCAGCAGATTGCGGACGCGGTAAAGGAAATGCGGGAAACGGACGCGGCGGTCCGGTCAGAGCTTTCGGCCGTAGAGAGCCGGATGGAAAACCGGGTCACAGAAGCGGAGACACTCACAAACCAGAGCAAGTCTGAGCTGAACAGCCGGATGGATGGCATCGACAAGCGTCTGGACGCCAATGTGTCCGCCAGCACAGATGCCGATGCAGACTTTGCAGCCGAGGTGGTGGATGCGAGGGTAGATAGCAATGGAGTAAATTATAAGACTCTTGGAGCATCTTTGCGACGAAATGATACGATGATGCGTTCCTGGGTAAAGACACCAATCACAATTCCTGGTAATCCTTCCGGCGAGAATGGAAATGAAAGCAGGGGCATTTTAGAAAAGGTCATGACTAACGGGCAATGTTATGCTGTGGATTTGACGCTTGATTATGTCCCATTAGAACAAAGTAAAGGGCATTTTATCCGGAGTTATTTTAGCATTCCTCTTAGCATATTTCAGAAGCAATATGATGGGAAAAAACTGGTTTATCAAATTTATTCCAGTACGAACTGCGATTTGTATATAGCGTGGGGATACCTCTCCAGTTTTAAAGATGGTATTACTTTGGAGCGAGTAGAGCATTTAGAGAAAGGGTATAATGAATTTCTTTTAGATTGTTCTACTGAGGAATTTCATGAGCTGGCCATTCCAGAAGATTGTTCCCGTTTTTATTTCCATTATTTGTTTGGGTGCTATAAGAAATTAACAAACCAGCCATTAGAGGGAACCCATCATTTCCGCTTTTCTATGTATGCACGGGAAGATACGGGGAAAAGTCTGGTTGGTAGCGACTGCGCCCCTCAAGTTGCCTTTGCAGGAGCAAGTAGCAATTCAGGCTATTCTGAGGATGCTGGACATGCAGAAAATGCGGACCATTCTGTGGATGCGGTTCAGTCTGTAGAAGCCCAGGTTTCTATGAATGCAGGGATGTTAAATGCGTTCAAAAGAATGGCGACTCGTTGTAAAATGCCAGAGATCGTTGCTGATACGGTCAATAAGTCGGTAAGCGTCCCTATTAAAAAAGAGACGGAGTTGGCATACGATGCTGGATTTAGTATCTATATTGGTACCGCAGAGGAATTGCGCGGATTTGACATTATTGTTTATAAAGATGAAATTTTGCCCCTTACAAATATGGCGTTGAATGCAGGCAAAAGCTGGGGCGGTGGAACCTATGTAGATGTACAGGATCTGTTTATCAATGTTGGAGGGAATTATTGGGCAGCCCCTTTTGACGATCTGCTTCAATTGGTCATTGCAAAAGGACGGGCACCAGAAGACTTTAATGGTGACTGCTATTTCATGATTTATGGAAATGAAACTTGGGATTTGAGCCAGGTATCAGAAGATGAGACGTTCCATAATGAATACGTAGTCTATAAATGTTCTCCGGAAAGCCTCATTTATGACCGCAATCAGGCGGGATTAAAAAAGACAGTGTCTGAACTTACTGCATTATGCCAGGAACTGCGTGAAGAATGTGAAATGCTGGATTCTGAAAAAAGTGCAATGCAAGAGAACTTAGAATCGCTGCAGAAAGGAAATATCCTGTGGGGGAAGAAATGGGTTGCGTGTGGTGATAGTTTCACGGAAGGGGATTTCAGTGGTTATACTGACGCCAATGGCCTAAGCGGAAAACAGAGTCCGGAATTATATGACAGCATCAAAAAGATGTATAAAACTTATCCATGGTGGATTGGGGAAAGGAACCACATGACGGTTATCAATGAAGCAAAATGCGGCACGATCATGTCCTTGGATAAAAGTTATGTGGAAGATCCGGAAAATGTAGCAATTACAACAAGAAATCCATTTTCTTTGAACCGCTATAAAGCAATCCCTGATGATGCAGATTATATCACTCTTTGGTTTGGGATCAATGACAGCAGCCACACGAATCTTGGGACAATAGAAGATACAACGAATGAAACATTTTACGGCGCATGGAATGTTGTTCTTCCTTATTTGATTGAACACTATCCGCTTGCCAAGATTGGAATCATCATTACAAACCGGGGAAATGCAGACTACCGTAAAGCGCTCCGGGAAGTAGCATTAAAATGGGGAATTCCATATCTGGATATGATGGGAGATCCACAGGTACCGGTACTCATGTATCGTGAAAATGAACTGGCGTTGGATAAGACTGCTGGCGATCTCCGTTATAACACATTCCGGGTCAGTGCAAGCAATGGGCATCCAAATCTTAAAGCGCATGAATATCAGTCCACATTTATTGAGAACTTTCTCAGAAGCTTATAAATCCCCACAGTACGGCGGAAGTGACCCACCCGCACGACTGTGTTTATATATTCCACTTTAACCGGGCGTCTGGGCTATCCAGCGTCCTATTTTATTGCCCTGACGGGCGGAAAGGGAAGGTAATGGTTATGAAAGCAGTATTGGATAAGCTGGAACTGGCGTTTGCCGCATTTGGCGGATTCATCGGCTGGTTTCTGGGCGACTTTGATGGTTTTTTGTATGCCCTGGTGGTCTTCGTAGTGATGGACTATTTCACCGGTGTACTCGCCGCGGGTGTAAAGAAGGAGCTGTCCAGCGAGGTCGGTTTTAAGGGCATCGCGAAAAAGGTGTGCATCTTCGTCCTGGTAGGCATCGCAAACATTGTGGATTCCCAGGTGATTCATGACGGGGCGGCGATCCGTACGGCGGTCATCTTCTTTTATCTGGCAAATGAAGGGCTTTCTATCCTGGAAAACAGCGCCATCATCGGCCTGCCTGTGCCGGATAAGCTGAAAGACATGCTCCTGCAGTTGTCTGAAGAGGAACATTCCCAGGGTGGAGGGGATACGGTCACGTCTACAGATGAAACCACGGATGACGACGGCAACGAAGAATAAGCAGACGGGCAGGAATGCCTCCTGTCTTGAATAATAAGAAAGGATGAGGATGAAAACGATGAATATCAAAGATTATCCCGCAAGGCTGACTACGGGTTATTACCGTGTGCGTGAAACCTGGGAGGATGCGTCAAGCCAGCTGGGAGCCTTCCGGCTGCTGGCCAATGCCATGGCAAAAGCGGACGCAAATCCCGGATATTTTGTGTTCTCCAATGAAGGTGAAGCCATCTATCCGGAGCCGGAGTCCGGCATTGAGGAAACAGAGGAGCAGTCCGGGACACAGTCTCCTGACAAAGATCCCGTGGAAGTCCCCGCGGATACAGAGCCTGGCGATAAAGATTCTGACGGCAATGAGGCATCCGAGGAGGCTGAAGAAGAGACGGAGCATACGGAAGCAGCCCCTGAAAACACAGAAGGAACTGCAGAGCCCGGTGAATCCGTGCCGCCTGATGAGGAAACAGGCCAGGAAACAGACGGAACAGATAAGGAATTTCCGGAGGCTGTGGAGTATGACTATGATGGTAATGACACGCTCATCGCTTACGCGAAGCTGAAGACCCTGATGAACATCCGCGATGGAAACAGCCTGGACGCGGAGAGCCTTACGACCTACCGGAAAGGCACTGTGGTGGAAGTCCTTCAGGTATGCGGAAATGGGTGGCTTCGGATCCGCTGCCCGGAAAGTGATACCGGATTTGCCTACGTGAATGGGGAGGACATGTATATCTTTGGCCTTGGTAAAAAGCTCTATACGGTATCTCCCAAAGATAATCTGTGGAAGATTGCCGAGGAGCAGACCGGGGACGGCACCCGCTATACCGAGATCCGGGAACTGAACGGCCTGACCTGCAACGTGATCCGGGTCGGGATGCAGCTGGTACTGCCGTGATCAAAGAAAGATCATAAAAAGCTTATCGGGACTCACTCACGGGGGATGCTTTTTGCGTCTCCCTTTTTTCAAGAAAAGGAGAAATGTTCAAATGAAACTGATTGAATCGATCCTCACAAAGAACCCTTGCTATACTGCCGGCCGTAAGATCACGGTCAAAGGTCTGATGCTCCATTCGGTTGGCTGCCCGCAGCCAAAGGCATCCGTGTTCCTCAACAGCTGGAATTCACCATCTTATGATAATGCCTGCGTCCATGGATTTATCGATGCCAATGACGGCACGGTTTATCAGACACTTCCGTGGAACCATCGTGGGTGGCACTGCGGGTCCGGAAGCAAGGGCAGCGGAAATAACACCCATATCGGTGTGGAAATGTGTGAGCCGGCCTGTATCAAGTATACCGGAGGCAGCAGTTTTACCTGTTCCGACCTTGCCACGGCGAGGGCCTGTGCGGAGCGCACCTACCAGGCAGCGGTAGAGCTGTTTGCCATGCTGTGCAGGCAGTATTCCCTGAACCCCCTGGCGGATGGCGTGGTCATCAGCCACAAGGAAGGGCATGCCAGAGGGATCGCCTCCAACCACGGGGATCCGGAGCATCTCTGGACCCAGCTTGGCATGGGGTATACCATGGATACCTTCCGGAAAGCGGTCAAGGTGGCAATGGACGGAAGTCCTTCTGCTGGCACCAGTGGTTACACGAAGATCATAGGTACGACTGTGGCCACGGCAGAGCAGATGAGATCCTACCTGAAGTCAAAGAACCCGAAAGCAGCTCAGAGCGTCCTGGATATGATCCCGTTTTACCTCTCCGAAGGGCAGACAGAAGGCGTGCGTGGCGATATCGCCTTTGCGCAGTCCTGCCTGGAAACCGGGAATTTTACCTTTTCCGGTTCGGCAGTAACCCTGGACCAGAACAACTTCTGTGGTATGGGTGTGACAAGCAATGGCCTGAAAGGCAATTCCTTTGACACGCCGCAGCTCGGCATCCGGGCACAGATCCAGCACCTGAAAGCGTATGCCTGTGAGGATGCTCTGGTAAACGCCTGCATTGACCCGCGTTTCAAATACGTCACGAGAGGATGCGCGGAGTATGTGGAATGGCTGGGCCAGCAGGAGAATCCCCAGGGGAAAGGATGGGCAGCAGGGGCCGGATACGGTGGGAAAATCCTTTCCATCCTGAAGGGCATCTGTGGTACGGCCGGCGGGGCTTCGGAGACGTCTCCCGTCTGGTACCGTGTCCGTAAGACCTGGGCCGATGCAAAATCCCAGAAAGGCGCCTTCCACGAACTCTCCAACGCCAAGGCCTGCGCGGATGAGAACCCGGGGTATTCGGTCTTTGACGAGTCCGGCAGGGCGGTCTATACCGGGAAACAGGCAGCATTCCAGCCGTACTTGGTGAAGGTTTTCATCCTGGACCTCAACATCCGGAAAGGTCCCGGGACGAATTATGCGAAGACCGGGATATATACGGGGGCTGGTGTGTTCACCATTGTGGAGGAAAGCTCCGGCACCGGTTCCTCAAAAGGCTGGGGAAGGCTGAAGTCCGGCGCAGGCTGGGTCGCGCTGGATTACTGCCAGAAGCTGTGAGCCACGAGACGGCAGATAGACAGAAGGCCTGATCCCTTTCCTCGTTTCTCTATTCACATAGAGGAGCGGGGGATTTTACATAGCAGCACACCATATCCGTCCTTGGCGTAGACAAATGAGGGAAAATGCCCGCAGCAGATTTGTGCAATACCTGTTGCGGAACGCCCTAATTTTCTACGTTTTATGGAGGGTTTCTACCCTTAACATGCCGAATAAACCCTTGATATGTTCAGCTTATAGAGGGAATATATGACTACCCGGAGAGGAGGGAAATCCCCCCTCGGAATGGGGAATCTTGAAGAAAGGAGACAATCATCATGGCAGTGAACGCACAGGATTTTATGGCAGACATTCAGAAAGCGGCAGGAGAAAAGCCGAAACAAAAACCGCAAAGGAAGGCTGCCTCTGTGCCGGATCTTCGTGTGTTTGGCATTCCGGACGGCCGCTTGCCGGACAGCCCATCTTCTTACGGGACCCAGGCAGAGGACAAGGCAGAAGGAAAGACAAAAAAGCCTTTTCCTTTGCCGGATGCCATAGCCCTTGAAGAAGGTGCCTTGCCTAAAAAAAGCAGGAAACAAAAAGCTGCTCCCGTTGAAGGATCTTCTGATCACAGCAGCTCCATCAATGCCCTGATTGCTAAAGCGGTCCAGGCAAAAAAAGCCATGGAATCCAAAAGTGACATCGCACAGCGGCTTATCAAAACAGAAACTACAAGTGAGTTTGCCGCCGTATTCCAGCCGGTACAGCAGGATACAGGCCATTACATTTCCATCGCGGAAATGAACCGTACCGTCACAAAGACCGGGCCGCTCCGTGTGGCTGCCTATATCCGGGTTTCAACGGATTCTTCCGACCAGGAAAATTCCTACGAAACCCAGGATCGATATTTTACGGAGCTTTTGACCCGGAACCCGGAATGGATCGGTGCAGGCGTCTATTCGGATTATGGGATCTCCGGCACGAATCTACAGCACCGGACAGGCTACAAACGGCTCCTGCGGCATTGCAGGGAAGAGAAGATCGACCGCATCGTGTGCAAATCCATCTCCCGGTTTGCCAGGAACACCAGTGATTTTATGACTGCACTCAATATCCTCCATGACCATCATGTGACCATCCTGTTTGAAAAGGAATGGCTGGATACCGCAGACCCTACCAGTGATTTTATTCTCACCACGCTTGCCGCCATTGCACAGGAGGAATCCCGCTCCATCTCATCCAACATCCGCTGGGGAAACAAGAAACGTTATCCCAAGGGTCAGGTAAGGAATTACGACATCTATGGTTATCGCTATGCGGAAGGAAAGAACGCATTTGAGACGATGGAGGATGGGTATGAGATCCGACGCGTGGAGCTTGTAGAGGAGGAAGCAACTATCGTCCGGCGGATCTTTCAGGAAGTGGAGGACGGGGAGCGGTATTCTGACATCGCTAGACGGCTGAATTATGAACACATCCCGGCGCCTGACCAGGGAAAAGCCAAGCGGAAGATCCGGGGAAGGACTACCGTGAAGGAAGGAATCGAGACCGGGTGGACGTCCGCGATGATCTCCCGGATGATCACCTTGGAACGGTATTGCGGGGACGCACTCCTGCAGAAGACCTATACCCCGGATTTTCTGACCCATAAGAGCAGGAAAAATGAGGGTGAGATGCCGCAGTATCTGGTAAGGGACCATCATCCCGCAATCATTAGCCGGGAGCAGTTTGAGCGGGTGCAGAAGATCCGCCAGGGGAATGCGGCCAGGTATGGCAATGGAGGAAAACGGACGGACCGTCCATTCTCCGGCCGGCTGATCTGCGCCCACTGCGGCCGGGCTTATAACATCCGCAATGCCAGCCATTACCCCATCTGGTTCTGCCCCACATCGGCCCTGAACAATGGGAAAGCCGTCTGCCATGCGGAAAAGATCTATGAAGAACAGGCGGTCCGTATGTTCCGGAAGGCTTTCACAGACCGCTTCCACCTGCTCTCTGAGCCGGTCCTGGACGATGTGAAGGTGGCGGACATCATGAGCGGGCGTTATGGGGAGGAGGATGGCCCCATGTGTGGCTTTGATCAGAGAGCAGACAGCTTTGTGGAGCAGATCCGGCAGCGCCTTGTGAATATCCAGAAGATGGACTTCATGGAACGCGACCGGGGATTCTTAAAGCGCCAGATCGAGGCCCTTAATCTGACAATCTCTGAAGCCGCGGATCGGCGCCGGATCCTTTCCACACAGCGGGATACCATGGAGATCCGAAGGGAGTTACTGAACGATGAACTGGTCGATGAGAGAGAGCTTGCCGCTCTTAAGGAGCGAATCGAGGGGGAATCCGCCCGTATCCGGGAGGCAGAGGAAGATAGGGAGAAGTTAGAACAGCGGCTCACCCACCTGGAACGCTATTGGGAGCAGCTGGAAGCCGGGCATGAGGAACGTGACAGGGCTTTGGAATGGATCGGGACGCTGCCAAAAGGCCGGGAAGGGACCATCGCCTTTTTAAACGGCCTGACCAGCACCTATGTGAAAGCATTCGCCCTTTCCATCATAGTCTATGACCCGCTCCATTATACCGTCCACTGGTTTGACGATACCAGTACGGATGTGAAGATGTACTCCAATATAGAGGATTACCGGTGTACTGCCGTCTACTTTGACGGCCAGCGGATGAGGGAGAAATACAGGAGGAAAGGATGACGGCCGGGGAGCTGTCTGTTTTTATATGCAGCCAAATGCGGCACTCTCCGCCCCAGCACCAGGCATTAAAAGGCCGGTTTGCCGTGAGGAAATGCCGCGGAAAGGAGTTTTCATGAACCAGATCATACAGAATGCAGGGATGGAGCAGCGGGGATCGGTATCCCGCAGGCCGGAAGTCAATGTGATCCCGGCCACGAAGCGCTCTGTGGAGAGCGGAGGACAGATCAAGAAACAGAAATCTCTGCGGGTGGCGGCCTACTGCCGTGTTTCCACCGGGGACGAGAGCCAGCAGACCTCTTATACCACCCAGAGAAAATTTTATACCGAACTGATCACCAGCAAGCCCGGCTGGACGCTGGCCGGGATCTATGCCGACGAGGCAATCTCCGGCACCTCCAGGGCGAAAAGAAAGCAGTTCAATATCATGATGGAGGACGCCATGGCCGGCAGGATCGACTACATTGTGACGAAATCCATCAGCCGATTTGCCCGGAATACGGTGGATACCTTAAACTGCGTAAGGCAGCTCCGGCAGCTGAGCCCGCCGGTGGGCATCTACTTTGAGAAGGAAAACATCGATACCCTGGACGCCACCGGGGAGCTGATCCTGACCATTCTTTCCGCCCTGGCGCAGGATGAGTCAAGATCCATTTCCGATAACATCCGCTGGTCGATCCAGAAAAAATTTCAGAGGGGAGAGGCCGTCGTGAACCTGGACCGGTTCCTGGGGTATGACAAAGGCCCGAATGGGGAATGGGTGATCAATCCGGAGCAGGCTGAGATCGTGCGCTACATCTATGACCGCTTCATCTGCGGCACCAACAGCAACCGGATCGCAAAAGAACTCAATGAGATGGGGAAAAAGACGGTTCGGGGGTGCGTTTGGCGAGCCGATGCGGTTCTGCGTATCCTGCGGAATGAAAAGTATGTAGGAGACTGTG
>OBYM01000692.1_pt1 | contig 17044 bp, 12 predicted proteins | sample 1538191 | NCBI WGS metagenome assembly OBYM01 (sample SAMEA2580165, study PRJEB22360) | human gut metagenome | biome: human gut; feature: human-associated habitat; material: faeces | place: Denmark | collected 2008/2010 | reverse complement strand
CGATGGATTCTGGCTTCTAAATGGAAAAAGCCAGAATCAGCTGCCAAAGTCGGGACTTCGGTCTTCAAAATGCCTCTCAGAAATGTCACATTTTTGGGAGGCTTCTTTTTTTCATGTCTCTGCTCTTTCAGCTATAGTTTTCTCATCTGCTTTTGGAAAAAAGGAAGTTCATAAATACGATGCCCGATATTCGCAGCGAAGATCGTGAAGTCCAGCAATACCGCACTCCGCCTTACTCAAAAGAGGCTGAAGACGGTGTTTTGGGCGCACTCCTGATCGATAACAATACGTTCGACTTGATCGGCGGAAAAATCGATTCGGAGGACTTTTATGACTACGGAAACCGCTTAATTTTCGAAAACATTAAGCGCTTGCTCTCGCAGGGAAAGCCGGCCGATATTCTGACGGTCCACGACATCCTGCGTGAGGGCGGTCTCGAAAAAGAGACCGGCGGCCTCGAATATCTCAACCGACTCGCGGATTACAGTCCGGGTGCGGCTAACGTTCTGCGCTACGCGGAAATTATTCGCGACCGTTCGATTCGCCGCCGTTTAATTACAACCGGTAACGACATCATCAATGACTCCATGAATCCCGGCGCTCGCGAAGCCAAGGATTTGTTGGACGAAGCTCAGGCAAAAGTCCTTCGCATCAGTGAGGATTTGTCCCGCTCGTCCAGCGGTTTCCAAAAAATCGACGCGGTTTTGGCCGATTACACGGATCATCTTCGCGAACTCTCCGAGATTGACAACCCGAGCAATGTCTCCGGCACTAGCACGGGCTTCCCGGATCTCGACCGTATGACGAGCGGTATGCATGACGGTCAGCTCATTATCATCGCCGGTCGTCCGGCCATGGGTAAAACCGCGTTTGCTTTGAATATCGCGCTGCACGTCGGCAGCAATCAAGGCTTGCCTGTCGGGGTCTTCTCGCTGGAAATGTCAGCCGAAGAAGTTACCGGTCGTCTCCTCAGCGCCAAGGGAGAAATTCCACAGTCAGAACTCAAAACCGGTCATCTGGAAAACTGGCGCGGATTCTACGACGCCGCCGAATCTCTGGAAAAAGCGCCGATCTTCATCGACGATACTGCCGGTATTTCCATTTTGAATCTGCGCAGCCGCGCCCGTCAGCTGATGAGCCGTGTAGGCGGCAAGCTCGGTCTGATCGTGGTTGACTACCTCCAGCTGATGTCCGGCGAATCCGGCGGACGCAATGACGCGAACCGCGCCCAGGAAATTGCTGAAATTTCCCGCGGCCTCAAGGGTCTTGCCCGTGAACTGAAGGTTCCCGTGATCGCGCTTTCTCAGTTAAAGCGTGAAGTGGATACCCGTCCCAACAAGCGTCCGCTGATGAGTGACTTGCGAGAGTCCGGCTCTATCGAACAGGACGCCGACGTCATCATCTTTCTGTACCGTGAAGTCGCTTATCAGCAGAAGACGGACGACATGGGGGAAGACGGTCAGCCGATGCCGGCGGTGGATTCCAATGCGCCGAGCGATGCCGAAGCAATTATCGCCAAGCAGCGAAGCGGTCCGACCGGTACCGTGAATCTGATCTTCCAAGGTATGTATACGCGTTTTGTCAGCAGAGCCACACAGGCACAAATGCACGCAGGTTATTAATCAATGCTGGATATTATTCTTTGGGTCATCGCCGCTGCCCTCATGGTCATCGGCTTTGCAGGCACTATCGTCCCGATGATTCCGGGGCTCCCGCTCATCTTTGCAGGTGCGTGGCTGGCCGCATTCATCGATCATTACAACGAAATTAGCGTGATGACGCTGGTGATTCTTGCCGTGCTGACCGTTATCGGTCTGATTGTCGACTGGATTGCACAGACGCTCGGCGCGCAGAAAGCCGGGGCAACCAAACTCGGCATTTTGGGATCCTTTATCGGTACCATTATCGGCATCTTCACCGGTTTATGGGGGTTGATTTTTATGCCGCTGCTCGGCGCAGCCATCGGCGAATTTATTGATCATCGAGACCTTCTCAAAAGCGGTAAGGTCGGTTTTGCCACATGGCTCGGAATGATGATCGGGATCGTCATCAAACTCGGACTGGCCTTTACAATGATCGGCATTGTAATTGCGGCTCTCGTAATTTGATTGAGACGGCGAGCATCAAAGAAAGAATAGATTTTTAAGCCGCTCTCCTCTAAAGAAGAGCCCGAAGGAACACATATGCCATTACCAAAAGCCCCGGTCGCTAAGGGATCTGTCCTCACCGACATTCCGGCCGAACTGCCGACACAGGCGCCGGCACCGACAGCAGCCTGCGCGCCTCGTAAAACCAAGGCGGCAGCTAAACCTGCTGTAGTAGCGAAGACTCTGCGCACGAAAACAACCGTTGAACCGATTTCCGCTAAAGAAGCCAAGCAGGAAGTTAAAGCCGCCGCGCCGGTTGAAACCAAAGAGGTTCTCAAAGAAACGACGCTGGCACACAGAAGAAACAAAAATCTCAAGCACGACGGCAAGAACAAACTTTATGTGCTTGATACCAACGTGCTGCTGCACGATCCGACGAGTATCTTCCGCTTCCAGGAACACGATATCTATCTGCCGATGATGACGCTCGAAGAGCTCGATAACCACAAGAGCGGTATGACCGACGTGGCCCGCAACGCTCGTCAGGTCAGCCGTACGCTTGACGGCATCCTGCAGAATTTGGAAGGCCCGATCGACAAAGGCATTCCGCTTGAAACACTGAACCACGGTGAAGCAACTGGCCGTCTGTTCATTCAGACCAAGCCCTTTGACGAGAAGCTTCCGATGCTGCCGCAGGGCAAAGCCGACAACCAGATTCTTTCCGTGGTGGAAGGCTTGAAGGAAAGCGTCAAAGACCGCGACGTCGTCTTGGTGTCTAAAGACATCAACATGCGTCTGAAGGCTGCCGCCCTCAACCTTGTCGCTGAAGATTATTACAACGACAAGATGATCGAGGACAGCGACATCCTTTACTCAGGAACGCTCAAGCTGCCAGCCAACTTCTGGGACGAACACGGCAGAAACCTCAAGTCTTGGCAGAAAGACGGTCGTACTTGGTATCAGATCGAAGGGTCTCTCGTTCCGAGCTTCCTCGTGAACCAGTTCATTTGGTATGAACAGGAAGGCGCCACACCGTTCTATGCACAGGTCATGTCGGTCGAAGGCAACCGCGCCACCGTGCGTTTGATTGATGACTACCTCAATCCGAAGCACACGGTTTGGGGCATTAACGCCAGAAACAGAGAGCAGGCCTTTGCGCTCAATCTCCTGATGGATCCGAACATCGACTTTGTGACGCTGCTCGGCCAAGCCGGTACCGGTAAGACGCTGCTCACGCTGGCAGCAGGTCTGACCCAGACGATGGAGCAGAGACGCTTCAACGAAATCATCATCACGCGTGCCACCATTTCCGTGGGCGAAGATATCGGATTCCTGCCGGGCACGGAAGAAGAGAAGATGGCTCCGTGGCTCGGTGCCATTGACGATAACCTCGAAGTTCTGAACCGCGGCAGCGGCAACGGATCCGACTGGGGCCGCAGAGCTTCTGAAGATTTGATTCGCTCCAGAATCCGCATTAAGTCTATGAGCTTCATGCGCGGCCGTACCTTCCTGAATAAGTTCGTCATCATTGACGAAGCTCAGAACTTAACGCCGAAACAGATGAAGACGCTGATCACGCGTGCCGGTCCCGGTACCAAGATCGTCTGCTTGGGCAACATCGCTCAGATCGATACACCTTACCTGACGGAAGGGTCCTCCGGTCTGACCTATGTGGTAGACCGCTTCAAAGGCTGGCCGCACTCGGGGCACATCACGATGCAGCGCGGCGAGAGATCCCGCCTGGCGGATTTTGCGAGCGACGCCCTCTAACCCAAAACTTTCCAAGAAAACCTCTGCGAGTCGGAGGTTTTTTTGTGCCTGTTGACAGAACGTCCAGCAAAAACTGTTTGATTCATCTTTAAATCGAAATGTTTCAATTAAACTCAAAAGATTACTGATAACAAACAAGTGAAGGTCCACATGAATAACGATTTTCCCCGCATTAAACGACTCCCGCCTTACGTCTTTAACATTACCAACGAACTGAAGATGGCGGCCCGTCATCGCGGAGAGGACATCATTGATTTGAGCATGGGCAACCCCGACGGCGACACACCGAAGCACATCGTCGACAAGATGGTCGAAGTGGCGCAGCGCCCCGGAACCCACGGCTATTCCGCTTCCCGTGGTATCCCTCGTCTTCGCAAGGCCATCAGCGATTGGTACAAGAGACGCTGGGACGTCGATATTGATCCGGACAAAGAAGCCATCGTTACGATCGGCTCCAAGGAAGGTATCGCTCACCTGATGCTCGCAACCTGCGATCGTGGCGACACGGTCCTCGTTCCGAATCCGAGCTACCCGATTCATATTTACGGTTCCATCATCGCCGGTGCCGATGTCCGCAGCGTCCGCATGGGCCCCGGTATCGATTTCTTCAGCGAATTCGAAAGAGCCGTGACGGAAACGACCCCGAAACCCAAACTCATGATTCTGGGTTTCCCGAGCAACCCGACCGCTCAGTGCGTAGATCTCGACTTTTTTGAAAAACTCGTCGCCCTGGCTAAGAAGCACGGCGTCTACATCGTTCACGACTTGGCCTACGCCGACATCGTCTACGACGGATTCAAGGCGCCTTCCATCATGCAGGTCCCGGGCGCTAAAGACGTGGCCGTCGAGTTCTTCACGATGAGTAAGAGCTACAACATGGCCGGCTGGCGTATCGGCTTCATGGTCGGAAACCGTGAACTTGTCGGCGCACTGACTCGTATCAAGAGCTATCACGACTACGGCACTTTCACACCGATTCAGGTCGGCGCGATCGAAGCCTTGAACGGTCCTCAGGAATGCGTCGAAGAAGTCAGAAAAGAATACGAACACCGTCGCGACGTGATGGTCAAAGGCCTGCATGACTTAGGCTGGATGGTAGAAAAACCCAAGGCCTCCATGTACATCTGGGCTGAGCTCCCCGAGTTCTACAAGTCCATGGGCAGCGTGGAATTCTCTAAACGCCTGCTGGAGAAAGCCAAGGTCGCCGTTTCTCCCGGCATCGGTTTCGGTGAATACGGTGAAGGCTTTGTGCGTATCGCCCTGATCGAAAACGCCGATCGTATTCGTCAGGCCCTGCGCGGTATTCGTCAGATGTTCAAAGAAGACGGTCTGATCCAGCCCAAGACGAAGAAATTCCATCGTCGCTGGAAGGGCGAGCCGGCCCCGGCTGCTCCGGAAAAGAAACCGGCAGCACCCAAATTCGCCAAGGTTAAGAACATTCCTACCAAGGGTTCTAAGAAACCCAAGGCAAAAGCAGCTTCCAAGAAAAAATAGTTAAACGCAAGGAGAGGAAATGGCAACGGAAATCAAAGTCGGTTTGGCCGGTTTCGGTAATGTCGGCAAAGGCACGTACGACATCTTAGAAAGAAACCATTCTTTAATCAGACAAAGAGCGGGTGCGCCGATCTCGGTCAAACGCGTGACCGTCCGCAATGTCGACCGCGTTAAACTTCTGGTCGACGAAGATGTGATCGTCACCAACGATTGGCATGATCTGGTTAATGACCCGGAAGTCAACTTGTGGTGGAAAGCCATGGGCGGCATCGAGCCTGCAAAATCTTTGATTTTGGCCGCTATCGACGCCGGCAAGCATGTCGTGACCGCAAACAAAGCTTTGCTGGCAGAACACGGCAACGAGATTTTCTCTGCCGCTCAGACCAAAGGCGTCAATGTCGCCTTTGAAGCCGCCGTTGCCGGTTCCATTCCGATTGTTAAGGCGCTGCGCGAAGGCTTAGCCGCCAACCGCGTCTCTTCGATCGCCGGCATCATCAACGGAACCTGCAACTTCATCCTCTCTACCATGCGTGATACCGGACGCAGTTTCGACGATGTGCTCAAAGAAGCTCAGCGCTTGGGTTACGCCGAAGCCGATCCGACCTTCGACATCGAAGGTACGGACTCCGCTCATAAACTGATGCTTCTCTCGGCTATTGCTTTCGGCGTTCCGGTCGATATGACTAAAGTTCATATCGAAGGCATTACACATCTGGAAGCCAAAGACATTAAGTTTGCCGAAGAACTCGGCTACCGCATCAAGCTGCTCGGCATCACCAAGTACACTGATTACGGCATCGAACTTCGCGTCCATCCGGCGCTTGTTCCCACACGCCGCCTGCTCGCCAATGTAGAAGGCGCGATGAACGCCGTCGTTGTGAAAGGCGACGCCGCCGAAAGTTCTCTTTACTACGGCAAAGGCGCCGGCTCTGAGCCGACCGGTTCTGCCGTGGTTGCAGACTTGATCGATATCGCTCGTACTGCGGAAGTGGCTGTCTCCGAGCGTCCTCGTATGCCGACCACAACGCATAACCCGAAAGCCAAATCTTTTGCTGACTTCGGCGATACGGTCTGCTCTTACTACCTGCGCATTCCCGTTGAAGACAAACCCGGCGTTTTGGCGGAAATCGCCCGTATTCTGGCCGACAACAAGATTTCTATTGAGTCTTTGATCCAGAAAGAAGCACCTTTGGAGGACGCTTCTACCGAAATCATTCTGCTGACGCACAGCACCCGTGAAGCGGATATTCAAAGAGCCATCCGTACGATGCAGCAGCTGGCCAATGTCCGCGGCGCCATCGTGCTTCTGAGAAAGGAAGAATTACAGTAATGCAATACGTGTCTACACGCGGCGGCGTGCCCGCCGCCTCTTACAGCGAAATTGTTCTTCAGGGTTTGGCGCGTGACGGCGGCTTGTTCGTGCCTAAGGTCTACCCGCAGGTTTCGAAAGAAACTCTAAAGAACTGGCGCGGCCTCTCTTACGCTCAGCTCGCGACTGCCGTGACAAGTCTTTTTGCCAAAGATATGCAGCGCTCGGATATCGCCCGTCTGTGCGAAACCACTTACACGCCCGAAGTTTACTGTCACGGCCGCGAAGGCACGGATTTCAAAAAAATCGCGCCCGTCGTTTGGCTGGAAAATGACTTCGGCATTCTCGAGCTCTCCAACGGTCCGACGCTCGCCTTTAAAGACATGGCGATGCAGTACCTGGGTTCGCTCTTTGAGTTTGTGCTCGCCCGCAAAGAAACCCGCCTGAATATTCTCGGCGCCACGAGCGGAGATACCGGCAGCGCAGCCGAATACGCTATGAAAGGCCGTGAAGGCATTCAGGTCTTCATGCTTTCGCCAGCCGGCCGCATGAGCAGATTCCAGAAAGCTCAGATGTATTCCCTGCAGGATAAGAACATTTTCAATATTGCCGTCCAAGGCAGTTTTGATGATGCTCAGGATATCGTCAAAGCCGTATCCGGCGACTTGACCTTTAAGACCGAGCATCACATCGGCGCTGTGAATTCCATTAACTGGGCACGAATTGCCGCTCAGGTCATTTACTACTTCAGCGCTTGGCTCCAAGCGACCGAATCCGAAGATGAAGAAGTCACATTCTCCGTGCCCTCCGGCAACTTCGGTGACGTTTTAGCAGGCTGGATCGCCAAGCAGATGGGGCTCCCTGTGGCTCGTCTGATCGTAGCTACCAATGAAAACGATGTCCTCTATGAATTCTTCCGCAGCGGCCGCTATCGCATTCGCGATTCTGCACATACCTTTGTGACGAGTTCTCCGTCCATGGATATTTCCAAGGCTTCCAACTTCGAACGCTATATCTACGACATCACTGGCAGAAATCCTGAGCGTGTGGTAGAGCTCTGGACCGAGCTGGCTCAGAAGAAGGAATTCCTTCTCAATGCAGAAGAATGGGCAGCTGTGAAGGCAAGCGGCTTTACCGCTTCCAGAAGCACCCACGCCGACCGTTTGGCCTGCATCAAGCGCGTTTGGGATCAGTACGGCTTCCTTGTGGATCCGCACACAGCGGACGGCATCAATGCGGCAATGAAAGAACGAATCCCGGGTGTAAAGACCATTTGTTTGGAAACCGCATTACCTGCTAAATTTGCAGCTACGATTAAAGAAGCCGTTGGCTTTGAACCTCCGGTTCCGGCCGGCTACGAAGATCTGCTCGAAAAACCGCAGAAAGTGCTGGAAATGCCTGCGGATGCGCAGTTGGTTAAAAATTTCCTCGCCGAGCATGACGTCGGGAAATAAGTTTTAATTTGAAGAGGCTTGCTTAACCGCAGGCCTTTTTGTTTTTATGAAGATTGTTAATTTTGTTGGATACTCCGGCAGCGGCAAAACTACCCTGATCGAAAAAATCATCGCGCTGCTCGCTGAGCGCGGCCTCAAAGTCTCGGCCGTTAAAAACGCCCATCACAATGTCGATATCGATAAGCCCGGGAAGGATTCTTATCGTTTTCGTGAAGCAGGTGCGACGCAGGTTATTGTGCATACCGACGAACGCTGGGCCATGCTCACCGAGACGCCAAAAGAAAAGCCCACGCTGTCGGATTTAATTCGTCATTTAGATCCTGCGGACATCGTGATTGTCGAAGGCTTTAAGGCCGAAGAGCAGGAAGCGCTTCGCCTGGAGGTTTGGCGCAAGCTCGAACGGCATGAAACACCGATTTGCGCACACGACAAGCGCATCGCTGCGGTCGTGACCGATACGACACACCCGGCATTTGGAAATCTGCCGATTTTTGATATAAATGATGCCGAAACCATTACTCGCTTCATAGTTCGAGAGCTTGGTCTCGAAGACGGAGAAACACGGAAATGCTGACAGTTGAACAAGCAAAAGCAAAGATTTTGGAAGGTGCGGAGGCGGTTGCCGAAGTAGAAGATATGGTGACCCTTTATTCGGCAGGCAAGATCCTCGCCCAAGACATCGTCTCCGAAATTAAAGTCCCTCCTCTGGATAATTCTCAGATGGACGGCTATGCCGTTCGCTGCGCCGATTTTGCAGGCGGTCGCCGCAATTTCCCGGTTTCTCAGCGAATTTTTGCCGGCCACGTCGGCACTGAACTTGAACCCGGCACTGTCGCCCGCATCTTCACCGGCGCCCCCATCCCTCCGGGAGCCGATGCGGTTATACCTCAGGAAGAAGCTTCCGAGATGGAAGACGGCAGCGTTGAATTCCATTGTGATCCTAAAGCCGGTGCCTGGATTCGAAGAGCAGGATGCGATATTGATGTTGGCCAGACTGTATTGAAGAAGGGCGACCGCTTAACGCCTCCGGCGCTCGGCGTTGCCGCGAGCATCGGCGTTTCCACAGTTAAGGTTTATCGTCCGATTCGTGTTTCGCTTTTCTTCACCGGCGACGAACTCGCGATGCCGGGAGAAAAGCTTGTCGAGGGCGGCATCTACAACTCCAACCGCTTTGTCCTGCGCGGACTGCTCCATCAACTGGGCTGCGATGTGGTGGATTACGGCAATATTCCTGATACGTTTGAAGCAACTCTGGAAGCTTTCCGTAAAGCCTCACGCAAGTCTGATTTCATTCTGACCAGCGGCGGCATGAGCGTAGGCGAAGCCGACTTTATTCGCCGAGCCGTTGAGGAGCTCGGCAAGATGCAGATGTGGCGCATCGCCATGAAGCCGGGCAAACCGGTCGCTAAAGGTGAAGTTCGCGGTGTTCCGTTTATCGGCCTTCCCGGCAATCCCGTCTCCGGCTTTGTGACCTTCCTGCTGTTTGCTCAGCCGCTGATTCTTAAACTTTCCGGTCGCAGCCAGATTGATGTGAAGGGTTATATCCTTCCGCTGGCCTTTGATTACAAGTGCGGATCCCGCCGCGAATTCATCCGTGTCCGCCGCAACGGCGCCGGAGAGCTGGAAAACTACCGAACTCAAAACTCGGCAGTGCTCAGCTCCTGCACCTGGGCAGATGGCTTAGCCGACATTCCGGCTGAAGCTGACTTGAAGAAGGGCGATTTGGTGACCTACATCCCATTCACAGAATTCAACTTATAAGAGGCGTCAATGAAGATTGCAGTTCAAACAGAAGACTTTGATGTTCAGGCTGAAGTAGCGGCACTGCATGCGTCTCCTAAAGTCGGCGCCGTCGTGATGTTTTTAGGCACGGTCCGCGATCTTAACGAAGGTGACGAGGTCGCTTCCATGACGCTGGAGCACTATCCCGGCATGACCGAAAAAGCCCTTACGGCCATTGTGGAAGAGGCAAAGAAGCGCTGGGACATTATGGATGCGACCGTGATTCATCGTGTCGGCGAATTATTCGCCACGGATCAGATCGTTTTTGTCGGCGTTTCCGGCGCCCATCGCGGGGAAGCATTTAAAGCCTGCGAGTTCATTATTGACTACTTAAAGACCGAAGCCCCGTTCTGGAAGAAGGAAAAGGTGGGCGAGGGCACCCGTTGGGTACAGGCCAAAGAGACCGACGAAGCCGCAAAATCCAAGTGGACCAAATAAGCTCAAAATAAGAGAAAAACGCACGTCCGTCTCCGCGGACTCTTCAGAATAGACGCATAGGGGAACAGGAGTTGATTCCGAATGTTTCCTTAACAAAAGGAGATTCAAACTCTTATGCGTCAAGATCAATTTACAACTCGGTTCCAAGAGTTGCTCGGAGAAGCACAATCGATGGCTGTCGAGCGTTCCCAGCAGTACATCGATCCGCTTCACTTGCTGCTTGCGGTATTAAAGGACACCGAGGGCACCGGAAGGACGCTCTTAGAGCGCTCCGGCGTGAGAGTCAGAGAACTCGAACGTAAGGTGAAGGAAGCGATCGGCAAACTGCCGGAAGTTTCCGGAGCTGCCGACAATGTCCAAATCAGCCGTGAGTTGATGGCAATCCTTAATTCGATGGAAAGGGAGGCCGAAAGACTCGGCGATAAATTCATTTCCACCGATCTCTTCCTTTTAGCCTTATGCGACAGCAAGTGTGACGCTGCACGTCTTGCGCAAGAGGAAGGCCTTAATAAACCGAGCCTAGAAAATGCAATTTTATCCGTGCGCGGAGGTGAAAAAGTGGACAATCCCGAAGCTGAGAACAATCGTGAAGCCCTAAAGAAATACACGGTTGACCTAACCGAAAAGGCCAGAGAAGGTAAGCTCGATCCTGTGATCGGGCGAGATGATGAGATTCGTCGTGCGATGCAGATTCTGCAGCGCAGAAGTAAGAACAATCCGGTTCTTATCGGCGAACCGGGTGTTGGTAAGACTGCTGTGGTCGAAGGCTTAGCACAGCGTATTGTGAACGGCGAAGTGCCTGACACGCTGCGCAACAAACGCGTCTTGAGCCTCGATATGGCCGGACTCGTTGCCGGTGCTAAATACCGCGGCGAATTCGAAGAACGTCTGAAAGCACTGCTGAAAGAAGTGGTTGCCGAAGAAGGCCGTATCATTCTGTTTATTGACGAAATCCATACAGTGGTCGGCGCCGGTAAGACAGAAGGTGCAATGGATGCCGGCAACATGCTCAAGCCCGCTCTTTCCCGCGGCGAACTGCATGTGATCGGTGCGACGACCTTGGACGAATACAGAAAGTACATCGAAAAAGATCCTGCTCTGGAACGCCGTTTCCAGAAAGTGATCGTCAACGAACCGAGCGTCGAAGACACGATTGCTATTCTGCGCGGTCTGCAGGAAAAGTATGAAGTTCACCACGGCGTCGAAATTACTGACCCGGCAATCGTGGCAGCGGCAGAACTTTCCGCCCGCTACATTACCGATCGTTTCCTTCCTGATAAAGCCATTGACCTGATTGATGAAGCGGCAGCGCGCATCAAGATGGAAATTGACTCTAAGCCTGAAGAACTCGATAAACTGGACCGCCGTCTGATTCAATTAAAGATCGAGCGTGAAGCCGTCAAGAAAGAAAAAGACGAAGCCAGTAAGAAGCGCTTAAGCGGTTTGGAAGACGAAATCGCTAAGTTAAGCCGCGAATATTCCGACCTGGAAGAAATCTGGAAGAAAGAAAAGAATGCCGCTTTGGGTTCTAAAGAAGTCCGTGACGAAATCGACAAGCTCAAGACCAAGATGGAAGAGCTTCGCCGCTCCGGTAAGTATGAAGAACTCGCAGCCATCCAGTACGGCAAACTTCCTGAACTTGAAAAACAGCTGGTGAAGGAAGAAAAAGAAGAAACCAAGCTCTACGACGAAAAACCGAAGCTCCTGCGTACTCAGGTAGGCGCTGAAGAAATCGCCGAAGTGGTTTCCCGTGCAACCGGTATTCCGGTCTCCAAGATGATGGAAGGCGAACGCCAGAAGCTTCTGGATATGGCCAAGTACATGGGCAAGCGCGTTGTGGGACAAAAAGAAGCTGTCGACAAAGTCGTTGACGCCATCCTTCGTTCTCGCGCCGGCTTGTCCGACCCGAACCGTCCTTATGGTTCCTTCCTCTTCCTTGGCCCGACAGGCGTCGGTAAGACAGAACTCACCAAAGCTTTGGCCGAATTCCTGTTTGACACCGAAGACGCCATGATCCGTATTGATATGAGCGAATTCATGGAGAAACACTCCGTGGCTCGTCTGATCGGTGCGCCTCCGGGATATGTTGGTTATGAAGAAGGCGGCTACTTAACGGAAGCCGTACGCCGTAAACCTTACAGCGTGATTCTTCTCGACGAAGTTGAAAAGGCTCATCCGGACGTATTCAACATCCTGCTTCAGGCCTTGGACGACGGTCGTATGACCGACGGTCAGGGACGCACGGTTGACTTCAAGAATACCGTCATCATTATGACTTCCAACCTCGGTTCTCAGGAAATCATGAACCGTCAGGGTGAAGATCCTGACGTAGTGAAGGAAGCCGTGATGGATGAAGTCAAGAAGCACTTCAGACCCGAATTCATTAACCGTATTGATGAAATCGTTGTCTTCAATGCTCTTGATCAGAAGGCTATTCGCGAAATCGCCCGCATCCAGATTCGTAAACTTGCGAAACGTATGGAACAGCAGAACATCGGTCTGGATGTGACTGAAGCCGCTTTGGATGAAATAGGCAAGGTTGGCTTTGATCCATTGTTCGGTGCACGTCCGCTGCGCCGTGCAGTCCAAGACTATCTGGAAAACCAGATTGCTGTGGATATCCTTAAGGGCAAATATGCTCCTGGAGACACGGTATTTGTGGATTATGTCGACGGCAACTTCATTTTTGAAGACCGTAAAGACAACCGATAAGATCATCTGATCTCATCTGAGTTTAGAGGCTGAGGGACTAACAATCTCTCGGCCTTAACTTTTTTCGGAAGGCGTCAGGAATAGAATAAGAAAAAACACTCTTAAGCCACGCCATGTACGCACAAGGAACTCGCGGTCACGACATCCTCGCGATTTTTCTCGTTTCGATCGCCCACGCCAGCTCGCATTTCTATCACTTAGTGATTCCGTCTCTGTTTCCTTGGATACTTCCGCACTTCGGAATGAATTTTCTTCAGGGCGGAACCCTGATGACAACGTTCTTTGTCACAAGTGCTGTCGGCCAGTCGATGAGCGGCTTTCTGGTTGATAAAGTAGGCGGCCGGACCTCAATGTATACAGGCTTGGTTTTGCTGATTGCCAGTGCCGTGGCCTTAGGCATGGCAGAAAATGTCCCGATGCTTTATCTCTCGGCGATGCTCGCTGGCGCCGGCAACTCGGTATTTCATCCGAGCGACTATTCGCTGATGAACTACAACATTCAGGATCGCTTCTTAGGCCACGCTTTTGCCTGGCATAACATCACCGGCAATATCGGCTGGGCGATTTGTCCCTTCTTTATGGTGACGACGGCCGGTTGGTTCGGCTGGAGAGGCGCAGCGTTTGCGGCTTCTTCCGTGGCGTTGATTGTTCTTGTCATTGAGCTTGTATTCAGAGGTGTTTTCTCTCGCGATTCTGTTCGCGACACTACACCGCCGACTCCGAAAGAGAAAGAAGAGGGGACTTTCGGATTTCTGCGAGTGCCGGATGTATGGTACTGCTTCATGTTTTTCTTCTTTACGTCTGGGGCCTTCGGCGTTCTTCAAAGCTTTTCTCAGACGATTTTCAAGAATGCCTATCACTTGAATCTGACCGGGGCTTCGGCGGCACTGACTGCATACCTGTTAGGCGCCGGGGCGGGTGCTTTGATCGGCGGCTTTTTAACGAACCAGCATAAGATCTCGAGCAATCGCGTTGTGGCACTGTGCCTTACGTTTGCTGCTGTGATGGCGGCTATTCTGGCGTCTCAGATCCTGACCGGATACTGGGCAGTTGTTTTAATGTGTCTGATGGGTCTGGGAACAGGCGTGGCTGCTCCAAGTCGAGACATTATGATTCGCGGAGCGACGGTTGCGAAGTTAGGAAAGAAATCATTTGGCCGCGTTTACGGTTTTACTTATTGCGGAATGGATGTGGGTCAGTCTCTGACACCGATTTTGTTTGGACCGCTTCTTGACGTCGGTATGTTTACAGCCGTTCTTTTCGGTGTTGCGATTCTTCAGACCTTTGCAATTTTTACGGTGCTCCGCGTCTCGACTCAGTCAAGTCCGTCGGCGCCTTAAAGAAGCCTGGGTGTAAGCTCGTCCATATCGCCGAGATTCAACATGTTTTCGGTGTCTTCTTCCAGGCGGTTTCCAATGGCGATTCCGAGGAGGCGAACGGTCTGATGGTTGAAATCGATTTTTTCAAGCAAAGACTCAGCTGTTTTGAGGATTTGGGATTTCTCATTAAAGACTGAGTTAGACGTCTGAGTTCTTGTGATTGTCTTGAAGTTATGGAAACGTACTTTTAACGTCAGCGAGCGACCGAGGAAATCATTTTTACGCAGACGCGTCATCAGATAGTCCGTCAGTTCCGAGAGCGTAGCTTCTAACTTATTGAGATTTCCTTCGTCTTTGGAGAGTGTGATCTCAGCGCTGACCTGTTTGCGGATGCGTTCGGTTCTGACAGGACGATCGTCAATACACCGGGCAAAGTTGTAATACGACAGTCCCGAACTGCCGAATTGCTCGACTAAAAATGAAAGATCTTTTTCTCGCAAATCTTTTCCGGTAAAGATGCCGAGGGCCTCCATCTTTTGCGAGGTCACCGGACCGACGCCCCAAATAGCCTTCACAGGAAGACGATCAATGAACTTAAGTGCCGCATTCGGATGGATCACGCATAAGCCGTCGGGCTTGCGCCAGTCGCTTGCGATTTTGGCGAGGAATTTGTTGTAGGAAACGCCGGCAGAAATAATGAGACCGACTTCACGACGAACATCTTCTTTGATGAGCTTTGCGATTTCCATCGCATAACCATAGTCGCGCCAGACGTCTGTGACGTCTAAGAATGCCTCATCGATAGAGACTTGTTCAATGAGATTTGTGTAGCGAGAAAAAATTTCGAAGACTTCGGCTGATGCTTTTTTGTACTCGTCCATTCGTCCGGGAACAAAAATCAAATTTGGACATAGCCTTGCGGCAACTGAGGAGGGCATTGCGGAACGTACTCCGAACTTTCTTGCTTCGTAAGAAGCAGACGCAACGACACCTCGAGCGGAATTTAATCCGACGGCAATTGCCTTCCCTTGAAGCGAAGGATTATCTCGCTGTTCAACGGAAGCGAAAAAAGCGTCGAGGTCGAGGTGAAGTATTCGGCGATAGTTATCGAAATTCATAGGCGAATTTTCGCATTATTCATGGCTTTTATCTTGCTGAAAAAAGTAAGGAATTTTCTGAAAAATAGGATTTCTTAAAAAGAGTAGGAACTCGTTCTATCCCATCACAAAACTGGCAAACTCAAGAACCAGAGGAGACGAGGATGAATAAAACATTAAAAGGCATGGCGATGGCCGGACTAGCGGCTGTTTTTTGGGGATCAATGGGTGTTGCAGGACAGTATTTACTTCAAAATTGTCACTTTACACCGATGGATTTGATCTCTATACGCATGCTCCTTGCAGGCTCGATCTTCGTTGGCATTGAGTTCTTTCTTTTAAAGAAGGGGGCTCTGAAAGTATTTGAAACCAAGCAGAACATTATCGATCTGATAATTTACACGCTAACAATCATCGGAACGCAATTAACGTTCTTTGTTTGTATTCAATACGCAAACGCACCTTTTGCCGCTGTTTTAACTGCAACTGTTCCATTGTGGATCATGATTTTCATGGTGGTATTTCAGCATAAACGGCTCACTGTGAAAGAAGTTTTTTGCGGACTTGTAGCTGTAGCCGGAGTGGTTCTAGTCGTAACCGGCGGATCATTTAAAAACTTCAACGTCTCAGGTATCGGCTTTTGGGCCGGTATCGGATCTGGAATCACAGGTGCTTTTTATGTTCTGTTGCCTCAAAAATTTATTGCGCGTGTCGGTTCCGGGTTAGCAACGAGCTGGGCACTTTTGCTTACCGGCGTTACTGTGACGTTGTTCAGTCACTTTTGGAACGAACCTTTGGACTGGACCGTCTACTCAATTTTGGCTTATGCGTTTATTGTGCTTTTCGGAACGATTGCGGCGTTTTGGCTTTTCCAAGCGGCTGCCGAAATTATCCCGGCAGATATTGCCGGCATGATGGAGACCTTCGACCCAGTAGCTGCAACTCTACTGAGCATGATATTTCTTGGGGTGAGCGTTAATTCTTGGGAGTGTATTGGCGGGGCATTGATTCTTGGCGCTGTTGCTTTTCTTGCCGTTCCCTCGAAGCATCCGTTTCTCATCCACTATTCCAGAAAGGCGAGAGCGAGTTTTTCGCAAACTGACAAAGATTAGGCAAGTATCTTTTTGACGAGAGTGGCATTTGTTTACAACGTGGATGATTGTACCGAAGTGGAGTAGGGTGTAAACGAAAGTTTGTCTCGCTCTTGGACGCCGAATATTTGGTCTCAGCGACAGTTAGAAGAATGTGATTCTGAGACTTTTTAGAAAAAGATTCTGGCTACGCCACTAGACAGTTCCAGTAATCGTTGGAAGAATGTAGTATTGAAACCTTAGAGTTCGAGTCCAACGCCGAGGACTGGAGTTTCAATAGTTATTGAAACGTGACAGGCGGATCTTTTAAAAACTTCAATGTATCGTTTCAGTAGTTGTTAGAAGAATGTAGTATTGAAGCTTTTGATAGTTGTGGCAATATCTAGTTACATTCTTTCAACAACGAAATCGCCTTAGGGCGAGCTGAAATCTGAGATTTTGCGTTTTTCAGTGATCTAGCCGGAGTTCGGCTCCGGCATCCTCGTTAAATT
>OBYM01000689.1_pt1 | contig 17082 bp, 12 predicted proteins | sample 1538191 | NCBI WGS metagenome assembly OBYM01 (sample SAMEA2580165, study PRJEB22360) | human gut metagenome | biome: human gut; feature: human-associated habitat; material: faeces | place: Denmark | collected 2008/2010 | reverse complement strand
CACCCCACTTATTAGATAGTATATCATACTTGTCTAACAAATGGGGTGCAGTTCAGCCGGAGCGCCCCGGTGCTTTCAATTTCAATGGGGGTACACATCTCGCCGCCGTTGTAAATGCGGTAAGTGCCATATTCATCTTTCAGCGGCTCGTCTGCCGGACCAATACCGAGGCTTCCTAGATCGTCTGTATTATTTGCCTCCACGGATGTGCTGACCTGGGATTCTTCGGATGCCTTGGTGGCTTCTTGGAACACATCCGGGATGGTTTCGCTGGTGGAGGCGGGTGGACGAGTGGCAGTGCATCCGGTCAGCAGCAGTGCAGCAAGAAGAAACAGACAAATTCCCTTTTTCATAGGTATCTCCTTACTTGTCCGGGTCCGTCCCGGCCAGGAGGAAGAAGTAGCTTTCCCCTTGGAGATAGCCCATCCGTCCCCCGGAGGCATAGTAATTCCGGGGGACCCGAACAGCGTAGATCACACTTTCGCCGGTAAAGCCGGTCATATCCAGCGTGGCATCGATTATGGTTTTCTTCCCGGAAATGACCGGGGCCTCGATGGTTATGCCCTCAGCCGAGGCAACGGGAACATTGTCCACGAAGATAACGTAATCGCATTGCAAACGGTCAGAACCCCATAATTCATAATGGAGTGCGACTTTGCTTTCTTCGGTAAGCCCATAAATCCGGTTCACTCCATTGCCTGGGTGCCCATCTACGGAACTGCGAGACTCATTCCGTTGTAGAAAATCGTCCTGAGACCAACCGGCAACATCTGCGTATGGGCAGTCCTTCTGCGTTATCTGAATATTCTGTAAGCGAACGGCTGCTTCCGGGAATATGGCCTGGTCGGGGGCCGCCATTATATTCAGGCGGAGTCCGGCAACAACGGAACCGCCGGTATATGTCATGGTGTTGGCCGGACCCTGCGAGGGATAGTAGTCCGGCCGGAGCAGGGACATGACATAAAGGTCGGGAGACTCGCCGACTTCCCCGGAGACGGGCGTCAAATAGAGATTTTCAAGGATACGGCTGCTGGTTGGATAAAAGATGTGCAGATATGTATATTCAGATTCTCCTTCCAGGCGATAAGGCTGGGGCTTTCCGTCCAGGAACAGGAGAATACCAATGCCGACCGTCTGTACCCGCCCGCTGCTTTCCAGGAAAATCGGAAGGGTCATTTCGCCGCCGGTATAGTCCATATAGGCACTGACGTCATCTGCACTCCAGCCGCTTTCAATGCCAAGACCAATATGGCCAATATCTCTGGAAGAATTTACGGTTTCCGTTTGTGCCTGGGTGGGGGTGGAAAAGGCTGCTTCGGACGTTTCCGTCTGGCTGATTTGCTCGGAGGGCTGCGTGGGCAGCTCATTCACGGTTTTACAGGAACTCAGAAGAAAAGCAAAACAAGAGAAAAAAAGAAAAGTTTGTAGAATGCGTTTCAAGTTTCCATCTCCTTTATGAGGCACTGTACAGGGGGCCAACTGAATGTCGGCTGGCCCCCTGGTTGACTATTAAATCGAAATCGGAGCCTCAGTATAGCATGAATAACCCGAGGGCGCTACTGACCCTCCGTGGATGTCATGAGACACAAAGGCGTAGTTTGGCACAGAATCTGAGGAAATTGTTTACATGGCGCTGCACATCAGCTCATCGGGTATCACCTGCTTTCCCAAAGTAGGAACGACCTTCCTTACACCGTCACAATACCAGAAATTTTGCAATATGTCAACGGCAAATCGGAAGATATTTATAATTTCGGAACTTTTAACAAATTTATCGATTTTTGAACCGATCCAAACCCGCCCCGCTTCGTCATATTGCCACATATGGACATTCGGTTTTCCGAATTTCCATAACACTGCGCTTCTCCGGCGTGGCGGTGAAATCCCGCAGGGGGTACTTGCTGCCGTATTTTTTGGAGATGTGTTCCAAACGTACTTCCATAGGGGCCGCCTTAGCTATTGGGCTTCTCCCCGGATAGAACGAACCAGTTCTCCGTGCCATCCACGAAGGCCCGGGTCGAAATCTCACTGGTCTTATAATTTCGGGGGACCAGAACGGCATACACAACGCTTTCGCCAGAAAAATCAGACATATCCAATTTCGTATTCACAACAGTTTTCTGGCCGGACTGGATCGTCAGAAAAAGTGTCTCGCCATCCGGTCCAAAAACAGGCTCGTTGTCGACAAAGAAAACAACACCGTGTTCAATGTATGGACTGCCCCAAACCTCCAGACACAGGTCCAGCGGGCTGTCAGCGCTTGCCCCGTACAGACAGGAAATCGTGTGTTTGGCTTGCCCGTTCAGGTAAAAGCGGTTTGCCACCCGCTCCCGAAGATCGGTTTCGGACCAGTCTTTTACATCTGCTGTGGAAACATCCACATAGGAGATCTCCGGCGTAGTCAGACGGAGCGACTTTTCCGGGAAAACGGCGTCCGGTGGGGAAGCTTGAAATTGGACACGCATAACGGTCCCAATGGCTCCACTGGTGTAGCTCATCATGGTGGCGGGCCCCATGGACGGCAAATAGTCTGGCTGAGGCATGGCATAGACATAAAATTCCAGGGTATCGCCCGGTTGACCGGTGATTGGGGTCAGGTAGAGATCAACGGCCGTTCCGGTGGATTCCGGATGAAAGATGTGCAGATAGGTGTATGTTTCCTCCCCTTCCAGCCGATAGGGCTGGACCCGACCGTCCAGGAACAGTAGCACACCGACACCGTGGGTCTGAACGGCGCCTTCGCTTTTCATATATAAAGGATAGCAAAACTCTCCCCCGGTATAAGAGATGAAATTTCCAATGCTGTCGGAATCTGCCGTCCCGCCGAAGGACACCATCAAACTGCCCAGATCAGTTTCTTTCGGAGGTCGGGAGGTTGTGATGACGGGAGAGGGGCCTGTGTTGGTTGATGGAATCGTTGCAGTGGAAACGTCAACATCTGAAGGGGAAAAACTACAAGCACACAGAAAGACGGTCAAAGCACATATCAAAAGTCGATATAATACACTTTTTAGATTCATAAAGTTCTTTCAACTCCTGTTAGAAGTAACGCCCAACGGTTTGTTGGGCGCTACTTCACTGTTAGTTAGATGGAAATATCCGTCTGGGTGTAGCAGGCATAGCCTGCACTGTCTGTTGATGTGCCTCCACGAATTTCTTGACATACAAAGGCATAGTTGGGTGCGGTCTCAATGTTGAAATATATTGCGAAGGATGGGTTGAAACTCTTTGCTGATCTTGCGCTTTGCACGGAGGATGGATCACCAACGCCCAAATCGCTTGAAAAGCTTACCGTGACAACAAAGTATGCACGATCCGGGTTCTTGTCTACACTGGCAGTTGTATCCAACAGATTTACACTCGAACTTTGATAGCAACTTGCACGGAGAGTTCCATAGATACCAGCGGGCTTTGAACGGGTATTCGCCGACACGCCGACGGCGAGGGACAGGACCATAGCCAGGACCACTGCAAACGTGATCCAATTTCGGAACTTTTAACAAATTTATCGGTTTTTGAATCGGTCCAAACCCGCCGTGCTTCGCCATATTGCCATATATGGACATCTGATTTCTGAGGTTTTCATAACATCACCCTGCGGGCTTCTCCCCGGCCAACAGGAACCACGTCCCTTCACCTTTTACAAAGCCATAGGTGCGAATCTCGCTGGTGCGGTAATTTCTGGGAACACGGACCACGTAGATAACACTTTCCCCGGTGAACCCGGTCATATCCAGTTTGGCGGTCAGAATTTTCTTTTCCCCGTTGGCAACGGTCATGTCGAAGGGCAGGCCATCGAAGGTGAAAACCGGCTCGTTGTCCACATAGAAAATAACACTGCTTTCGATATACGGTGTCCCCCATAGTTCATAACGCAGATCAACAGGGGTATCTGCGGTGATATTGTAAACCCGGTTTTGACCATTATGAGGAGCGCCATTTACATAGCTTCTGCTGTCAAGGCGCTCTCGCAGGTCCTCCTCGGACCACCCGACGGTATCTCCGTAAGAGGTATCCGTAGCGGTGATTTCTGCATCCGATAAACGGACCTGCTTCTCCGGGAAATCTGCTTCCGGGGGTGTCGCTTCAAATTTCAGCCGCCAACCAGCACCAATCGAGCCGTTGGTGTAAATCATCATACCAGGGTTCCCGTCCGATGGCAAGTATTCTGGTTTTTGCAGGGAGAGGATGTAGACTTCTAAGGTGTCTCCTGCTGACCCAGTGATAGGGGTGAAGTACAAATTGTAGATTTCTTTTGCACGCTTTGGGTAAAAGCAGTGAAAATAGGAATAGCTATCTTCGTCTTCCAGACGATATGGCTGGGGTTGGCCGTCAACAAACAGAAGAATGCCGGTCCCGGCTTCACGAAGCGCCCCGGTGCTTTCAATTTCAATGGGGGTACACATCTCGCCGCCGTTGTAGATGCGGTAAGTGCCATATTCATCTTTCAGCGGCTCATCTGCTGCACCAATGCCAAGACCTCCTAGATCGTCTGTATTATTTGCCTCCACGGATGTGCTGACCTGGGGTTCTTCGGATGCCTTGGTGGCTTCTTGGAACACATCCGGGATGGTTTCGCTGGTGGAGGCGGGTGGACGAGTGGCAGTGCAGCCGGTCAGCAGCAGTGCAACAAGAAGAAACAGACAAATTTCATTTTTCATAGCTATCTCCTTACTTGTCCGGGTCCGTCCCGGCCAGGAGGAAGAAGGTCCGCTCCGGCCTCAGGTCCCCGTAGGGGCCGACACCGCTGGAACGATAATTCCGGGGGACCCGAATGGCGTAGATCACACTTTCACCGGTAAAATCCGTCATGTCCAGCGCCATATCCACGACCGTCTTTTTCCCGTTTTCCAACGGCAATTCCGGCAGTTGCCCCTCCGGACCAAACACCGGCACATTGTCTACGAAAATGACCAGGGTGCTTCGCAGGTTTTCGCAGCCCCAGACCTCATAGTGCAGCGGAACCTTTTCTTGAGCGGTAATCTCATAAATGCGGTTGGGACCGTTCTCCGGCTGGCCGTTGATTTGAAATCGGGAGGATACCTTCTCCTTCCAATCCGCATCCGTCCACCCGATAACGTCTGAGTAGGTGCAGTCCGTTTTTTGAATTTCCGGGGCGCTCAGCCGCAGGGATTTTTCCGGGAAAACCGCCGCCGGAGGGTCGGCCAGGTATTTCAAGCGGGTCCCTCCGCCGGTGGAGCCGCTGGTATAGACCATGCGATTTTGGGGCCCCTGCGAAGGCATATATTCCGGGCTGGGCAGGGCCTCGATATAAACTTCCAGTTCATCCCCTTCGCTGCCGGTCACAGGAACAAAGCAGAGATCAAAGGTGATTTTTGGGGTATCCGGGTAAAAAACGTGCATATAGGTGTATTCTTCAGCATCGGACAAACGGTAGGGCTGGGGGTGACCGTCTACAAAAAGCAGAATACCAATACCGCATTGCCGGATTCTGCCGGTGCTTTCCAGAAAATAGGGCATCCGCATTTCGCCGCCTTCATAGTTCAGGAAACTTCCCCGGGAATCCTTCTGCCGTTCTTCAGCAGGACCGACGCCTAGGGAGCCAAGGTCGACCTCACCCGCCTGCTGGGGACTTGTCGTGGTGGGGGACGGAGAAGTGGACGAGAACGGCGAAGCGGTGCTTTCGCCGGCAGGCCCGGAAGAAGCGGCGGGGAGTGCTTGGGTGCAGCCGGTCAAGAGAAAGATGAGGATGAATAAGAGCATAATCTGTTGTTTCATAAGTTCTTCCCCCCGGGATATTTTGAATAAGGTCAGCGGATTTCCCGCTGACCTTATTGTTATGAGTTAAATGGAAATCGGCGCCTGCGTATGGCATACAAAGCCGTCGTGGCCATCGGTGCCTCCTCTGACTTCGTGCGCAACAAAGACGTAGACGGGCGTAGAATCAATCGTGATATAGATAGGAAACGACGGGTTGTAGGACAATACTCCGGTGGAACTTTTCCGAAAATCCGAGGTTGTGATTTTATCGCCGTTGGAAAAGTCTGCTGTAACGGCAAGATGCTAGTCGCCGACACGCCGACGGTGCGGGATATATGGCGCTGCACATCAGCCCATCGGGTATCACCTGCTTTCCCAGAGTAGGAACGACCTTTCTTACACCGTCACAATACCAGAAATTCTAAAAATGTCAACGGCCAATCGGCAGATATTTACAATTTCGGAATTTTTAACAAATTTATCGATTTTTGAAACGATCCAAACCCGCCCCGCTTCGTCATATTGCCATATATGGACATCTGATTTTTTGAATTTCCATAACACTGCGCTTCTCCGGCGTAGCGGTGAAATTCCGCAGGGCGTACTTGCTGCCGTATTTTTTGGAGATGTGTTCCAAACGTACTTCCATAGGGGCCTCCTTATTGATTTGGCATATCTCCGGCCAGGAGGAACCATTCCCGTTCCCCTTTGATAAAAGCCATTGTTGATACATCTGTAAGCCGTGAATTCCTCGGAACGAGAACAGCATAGACCACATCCTCGCCGGTGAGGGTAGACGTATCCATGGTCAGTCGGGCCACGGTTTTCATGCCATCCTGGACCTCAAAATCAAGACAGGAACCGTCCGGCAGATACAGCGGCTCATTGTTGAGGAAATAGACCACTGTGTAATGGACCAAGGTCGTTCCCCAGAGACTGTATTTCAGGTCCAGCTGTTCCTTATGAAAATTATCAAAGATATTGAGACCATTTTCCATGCCATTTACCTCGGAAGTATGGCCAACTTTTGTTAGAAAGTCATCATCGCTCCATTGGGCAACATCTGCATAAGAGCAAGGCTCATAAGTGATCTCCGGCTTGGAGAGAAGCGTCAACTTTTCCGGAATTTTTGCTTCTCCTGGGTCCGAATCCACATAGAGGAGAAAGGAGTAGCCGAGAGAACCAGTTGTGTGTGTCATCATTCCGGGATTCCCCTTGGAGGGCAGATATTCCGGATTCAAAATCAGAAGCGAGGCCATTTCCAGAACATCTCCGGACTGGCCAGTTACAGGCGTGAAATACAGCACGGGTTCAACGGTTTCATCATCCAGGTAAAAAGTGTGCAGGTAGGAATCTTCATTTTCCCCATCCAGCCGATAAGGCTGGGGACGACCATCCAAAAACAGCAGAAGGCCAAGCCCTTTCCGCCCAACGAGACCATGGGCCTGGATGAAAAAGTCCATAGACATTTCTCCACCGGTATAATGCTGCTCTGGTGCGCGACCATCAGCTGTGCGGCTGACTAGACCGTAACTCAGTCCCCCAAGGTCTGAGTCATCTTTTGCTTCAGTGGTTAAAGGCTCTAACGGAATTGATTCCTGCGTGAAAATGGATGGGTCTTTTGGAGAAGCGCTATCGTTATTCTCCGGAAAGGCACAGGCTGTCAAAAGGACTACTACGATTAAAAGAAATAATGGAATACGTTTCATAGCCATACCTCTTATAAAGCGGGAGGGCCGCAAACGGCCCTCCCGCTGGCTTGAGATGGATTAGTGAATGGTCAATTCTGCACTTGTGTAGCACCCAACGCTGGGATGTTCGGTCCCTCCCTGCATAGAGTGCGAGATGTAGGCCATATTGGGGATAGCGTCAAAGGTGAAATAAATGGCAAAATTGCGTGTATAATTCAGGACACCTGTTCCGCTGTCACTGAAATCGGTCGTTAGGGATTTGAAACCGTCCCGATAATCAACGCTGATTTCAAAGTAAGCCCGGTCAGGATTTTTGCTGACCTTAGTGTAGGTGTACAGCAAAGCGGGGGAACTGGAACTTTGATAACTGGTGCCAGATATGGTGCCATAATGTGGACTCATGCTGCTGGAACTAGTCGCCGACACGCCAACGGCGAGGGACAGGACCATAGCCAGGACCACTGCAAACGTGATCCAATTTCGGAATTTCTTCATAGTAAATTGATCCTCCTTATAATGCGTCATTCATGAAAACGGACATTCGGATACGATCAAAGCCATGGAGAAGAAATTGTTTACATGGCGCTGCACATCAGCCCATCGGGTATCACCTGCTTCCCAAAGATAGGAACGACCTTCCTTACACCGTCACAATACCAGAAATTTTGTAAAATGTCAACGGACAATCGGGAGATATTTACAATTTCGGAACTTTTAACAAATTTACACACTTCTGAACCGGTCCAAAGACTTTGAATTTGGACATATTGCGAATGACGGACGGATGAGTTCTGACAATTACATAATATTCTGACCGTTAGAGGAAAAATACGGATGATCGCAGCGGATTTGCGTGCAAAGGGAAATCCACTGTAGTTTCTGCCGTTCGTTGTGCATTGCATCTTCACTGCTTTCGGATATCATTCATCCCACTTCTCTGCACATATATTTATATAGTAGTGGGTAGGGGGAACCCTGCTCGGTACAGCGATAGGTCCGGAAGCCCATGTGTTCATAGAAGCCCACGGCCCGGGGGACTGTTCAGATTCTCCTGTCTGCGCTTTTGCTTCCCGGATTGTGCAAGACTCCCAGCTTTCGTTTGCTGAAAGCTGGGGCTATTTGACGGACTGAAATGCGGAAACGCTACCGGTTCCGCATTTGCCGCATTGCTCTACAGCCGTCCGGCAAGCAGCAAGGAGGCGACACTTTTGTACGGCCCGAGTTTTAGACAGAACGCCCATCTATTCCACGGAGTTTCCATTTTTTTCCAGCATTATGACAATTTTGCTGTAAGCGAGTGCTTTTGAATTGCATTTGTCCCCTGTCCGTGCTATAATATGGACATTCGTTTTCGCTGAATGTACGACCGGCAATGACGCACACAAGCGGAGCCACACTCGGTTTTTGCCGAAGAAAGAGAGGATTATTCTATGCATTTTTCCCGTTTCCACAGACGGCTCTGGTCCGTGCTGCTGGCAATGGTAATGGTGTTCAGTGCCGTGGTTCCTGCCATGGCGGCCGAAGACCATTCCGAGTCCGGGCAGGCAGACACGCTCTTCTGGGAAAAAATTGACAACAGCGCTTTTTCCGCGCCTTCTCCCTTCCGGGAGGATCTTGCGGCAGAGGATCTGACGCAAAGCTACGCAGATACGGACGAGGTCCGTGTCGCCATCGTTCTGGAGGATGCCTCCACACTGGAAGAGGGCTTCACCTCTGATCAGGTGGCCGCCTGCAATGCCGGTGCAATGGACTACCGGGCCTCCCTGGAGGAAAAGCAGGCGGAAATGGAAGACGCCATTTCTGAGCAGGTACTTCATGGCGATGAACTGGACGTGGTCTGGAACCTGACGTTGGCGGCCAATATGATTTCCGCCAATGTGACCTACGGCCAGATTGCACAGATTGCCGCCCTGCCCGGCGTGAAAGAGGTACTGATTGAGAACCGCTACGATCCCTGTGTGCTGGATCAGCAGGAGGTCACCGACCCGCTGATGTCTACCTCCGGGGAAATGATTGGCTCCGATATCGCCTGGGCCGAGGGCTACACCGGCGCCGGTACCCGCATTGCCGTTATTGATTCCGGTCTGGATGTGGATCATCCCTCTCTGGATCCGGATGCCCTGCTGTATGCCCTTCAGGACAGCAATGCCACGCTGATGAGTGCCTCCGACATTTCCCCTGTTCTGGAGCAGCTCAACGCCTTCCAGCGTCTGGAGAACGTCACCGCCGATGACCTATACATAAACGCCAAGATTCCCTTTGGCTTTAACTACATCGACCGGGATCTGGACGTTACCCACGACAACGATACCCAGGGTGACCATGGCTCCCACGTCACCGGAATCGCTGCCGGAAACCGCTACATTCCCAACGGTGACGGCACGTATTCCGATGCTCTGGAGGCCGTTTTGACGCAGGGCGTTGCCCCGGATGCCCAGATCCTTGTCATGAAGGTGTTCGGCAAGGCCGGCGGCGCTTATGATACCGACTACATGGTTGCCATTGAAGATGCCATTTTGTTGGGTGCCGACTCTGTGAACCTGTCCCTGGGCGGCAGCAGCGCCGGTTATTCCTACAACACCGCGGCGGTGTTTCAGTCCATTCTGGAAACCATCACAGAGAGCGGCACCGTTGTGTGTATGGCCGCCGGTAACTCCGGCTACTGGTTCGAGCATACCAACGCCGGTTATCCCTACGCCGGCAGTGTCGGCTGGTCTACTGCCGGTTCCCCGGGTTCCTTCACAAATTCCCTGGATGTGGCCTCTGCGGACAACATTGGTTCCACTTACCGCTACCTGGGCATTGGCAGCGAAAAGCTCGCCTATCGGGAGAGTACAAATTATTCCAACGCCCCCTTCTACACCATTTCCGGAGACCATTCCTTTGTTTATGTGGATTCCCTCGGCACACCGGAGGAATTTGCTGCAGTTTCCGATCTGCTAAAGGGCAACATTGCCGTGTGCAACCGGGGTGAATTGTCTTTTGCCGCAAAAGCCAATGCTGCCGTGGAGAACGGTGCCATCGGCGTGCTGATCGTAAACAACGAGGCGGGCACCATCGGCATGGATCTTACCGAGTACACCCACACTGCTCCCTGTGCAGGACTGACACTGGACTGCCGGGATGTTCTGCTGGCAAACGCACAGGCGGTCACGGACGATGACGGAAATACGCTCTGCTATACCGGCAGCATCTACGTCAGCGAGAAGCCCATCGCTACCTCTACCCACTCCACCGACTACAAGGTCAGCAGCTTCTCCAGCTGGGGTGTTCCCGGCTCTCTGGAGCTGAAGCCCGAAATTACCGCCCCTGGTGGAAACATCTTCTCTCTGGAGAACGGAGGAACCTATAAGAACAACTCCGGCACCTCCATGGCCTCTCCTCAGGTAGCGGGCATGGCCGCACTTGTTGCCGAGTACATCAAGGCAAACGACTTGGACAAGGAAACCGGGAAATCTCTGCGCCAGCTCTCCCAAAGTTTGCTGATGTCCACGGCGCAGCCTCTGATCGACAGTTCCAACGGCAGCTACTACCCTGTTCTGCGGCAGGGCGCAGGCCTTGCCAACGTCGGTGAGGCAATCCATGCAGGCAGCTATCTCTTCATGGATGCCGATGCAACCGATTCCTATGCAGACGGAAAAATCAAGGCGGAGCTTGGGGACGATCCGGATCGTACCGGCACCTACACCTTTGGCTTCACCCTGTACAACCGGAAGGACGAAGCTTCCTCCTTCCACCTTCGTGCCGACTTCTTTACCCAAGCCTTGCTTTCCAAAGACCAGGAGGACGGCAGCACCGTTTTGTATACGGACACAGCCACCGCACCTCTGGCCTCCCAGGTCAGCTGGACTGTCGATGGACAGAACGTTGAAATGGCAGACCTTTCCAAGCTGCAGAACTGCGACTTTGACGGCAGCGGTACGGTTGGTGCCAACGACGGTCAGGCCCTGCTGGACTTTGTGACCGGTGCACGCAGCAGCATCTCCTGCCAGGAATATGCCGATCTGGACGGCAATGGCAGTATTGGAACCTACGATGCTTACCTGTTCTTCCAGGCATTGGGCACTGCGCTTGTGACTGTGCCGGCCGGCGGAAGCATCCATGTGACCGTTCAGGCCCAGGTGCTGGGTCTGGATGCCTATGATGCAGCCGGAAACGGTTCTGGTGCCTTTGTGGAAGGCTATGTGTTCGCAGAGGAAATGGAAAGTCCCGATGGAGCCGTTGGCACCAGCCATTCCATTCCCGTTCTGGGCTACTACGGAAGCTGGACCGACGCGTCTATGTTCGATATGGGCAGCGCTCTGGACTATCACTATGGCACGGAGACCCGTGAACCCTACCTGGCCGCAGCCTTGCAGGAGAATGCTAAGGGCCTTCAGAGCATGACCATTCAGTATTCAGACCATTCTCAGTCCTATGACTTCGGTGCAAACCCCTATGTAGACGACGGCTTCTACGATTCGGACCGCTACTCCTTCAACCCTGACACGGCCAAGCTGATGGATGTGTACTTTGCCCTCATCCGTAATGCCTCCGCCTCCCGGATTACCGTTACAGGAGATGATGGCGTTACCTATCTGGATAAATCCTACGACTATGCCATCGGCAGCGCCTTCTATCAGGTGGCCAATCAGTTCTGGACCCAGTACCAGAGCAGTCTCCCCATGAACATCTCCCCCAAGGCTGCGGAGGATACCCAACTCACCGTTACGGCCTACCTCGCCCCGGAATACTATATTGACTTTTCCGGCGAAGCACCCGTTGTAAACTGGGATGCCCTGCACGATGGTGCCAAGCAGACCTACACGCTGTTCGTGGATAAGACGGAACCCACTCTGTCTGATGTTTTCCTCCGTGAGGATGTCGCTTCCGGTGAGCGGCGCCTGTTTGCAACCGCTTCCGACAACCGCTATGTTGCCGCTGCCATTCTCTATGATTACGATACCAATACCGTTCTCAGCAAGATCGGCGGCAGCCCTCAGGGTGCTGCCAGAGGCGAAGATGTCAGTTTGGATATGGGCAGCATTGACACGGAAGCCGTCAAGCATCTGGTGCTGCAGGTTTATGACTACGCCAATAACGTCAGCACCTACCGCATCAACCTGAACAGGGAAGAGCTGGACGCACCGGTAGCCGTAAAGCTGGACCAGGAGACTGCACACCTGTACAAGGGCGGCAATCTGACCCTGACTGCGGAGGTTTCTCCCTTCGGTATCCATCCGGACGGCGTTGTCTGGACCTCCTCCGACGAAAACGTTGCCACCGTTGACCAGAAGGGCCGGGTTCAGGCTGTAAACGGCGGTGAGGCGGTCATTACCGCCACTGCTGAGGCGGATCCGTCAAAATCTGCCAGCTGTACCGTTACTGTGGAGGTCCTGAAGGTAACCCTGCACGGTGCTCTGACCGATGCGGACCGGGAAACCCGCCTGTTCTCCTGGGATCTGGAAAATGATGCGCAGTGGACTCCCGGCACCACCGTTGCCGTAGACGGACTGAACGCCATTACTTATGATTCCTTTAATCATCAGATCGTCATAATGGACAGTGCCGCCAAGGATTTCCATGTAGTGGACGAGCAAACCGGTGCGGTGCTGAGCAGCTTTGACGGAATCGACGGCAACGGCGGCTTCAACATTCCCTTCTATGATATGGAGGCTTCCCGTGTATTCACCGAGGACGGAGATCCTACCATCCTGGGCGTTTACAGCTTCTTCGTCTTTAACCCCGCACCCCTGGGCAAACTCACCAACGATGCCAATTACTATATCATGGACCTGATGTTTGGCACAGGTGGAAATAAGTTTGTTACCGTTTCTTCCTTTGGTGAAAGTGCCGTGGACCTGGATGGCGACGGAGTCGCCGAAACCCCCTCCGAGCTTTATACCATGCTCGATGACCGGGGCGGTGTCTGGAGCTTCCAGCTCTATCAGAAGGACGGCGCTTACAATCTGAAGTATACGATTTCCCATTCCAACCTGCCCAAACTGAAGCTGTGGTTCATGGGTGATGACAACGGCCCCCATTGCTCCACCGTTCCCACCGTGGAAGACGGAAAGTTGGTCATGTACCTGTCCTACTTCACCGGAAAGATCAGCCAGCTTTACCGGATGGTCTACGATGCCTCCAGCAACTTCTGGACTGCTGACTTGTTGGCCGATTTCGGCACCGATGTGTTCCCGGCCAACATCTACGCTGCCGATTACCATGGTACTGCGGAAACCGTGCAGGATGTTGCTCCGGAAAACCTGCCTCTTTGCACGCAGGACGCCGGTACGGCTGCACTCACCGACGAACTGCTTTCGGCCGCTCTGCCGGAAGAAGCCCCGGCCGCAGGCAGCCTCAGTGCTTATACCGCTGCCTCCGAAGCTCCGGCCACTGCACCGGCGCAGTCCGCTCTGTCCATCTCCGAGGATGAAAAGACCGTAACGGTGACAGTCGTTTCCGATGCCGATACCACCAACGCCCTGATGTATCTGGACTTTGACCCTGAGGTTCTGGAATTCCGGGACATTCAGGTGCTTGGGGACTACACCTCTGCGCATGTACAGGACGGTGCAGTTGCTTTCGGCTATGTTTCTCTGGGCGGACTCCCTGCCGGAACCGCCGTGGCTTCCGTCTCCTTCACTCTGAAGGATCCTGCTGCATTGGGCTCCGAGCTCAGTGTGACCCTCCGTCAGACGGAGCGGAATGAATCCGCCGTGGAGTTTACCAAGACGCTGACCGCCGCGCTGCACAGTGAAACCGTTGTAACAGGGCAGAAAAAAGCTACCTGCACCGACAGTGGCTACACTGGCGACATCCTGTGCGCCGCATGCGGCCGTCAGATCCAAGCAGGAACGGTTCTCCCTGCTACCGGCCATCATTACGGTTCCGACGGAAAGTGCGTCGATTGCGGTGCGCTGCGCACCTCTGCGCCGAACACCGGCGACAGCTTTGACAGCGTGCTGTGGACCCTGCTTCTGCTCGGCTCCGGCCTGATGATGAGCGGTCTCTGGATCTTCTTCAGAAAGCGGACCTTCTGATCCATGCAAAGAAATCCCCCTGCAGCCCGTAGAATTACGGTATGCAGGGGGATTTTCAGCCTTTTTAAATGCAGCGGCATTATTGCCACGTTGAAGTGGATGAGCATAGGAAGGTAAGCCGTCAAAATTGCTACCGCCGCCAGAGCGCTTTCGTACAAGGACATAAAGGCCCTCATGGCAGACCGCGGTCTATGCTGCAATCGATGAGGCTGCTGTGCTGAATGCTCTGGACACCTTTTCCGAACGCTGGGACAAAAAGTACTCGAAGATCGCTCTGTCCTGACGAGAGAATTGGCCCAACCTGACCTCCTATTTCAAGTACCCACAGGAGGTGCGCCGCCTGATCTATACGACCAATGCGATCGAAGGCTTTTCCGAGGGAAGTATCTGCGACACCTCCTTTGCGAACGCTGCATAAGTCTTTGCAACGGGACTGCTCGGCTCATACTTGTAGATGCTTACGCCCTTGGAAGCAGCCTCTGCGGCTTTCACGGCAATGGGAATGGTCGTTCGGTATATCCTGATTCGACAACCGGAGAAATAGAAAAAGCCCGCTGACTTCAAATCAGCGGGCTTCAATCATATGAACTTTTCGTTGTCTATTTTTTTGAAAACGAGCCGTGTGCTATACTGAAACTAACCACTAAAGTAGTATGACACACGGCTTATCATACTGTCTAACAAATGGGGTGCAGTTCAGTTTGCCGCCCGCAGGCGGCAAAAAAATTAAAATCATTTTCTCTCGCGACATGTGCGTGAGAGAAAATACCTCTCAGGCTGCCAGTGTGGAATTTGTCCGTCACGGACGGGCAAATTATGCGCGCAGCTGACTGCAAGCCTTTTGTCGGAAAAACCCGGAGGGTTTTTCGACAGTCTCGCGGGGCCGAAGACCAGGCAGGCCTTCAGCCCCGTGTTGTGTGCTTGGCGATTTATGCCGCCTTCCACACCGTTGCTTCTTCAATGGTGCTGGGAACCACGATGGTGCCGTCCTTGATGGCGGCCACCGCCGCATTGTACTTCTCCATCACATCAGCGGGGAGCTGATAGGCAGAGCCGTCAAAATCCAGATACAGGCTGTTCTCTGCCAGGCCCTTTTCAATGGCGCCGGCGGTGAACTTACCGTCGATGACATCCTGAATCGCTTCCTGAGCGCAAGCGGGGAAGTCCCGGATGGCGCTGGCAATGTTGGTCTGGGGGGCGTCCGCATTCAGGCTGCCGTCAAAGAAGATGGTCAGGAAGTTCTTCTCCTTGCCGGCATTGAGGATACCCAGGCCGCCGGCGCTGGCGGTGTGGTATAGCAGGCTGGCGCCCTGCTCATGCATGGATGTGGCCAGCTCATAGCAGCCGTTGACCTCTGCCCAGCCGTTGGCGTAGTCCACCAGCACCTGGCAGTCAGGGTTGGCATAGTGGGCTCCAGCGATCATACCGGCAGCGCCCAGATTGCACAGGGGGATGTCGTGGGCGCCGATAAAGCCCAGGGTATTGGTGTCGGACAGGCTGGCACCCAGGAAGCCGGCCCAAAAGCCCAGCTCCTGATCGCGCCATGTGTAGCTGCGGATGTTGTCAACCTCCACCACGGCATCCAAGATCATAAACTTCTGCTGCGGATAGTTGGGGGCCACATTTTCCAGGCTGGAGCTCTGGCTGCCGCCCAGGCAGATGATGAGGTCGCAGTCTCCGCTGTCGGCATAGCCGGATATCAGGCCCTCGTACTCGGCGTCATCCTTGGGCTCGGAATATACCCACTGGATGCCCATGGTGCTCTCCGCCTTCTTCATGCCGTTATACAGCGCATCGTTAAAGGACTTGTCTCCCAGTCCGCAGGAGGCGAACACAACGGCGACCTTAGTGGCCTTCTCGGAATCGTCACCTGCCGAATCCTTGTCGGACTTCCCGCAGGCCACCAGGGACAGTATCGAGCAGACCGCCAGCAGCATGGCCAGCCACTTTTTCACATTTGTAAACTTCATCTTACTTCCTCCTTGCACGGTTAGTTCTAAGCTGCCGTTTAATCGGCAGCAGGATCAATAAGGGAAGATCAGTGGGCTTCGCCCAGCATCATGCGTCCTAAGGCCTCACGGGTGGCATCGTCTGCATCCATAAATCCCATGATTTGCCCCCGGAACAGAACCATGATCCGGTCTGAGACCTTGATCAGCTGTCCAGATCGCTGGAAATGAGCAGCACGGCGCAACTCTGTTCCGCCGCTGCCAAAATGCGGCCTTGGATGTAATCCGCCGAGGCAATATCAACGCCCCGGGTAGGCTGCGCGGCAATGAGCATCCGGCAGCCCCGGTCAAGCTCCCGGGCAACGACGATTTTTTGTTGATTGCCGCCGGAGAGGGTGCCGACCACAACCGACTCATTGGTGGCCGCAATGCTGTAATCGGCGATCTTAGCCTGCGCATCACGGCGGGCGGCCGTCCAGTCCTTCAGCAGCGGGCTTTTGGCATAGGGCTTTTCGTCGTAGGCGTTCAGCAGCATATTTTCAAAGAGCCGCATACTGAGGATGAGGCCTATGCCTTGCCGGTCATCGGAAATGCTGCCCACGCCGGCATCGCGAATCTGCTTGGTCGTGCGACCGGTGATCTCCCGCCCGTCCAGGAGAATGCTGCCGGAGGAGGGGCGGCGCAGGCCCAGAAGGGCCT
>OBYM01000678.1_pt1 | contig 17298 bp, 16 predicted proteins | sample 1538191 | NCBI WGS metagenome assembly OBYM01 (sample SAMEA2580165, study PRJEB22360) | human gut metagenome | biome: human gut; feature: human-associated habitat; material: faeces | place: Denmark | collected 2008/2010 | reverse complement strand
TAGACAAGCATCATAAAACATGTGCATGCATATTAGCTCTTGTTATTGTGGCTTGTATTTATTTCTTATTAAATCCATCAAAATTCCCACGTGTTGATAATATTGTTGCTTATTTCATGACACGTGCTGGTATCTGGGAAGTTGCTATTCAAAATATTATAACACATCCTTTGTTTGGTGAGGGCCCTATGACTTATATGCATATCTATCCATTATATCATGGTCATCCAACCGAACATGCTCATAGTATTTATTTGGATCCATTGCTTTGTTTTGGAATTGTCGGATTATTAACTATTGCTCCATATATTTATTCTAATATTCAAAGATTATATCGTTTATGGAAATTAAAAGTTGATAAGACATTGGTTGCATTGATTGTATCCTTTACAGTGATGATCTTTATTCACGGGATATTAGATTATACTATTTTCTTTGTTCAGACTGGATTTTTATACCTTTTAATTGCCAGCTCTTTTGATGTTCATAAACATGCTTTAAAAGCTTATGAAAGCCTACGTAAGTAGGTTTTTTATGTTATAATAAATAAGAGGAGTGTGATATCTATGCATAAATGGTTCTGGTATTCTTTAAACCCTGAAGAAAAATTTCAGCGTTATAAACATTCACTTTGGCTTTTGATTCTTGCTATCATTGTGCTTTTCATTAAGTTCGATTTGATAATTGCACTTGGTTATTCTCTTGTCCTCATTATTTTTTCATATCTTGGTTATAAACATTTTCAAAGAGAAGCTATGGCATATAAAGAAAGAAAAAGTTGTCAAAAGACGTTATAAACGTTTTATGACAACTTTTTAAAATAAACCTAAGCGATGCAATTCATGATAAATTCCATCATCCTGTACACTTTCACATATAGCATTTCCATATTGTTTGAGTTCTTTTGATCCATTTGCCATGACAACACCATATTCACAAGTCTGAATCATCGCATAATCATTCATACTATCTCCAAAAGCAATTGTATTTTGAATAGGAATATTTAAATATTCACATACCTTTTCAACAGCCGTTCCCTTATCTGTTCCTTTCATAATAATTTCACCATTAATGACATCTTGAGAAAAGATTTCATGAATGACAAAATGAAATTTATCTGATAGAACACGTTTAGGTTCTTCTAAATCTTCCTCTTTTTCACACATAAAACATAGCTTTTGAATAGGAATAGGATTTTCATCATATTCCTTTAATGGATGAATATTAAAATGTTCTTTTTGTTCATTTAATAATCTCTGTAATTCAGAATTTAAATTTTCTCCATCTTTTAAACGATGTTTTACAAATTCATAATTCATCTTTTCATCTTGAAAAGTCATATGATTAGCTTCTAAATTATATAAAATGTGATGCTGATCAAAAATATGTCTTGCCAGTTGAATATCTTCTTGACTCAAACATGATTCAAAGATTTTTTGACCATGCACCTCAATATATCCACCCGCACTACTGATAATACCATCGAAACCAATTGGAAAAAGTGGTCTAGCTCCTGCATAACTTCTTCCTGTACATAAAAAGACTTCATGTCCATTTTCTTGAACTTGATGAATAGCTTCTTGCACCTTTGGCGATACTCGTCCATCTGGCAATGTCAATGTTCCATCTGCATCTAAAAAGATTAATTTCTTGTCCATCAAATCCCCCCTATTTTCATTATAATCAAATCTCTATAAAAACCAAATTTGTTTCAAATACTGCAAATCTATAATCTCTTTTCAAAGTGTCCATCCACTGACATACCTTCAAAAAATAAAGTAAATGCTTGTGGATCAAGACCTTTAATAATATGTTTGAGTTGATTCACTTCATATTTACTAATCACTGTTACCATAACATAAGTATTTTCTTTTGTATAAGCACCTTTTCCTTGCCAAAAAGTCATTCCACGTCCCATTTCAGATAAAACTTTATTTTGAATTTCTAATTGTTTTGTAAAAATAACACATGTTACATTGATATTTTGATAATGAGTTTTATCTAAAACAAGTGTAAAACATGTCGTATAAATGGCAGAATAAATGGCTATTTCAATATGAAATAAAAATGCACACACAACATAGATTGCTAAATTAATAAATAATGATAATTTTCCTACTGAAAAATGTGGTAACTTTTTTGTAAAATAGACACCTAAAATGTCTAATCCTCCACCACTTCCAGAACAGCGTAATGTTAGACCTATACCAAATCCAGTCACAATTCCACCAATAATACAATTGGTAAGAATATCATCAACAAGTGGTGTTGTTGGAATCATGATGAATGTTAAAAAGATAGTTTGAGAAATAACAGATAATAGCGTTCTGACAAAAAAACGTTTAGAAATGGTACGATAAGCTAACATAAATAGAGGTATGTTAATCGCAAAGTTAATAATTCCTGATATATCTATTGAAGATGGAAACATGCCATTACTGATTTGTTCTAATAGTGTTCTTATAATTTGAGCAATTCCTAATACCCCACTACTATATAATTGCACAGGTACTACAAATAAATTTACTCCCAATGCAAAAATAAATGCCCCTAATATAATGAAAAAATATCTTTTACTTTCTTGATTCAAAATCATATCGCTCCCCCTTATAAAGAAAAAAACGCAGTTGCGTTTTTACATATGGTGCCGACAACAGGACTTGAACCTGCAACCTGACCATTACGAGTGGCCTGCTCTACCGATTGGAGCTATGTCGGCATCCTGTATTATTATAATACAAAAAGGAATAGATTTCTACTATTCCTTTGGCGCAATTTTCTTTAATAAACCATTATTTTTTAATCTTGGAGCCATAGCCATATACAGGATTGATGAAATAACAATGGCCATCAAAGCATTCACTGTCGTTGTTATAGCATTCCATGAAGCCAATGCTTTTGCCGCATTATCAGGAGCACCTAAAATAAAAGCAGTATAAAAATAAGAAAAAATTGGTTCTCCAATCACATTAAATAACATACCAGCTGTTGCTGATAAAATAACTGCTTTCCATAACGCTTTCCCTTGCTTATGCTGGATATGAAAAATACGATGTGCAACCAAACCAGTTATGATACCAATCCCTAATTTCAAGATAATTGTTTTAGGCGCTACAATCACATAAGCCGGATCCAACAAATCTGCAATTCCCATACCAATAGCACCTGCAATACCACCAGGTAATCCCCCTAGCAATAAAGCTGCCAACACACAAAAAGTATTTCCTAAATGAAAAGATGTAAAACCACCTGGTGTGGGAATCTTAATCTGTAAAAACATAAATGATATATAACATAAGCCAGCCATTAAACCAACTAAAACGATTTTCAATATTTTTGTATTCATATCTATCACTCTCCGTATGACTAACAGTATATATGATTATTGGTCTTATGAAAATATCCAGTTTTGTATTTTTTTATATATCCAGATTGAGTATAATAATATCAAGGAGTGAAAAATATGTTAACTTATTCATTTAAAGAATTGGATATACCTATGTATGAATATTTATATCAATGCATTAAAAATGATATTATTCATCAAAAACTTAAACCCCATGAAAAATTACCATCTAAACGTGCTTTTGCGAAAAATCAAAATGTCAGTCTTATTACTGTAGAGAATGCCTATCATCAGCTTCTAATTGAAGGGTATATTTATTCTAAAGAAAGAAAAGGATATTTTGTAAGTGAACTTCATTATCCCCATTATATAAAAAATCATTCTTCTGTTATGACAAAACCAAAGCAAACTCATTATCGTATAGACTTAAAATCAAATTCTGTATCTTCTTTACATTTTCCATTTTCTACATGGTCTAAAATGACACGTCAAGTCCTTTCATCTCAATCACAAGAATTGCTTTCACGTTCTCCACATCAAGGTTGCGAATCTTTAAGACGCGCTATCTGTTCACATCTTTATGCCTTTTGTGGAATGAATATTTCTCCTGATCAGGTGATTATTGGAGCTGGAAGTGAATACCTTTATAATTTAGTGATTCAATTACTAGGAAGAGATCAGATATATGCCTTAGAAAATCCAGGTCATCACAGTATTTCCCAAGTCTATCACATCAATCATGTCAATTATCATTACATTCCCTTAGATCAACAAGGCATTGATATAAAGGCACTAAGAAAAAGTCAGGCACAAATCGTGCATATCTCCCCTGCTCATCATTTCCCAACAGGTATCACAATGCCCATACAAAGACGTTTGGAATTACTTCAATGGGCAGAAGAATCTCATCGTTATATTATTGAAGATGATTATGATAGTGAATTTCGTATGCGAGGAAAACCACTTTCCCCACTCTTTCAAATTGATCAAAATGAACATGTGATTTATATGAATACATTTTCTAAAACACTAGCCCCATCATTTCGTATTAGTTATATGATTTTACCACCTCATCTCGTTCAAATTTTCCAACAAAAATTAGGTTTCTATACATGTAGTGTATCAAGCTTTGAACAGATTATTCTTGCCGAGTTTATCCAAAACCATCACTTTGAAAAACACATTAACCGTATGCGTAACTACTATAAATCCATCCGTGATGAATTTCTTCTCCAACTTTCACAAAGTCCTCTCTTTTCCCAAATTACAATTACTGAAGAAAACTCAGGCTTACATTTTCTACTTCATTTCTCTTTGCCATATAGTGATAATTTTATTTTAAAACGTGCTCAAGATTTAAGAATCAACATGAGCATGCTTTCCCAATTTTATGACCAACCTTTTGATTCACATACAATCGTGATTAACTATTCTGGACTTTCAATTGAAGATATTCCTTTAGCCGTCCAATTACTGTGTCAGTTATTAATGGAATAAGAGAACTGCTTTATAATTTCCATATTTCCATAGTAGAAGTATAACATAAGCTTTGGCTTTTTGTTATCTTAACCAACCGTCTAAAACCTGTGGGATTGCGGTGCCACATTTCAAAAGTTTTTCATACAGTTCATGATGTTTAGCATCTTCTCCATCTTGATGCTTACTTTTTGAATTTATATTTACCTTTTCCATGACCAGATACTGGCTCTATAATATCTTTCTGCACTAAATTGGAAAGAAGCTTAGAGGCAGCAGATTGCTTCAAATCAATGACCTTCATAACTGTATATATGCTTCATCATACCCGAACTTCTCAAATAATCTACGAACATGATTGGTTGTATTATTAACAGATAAATCTTTTTGTGTTTTACTAAAAGTGTACTTTCAATATCCACTTTTGTATCTTGAATGTCCACTTCTGTGCTTCCAATATCCACTTTTTTAGTATTTAAAAATCCACTTATATGCATATCTCGGTTTTGTAGTTCATTGTCATGCATCTGCATAAAATGTGGAAAAGGAACAATACAATAGGTCAAAAAATCATATATCTGGTTACTTTTTAATTTGCTTATTATAAATATTTACTTTAAGCATTTATTAACCAAACAAAACCAAATTCCTATAATATGAAAAAGATGTTTTCTACACTACATAGAAAACATCTCAAAATATTATAAAAAATTTATATTCATACACAAAATACATGTCTTTTGGAAGGGAAAGTCAAGATATATGAAATAAATGATTTTTATGCTTTAAAAAAGCTAAGTCAGGATATTTATATCTGTCACCTTCACTTTTTTAAGGCTTTTTATTTTTTCTGTGGAAACTTTGCATTAGGATAAATACGTTCCATTCTTTCATTTGGATAATGCTGATCTAGAAATTCTTCTACGGGATTTTGAGCATTGATTTGTCCATTTTGTCTTTCTGAATATCTTTGAATAGCTAATCCTGATATGATAATATTGATTGTCATAAAAACAATAAAACACCATGAAAGAATTGTTCCTGTTTTTTTGGGGATTTTTTCAATTAAGTCTGATAATTTTGGATAAATGATTTTAATCCAAATCACAGCTACAATTCCCCAGAAGAAACAGAATAATAAATTAATACGTCCTCCTAAGTTAAAAGGAAGATGACTATAATCCCAAAAGACTGTTCCAAAAACTAATTCTGTAAAAACACTACATGCATATTCATAGGCTCCACCTACAACCGTTCCAAATAAGAAAATAAAGCGATCACTTTTATAACGATACTGATATAACAGTAAAGTTAATAAAGCACAGCCAATTCCCCAAACAATAGAAAAAGGACCATAAATCACACTACTACGACTCATCCATATGCCTGTTGTATAATGACACCATAATGTTTCAACAATATCTCCTAAAAATGCACCAATAAGAAATAACCATAATAATTTATAAAAAGAACATCCTTCAGCAAATACAGTTGATTTTTCAACTTTTGGCTCATTTAAAATTTCTTTTTTATCAAGATTTGGAAATGCATTCACAAAATGTTTAAGTGTCCATTCAGATATTCTCATGCCTAAACGATCTGCCGTTCTTTGCATGTTTTCTGATACCTCTTTAATGACACCTTTTTTCACACGTGAACGTGTACTTAAAATACCTGTGATTGTTCCAACAAAATCGACTGCCATCACAACACCCATAATAATCAAGAGAATCTCTCCAACGGATGAAGGAATCAAATGAACAGCATTTAAAAGTGTTGGTTCAATAAATTCAACACAGATGATAGCCATCAACCCCCAAAGAATTGTATAAGGCATGTGCACATAACTACCGAATTGGAATCTCTTTCTTGAATAATCCCACCATTTATGGTGAAAAATTTTCTGTAAGAAAAAACCTGTCATATATACAACAAAGGAAGAAATAATTGCTCCTCCTAAGAACATAAAAAACCATTGATTATGAAGTTCATGTAATAAAATAAAAAACAAAACTCCACAAATACCATAGGATGGGCAATATGGTCCATATAAAAATCCAACATCAACAAACTTCTTACGACGATATGCCGCAAGAATAGTTCCTATGACCCAACCGACAAAAGAATAAACAAAAAATATCCATAATTGATCATAAATTAACTTTTCCATCATTTCCCTCCAACATAGTCTATATGATACTATCATAGATATATGAATAATACATGAAGAAAAAAGAAAAAAATCAGAAAGATTTCTGATTTTCATCCCATTGTTTCACAACTCGACATGGATTTCCATAAGCAAGACTATGTGGTGGTATATCTTTGGTCACTACACTTCCTGCCCCAATGACACAATCATCACCAATCGTGACTCCTGGCATGACGGAAACATGAGCGCCAAACCAGACATTACTTCCCACACGAATAGGCAAAGCAATTTCTAATCCCTGATTACGTTTTTGATAGTCTAGAGGATGATTCGCTGTATAAAAACCACAATATGGACCTACAAAAACATAATCACCTATTGTGATACTTCCACCATCCATAAAATAACAAGAGCTATTAATAAAAACATTCTTTCCTAATTGAATACGACTTCCATAATCACACATAAATGGACTTATAATTTCCAGATTTTCTGGATAATAACCTAATAACTGTGTCAAGATGTCTTTTCTTTTTTCAACATCCCCAGGTCTTGTATGATCTAAATCAAAGCATAGATCTTTAGCTTTTATGCGCATTTCTAATAATTGAGCATCATTATTGGCATCATACCATTCTCCACGTTCCATCTTTTCTAATTCACTACTCATGATATTCTCCTTTTCAATCATTTCTTAATCATTAATCATCTCAATGGCTTCACTGATAGATGATACGATATGTGTTGCTTTTTCCTGAACAATTTGTGGTGAATCACGAAATGTAAATGAACAATCAGCACTTTCTAACATAGGAATATCATTATAAGAATCTCCTATGCCATAGACCATATCCAAATGCAATAATTCTTTCAATTTCTTGACTGCTTCTCCTTTAGAACATCCTCTTTTAACAACATCTATATATTCTTTATTTTGAAAAGCAATAATTTCTTTGTATGTTTCATTTAAATCATGTGTCCACTGTTTGGCCTGTTGTTCATGAACAGCATTAATTGATAATCCAAAAATATGTTCATCTCCAATACAATCAATAGACTCTACATATGTTTGAGCTATTGGAATTTTTGAATCTTTCACTAATGTATAAATACGAAAATCTGCCTGAATAGAAACTTCAGCTTTTTGATGATATTGTTGATAAATATCTTTCAAAAGATCCTTAGATATTGTCTGTTCATATAAAACATGACATTCTTTATCTAAAATGCAAGCGCCACTGCTCACAATATAAAAATCTGGTTGAATACAATCTTTGATATAATGTTGTACACCTATCAATGGTCTACCTGTACACAATCCAAATAAATGATATTTTTGAAATTGAACAATAGCTTGTTGATCATTTTCTTTAATACCATCTTCAAAATATAATGTTCCATCAAAATCACTGGCTAATGCTTTCATTGTTGACTCCTTTTAAATAATAATCTATCATCTGTAATTCTTCTATCTTAATGCAATGAGGAATTTGTTTATGTAAAACCAATTGTTGGCATTTGGCAAGTGGCATCCATTGAACTTCTTCCACTTCTTCTTTTTGCAAGACAAAATCGCCATCATACCATAAGACATAAACATGCGAAACTTGTACATTATGAAATGGTTTTTCATGAAATACATTGTGGCTATTGCTGTAACTTGCACCAATATAATGTAATTCACCCTTTGTCGCCTCGACTCCCAGTTCCTCTTTTAATTCACGTAATGCCGAAGTTTCAAAGTCACTTCCTGCTGGAATATGACCAGCACTTGAAATATCATAACATCCTGGATAAGAATCTTTATTGAGGCTACGTTTCTGTAAAAGAATTTCGACATCCTGCTTTTTTCTTAATAACCAGACATGGCTAGTGCGATGACGAATGCCATGACGATGTGCATATTCTCTTTCTACAATTTCTCCCGTTGGATTTCCCATTTCATCTACAACATCTAAATATTCCATCAATTCATCACCTCTTTCTATTCTACTACATTTTACATTTTAAATGAAAGATAAAACTCTTAAAACCCATATCCAAAATGTTAAAGAAAAACCACTGAGTAATGTTGTTAACATGACAACATTACTGCTTAAAACACCAGCATGTCCCATATTCTTTGCCATGACATAACATGTCACTGTTGATGCTGAACCTAGCATAACCAAAATAGCTATTAACTGTTCCTGACGAAAACCTAAGATGATAGCAAGTGGTAAAAACAGGAAACAGAATCCAAACAATTTAAAGAAAGATGCTAAAAAGGCAGGTTTTATCTGACTGATAGCTTTATCCAAACGAAAAGAAGCACCCATCGCTATCAAACCTAATGGTGTAGCCATATTGGCAACATAGGATACACTTTTTGAAAGAATGGTCGGCATTGGTAAAGAACATAAAGACCATAAAAATCCAACTGCAATCCCAATAATAATCGGATTCTTTAATATTCCTAGACATGTCTTCTTCAATAAATCACAATTGACTCCATCCCCATGAGGCTGATAGAAAGACAAGATAATCACAGCAAATATATTATATAAAGGTACACTTCCTATAATCATTAGTGGTCCCATTGTAGAACTTCCATATATGTTTTGAATTAAGGCAACTCCCAGCAAGGCTGCACTACTGCGATACGTTGCCTGAATAAATTCACCTTGAATACTTTTATCTTTTAAAAATTTTGATATTATCATCGCAATCAAAATACTTATAAGTGTCACAACAAAACAAAAAGCAACAAAAGAAAAATTCCATACTTCTAAAAAATCAACTGTCGCCAAATCTTGAAACAAAAGAACTGGCAAAGGAAGCATAAAGACAAAACGATTTAATTGAGAAGCAAATTCTTCACTCATCCACCCCAACTTTCTTAAAAGCATTCCTAAAACCATCATCAAGAAAACTGGAACTGTCGCATTGAAACTAAATAATAAACTATCCATGTTTAAACCTCATCAGGAAATAATATTTTTAAAATACGTTCTAAGCCTTGATTTTCAATAGCACAACAAACCAGATCTGCTTTTTGTTTTAATGCTTCAACAGCATTCCCCATCGCAACACCAACTTCACAATATTCAATCATTTCCATATCATTCAATCCATCCCCAAAAGCATATGTCTGTTGACGACTCACATGATAATAATCTAAAACTTTTTGAATGCCGACAGCTTTAGAAATCGTTGGTGAAAAGAATTCAAAAGCATTTTCACTGCCATGTTCATCATGGTGAATAACACTGCCAAATTTATCCTGGATATAATTTTCTATCTTCGCTTTATCTTTATTTAAAACATTAGCTTCTATCTTGATTGTTCTTTTTAAAACCTCATCTTTATCAAAATCCAATTGGAACATTTCTTTCATACCAGCCTGAGAAAAGAAATCATAAAGTTCATGATAGCTAGGATCAATATAAATCGCATCAGCTGTTTCTAACATATAGTCACATCGCAGGTCTTCTAGCATCTGAACAGTTTTCACACATAGTTTGTAATCCATTCTATCTTCATAAATAGATTGCCCATCAATTTCAACATATCCACCATTGGCCAATATATATCCATCAAATCCTACATTTAATAAATACTGATTGATCATAGCTTTAGGTCTACCACTGGATATAAATATTTTATGTCCCTGCTCTTGAATTCTTTTTAATTGGTAAAGAGCCCCTTGTGGTATGTCAGGAATACCTCTAGCAGTATCCAATAATGTTCCATCAACATCAAAAAATAATATTTTTGATTGCATGATTCCACCCCCATAACTGATATCTATTATATAAGTTTTTGATTGATTTTGCTTTCTTTTTTCAAGAATGGAAATAGAAAAAGACAAACATTTCGTTTGTCTTTACTCACTACGTAATGCTGAAACAGGATCACTCTTCGCTGCTTTGCTGGAAGGAATAATACCACCAATCAAAGTTAAAACAACGCTAAGCACAACTAAGATGACACCACCTGCCACTGGTAAAGAGGCACTGACATCTACATTACCAGCAATCGAATGAATAATCATGTTTCCTGGTATCAACAATAACAATGTAATCACAATACCTAAAACACCTGCAAGTAATCCTATAATAAATGTTTCGGCATTGAAAACTTGTGAAATATTACGCTTAGATGCACCTATTGCACGCAAGATTCCAATTTCTTTTTGTCGTTCTAAGACACTGATATAAGTAATAACACCAATCATAATAGAAGATACAACTAAAGAAATAGCAACAAAGGCAATCAGTACATAACTAATCACATTAATAATGTCAGTTACTGATGACATTAAAGTACCTACATAATCTGTATAAGAAATCACTTTATCTTCATCAGTTTTTTCCATTTTGGCATTATAATCATCTAAAATATTCACAACATTTTGTTTTGTTTCAAAATCTTTTGGATAAATATTAATACCACTAGGTTCATCAAAATCAGCATATCCTAATGTTTTTAAATTATTTTCATAAGTTGAAGTTTCTGTTGTCATAAGTGAGACCATAAGTTCAGACAACTCTTCTTCACTCATATTCATTTGAATAGCTTCAGAAAATGCAGTTGGATCAATTTGAATCGCTGATTGCATGTTTTGAGCTAATGTTCCCATTTGTTTAGACATTTGAGCACTGATTTGTTCTTCTAAGGATTGAGAAATCTGTGCTGTATATTGTGTCATCATTGTTTGAATCTGATTTTGTAATAATGTTTCAAACTGCCCTGTTAAACCACTATCTTGAAGTAATTGAATAACATTTTGTTGAATCAGACTTTGTGCACGAGATGTTTTAATATAAGTCATAAAATAAGTCTGTATCTGAGTTGAATCCGTCAACTGATTTTCAACCATATAATTTTGAAAATCAGTTGTGATACTTTGACTTAAAGATTCAATCTGTTCTCTTGTAAACTCAACATTTAATTGTGATAAGATTGCATCCATATCAATAGAAGGCATATTTGACATATCTAATTGAATCTGGCTTAAATCCAGCTCACCCATTCCTTTTGTCAATTGACTTTGATCTATTGAAAACGCACTCTTTAACTTCTCTGTATCAACACTAAACAATGAATTCATATCAAACTCTTTATTATTAGCTTCATTAAAAGCATTACCTGTAAACACGTCAATATCTTTATTTTCTAATTGTTTTTTCACAATTTCACTTGCTTGAGCTTGTTCAATCACATGTGTTGTCAGTGACTGGGGATAACCAATACCCGTTTGAAGCATTGTCGCTGTTGTTCCTTTGGCTGGTTGAACAATCCCAACAATTTTTATAGTTTCACCATTTTCAATCAATTTTTTCATATAGGATTGATTATCTGTTTTATCTCTATATAAATCATATTCTTCATCATATTCATAATAATCTGCTGCATTGACAAGCTTAAACTCTTTTCCTAATACATCTTCATATGAATAAGTATCTGTATTCTCTGGAGCATTGACTTCTTCCTCTTGAGAGAACTTATCTACCATATCATCTAATTCAGAAAAATCTCTTAACCCCAATGTATAAGACATTAAATCATTAATCTTACCATTTTGTGTTAAAACCAGAACACACTCATTATAAGCCTTAGGCCAACGTCCTGCTTTAACATCATATTGATCTACATATAGACTTTCATCACTAGGCATTTCATAAAAAACATCAGTACTCATCATTGTTGACATCATGCTGTTTCCACTACTTGAAGAGCCTAAACCAAGTGATTGGAATGATTTATCAGGATGAACCTGTCTGATATTTTCTGTATCTGTACTGTATATTTGTGGTGATACATTATACGTATACTCTACAGCATTTGTATATTCTTTAATATCACTGTCACCACTATCTAAATATTCTTTTAAAGAAGCCAAGTCATTAGAACCAATCTTTGAAAACATATTGGTAATCATTTGAATAACTTGTATCTGGCCTTCTTCTTTATTTTCACTTTGACCATCTTGAACATCTACCATCAAAGATGTCATATCAAAACCTGTACTTTGTATTTGCAGTGGATATTCAGATAATGTTTCTTCTTCAATTGATCGAATATATTGATTGACACCATTAGAAAGCGATAATATCAATGCAATCCCAATAATTCCAATAGACCCCGCAAAAGATGTTAAAATTGTACGGGCTTTTTTGGTACGTAAGTTATTAAAACTTAAAGATAAAGCTGTTAAAAAGGACATTGAAGATTTTCCCATGTTTTCATGTCTTGGTTTATCCAATTCATGTTCACTGACTTCATATGGATCAGAATCACTACGGATTGTTCCATCTCTTAATTCCACAATACGTGTTGCATAAGCTTCTGCCAATTCAGGATTATGTGTTACCATCACAACAAGTCGATCTTTGGCAACGTCTTTTAACAGTTCCATAACCTGAACACTGGTATCACTATCCAATGCACCAGTAGGTTCATCGGCGAGTAAAATATCTGGATCATTAACCAAAGCTCTCGCGATAGCGACACGCTGCATTTGTCCTCCAGACATTTGATTTGGTTTCTTGTGTCCCTGATTACCTAAACCCACCTTTTCTAAAGCTTGCTTTGCTCTCTTTTTACGCTCTGCTTTAGAAATACCAGATATCGTCAAAGCCAATTCAACATTAGCCAGGACAGTCTGATGAGGAATCAGATTATAGCTTTGAAAGACAAAACCTATGGTATGATTACGATAGGAATCCCAATCTCTATCTTTATACTTTTTAGTCGAAATGCCATTGATAATCAAATCACCTTTATCATAACGATCTAATCCACCAATAATATTTAAAAGTGTTGTCTTTCCACTTCCACTTGGTCCTAATATCGCAACAAATTCATTATCTCTGAGATTAAGACTGACGCCATCTAATGCCTTTTGAACTAAATCACCCGTTTTATATTGTTTATATATATTCTTAATTTGTAGCATTCTCTTATCCCCTTTATATAGAATATATACTATTAAATCCTTTTTATTTGAATTGAAAATGAACATTTATATATTCCTATCGTATATCGACATATTTCCCCGGAAATAGTCCTCTTTTTATATATTCCCACAAAAAAAGAATATACATACTTATATATTCTTTATCTCTGGCGAGGTTCATATAAACGTGTCATATCAACATTCTCTAATTGTAATAACTTGATTTTATTATCAATACCACCCGCATATCCTGTTAAACTTCCATCTTTTCCTACAACACGATGACATGGAATAATGATGGATATAGGATTATGCCCAACAGCCCCACCGACTGCCTGAGCTGACATTGTTTTTTTATTTAATGTTTTTGCCACCTTTTTAGCAATTTCCCCATAAGTCATTGTTTGACCATAAGGAATCTCACACAATATTTTCCATACCATCTGTTGAAACTGTGTGCCTTTTGGTGTTAATTTTAAATCATTGATGGAAGGTTGTCTTTGATGAAAATAATCATCTAACCATTTTTGAGTTTGTATCAATATGGGCTGATTATCTTTCTTTATAATATTTTCTTTGATATTTCCTAAAAAGTATTTCTGCCCTTCAATCCACAATCCAATCAATCCCTCTTCATCACATACCAATAAAAGATTGCCTAAAGGCGATTGATAATATGTCTGATAATACATAAGTCTCACTCCTTATCATCATTTTATCATTCCCTATTTTTCTATACAACTATTCTGTCATATATAAGTTCATTCTTGATGAATATGATAATCCTAATGAAGTCTCAAATGAAATAAAAAATGCAGTCTTGACAACAAGAAAGTTTATTTATATAATACAAGCGTATAGAAAAAAGGCGATGAATAGAAGAGTAATTGTTATGATTGATAACAAGAGAGTCCTGATGGTGGAAATGGACAATCATAGTAACGATGAATAAAGACTAGGAGCCGTATTTTGGATCGTATGTGATAAAATAACGTGTGCCGCGTTACAGGCTAGACTCTGATAGGAGTTGAAAAGGTTTATGCAGTGATGCATAAACGAATGAGGGTGGTAACACGATAATCTCTCGTCCCTTGTGGATGGGAGTTTTTTTATTGGAAAGGAGATATTATGGAAGAAAGACATTTTAGTGAACAGGAATTAGTAAGACGTGAAAAGTTAAATTTTTTAAGAGAAAAAGGTATTGATCCATTTGGACAAAGATTTGATGTCACTGCTTTTTCAACAGAGATCAAAGAAAAATATGCAGGAAAAACACATGAAGAATTAGAAGAAGCTGCGATTGAAGTGAAAGTTGCTGGAAGAATTATGACAAAACGTCGTAAAGGTAAAGTATGTTTCATGCATATTCAAGATAAAGAAGGGCAAATCCAAATTTATGTCAGAAAAGATGTTATTGGTGAAGACAGTTATGAAGTTTTAACAAAAAGTGATATTGGAGATATCGTTGGGATTGTTGGGACTGTCTTTGTGACAAATACTGGTGAATTATCTGTCAAAGCTTCTGAGTATATTCACTTAACAAAAGCATTACGTCCTTTACCTGAAAAATATCATGGTTTAAATGACGTTGAAGAAAGATATAGAAGAAGATATGTTGATTTAATTATGAATGAAGAAGCAAGAAAGATTGCTTTTACAAGACCAAAGATTATTCGCTCTATTCAACATTATCTTGATGGTTTAGGATATACTGAAGTTGAAACACCTGTATTAAATCCTATTTTAGGTGGTGCTTCTGCTCGTCCATTTATTACACATCATAATACTTTAGATATGAATTATTATTTAAGAATTGCGACTGAATTATCTTTAAAGAGATTAATTGTTGGTGGTATGGATGCTGTTTATGAAATTGGACGTTTATTTAGAAATGAAGGTATGGATAGAACTCATAATCCAGAATTTACAACAATTGAAGTTTATAAAGCATTTAGTGATCTAGAAGGAATGATGGATTTAACTGAAGGTATCATTTCTAATGCTGCGAAAGATGTTTGTGGTACATATGATATTGAATATAAAGGACATCAGCTTTCTTTAGCTCCTGGATTTAAACGTATTTCTATGACAGATGCTATTAAAGAACAAACTGGAATTGATTTTGCAGGAGATATGACTTTTGAAGATGCGAAAAAATTAGCTGAAGAACACGGTATTGAAGTCGAAGCACACTTTGGTTATGGTCATATTATTAATGAATTCTTTGAAAAATATGTAGAAGAAACAATTGTTGATCCTACATTTGTTTATGGGCATCCTGTAGAAATTTCTCCACTAGCAAGAAAAAATCCTCAAGATCCTCGTTTCACACAGAGATTTGAATTATTTATCTGTGGTAATGAATATGCAAATGCATTCAACGAATTAAATGATCCTGATGATCAATATGAAAGATTTGCAAATCAGTTAAAAGAAAAAGAACTTGGAAATGATGAAGCTAACGAAATGGATTTAGATTATGTAGAAGCATTGGAATACGGATTACCACCAACAGGTGGAATGGGTATGGGTATTGATAGACTCGTGATGTTATTAACTGGACAAGAATCTATCCAAGAAGTTATCTTATTCCCTCAAATGAAGCCAAGAAATAAATAGTGATAAAATCAAGACAATTTGAATTATCAATGAATTAATAATATAAATATAAGCATAAATTTATGATATGATAATACGAAACAATTCATGACTATTGATCATAAAGTTATGCTTTTTTGCTTAACTTTTATAACGGAATTTACTATAAAATCGTACTAAATTTTTATCAAATATATTTTATAAGAATGAATAGCGATACGTTAAAAGTATTTGTTATATTCATATTGTTTGTTATAATTAATAAAGAGATGAACAACAAGTACAAACATTTATAACAAATAGATTATTAGAAATTGCTGAACTAGAAGCCTTACCAAACATTAAGCAGATCAGGTTGGTTTTTGATGCTGATAAAGAAAAAGATATTCAAGTTTATAACGCTATTAAAAGATTACCTACTAAATTTTTTAAGATAGACATTATAATTTTCTTGTATGATTAAGAAACAAATATTGTTAAAGAAAAAATATTGAAATAGCTATTTCAATATTTATAAAGATTAGACTTTAAATGATGACATCTATTCATATAGGGTTTAAAATAAAATGTTTAATCCAAAATGGGACAGGAGTGAATGTACATATGAAAATTACTTTTTTTATTGGTAATGGTTTTGATTTAAAAATGGGTTTAAAATCTAGATATAAAGATTTTTATAATTATTTATTATCTCAAAATTATGAAAATATTATAGTAGATAAAATAAAAGATAATCCAGATGAATGGGCTGACTTTGAACTAGCTTGTGGGAAAGAACTAAGAAAT
>OBYM01000677.1_pt1 | contig 17300 bp, 15 predicted proteins | sample 1538191 | NCBI WGS metagenome assembly OBYM01 (sample SAMEA2580165, study PRJEB22360) | human gut metagenome | biome: human gut; feature: human-associated habitat; material: faeces | place: Denmark | collected 2008/2010 | reverse complement strand
TTTATATGCGGCCCCCAAGAGAAAATCAGTGGCGCCTGCCACATCGCCGGACTCCTGACGGACAATCTCAATCAAATCATCCCGGACTTCATCAAACAGGGCATCCACCTCATCGTCTGCGTCAGAAATGCTTTCGGCCAACTCCAGATTACGGCCTACAAAGGCATCAATCGCATTGGTAACCATTTTGGAAGCAGCCTTCGCCATGGTACGAATATGCTCCAAACGGCGGAAATCCACGGTTTCTGGCAGGCGCATGGAAAGCTCGGCAATATCACCTGCCTGGTCTCCGATACGCTCCATATCCGTAATCATTTTCAAGGCAGCGGATACCACCCGCAGATCCCGTGCCACCGGCTGCTGATGCAGCAAAAGCCGCAGGCAACGAGTTTCAATAGTCTGCTCCATGTGGTCAACTTCCGAATCATATTCCAAAGTTGCTTTTGCCATATCGCCACCGCGCTGGAACAGCGCATTCACTGCATGGTCAATGGCAGTTTCAATCAGGCCACCCATTTCTGTCAATTCCGTATTCAGAAGCTCCAGCTCCCGGTCAAACCTGTTTCTCAATACAAACACATCCTTCCCAAATTAACCGAATCGTCCGGTAATATAGTCTTCCGTCTGTTTCTCCTTAGGCATGGAGAATACCTGCTCAGTCTCGCCAAACTCAATCAGTTTGCCCAGAAGGAAGAAGGCGGTCATATCGGAAACACGGGCGGCCTGCTGCATATTATGGGTAACCATAATGACAGTATACTTGTTTTTCAGTTCTATTGCAAGGTCTTCGATTTTAGAAGTAGAGATAGGGTCCAAAGCGGAGGTAGATTCATCCATCAGCAATACGCGGGGCTCTACTGCCAGAGCGCGAGCAATGCACAGACGCTGCTGCTGACCACCGGAAAGACCCAAAGCGCTTTTCTTCAAGCGGTCCTTCACTTCATCCCAAATAGCTGCATCACGCAGGGACTTTTCGACAATTTCATCCAGACGGGCACGGGAACGGATACCATGGGTACGGGGACCATAGGCAATGTTATCATAAATAGACATGGGGAAGGGATTGGCCTTCTGGAACACCATACCGATTTCCTTCCGCAGCCAGGTGGTATCAATGGTGGGGTCATAGATATTCTGACCGCCATAATTGACTTCACCTTCGATCCGGCATCCGGGAACCAAATCATTCATACGGTTGAGGGTCTTCAAAAAGGTGGACTTACCGCAACCGGAAGGTCCAATCAAAGCGGTAATTTTATTTGCGGGGATGGCTACGTTTACATCAAACAGAGCCTGATGGTTGCCATACCAGAGATTCAGGTTTTTCGCTTCAATAATCGCAGACATAAAAACTCTCCCATTATTTTTTAAGTTTCTTGCCTACCAGGTTGGCAGACAGGTTGATAATCAGCGTCAGCACCATGAGGATAGCAGCAATTGCAAAAGCTACATCCACTTCGCCCCGCTCGCTGGCGTACACATACAGGGCAACCGTCAGGGTTGCAGAAGAAGACTGCATAGCGTCCCAAATTCCATTGAGAGCCAGGCCAAAACCAGCGGTGAACAACAGAGCAGCCGACTCACCCACAATACGGCCAATTGCCAGAATACAGCCAGTCACAATACCGTCAATTGCGTTGGGAAGCACTACTGTGCGCACCATATGCCATTTGCCGGCACCCAGCGCCAACGCACCCTCCCGGTAAGAATTGGGCACGGTCTTCAGGGATTCCTGCGTGGTGCGGATAATGGTGGGCAAAATCATAATCACCAGCGTCAGACCGCCAGCAAGAATACCAGCCTTCAGACCCATCAGCTGGATAAAGAACAGCATGCCGACCAAACCAAAGATAATAGAAGGAATACCGGTCAGTGTTTCGGAAGCAAATTCAATAACCGCTACCATTTTACGGCTTCCGGCATATTCCGTCAGATAAATGGCGGCACCTACGCCCAGCGGCAGCACAATAATCATTGCCAAAAGAATTATATACAGAGTGTTTAGAATATTAGGAAGAATACCAATCGTATCGTTTAGGTAACTGGTCTCACTGGTAAGAAGCTCCCAGGTAATGTTGCCCAACCCCCGATAGAAAATATAACCAATGAGGAACAGGAGCAAAGCACAGGTAAGCCCCGCACAAATATACAGCAGGGCTCTCAGGCCCTTGTCATAAAAGCGGCGACGGAAAGATAATTTTTCCATGGCTTATTCTCCCTCCTTCTTTCTTTTAATCACGAGATTCAGGAATACATTGATAAGCATGATAAACAGGAACAACACCAAGCCAATGGAGAACAATGCATCACGCTGGAGAGAGCCTACCGAAGCATAAGACATTTCAGACGCAATGGCTGTGGTAAGAAAACGCACCGAGCCAAACAGACTGGGCATGTTGGCCACGTTGCCGGAAACCATGATAATTGCCATAGCCTCACCAATGGCACGGCCTACACCCAGCACAATAGCGGTAGCCACGCCACTTTTGGCAGCAGGCAGGCTGACTCTGAAAATAGTCTCGATTTTTGTCGCTCCCAGTGCCAGAGAAGCCTCTTCGTACTCTTTAGGAACGGCTTTCAATGCCGTTGTAGAAACATTGACAATGGAAGGCAAAATCATGATGGCCAATACAATAATAGCAGCCAGCAACGTTGCGCCGGAAGAAAGACTGAAAATATTCTGTATCATAGGTACCAACACAATCATACCTACCAAACCGTATACTACGGAAGGAATACCGGCCAACAATTCTACAGCCGTTTGTATGGCCGTTGCAACTTTAGGCGGTGCAATCTTGGCCAGATAAATAGCAGTCAGCAGACCCACCGGAACACCGATGATCAAGGCACCAGCAGTACCATAAATAGATGTGAGGATAAAGGGCAGGATACCATACTGGGGATTCTGGGAGTTCGTGGGGGCCCAGGTTTGGCCAAAGAGAAAATCCCACAGGCCAATTTTCTGGATTGCGGGCAGGCCGGAAATAATCAGGTAGATGCTGATGAACAGTACAAAGGCCACGGCCACAATGCCGCACAGCAGGAAAACGAGATGCATCACAAATTCCATCACATCTTTGGCTCCCCGGCGTTTAGCCTTCGGAGTCGTTGCCTCTGCCTCTGTTGACAGTTTTGCCTGTTCAGCCTGTTTGGAGAGGTCCTTCATTTCATTCTCTTCCCTTTCACTGGTTGCATTAAAATCAACAGGGATATTTTGTTCCATAATGCAGCTCCTTATCATCATGGGAATAGCCTCCGCTGGAAGGCAGCGGAGGCTGAAACCCGAAAACTCAGTTTGCGAAGAATTATTCAGCGGTGGGCACAGCGCCAGCCTTGGTAATCAGGTCAGCAGCATCAGCAGAGGTAGCGAAGTCGAAGAATGCCTGAGCAGCTTCGCTGAGCTCGGTGCCTTCCTTGGTTACCAGAACGAAGGGACGCTGAATCTTGTAGGAACCGTCTTTCACCGTTTCCTCGGTGCAGGCAACGCCTTCAACCGTAATAGCTTTTACGCCTTCTGCATTGGCAACAGCGGAGAGGGAAGCATAACCGATAGCACCGGCATTGCCCTTAACAGCCTCGATAACAGCGCCAGTAGAAGTTAGTTCCTGGCTCAGCTTACATTTGTCTTCTGTCTCAGTAATGGACTCGAAGCCATCACGGGTACCGGAACCAGCCTCACGACCGATGCAGGCGATTGCGCCAGCGTCGCCGCCAACTTCGCTCCAATCGGTTACTTCACCAGTAAAGATCTTAGCGATCTGGTCAACGGTCAAGTTTTCAACTTTGCTGTTCTCGTTTACGATAATCGCAATACCATCCAGTGCCACGGTAGTGCCCTTCAGGCCAGCAGCTGTTTCTTCATCTTTCAGTGCGCGGGAAGAAAGTCCGATGTCGCAGGTGCCGTTCTTAGCAGCCTCAATGCCGGTACCGGAACCGGTAGCATCATAAGTAACCGTCACGCCGCTGTTATCATTCATAAACTGCTCGCTCAAAGCGCCAATCACGTCGCTCATGGAGGTGGAGCCGTTGGTAGCAACAGAGCCGCTCAACTCCGTTTTGCTCTCGGTGCTGGTGCTGGTAGTAGCAGAATCAGTGCCGGTGGAGCTGGTTTCCGTGGTGCTCTGGCAACCGGTCATCACAGCTGCGGTCATAGCCAAAGCCAAGAATGCAGTGAGAACTCTTTTGATTTTCATGTTTACTTCTTCCTTTCAATCACTCGATTGGTTTTGTTTGTTTTTCAAGGTCTGGCAACAGTATATCGTGGCTGTGTAAAGTCAAAAAGCCGGGTAATGTAAAATCCATGTAAAATCGGCATCTTTGCTCTTTTCGTTTTATCTCCTACCTTTCTCTGTAATAAGTACCAAGAATCCGGTAGAAATTTCTTCTATTTGTGGGAGGATTCAGGAATTGTCCTTTTAAAACATCTGTGCTATGATAGAAAACAATTTTGGGCTTTATCGCCTGTAGGAAAAGAAGGAGTTACGTATGACAAAGGACATGACCCAAGGGTCGCCCACCCATCTGATTTTACGGTTTACCATCCCCCTGGTGTTCGGAAATCTGTTCCAGCAATTCTATTCCATGGTGGATACTATTATTGTAGGCCGATTTTTAGGAAAGAACTCTCTGGCAGCTGTCGGTTCCACCGGGTCCATTAACTTTTTAATCATTGGATTCTGCCTGGGACTGTGCAGCGGTTTTGCCATCCCGGTTTCGCAGCAGTTTGGCGCTAAAAATTTCCCGGCTATGAGAAAGTATATTGGTAATACTGTTTGGCTAACCGTATGGGCCAGCGTGATTTTTACCGTATTGACAGTTGTGCTGTGCTATCCCATGCTGGAATGGATGAACACACCTTCTGATATTATTGTAGAAGCTTACTGGTACATCGTCATTATCTTCGCAGGCATTCCGGCTATTTTTCTATATAATATATTGGCCGCTCTTTTGCGTGCTTTGGGAGACAGCCGTACTCCTGTTATTTTTCTGGTAATCGCTTCCTTCCTGAATATTGGATTTGACCTATTATTGGTACTGGTCATCCCCATGGGGGTAGCCGGTGCCGCTATCGCTACTGTATTGGCGCAGTTGATTTCCGGTGTTGCCTGTTTTTGGTATATTGCCAAAAAATTCCCTGCCCTGCATATTAGCAAAGAAGACCTGCGACTGGAAAAGGAATACCTGTCCAAACTTTGCTCCATCGGCGTCCCTATGGGGCTGCAATCTTCTATTACAGCCATTGGCAGTATTATTCTGCAAACCTCGGTAAATGCTTTGGGCTCTGCCATTGTGGCGGCTGTTACTGCCGCAGGACGTCTGTATTCCCTGCTGGCCTGCGCCTTTGACGCCTTGGCAGTTGCAATCTCGACTTATGGAGGCCAGAATATCGGCGCCCGGAAAATTGAGCGTCTGACTCCCGGCCTGTGGTCCTCTATGGCCATTGGCAGTATCTATTCTATTTTCTCCTTGTTGGTTATCTGGCTGTTCGGAAAACCTCTGCTCACCTTGTTTGTAGATGGCTCGGAGACTGCTATTATCAACAATGCTTATGAGTTTATGATGATTTCCGTGGCATTCTTTATTCCTCTGGCCGGCGTCAACGTATTCCGGCTTTTAATTCAGGGCATGGGGTATAGCAAGATGGCTGTTTTTGCCGGGGTTTGCGAAATGGTCGCTCGAGGAATCACCGGTGTATGGCTGGTTCCTGCTTTTGGTTTTACAGCGGCATGTTTTGCAAGCCCCATTGCCTGGATTATGGCAGACCTGTTTTTGGTCCCCGCTTATTTCTACATTATGCGTCAGTTAAAGCGCTGGGGAACTGCCTGAGTTTTTTTCCTGCTTACTTCCCCCTGCTCTTGTTTCATGGTATAATATTGATATGATTGTATCATGGTATGCCAGCTTGTGAAGGGGGAGTTGAAATGGGAACCATGAATGCACTGGTTTGTCAAAACGGAAGGGCTGTGCTAACCCACCGCCCGCTGCCATCACTGCAAAAAGATACCGACGCCATTGTCCGCGTCACGCTTTCTACCATTTGCACCAGTGACTTACATATCCTTCATGGAGCTGTCCCACGGGCAAAAGATGATATTGTACTGGGGCATGAGTTTGTCGGTGAAGTAGTGGAAACCGGTTCTGCTGTTAAGCATCTGAAAGCGGGAGACCGGGTAGCTGCCAACTGTATTACTTTTTGCGGGGATTGCTGGTTTTGCCGTCAGGGATATATCAACAATTGTGAAAATGGCGGTTGGGAACTGGGATGCCGTATTGATGGATGTCAGGCCGAATACGTAAGGGTTCCCTATGCGGATAGTGGGCTTTCCAGAATTCCAGACAGTGTTACCGATGAAAACGCTCTGTTTACCGGGGATATTCTTTCCAGCGGTTATTTCGGTGCAGAATTGTGCGAATTGTCTCCCGGGGATACGGTAGCGGTTATTGGGGCAGGACCGGTTGGGCTGTGCGCGATGGAATGTGCCCGGCTGTTTGGGGTAGGCAGTGTAATTGCTATAGACAAAAACCAAGAGCGATTGGAGCTTGCTAAAAAGCTGGGATTGGCAGATGAAATTGTCTGTATTCCCCAGGAAAATGCCGAAACCTGCGTGCTTTCCTTGACCCATGACCGGGGAGCAGACGGTGTAATAGAAGCTGCCGGCGGAGAGAATACTTTTGAACTGGCTTGGAAGATTGCCCGTCCCAACAGCGTGGTTGCCTTGGTGGCTATGTATGAGTCTCCTCAAATACTTCCGTTGCCCGATATGTATGGAAAGAATCTGATTTTTAAAACCGGTGGTGTCGATGCAGTCCATTGCGATATGCTGCTGCATTTGATGGAAACCGGAAAGCTGAACACCGATTTTTTAATTACCCACAAGGCTCCTCTTAACGAGATTTTAGAAGGCTACCGTGTTTTCTCCCAACAGCTGGACGGCTGTTTAAAATGGGCTGTTACGCCTTGGGAAAACCGGTAAAACAATCATGGATTGCTTGTCAAAAGGGGATGATTTTCTTGTTTGGTCGGAAAAATAAAAAGAGCCGGCTCTTTGGCGGTACCATTGAGCCGGATTGTCGCTATTGCTCTTATAATAATGCAGCAGAAGATGAGTCAGCGGAATGCTCCTTGGGATGTATCTGTGAGGATTCTGCCGGGTGCAGCCGGTTTTCCTATGACCCTCTTAAACGCACCCCCAAAACCTCGCCACCTCTTCCAAAATTTGACCCGGAGGACTTTTCACTGTGACCGCAGCACATTATCAGGCCTGTACAGACTGGTTAAATCGTACTTCAAGGCGTGCCCACTTGTTTCACCGTTTATTTCGATGGCTTCCCATCCTCTCTGCCCTGTGTTATTTGGGAACATTGGGATATTTATTCTGGTGTCAAAGTCCCGAATGGCCTTTCTTTCTGGGCGTGCCCGCTCTAACCTTTCTGGCGGTAACACTCTTTCGTAAAGTGCTCAATGCGCCTCGGCCTTATGACTGTCTATCTTACACGCCATTTCTGCCGGCCACTCCGGGAAAAGGAAAAAGCCTGCCCAGCCGTCACACCACCAGTGCCGCTGCAATCGCTCTGGCGTTTTTGTATCTTTCCCCTTGGGCCGGGCTCTTTTTCAGCATCCTTGCATTGGCTGTTGCCGTTTCGCGGGTTATTGGCGGAGTTCATTTTGTCCGAGACGTAACAATAGGCTTATTGTTTTCGCTTCCTTTTGCTCTGCTTTATTTTTTAGCCTAATACAAAAAAATGCCCGGCATAAGCATTTGCTTACTGCCGGGCGTTTTGATAGCGATTCGTTTTTTATTCCTTGCTGAAAGAATCTTTGCCAAGGCCGCACAGAGGGCATACCCAATCATCAGGAAGTGCCTCAAACGCAGTGCCGGGTTCGATTCCGTTGTCGGGATCACCGACTGCCGGGTCATATACATAGCCGCAGGCATCACAAACATATCTGTCCATGGAAAAGCCTCCTTTGAATTCTTGAAAAATTTTGTTTCTCATCCTGTAATAACACAAGATGTTGTGCTATTAGTATAGCAGTCCCTATACTTTTTGTCAATTACAAAATACTGTCTTCCTACATTTGCATTCTCGATTTTTCCACTGATAAAATTCTGTCATGAATAGATCGTGTATCACATCCAGCAGGTGAACGGGATGGACATCTTCCAAAGCCAACTTTTTGGCCACTCTTTCGGCTTGTTCAAAGCTTAGAAAAAGGGGCGGTGACTTGGCTTTTTCTCCCTCACCAGTTGAATAATCCCATCTGACTTCAACACCAAAGCCCTGTTTGCAATTTCCGTAAACACGGTAGCATTTTCTACAACAAGCTGTTTTTATAATGACCAACATTTTCCCCAACGATGATTGCACCTGCCTTCGTGAATATTTTTCACATTCCATATTTATCATACACTTCTCTATAAAAATAATCAAGGATTTCAGTAAGAATTTATTGTATAAACTTTTTAGAAAAATTTATTCACATTTACGTATTTTTAAGTAACACTATGGATTTAAAAAACAGTTATATATAATTTTAAATTCTTTTATATCTCGTTATGTTGTCTACCTTTTAGAAAAAATACGCTTTTCCAACTCCACACAAATTAGCGGAATCAGACTGAGTCCGGCAACAACGGCCCATTGCAATCCAGATAAGGGAACTGTATGAAAAATTTGGGCTGCTGAAGGAATGGCAATTACTCCCACTTGAAGCCCGATACAAATGATTGCCGCCCAATTCAGCCGGTGATTTGAAAAAATCCCAATTGAAAATACTGACCGTCTCGAACGCATATTAAACGTGTGGACTACCTGAGAAAGGCTTAATACGGCAAAAGCCATCGTACGCCCAATATCCGGCACCAGGGAAATGGCATCAAAAAACACTCTGCCAATCGTAAATGCCAGCAAAGCCAGTGCTCCAATCAGGCATCCCTCCACCGCTATGGCAAGACCCATTCCACCAGAAAAAATACCGGATTCTCTGGCAACGGGTTTTTCCTCCATTACATCTCCCCGTACAGGCTCCACCCCCAACGCCAAGGCCGGAAGTGAATCCGTCACCAAATTGACCCACAAAAGCTGAATAGCCAGAAGAGGAACCGGTAGATGAAGCAAAAATGCTGATAACACCAAAAGAATTTCCCCGATATTGCAGGACAGTAAAAAGTGAATGGTTCGGCGGATATTGCCATAGATTCCTCTTCCTTCCCTTACAGCCGATACAATCGTAGAAAAATTATCGTCCGTCAATACCATATCCGCTGCTGCACGGGCAACATCCGTCCCCCCTTTTCCCATGGCACATCCAATATCGGCAGCTCGAAGAGCCGGTGCATCGTTGACGCCATCCCCGGTCATAGCCACAACTTCTCCCCGAGCCTGAAGCGCACGGACAATTCTCATTTTATGCTCCGGAGACACCCGCGCAAAAACATCACATTTTGGGACTTCCTCCCTCAACTGCTTGTTGCTCATGGCATTCAACTCGATCCCCGTGACGACCCTTCCCTCAGGACGCAAAATTCCCAGTTGCTTGGCAATGGCTTGAGCCGTTCCTTTGTGGTCTCCGGTAATCATAATTGGGCGGATTCCTGCACGACGGCACAACGCGACTGCTTTCCCAGCTTCCGGCCTGGGCGGGTCCATCATCCCCACCAGTCCGCAAAATACCAGCCCTTTCTCCGCTTCTGTCCCATTCTCTGGCAGCACATCAGCATCCCGATAAGCCACCCCCAATACTCTGAGCGCTTCCCCAGCCATTTCTTCATTCATTTTCTGAATCTGCTTTCGGTCCTGTACGGTCATCGGACAATTTCCGGATGCTTCCCGGATATAACTGCATCGGGAAACCAGCAAATCCGGAGCACCTTTTACAATAATCCGATATTTTCCCGGAGCAAGGCGGTGATAAGTAGCCATCCGTTTCCTCTCGGAAGAAAAAGGAATCTCTCCGGCACGTGGAAAACGGGCATCCAATATTTTTTTAGATTCCCGGCAGGCCGCTACCAAAGCCGCCTCTGTGGGCTCTCCCAAAATTTTCTGTCCTTCTATCCGGCAATTGGTACACAAAGCGGCCAATCCCAGCATCTCCTGTGCCTGAGGGCCGGATAGGGACAAATATCCTTTTCCATCACTGACTTTGGTGACGGTCATTCGGTTACAGGTCAGTGTACCCGTCTTATCCGAACAAATAACACTGGCACTGCCCAGTGTCTCCACAGCGGGAAGACGGCGGATAATGGCCTTTTTCCCTGCCATTCTGCGAACCCCCATGGCCAACACAATGGTCACGACAGCCGGCAGCCCTTCTGGAATAGCCGCTACCGCTAAGCTGACAGAAATCATAAACATTTCCAGCGGCTCAATTTTCTGAATCAGCCCCAAAATAAAAATAACCGCACAAATCAGCAAGGCGACAATTCCCAAAACCTTTCCTGTACGGGCCAGTTTTTTTTGCAAGGGTGTTTCCGGTGCCGTTTCTCTGTCAATCATACCGGCTACCCGTCCCATTTGGGTATACATTCCCACCGCAGTCACGATTCCCAAAGCCTGCCCCTGTGCAATGCTGGTTCCGCTAAACAGCATATTTTTTCGGTCGCCTAACGCCGCCTGCTGTGCACAAACCATCCCATCATCTTTCAGCGCCGGTACCGATTCCCCCGTTAATGCAGATTCCTCTGCTTTACAGCTCTCCGCTTTTACCAAGCGAATGTCTGCCGGAACCATATCCCCGGTTTCCAGCAGCACCAAATCTCCGGGTACTAAGTCCTCGCTGGGAATTTCCCGCTCTCGTCCCTCTCGAATTACCCGGGCTTTCGGAGCTGAAAGCTTCTTTAAGGCTTCAATGGCCTTTTCCGCTCGGCTTTCCTGAATCATTCCGGTTATCGCATTCACCAGGACAATAGCCAGGATAATAATCGAATCGATATAATCGCTGTCCCCTTTCAAACGAGACGTCACAAAGGAAACAGCTGCTGCCGCCAATAATACCAGAACCATAAAGTCCTGAAACTGCTGCAAAAAGCGATAGAGAATCCCTTTCCTTTTTGGAGAGGCTAACCGGTTTTTTCCATACTTTTCTCTTCTTTTTCTGGCCTGTTCCTCGGTAATGCCTTGACTGCTGCTACTATGCAAACGCTCTATCACTTCTTCTTTTTCGATACAATGCCACTGTACCAATTTTCACCACGCCTTTCCTTCCCGTTACAATCACAATACCAGCTTATGCCGGGGGAAGAAGGGGTATGACGTGACAAGTGGGAAAAATTAAAGAATCGGAAATAAAACCCAACATAAAATCTGTTATACTGATGAAAATAGGCAAAGGAGGTTTTGAATTTGGATACTGCTATTCTTCTTTGGATACAGGAAAATCTTCGCTGTGAATTTTCAGAATGGTTTTTTTCTGCCGTTACGTTCTTAGGAGATAAAGGGCTTATATGGCTATTAACCGCCGGAATTATGCTCTTTTTTCCGTCCTATCGCAAATGGGGCATCACCATTTTATGTGCCTTGGCAGTTACAGCACTAACTGGAGAAATCATTCTCAAAAATCTGGTGGAGCGACCTCGTCCGTTCACGCAGTTTTCTGAACTTGAGCTGCTGATTTCTGCACCAGATTCATTCTCGTTTCCTTCTGGTCACAGCGCCTCCTCTTTTGCTGCAGCGACTGTTTTATTCCATTGCCGCAAGTCCTTTGGAATTCCCGCTTTTATTCTAGCCGGATTGATTGCATTCTCCCGTCTGTTTCTCTTCGTTCACTATCCCAGCGATGTGCTGGCGGGAAGCTGTTTGGGATGCATCATTGCTTGCTTGATTTGCTTTCTATTCCGCAAATATTGGAACTTGCAGCCTGTATTGTCCAAAAAACAATTATAAAATAAAACAACAAAAAACCGGCGTCCTTTCGGAACGCCGGTTTTTTGTTATCTTTCGTTCAGGCTGGGGGCCACGATTTTCTTTTTCTCTTTTTTCTTCTTTTCAGGCTTAATTTTTTTACCCTTTAAGCCGCGGCTAAAGCGATATACTTTGGCCAAGTCGTCGCTGAGCTTGTCCCGAATATTGCCATAAGCCGCATCATCGACTTCGTTCAGGATGGCAATGGTAATCACAGAACGGGCATCCATATCGGCATTAGCATACATATCGTTGAGAATCGAGCACATCTTCTCAAAGGGGTCGCTTCCAGGATAGTTTTTCGCCAGATTTTCCACTTTCGGCGCAATCTTCTCCCGTGCAAAGGTAAAATAGCGAATCTTTCCATAATGAATCCGCTCCTCTGCCATTTCACCGCGCAATTCGGGAAATACTGCCATCAACCGGTTAAACAAAAACTGCGGGTCTGCATCCAGCGTACCATCCTCTTTTTTATTGCGCTTTTTCTTATTCTGCCGAACCAGTTCCACTCTTTTGGGGCCTTCCACAGTCTCCAAAAAGTCATTGGCAATGGACTCTGCCTCGCCAGTTGTATCTATTTCAGGGTCAAACATCCACGTAGAAAGGCTGCGCCAGGAAAGATCTTTTCCTTCTTCCACTACCGCACTTTTCAAGTCAAAACGTTTAGTGGCAAAGCTATAGAACACACCATATTTTAAATTTCCGGTGGTATAGACAACGGCCTTTCCGTTTTCCACCTCATAATCCTCCGGCGGTGTAAAATCCTGTGCCAACAGGGCCGGTGTCAATTTTTCCACAATCAGGTCAAAGGCCTTAAAATCCAACTGTATCACTCCATGTTCTTTAAATCTCAAAGGTCCCCGGCGACGCCGGCCTACAGGCTGCTATGGTGCAGCTTTCGGTATTATTTTATTATACAACACTTTCCTGTCTTTGTCACTATGCGCTACTGCAAAAAGAAAAAGTTCTTTTATGGTGCTTTGGGCTCCGACTTTTTCTCAGACTTAAAGGCAAAAAAGCGCTGTCCAAAATAATTGAGGCCTGTAAAGAAACACATCCCTACCAGCATAGCTGCATTAGTCTGAATCTTCTCTCCGAGCCCTGCCAGTACTGCAAAAGTAAGGGGCTTGGCAATTCCATAAGCAACCAGATAGCATACGGCGATATTTACCACAAAGCGTACAATTTGTGCCGCTGACTTCTCACGATTCTGAAACGTAAAATACTTGTTTAAAAAGTAACTTAAAATACTGGTAAGCACATAATTTGCTGCCGATGATAACCAATAAGAGCAGTGTGCCAGATTATAAAGCCCAAACATAATGGCCATTCCCACCAGTGTGTTGATAATGCCAACTACAATAAATTTCAGTAATTTCTGGTCAATCACCGAAGAAAGTTTTCCCAATTCAAAAGCCTCCTTGTCAACATGCTTTTTTATCTCAGCCATGTTTCGGTCTGCTCTGATTATACGCCCAGAGTATTATAAAAGCAAGCAAAAAGGGCTTCTGATAAAAAATACCCGGATACAGTCCAATTCCTGTATCCGGGTATTTCTCAGATGGTGAAGGGGGATTCACCGGAAAAAATCTTAAGATTTGAGGATATGACGGTACAAAGCAATGTAGTCATTAGCAGAACGGCCCCAGCTGTTATCACACCGCATGGCACGGTCCACCAAAATTTTCCATCCATCTTTATTGGCATAGCCTTCCAAAGCGCGCTCAATGGCATGATACATATCGCCGCTGTCGTAGGTCTGGAAAGTGAAGCCATTGCCTTCGCCGTCTCCGCTGTCACGGATAGAGTCCTTCAGGCCGCCGGTAGCACGAACCACCGGAATGGTGCCATACCGCAGAGCAATCATTTGGGACAGGCCGCAGGGTTCGCTCTTGCTGGGCATGAGGAAAATATCAGCACCGGCATAAATCTTTCTGGAAAGCTCGGGGATAAATCCAATGCAAGCACAGAAGCGGCCGGGATACTTATTCTGCATCTCACGGAAGAAGCTCTCATACTCCCAGTCACCGGAGCCTAACACCACAAACTGTACGTTGGTTTCGTTCATCAGCTTGTCGGCAACTTCTTTTACCAAATCCAAGCCCTTGTGGGAAACCAGACGGGTCACCATACCAATCATGGGGACGTTGGGGTCCTGTACCAAGCTGAGACGCTCCTGCAATTTCTGCTTGTTTACCGCTTTACCGGACATATCATTGACACTGTAATTGGCATAAACGTTTTTATCCGTCTCCGGGTTATAATTAACCACATCAATACCGTTGAGGATACCGGAAAGCTTCCAGGAACGCTCATTCAGAATTCCATCCAACCGATGAGAATACCAAGGGTTCAAAATTTCCTGCGCATAGGTGGGGCTTACAGTAGACACCCAATCGGCACACTCAATAGCGCCCTTCATAATATTCACACAATTGTCGTATTCCATCAAATGGGCTTCGGAAGCAGGAATTCCCAACACATCATTGAGAAGCTCCATGCCATATTTTCCCTGATACTGGATATTGTGAATGGTAATCAGGGTTTTGATTCCTTTATACCAATCATTGTTAGCATAGAACAGGCGGTAATACACCGGAACCAAGGCAGTCTGCCAGTCATTGGCATGAATCAAATCCGGCTTGAAGTCCAGGTAAGGCAACATTTCCAGAGCTGCACGGGACAGAAAAGCAAAACGCTCTGCGTCATCATAATGTCCATACAGTCCGGGACGCTTGAAATAATACTGATTATCAATCAGATAGTAAATCACGCCGCCAACCTTGGCCTCGAACACGCCGCAATACTGTCTGCGCCATGCCACGGGAACCGACAAGCTGGTAACGAAATGCATACTCTCGCGCAGTTCCTGAGGAATATCCTCGTACAGAGGCATCACAATACGGCAACCAATCAAACGGGCCCGCAATGCCTGCGGCAGGGAACCCGCCACATCACCCAATCCGCCGGAAGCAGCAAAAGGAAGGGCTTCACTGGTACAAAACAAAACCTTCATGGCTCTCACACCTTTCAAAGTCATTAAATCGCCCGCCTTCCGGCAGACCGGGGGCATCCGCCCCATTTTGAAAGCACGTGGGGGAGCCATGACTCATCGTCGCGGCTCCCCCTGTGCCGGAAGTTTTACAACAACACAGGGGGCCTTATACCAGGCTTCCCTTGCTGATAAATACAGGATAAGACTGGAATCCCATCAGAGTACGGTCTTCCTGAATAATAACGTCTTTATCGGTAATCACATAATTCAAATTACTGCCGGAACCAATAACCGTGTCCTGCATAATTACACAGTTCTTCAGTTTTGCTCCCTTACCGACATGTACGCCACGGAAAATCACACAATTTTCCACTTCGCCTTCAATGACACAGCCGTCAGCAATCAGGGAGTTGGAAACCTGAGAGCCCAAGCCATAACGGGCAGGCATATCGTCACGCACTTTGGTATAAATGGGACGATTGACATCGAACAGCTGCTCCCGAACCTTCGGCAGCATCAAAGCCATATTGGCCTCAAAATAAGAGTTAATGGAGCCAACGATGGTGGAATAACCGGTAAACTCATAGCCGAAAATCCGCAGGTTGTTCAGGTTCTGCTGGATAATCTCGCGGCCAAAGTCATAGCGGTTACGGCTGACACACTCGCTCACCAGCTTCATCAACAGCTCGCGGCGCATGACATACATATTCATGCCATAGTTGCATTCGCCTTCCACGCTGGGGCCAATCAGCATCTCTACCACGCGTCCGTCAGGGGAGGTGGTGATGACATTGGCGTTAGTGCTGTAGGAAGGAACCTTGCCATACTTATAAATCATGGTGATGTCCGCTTTTTTCTCCAAATGAGCAGCAATGACATCTGCATAGTTGATATTGCACAGGAAATCGCAGTCGCTAATCAGCACATATTCCTCTTTGGAATTGCGCAGGAAGCGGCTGATGGAAGCCAGAGAACCAATACGGTTGGGCAACTGGCTGCCGTCGGTACCAAAGGGAGGCAAAATGTACAGACCCTCGCGCTTACGGGACAAGTCCCAAGATTTACCGGAACCCAGATGATCCATCAGAGACTGATAGTTATTTCCGGTAATAACGCCTACTTTGTTGATGCCTGCGTTTACCATATTGGACAGGGGGAAGTCAATCAGACGGTATCTTCCGCCCACCGGAACAGATGCCAGTGTGCGGTGCTCCGTCAGTTCGCGTACCCGTTCATCGTGAACATTGGCGAACAGAATTCCAAGAACATTATTGCCGATCATCATTTCTTCGCCACCTCCTCAGCGTCGATCATAGCCTTGGGGGGCACGACGGTGCCGGGCTCCAATACACAGCCGGCGCCCAAAACGGCAATGCCCCATTCGTCTTTATTTTCAATTTCTTCGGGACGGGCGCCAATTTTGCAGTCAGCGCTCACCACACAGTTTTCAGCCACAATAGCATACTGTACCACAGCGCCCTCTTCAATGCGTGCGCCAGGCATAATAATGGAATCCTTCACCACAGCGCCGGGAGCGATATACACACCTGCAAACAGCACGGAGAAGTCCACTTCACCATAAACATTGCAGCCCTCAGAAATCAGAGAATTCTGCACTTTTGCGGTGCTGGCAATATAGTGAGGCGGCAGGGCCGGGTTGCGGGAATAAATCTTCCAGCTCTCGTCGCTCAAATCCAGCGGCACGTTGGGGTCCAGCAAATCCATGTTGGATTCCCACAGGCTGTCAATGGTTCCCACATCTTTCCAATAGCCGGAGAACTGATATGCCATCATTTTTTCGCCGGCATTCAGCATAGCAGGAAGGACATTTTTACCGAAGTCATTGGAAGAGTTAGGATCAGCCTCGTCTGCTTCCAGATATTTGCGCAGCTTGCTCCAGGTAAATACGTAAATACCCATGGAAGCCTTGTTGCTCTTGGGAACCTTAGGCTTTTCATCGAACTCATAAATGGTACCGTCCTCATAGGTATTCATAATGCCGAAACGGGAAGCTTCGGACATGGGAACCTCGATAACGGCGATGGTGCAGTCCGCTTTTTTCTCCATATGATACGAAATCATCTTCGCATAGTCCATTTTATAGATATGGTCGCCGGAGAGGACTACAACATACTCAGGATTATAACGGTCAATAAAACGTATATTCTGATAAATGGAGTTTGCAGTGCCTTTATACCAGTCAGAGTGTTTGGCTCTCTGGTAAGGCGGCAGCACATGGACACCGCCATACATGCTGTCCAAATCCCAAGGCTGGCCGTTGCCGATATACTCATTCAGTTCCAGCGGCTGGTACTGAGTCAGAACGCCAACGGTCTCGATGCCGGAATTCACGCAGTTGGACAGCGGGAAGTCGATAATCCGATACTTTCCGCCATAGGGCACA
>OBYM01000674.1_pt1 | contig 17324 bp, 16 predicted proteins | sample 1538191 | NCBI WGS metagenome assembly OBYM01 (sample SAMEA2580165, study PRJEB22360) | human gut metagenome | biome: human gut; feature: human-associated habitat; material: faeces | place: Denmark | collected 2008/2010 | reverse complement strand
CTATACCGTTTCTCTCTCGCCTTAGAATGTTTTCTTAACTGGACACCCCTAATGGACGCCCTGTTTCTTTTTGCCTCACTCCTTGGAGCGGGGAGGATTTTCCAAATATTCTTCCACTCGATACCGGGGACGAGCCTTCACCTCGCTGTAGATCTTGCCGATGTAGCCGCCCACAACTCCCAGGCAGAGCATCTGCAGGCCGCCCAACAGCCAGATGGAGCAGACAATGGCAGTCCAGCCAGATACCGTCACTCCCAGGAAGTAGGAGATCAGCGCATAAAGCAGGCCGAAAATACTGAGGATGGAGATGAGAATCCCCAGATTGGAGATCAGCTTCAAGGGTTTGACGCTGAAGCTGGTGATGCCGTCCAAGGCAAAGGAGAGCATCTTCTTCAGGGGGTATTTGCTTTCCCCAGCAAAGCGCTCGTGACGGTCATAGTAGACGTAGTCGCTGCGATAGCCGATCAGCGGCACAATGCCCCGCAAGAACAGATTGACCTCCCGGTACTCGGACAGCGCTTCCAGAGCCCGCTTGCTCATCAGACGGTAGTCCGCGTGGTTGAATACCACGTCTACCCCCAGCAGATTCATCACTTTGTAGAAGCCCTCGGCGGTGGTGCGTTTGAACCAAGTATCCGTGTCCCGCTTGTTGCGCACGCCGTACACCACATCGCAGCCCTCCTGGAACTTTTTCACAAACTGATCCAGAGCGTCGATGTCGTCCTGCAGGTCGGCGTCCATGCTGATGGCCGCGTCACAGCGGGGCATGGCGCTCATCAGTCCGCAGAGCAGAGCGTTTTGATGGCCCCGGTTATGGGCCAGCTTCACACCCTCTACCCAAGGATTCTCCCGGTTGAACCGGGAGATCAGTTCCCAAGTTTTGTCCTTGCTGCCGTCATCCACATAGAGTACACGGCTCTCTTTGTTGATGAGTCCGGCGTTCTCCATGGAGTTCAGCTTTTCTGTCAAACGTCGGGTGGTTTCCGGCAGTACAGCCTCTTCGTTATAGCAGGGAATGATGAAGTATACAATCGGTTCCATTGCTTAGTTCTCCTTTGTTTCAAGTGGTGAATTTTCTTCCTCTTGCTGGGAAAGCTCCTGGGGTTCCTCGTCGAGGGGAGGGGTGCTTTCATCGGAGGGAGGCGTGTTTTCTATGGGAGTATCCTCCTCTGGGACGGCCGCTTCCCTGTGGACGTACAGGGTCATGGCGCCGGGCCGTCGGAAGGAAGCGTGGTGCGTCTTTGCATAGTGAGAGAACCGTCCCACCCGCAGCAGGCTGGGACCCCGATGAGGAGCGGGCTTGGGCCGGACGCGGTTCATCAGCATAAGGTAGGCCACCAGCAGAGCCAGGGAAATCAGAGTGATGATGAAGCCCAAGGACAGCCCAGGGGTGTGGTAGGTGAACTCCACGGTGACGTTTTCGCCCTGGGGGACGGTGACAGCCATAAAGCCCACATTCACTCGCTCGATAGGTACGGATTGCCCATTGACAGTGGCGCTCCAGCCGGACTCATAGGGCACGCTGAAGAAGATCAGCCGTTCTCTATTGGTGTCCACTTGGGCGGTGAAGCCCGTGTTGGTGTAGGTGAACGAGGTGCAAGAGGTAGCAGCCCGTTCCTGGCAGTCCTCCAGATAGAGCTCCTCATTGAAGGTGCGCATGTCCTCGGGGAGGTGCTCCAGAATGCCGTCGTAGTACTGGGTACGGTCATCCTCAATGACCACTGCCCGAAGCAGCGCCAGCTCCCGATCGCCAATGGCGTTCTCGCTACCTTCGCTCAGGGCGTTGTACTCGCTCCGGGTGATATAGTAGTCATAGGAGAAGCCCATGGGAATGTAGTAGAGGTTTTCCCAGATGTCAAAGCCATTGGAATTGCCGTAATAAGCAAACCCGGGCATGGAGGGATCCGCCATGTCTTCTCCGGCGAAGTAGGTGTCATCGTGGTCGTCGTCAAACAGCCAGTGGACGCTCAAAAGCCCGCGGATGGCGTAGTGGTCCACAGTGGGACGGCTGCCCACATCTCTGGGCACGCCGATGGAGTCGTAGAACTCCATGATGGAGCCAGGCACCACGCTGTGGAATGCCTGAATGGTGGGAATCTCCCAGAACATACCGGCGTTGTCCAGGCTTTCATAGAAGTCAGAGCGGCATTCCTGCAGGTCGGGCAGGTCCACATCCTTGCCGCCGTTGAGGGAGTAGGGGATCAGGTGATCCCAGGTGTACTCTGACTGGGTCTTGCCCAAGGCGATGAAAAAGATGGAGTAAAATACCGAAATCAGGGAGAGACCGATCAAAGTGGAGCGGTAGAAAATCTTCTTGTTTTTGCGGCAGAAGCAGAACAGGTACACCACCGCAGCGATGGACACTAGAGAGATGGCCACATAGCTCCAGAAGCGGGTGGGGTAAGCTTCCAGCCCGTAGGAGACGGTCTCCGTGCCGTCCACGGTTTCGAAGGTGGGCATAAAGCCTACCACCAGGGCGATTCCCAGGGTGATGGTCACGGTCCAGATGATGGAGCGCTTCCAGTTGATTCTGTCGTTTTCCAGAGCCAACACTGTGGCCATGGCCATCATCAGGGTGAGCATGTAGTACCATCTGGCGTAATAGGCGGAGTTCATCATCTGGAAGGAGGCGTTGAGGAAGGGCACCAAAGCCATGAGGAACAAGATCCAGATAAACTTTTTCAGCCAATGCTTGCGGCGCATCTGAAGCCAGCCGATGACGCCGGTCATGCCGAACAGAGGCAGCCACGCTCCCAGTGAGGCCCATTTGGAACCGGAATCGGGAGTGATGTTGGGCCGTGCAGGTAGGTCGGGCGGGAAGAAGAAGCAGCTGAGAATGTGCAGATACCGCTGGACGTTGTTGTAAAGGACTGCATTCCAGCCGTTGATGTACTCAGAGGTGCGGTAGTTTTGCAGCACGGTCATCACCGAGGGTACCAGCAGTACGCAGGAAAGGCCCAGACCCAGCACAGCTTCCAGGGCGAGCAGCAGGAAATCCTTGAGACTCAGCTTCCAGCTTTTGCAGATGATCCGCAGGAAGAAGTACATCACGGTGAAGGTGACTTGTCCCACAAAGAAGTAATAGTTTACCACGCAGCAAACGCACACCGCCAGGGCGAAGAGCCCCCGCCTGCGGGTGGCCATGTACTCATCCAAGGCGGCCAGCAGCAGGGGGAAGAATACAATGGCCTCGTGGAAGTGGTTGAAGAAGATGTTGTAGATGGAGAAGCCGGAGAAGGCGTACAGCACACCGGCAACCAGGGCGGAATCAGGGTTTTTCACATAGCGCCGCACGTAGATGAAGCCGGTCAAGGTGGCGCAGGCAAACTTCAAAATCAGCAGAGGTCCCATCAGATACTGCACCCATTCCGAGGGGAAGGGGATGGTCAGCCAAAAGAAGGGACTGCCCAGCACGTAGAAGCTGTAAGAGCCGATGAAGTTGGCGCCCAAGTCGGTGGTGTGGCTCCACCCCATGTTGCCGGAGCGGACTGCATCGTGAGCCAGGCGGTAGAAGGGAACCTGCTGGACGTTGAAGTCCCCGTAGAAGAGGAAGCGTCCACCGTCCACCACAATGAAGGGGATGAACACCAAAAAGGACAGCCCCAGGCCCAGGAAAAAGGCCTTGAGGTAATAATTTTGCCAAAAGCGCTTTTTTGTATCTTTCGAAGACGCCATAACAGCGAGTACCTCCCGATTCAGGATCGGCGGCAGGCGGCGAAATGGCCGCAATTGCCCCATGGATAGTTAAAAGTATTATATCACAAACCACCGGGTGGTTAAAGTCCTTTTTGGTGTTTTACGCCGGCAAAGGGAAACCCTGGGAAAAAAGATGGGGACTGCGCAACAAAACCGGGAAAAAATATTGTATAATAAAAGGGCGCCTGTTGGGGCGGCAATTCCTTTGGAAACTGGAGGGGTTGGGATGTACCCATTTTTCGCCATGCTATCCCGTATGAAATACATCAACCGTTGGGGGTTGATGCGCAATACCCGCAGTGAGAATATCTGTGAGCACAGCTTGGAGGTGGCCCTGGTGGTCCACGCCTTGGCCACCATCGGCAACAAGAAATTTGGCAAGAACTACGACCCGGACAGAGCCGTGGTGCTGGCGGTGCTCCATGACGCTCCGGAGATCATCACAGGGGACATGCCCACGCCGGTGAAGTACCACTCCGAAGAGATCCGCAAGGCTTACGCCGAGGTGGAGGATCTGGCAGTGGAGCACCTGGTGTCCATGCTGCCCGAGGAGCTGCGGGAGGAGTACCGTCAGCTGATGACCATGGGCGGCCCTGAGGACGAGCAGCTCAAGCCCTTGGTGAAAGCCGCGGACAAGATCTCGGCGGTCATCAAGTGCGTGGAAGAGCGCAAAAGCGGAAACCGGGACTTTGCCAAGGCAGAACAGACCATCACCAAGGCCATCGAGGAGATGCACCTGCCGGAAGCCGATTACTTTTTGAAGGAATTCCTGCCCAGCTACGGCTTGACCATTGAGGAGCAGGACTATACCCGGGAGGCTGGACTGAAGTTTTCCGAGTCCTCCCAGATGGTCTTTTCCAAGGTGCTGAAATAACGTTTCCAAAACAGTGCTAAGAGGACCTTTGGGGACGCCCCATACAGCTTGAGAGAAGAAACGAGAAATTCTATTTGATAAAGGAACGATTCCATGAAGATTGGCAGCATTGAAATCAACGGCAGAGCGGCCTTGGCGCCCATGGCTGGCGTCACCGATGTGGTGTACCGCAGGCTCTGCGCCCAGTTCGGGGCAGCGTACACCGTCACGGAGATGGTCAGCGCCAAGGCCATCCAGTACAACTATCAAAAGACCGCCCAGCTGGCGGACACCTCCCGGGACGAGCACCCGGTGTTTTTGCAGCTGTTTGGCAGCGATCCCTTTGACTTTGGCTTGGCAGCCCGCAAGGCCGGGGAGTTCTCTCCGGACGGCATTGACATCAACATGGGCTGTCCTGTGCCCAAGGTGGCGGGCAACGGCGCCGGCAGCGCCCTGATGCAGGACCCTGCCAAGTGCGGGGCCATTGTGGCGGCAGTCAAGCGGAACACTACCCTGCCTGTGACGGTGAAAATCCGGGCGGGCTGGGATCAGGAGCATGTCAACGCCGTGGAGGTGGCAAAATACTGTGAGGACGCGGGAGCCGCCGCCATCACGGTCCACGGCCGCACCAGGAACCAGATGTACATGGGCCACGCCGATTGGGACATCATCGCCCAAGTGCGGGAGGCAGTCAGCGTGCCGGTCATCGGCAACGGTGACGTGGTGGACGCCCAGTCCGCCTGTAAGCTGATGGACCATACCGGCTGTGAGCTGGTGATGGTGGGCAGGGGCGCTTTGGGCAACCCCTGGATCTTCCGGCAGATCAACGCCTATTTCACCGATTCCTGCACCATCCTGCCCCCGCCGGGGGTGGCGGAGCGGATTCTGGTGATCCGCAAGCACATCGAGGCCCTGTGTGAGGAGAAGGGGGAACCCCGGGCTATGCGGGAAGCTAGAAAGCACGTGGGCTGGTACATTCACGGCATGCGGGGAGCGGCGGAATTCCGCCGCAGGGCCGGGGAGCTCTCCACCCTGGAGGACCTGGACCGTCTGCTGGGAGATCTCTACGCAGCCAACACCGGGGAAGAGTGAGAAAGGAGCTTGCTATGAAAAAGTTATTAGTGCTCGACGGCAACAGCATTTTGAACCGGGCCTTTTACGGCATCAAACTGCTGACCACCAAGACCGGGGACTACACCAACGGCATTTACGGGTTTCTCACCATGCTGAACAAGCTGCTGGAGGAGACCTCCCCTGACGGTGTGGCCATTGCCTTTGACCGGAAGGGTTCCACCTTCCGGCACCAGGCCTATGAGGGGTACAAGTCCAACCGCAAGGGCATGCCGGAAGAGCTGGCTCAGCAGCTGCCGGTGCTCCAGGAATTGCTGGGGGATCTGGGGTTTCAGATCGTCTCCTGCCAGGGCTGGGAGGCCGATGACATCCTGGGCACCCTCTCCGCCCAGTGCGAAAAGGAGGGAGTCCCCTGTGTGATCGCCACCGGTGACCGGGACAGCCTGCAGCTGGTGAGCGATTCCACCTCTGTGCGGCTGGCCACCACGAAATTCGGCCAGCCCCAGGTGACCCTGTACGATGTGGCCAAGATTCAAGAGGACTACGGCGTAAGCCCCCGTCAGATGATCGACATCAAGGCCATCCAGGGAGACACCTCCGACTGCATCCCCGGCGTGGCGGGTATTGGCCCCAAGGGAGCCGGGGAGCTGATCCAGAAGTTCGGCAGCGTCCAGTATGTCTACGACCACCTGGATGAGCTGGACATCCGTCCTGCTATGAAGAAGAAGTTGGAGGCCTCCAAGGACAACGCCTTTTTGAGCTACGACCTGGGTACTATCCGCCGGGATGCCCCCATTGATACAGAGCTTTCCCACTATGTCCGTGGAGAGGGGGACCCTCAAGCGGCGGCTGCTCTGATGGTGAAGCTGGAGCTGTTCTCCCTGTTGGAGAAGTTCAGCCTGAACCAGTCCGCCCAGGGGGATGCCCCAGCGGCGGACCGTCCGGCTCTGAAGGAGTACGCAGACGGCGCGGCGCTGCTGCCCCAGCTGGAGGATGCCGGGGAGGCCTATTTCTACGCCCACTGGCAGGAGGGCAAGCTTGCCAGCCTGACCTTTGCCCACAAGGGAGAGCTCCATCGGGTGCAGCCGGACAAGGCGTTTTTGCGGGCCTTTTTCCAGAACAAGCTGGTGAAAAAGCACACCCACGACACCAAACCTCTGCACCGGCTGGCTCTGGAGTTGGGCAGCCGAATGGAGAACGTCTGCATGGATACAGTCTTGGCGGGGTATCTGCTGAACCCCTCTGCCTCGGGGTACGATGTGGAGCGCCTTTGCGCTGAGTACCACGTGTCTTTGCCGGATTTTCCGGAGCAGGAACTGAATCTGGCTGCCGCCATGCCCGAGCTGTGCAATGCTTTGGCCAAGGCCGTGGAGGAAAATGGTCAGCAGGAGCTGCTGTCCACCATTGAAATCCCCTTGGCCTTTGTGCTGGCTCAGATGGAGCACATCGGCTTTTACGTGGATCGGGACAGCATTGAGGCTTACGGCAAGGAGCTGGAGGCCCAGGTGAACGCCCTCCACGATGCCATCATTGAAGAGGTGGGGTACGAGTTCAACATCAACTCTCCTAAGCAGCTGGGAGAGGCACTTTTCGATAAGCTGGGCTTGCCCCACGGCAAAAAGACTAAGAGCGGTTGGTCCACCAACGCCGATGTTCTGGAGGAGCTGCGGCATCTCCACCCGGTGGTGGATGAGGTGCTGCGCTACCGGACCGTGGCGAAATTGAAGTCCACCTACTGTGACGGCCTGTTGAAGGTCATCGGGCCCGATGGACGGGTGCACTCCACCTTCAACCAGACCGAGACCCGTACCGGGCGGATCTCCAGTGCGGAGCCCAATTTGCAGAACATCCCGGTGCGCACTCCCATTGGCCGGGAACTGCGGAAGTTCTTTGCCGGGGCTGGGGACAGCCTGCTGGTGGACGCCGACTACTCTCAGATTGAGCTGCGGGTGCTGGCCCACGTGGCGGACGACCAGGCCATGCGGGAGGACTTCTTGGAGGGCCGGGATATCCACACCTCCACGGCGGCCCGTGTGTTCGGCATGCCTGTGGAGATGGTCACCAGCCAGATGCGCTCCAAGGCCAAGGCGGTGAACTTTGGCATTGTCTACGGCATCGGAGCATTCTCCCTGTCCAAGGATATCGGCGTCAGCCGGAAGGAAGCCGACGACTATATCAAGGAGTACCTGCGCAACTACTCCGGCGTGGACGCCTATATGAAGCGCGTGGTGGAAGAGGCCAAGGAGAAGGGCTATGTGGAGACCCTCTTCGGCCGCCGCCGTTACCTGCCGGAGCTGAAAAGCGGCAACTTCAACATGCGGGCCTTTGGGGAGCGCGTGGCCCGGAATATGCCCATCCAGGGCACAGCCGCGGACATCATCAAGATTGCCATGATTCGGGTCAGCTCCCGGCTGGAGCGGGAGGGCTTGCAGGGTAGGCTGATCCTCCAGGTCCATGACGAATTGATCGTGGAGTGTCCTCCCCAGGAGCGGGACCAGGTAGCCCGGATCCTCCAGGAGGAAATGGAGGGCGCGGTGAACCTCTCAGTGCCCATGATGGCGGAGGCTGCCTCCGGACGCACCTGGTACGACGCCAAGGGGTGAGCCATGGAGACCATGATTTTTTCCTGCCCCCTTTGCAGCCAGCCCCTCACCCGGGAGGAGCATCGGGCGGTGTGTCCAAAGGGCCACAGCTTTGACGTGGCCCGTCAAGGGTATGTTCACCTGCTTCCGGCCAACCGGATGCACGCCAAGGTCCCCGGAGATAGCCGGGAGATGGTGGAGGGTCGCCGGCGCTTTCTGGATGGCGGGTATTACGCGCCCTTTCGGGAGGAGCTGTGCTGCCTGGTTCAGCAGTGTGCCGGAGAATTGGGCGCACCTGCCGGGGAAGGTCTGACCTTGTGCGATGCGGGCTGCGGGGAAGGCTATTACACCCAAGGCCTGCGGGAGACCTTGCCCTCGGCCCGGGTCTGTGGGTTTGACATTTCCAAGCTGGCGGTGAAGGCCGCCGCGGGGCGGTATAAGGCCCTGGAGCTGGCGGTGGCCAGTTCCTTTGCCATCCCCCTGCCCACCGGGGGAGTCCAGCTGCTCACCAACGTGTTTTCCCCCTTGGCAGAGGAGGAGTTTGCCAGGGTGGTGGCGCCGGGCGGGTATTTTCTCTACGCTGTGCCCGGGGAACGCCACCTGTACGGCATGAAAGAGCTGCTCTATGACCAACCCTATGAGAATCCCCACCGGGAGACGGAGTACCCGGGCTTCCGGTTTGTGGAGCGCACCAGCATCCGGGGGGAGATCACCCTGCCGGACAGCCGGACTGCCATGGACCTCTTTTCCATGACCCCCTATTATTGGAAAACCGGTGTGGAGGGTGTCCGGCGGTTGGAGGCCAGCGAAACCCTGACCACGGAAATCGCCTTTGACTTTCTGGTGTACCGCCGGGAGTGAGGGGGAATTTTCTCCTTTACAATTTTGTAATAAATGGCCGGCACAGGTGTGGTATAATAGCCTCGGAAAACCAAATGCGGGCGGCGAGGGAGCGCCTACCGCAGGTGTGGTATCCTAAAGATGGAACGAAAAATATGGTGCTGCTTTGGGGAGTTGCCCCGGGCAAGCACATCTGGGAAAATGGGCTGGAACGCCTGGTGATCGGAAGGGTTCCGGCTTGCAAGGGGGAGTTTTAACAACAATGAAAGTTTTATTTGTCTGTACGGGCAACACTTGCCGCAGCCCCATGGCGGAGGGGATCTTCCGCAAGATGATGCACGACCGGGGCATGGAGGACAAGGTGCTCTGTCAGAGCGCGGGGCTTTCCGCCGTGGACGGCGACCCTGTTTCGGAGAACGCAGTGCTGGCCTGCCGGGAGATCGGCGTGGACATCTCGGAGCACACAGCGCGGCGGATCACAGGGGAGGAGCTTCCGGTGTGGGATTTGTATTTTCCCATGTCCAAGACTCATGGGTATATTCTGGCTCAGGCGGGGGTGCCCACCACCAAGATCTACATACCCAAGTACATCGCGGACCCCTATGGCCAGGAGCTGGAAGTCTATCGGGAGGTCCGGGACAAGCTGCAGGGACAGCTCCAATTGTTTTATGACGAGTTTGTCACCAGACTGTTGGTGTTTGACAACACCATTCAGCCGCCGTCTTTCCGTGGAAATGATAGACTTCGTCCCTGAGACGATTTTCAAAATGCCGGGACCGGTTGGGTCCCGGCATTTTTGGGTAAAGTGGGGAAGAGAAGCCTCGTTTTGGGGTGAAAATAGGGTGGAAATGGGTGCTAAAGGGAGAAAATTGACACCCGGCCTTGAGTTTTGACGCCTTGCGGTTTATAATAGACTCGTTGTTTTGTTGCCATGCGGCAAGGAAAGGATACGATAAAATACCTATGGAAATCGTGAGAATGAAGAAGGAGCACAGCGAGATTCTGGCAGAGCTGGAGAAGCTCTGCTTTCCCCATCCCTGGAGCCAGAAGGCCATTGAGGACGAGGCGTCCAATCCCTGCGCCTACTTTGTCACCGCGGTGGATGACGATAAGGTGTTGGGATATGGTGGGATGCACTGCACCCATCATGAGTGTTATGTGGACAATATTGCCGTGTTCGGACACCAGCGCAGAAAGGGCGTGGGTACCGCCATTGTGAAAGCGCTGATCGCGGAGGCCCTGCGCCAGGACGCCGAGTTTATCTCCTTGGAAGTGCGTCCTTCCAATCGGGCGGCGGTGGCCCTTTACACCAAGCTGGGTTTTCTGGAAGAGGGGCGCCGGCGGAACTTTTACACCGATCCCACAGAGGACGCCCTCATCCTGACCCGTCGTTTCCGAAAGGGGGACTGAGCCTTGCTGCTGCTGGGGATCGAAAGCTCCTGTGATGAGACTGCCGCTGCTCTGGTGGAGGACGGACGAACCATTCTCTCCTCGGTGATCGCCTCTCAGGTGGAGGAGCATAAAATCTATGGCGGTGTGGTGCCGGAGATCGCCTCCCGCCGTCACAGTGAAGCCATTGTGGGCGTGGTGAAGGAAGCCATGGAGCAGGGGGAAAAATCCCTCTCGGACCTAGATGCCATTGCCGTCACCTACGCTCCCGGACTCATCGGGGCGCTGCTGGTGGGGGTGAACTTTGCTAAGGGCCTGGCTCTGTCCACCGGATTGCCCCTGGTGCCGGTGCACCATCTGCGGGGGCATATCGCCTCCAATTACCTGTCCAACCCGGAGCTGAAGCCTCCGTTTTTGTGCTTGGTGGTCTCCGGCGGTCACAGCCATATTGTCTGGGTGGAGGATTACACCAAGCTGAAGATCCTGGGCCGCACCCGGGACGACGCTGCGGGAGAGGCCTTTGACAAGGCCGCCCGTGCCATGGGGATCCCCTACCCCGGCGGGGTGGAGATGGACCGCATTGCCGAGGAGGGCAATCCGGACGCCTATAAGCTGCCCCATCCCCGGGTGGAGGGCGCTCCCCTGGATTTCAGCTTCTCCGGCCTGAAAACGGCAGTGCTCAACCTGCTCAACAACGCCCGGCAGAAGGGCGAGGAAATCAGCGTCCCGGACCTGTGCGCATCCTACCGAAAAGCGGTGGTCACCTGCCTTACGGAGAATTTTTTCAAGGCTGCGGAGATGACCGGAGCCAAGACCCTGGCCGCGGCGGGAGGCGTTTCCGCCAATCGGCTGCTGCGGCGGGAGCTGGAGCGTCAGGCCAAGGAGCGGGGCCTTGCCCTGTACCTGCCGGACCGGTCCCTGTGCGGGGACAACGCCGCTATGATCGCCTCCCAGGGGTACTATGAATTCCTGGCGGGCAATACCGCGGGGATGGATCTCAATGCTTGTGCCCAGCGGTCCATTGAATGAGGAGGACGGAAGGAATGGGAAAGAAAATCACCCTGCTGATGGCAGCCCTGCTGCTCTGTGGAGCTTTTGCTGCCTGCGGCAGTCAGGGAGAACCGTCCTCCAGTTCGAGTACGGTTTCTGTCAGCGCGGCTGGGGAGGAGTCCTCCCAGCCGGAGCTGCGTCCCGAGCCTCGGACCGTGGAAGGGGAATCCTCCACGGAATCCCCGGTGGAGCAGCCAGCGGAGGAGAGCGTCCAGGAGGAGGTCCTGGTGCTGATCCAGCAGGATTCCGGCATGGAGGCGGGCGGCGAGCCCACCATCACTCTGCATCAGGACGGCAGCTTTACGCTGAACGCCGTCTTTTATGACGGTGCTGCCACCATCTCCGGGACCTACACCCAGCAGGGGGAGAGTTATGTGCTCACTCCCCTGGAGAGCACAGCCCAAGGTGCCGAGGGCAGCCAGGTGGGAGAGATCACCTTGACCCCCCAGGATGGCGGATTTGCCTATGGCGGAGACCAGCTGGGGGTGACTTTTGACGGGGCGGTGTTTTTGCCGTCCCAGCAGTGAGGGAGTGGATTGCATGTTGACTGGCGGTGAGGTCATGGTGAAATGCCTGGAGGCCGAAGGGGTGGAGATCCTCTTTGGCTATCCGGGTGCGGCCATCTGTCCTTTTTACGATGCGCTGTACGATTCCCCCATTCGCCATGTGCTGGTGCGCAGCGAGCAGAACGCGGCTCACATGGCCAGCGGCTACGCCAGGGCCAGCGGAAAGCCCGGAGTGTGCGTGGCCACTTCGGGTCCCGGCGCCACCAACTTGATCACCGGCATTGCCACAGCCTACATGGATTCCATCCCCATCATCGCCATCACCGGTCAGGTGAACCTGGAACAGCTGGGCCGGGATGTGTTTCAAGAGGCGGATATCACCGGGGCCTGCGAATCCTTCACTAAGCACAGCTACTTGGTGAAGGACGCGGCGGAGTTGCCCCGGGTTTTTAAGGAGGCCTTTCACATTGCCTCCACTGGCAGGCCCGGACCGGTGCTCATCGACGTGCCCGAGGATGTGCAGGAGGCGCTGCTGGAGTCCTTCCGCTACCCGGAGAAGGCGGACATCCCAGGGTATAAGCCCAAGACGTCGGGCCATCCTGTGCAGGTCAAGCGGGCGCTGCAGGCTATCCGCCAGGCAAAGCGGCCGGTGATCTGCTGTGGGGGCGGCGTGGTGCTGGCCGGCGCCCGGGAGGAGATGACCGCCTTTGCCCAAAAGAGCGGTATTCCCATTGTCTCCACCATGATGGGTATTGGAGTCATGCCCATGGACAGCCCGGTCTATCTGGGGATGATCGGCAAATTTGGCCGTGGTTACGCCAACCGTGCCATCGGCGAGGCGGATTTGATCATCCTCTGTGGAGCCCGGGTGGGAGATCGGGCCATTGCCCTGCCCAATCAGATTGCGGAACAGGCGCAGATCATCCACATTGACATCGACCCGGCGGAGATCGGCAAGAACATGCGGGTGGACATCCCCATCGTGGGGGATGTCCGTCAGGTGCTGGCGGCCCTGGCGGACAAGGTGGAGCCCGTGGACTGTAAGGACTGGGTGGATCGGGTGCTTCAGTACAAACGGGAGTTCATTCCTCGGGGGAAGGATCGGGAGGACTATGTGGAGCCCCGTTCTTTTATCCGGACCCTGTCCTCCATGATGGAGGAGGATGCCATCCTCACGGCGGATCCCGGCCAGGGGCAGATCTGGGCGGCTATCAACTTTACCCAGAAGGAAGGGCGGTTCCTCACCAGCGGCGGACTGGGCACCATGGGCTATGCCCTCCCAGCGGCATTGGGAGCCAAGCTGGCTAAGCCTCGCCGCCAGGTGTTGGCGGTGTGCGGGGATGGGGCATTTCAAATGAGCCTGTGTGAGCTTGCCACCGTTGTGGCCTCCCATGCGCCGCTGAAGGTGGTTGTCTTTGACAACCGCCGTCTGGGGATGGTGCGGGAGTATCAAAACGCCCTGTATTCCCGGCGGCACATTGCCACCCACATGGACGGCAACCCGGATTTTGTGGCGCTGTGCCGGGCTTATGGAATTTCGGCAGCCCTGGCGGAGAACAATCGCCAGGCGGAGGAATTGGCTGCGGAGATGCTGAAGTCTCCCCGGCCCTATGTGTTGGTGTGCCGGGTGGATCCGGAGACCCCTTCGGTTTAAAAGGAGGCAGGCCATGAAGTACACCTTATCTGTGTTAGTGGAGAACCAACCCGGCGTGCTGAGCAAGGTGGTCAGCCTGTTTGCCCGGCGGGGGTATAACATCGACAGTCTGGCAGTGGGCACCACGGAGGACACCACCATTTCCCGCATGACCATTGTAGGTCAGGGGGACGATCATATTTTGGAGCAGGTGGAAAAGCAGCTGAACAAGGTGATACCGGTGATCAAGGTGCGTTCCCTTGGGCAGGACGCCGCCACTGCGGAGCTGCTGCTGGTGAAGGTTGCCTGCGATCCCCAGACCTTGGGGAAGGTCAATGAGATTGCCGCTCTGATGAAGGCACAGGTGGCGGACGTGTCCAAATCCACGGTGACATTGCAGTATGCCGGAGAGCACGACAAGTGCGAGACGCTGTTGGATCTGCTGCGGCCCTTGGGAATTCGGGAGATTGCCCGTACCGGGGTCATCGCCCTGGAGCGGGGCTGAGCATAGAAAAAAGGGGCTGTTGCAAGTTGCAACAGCCCCTTTTGGATGTTTTGCGGGAATTTACCGGTGGGACGGGGAAGACTGGGTGGTTTCCTCCCCTTCTTCCAAATCTTCCTCAAACTCCTCTTCCGGAGGGAGGGAAGGATCCCGGGGATCAATGGCCTTGGACCGCAGCCGGGACCGCACGGAGGTGCGCAGCAAGCGGTAGATCACAGCGGTGGCGGGGGTGCCGAAGAGGATGCCGGGCACACCCATCACACCGCCCCAGAAGACCACGGCGAACAGAGTCCACAAGGGGGGCAGACCGATGGAGGAACCCACCACCCGGGGATAGATCAAGTTGCCTTCCACCTGCTGGAGGATCAGCAGGAACACCAGGAAGATCAAAGCGTCCAAGGGATGGACCAACAGCAGGATGATTACACCCACAACGGCGCCAATATATGCGCCCAAAATGGGGATCAGAGCGCCCAGTGCCACCACGGAGGAGATCAGCAGGGCGTAGTCCAGCCGGAGGATGCTCATGCCCACATAACAGAGGGAACCTAAAATGACACACTCCGTGAGCTGACCCCGGATAAAGTTGAAGAAGACTCGGTTGGTCAGGGAAGCCACCTGGGTGATCTTCCGGGAGGCAGGCTTGGGCAGGTAAGCCAGCATGGTGGACTTGACGCCCCGCAGGAGCTTCTCCTTGCCCATGAGCATGTACACCGAGAAGATGAAGCCCATCACAGCGGCAAAGACACCAGAGGCCACGTTGATAGTCACTCCAACCAGGGAAGAGAGGAAGTTGCTGGCGATGTCGCCCATGCTGGCGAGCATGTCACCCCAGTTGAATTTGGTCAAGAACTCCTGGATAAAGGTCAAATCGTACTCTTTGGCAATCTTGGTCAGCCAGTTGACTGTGTTGCTGTAATAGACCGGGGCGGTCTGCTGAACGGTGTCCGCCAGAACTCCCATGGACTGGATGAGTCCGGGGATGATGAACGCAGCGATGAATACAATCACCAGTGCCACCAGCAGATAGGCCAGGACAATGGCCAAGGGACGCTGCATCCGACGCCATGTCTTGGACTTGGAATTGCGGAAGGGCCGAAAGGCGATGTCCTCAAAGAAGTGGACGAAGACGTTTAAAATATAGGCCACCACAATTCCGTAAAAAACAGGGGCCACCGTGGCCGCCACCGTGCAGATGGCTCCCCACACCTGATCGATTTTCATCAGGATGAGCACCAGCACCGCAGCAAATACAAGAAGAATCATTCCATTTCGCAGCACCTGCTTCTCGTCTCGCAGGCGAATACCTAATTCCCGTAAACGCATAATTTCCCCTCTTTCAGGTTCCGTAAAAACGGTTTGTCAGCTCCAGAGCACAGGCGGCAAGCTCCCCCTTGCCGTCCAGAAAACGCAGGATAGTGAAGCGGTCCCGCAGCTCCATGGCGTGCATCAGCGCCTCCATGCACAGATCCCTGCGGATCCCCAGTTCTTTCGGGCTGGCAGCAGCGCCGGCGTCCCGCAGGCAGGCCACAATCCTGGCTTTGTCCGGCGGGGTGAATCCCTGGGGCAGCTCCGCGGCAGCCAGCTCATAGAGGCTGGCTGCAATCACTGCGGAGGCTCCCACTGCATTGCCGTGGAGGGGATGCTCCTCACCCCGGCGCAGGGCGTCCATCTCCCAGTAATGAGCCATGTGGTGTTCCGCACCGGAGGCAGGCCGGGAGTTGCCCACCAAGCCCATGGCTACACCGGAGAGAATCAGCGCTTCTGTGACGGCCTCCACCGCAGCGGGATCCCGCTGAGAGAGGGCCTTGGCGTTGTTGGCGCATTTTTCCAGAGCCTGCTCCATGAGGATGGCCGCTTCTTCGCAGTAATATTCGTCAAAGAGCTGACGGGAGAGCCGCCAGTCGCACAGAGCAGTGTATTTGCCGATGATGTCTCCAAAGCCAGCGGTGAGCATGGGCATGGGAGCGTCCTTGAGAATGTCCACATCGGCGATGATGGCAGCAGGATACACGGCGGGCAGCGTGGTCTTGACTCCGTCCAAGATCATGGGGGCCACCGTGGAGGCATAGCCGTCCATGGAGGGCGCTGTGGCGGCGATCACATAGGGTACGCCGGTGCGGGCGCTGATGTACTTGGTCAGATCGTTGAGTGTGCCCGAGCCCACTGCCAGCAGCATGTCGTCCTCGGTCTCCATGGCTGCCAGGGCAGAGCCCAGGGCGTATTCATTGGGAACCAGGGGTGTTGTGGTCTGAAATAGGCGGGTGTGATAGGGGATCTGTGCCTGTTGAAGCAGCTCCTCCACCTGTCGGCCGGCAGCTTCAAAGGTGTAGTTGTCGGCCAGCAGGAACACACGGCTGGCACCCAGTTGACGCAGAATGTCCGGCAGCTCCTTGAGGCAGCCGCTGCCCACCCGGATGGCTTGAATGTCCACCTGGTGGGTCCTGCCGCAAGAGCATGGGTAGGTAAGCCCCGCCAAGTCCTGGATGGGGCGCTGATAAATTTTGGTCATAGGTAACTCCTCCTCAATAAATCACAGACTTCCAACCTCCAAGTGAGGTGGGAAGTTTATGTCTTGGTAACAAAAACGTGGTGACACTTTTGGCAGGTCACCTGGATTTTCCCTCTGCCCCTGGGAGCCCGCAGCTGTTGTTTGCATTGAGGGCAGCGAAAATACTTGTAAATTTTACGTTCCCGGAACTTGGTGTTCTGAAAACGGAACCAGTTCTCCACAGGACCCCACACCTTGAGAAACGCCCGGTATTCCTTTTGTCGGGCGGCGTGGTTGCGGGAGAACATGCGGAACAACACATAGATGAAAATGATGTCCGCCACCAGGGTCAGGGGCCAGAAAAACCGCCCAAATACGGCGATCACCAGGGCCACAATCAGCAGAAACAAGCTAAATTTATCCCCGCCGTAGCGGCCGTACATAAATTGCTGAAACTTTTGCAGCAGCAATCAGGACACATCCTTTCCAATAATAAAGCGCTGGGAACCCCTCTGTTGCGCTACATTTCAGTATACCGTTCACAGGGGGATTTTTCAACGGTGGAACATTAGCTTTTACGATAAATTAACAATTGCCATGAAAAAACATCTTGACAAGAACTTGGCAGTCCGAGAGACTTCGGATGCCCCAAGTCCCTTCAGATAACAAGCCCCGCCGGTATGGCGGGGGGGGAGCACCCGCATCATCTCC
>OBYM01000673.1_pt1 | contig 17404 bp, 21 predicted proteins | sample 1538191 | NCBI WGS metagenome assembly OBYM01 (sample SAMEA2580165, study PRJEB22360) | human gut metagenome | biome: human gut; feature: human-associated habitat; material: faeces | place: Denmark | collected 2008/2010 | reverse complement strand
CTCTTGAGGATCAGTCTTGCCATTCGTCATCATCCCAGTCCGGCTCCTGACGGGAACGCGCATACTTTTCCGACGAGATGAGACCGTTTGTGGCTTTCACATTGCGGACGCTCTACGCCCGTCTGCGCTTCAAATCTTCCCGATCCATCTCGAACGCTTCTGCGATAATACCGTTGGTCATGTCCTGCTCCACGTTTCTTGTGAAGCTGCTTCTGGCGATGTAGTCCTCCATTCTGCGCAGTCTGCCGTCAATGGCAGACTGGATCGCCATAGGCAAAAGCGTTTGGTTGTCCTGTACGGAGATTTTTCCTATAATATCGCCATAAAAACATATAAATATATGAGCCCATTCTCATTCGTATTGGCTGTGTTTGAGAATGGGCTTTTATGTAATTTGCCGGAATAGTCACTTGGATTGGCGCATAGATAACCTGTGCTTCATTGCGTTGCTGTTACCATCTGCCGCTTCTCCATCCGCTTCCAGCTGACAAATCCGTACAGGTCATTTACCAGAAACATCAAAAAGCAGATGATGACAGATAAATAGCTGATGTTCTCCTTTGCTGCTAATATCCACAGGACGATCAGCACTACATCGTTGGCGGCATAGGCCAGAGCGAAGTATGGACTCCGGCGGAAGGTAAGGTATACTGCGATGAAGCTGGTGGCCACAGAAAGAGTGCTTGGGAGTATGTTTGCTGTATTGAAGTGCTCCAGAATAAAATAGAACAACAGAGTTACCAGTGCTGTTGCCAGATACATCGCAGAATATTCCCATTTGCCGATCCGGTTCACGGCAACCTCAGCCCGATTGCCCTTGTAGGGATTCCGCAGCCAAGTGATCAGGGCAAACAGGGCCATAGGTGCAGTCATGCCGAGATAGGTTATCATCTCTCCAAAGTAGGAAAATGTATACGAGATGGCACCGTAAAGCAGGCTGAACACGATCATCAATGCCTGCCCGATGGGATTGCCCTTGGCATTGAAGATAAGAGAAGTGGTGCCAATGAGGGATGCAGCCAGGGTCATAAAATTCACACGGTCGAAGAGGAAAAAGGATGCAAGAATCAATCCGGCGGAGCTGCCCCACAAGGTCAACTCACTCTTTGAAAAATAGGTGGTCAGTTTCTTCATAAGCCCTCCAAAACATAAAAAATAAGCCCTCGCTTACACATCTTCTAAGACCTAACGATGTGCAAACAAGAGCTTTCGCTCACTACCCGGTGGCAGCAACATATTCTATTGGTATTATATTCAATAATGCAGAAAAGTCAAGAACCATTATCAAAGGCTTATACTCTTACCTGTGAGGTTACATATTTGAGAGCTGGGTTACATCATTATAAGAGCTTCGGTTACAAAATCTTGAGTGAGGTTACATCCGTTGGAGCATCAACGTTTATTGTATTATTAAATGGTAATTTGAGAACAAATTGCCCTATTAATAGAGACTGCATGGCCGCTCTGCGCCGTTTATTCCAGCTGTCCGGGTAGTCTCCGTTTTTCCTTGGGTGAAAAACAAGCATCAAAAGCCTCCGCATCCGCGTCGTCCACGAAGTAGCCCTCCGGATCTTTGTAAGTGCCGGTGACGCCATCCAGATAGCCTTGTTTTAATTCACAAAGCAGGAAGTAAGGTACCTGTGCGTCCCGTGGTTCGGTAAAATAGTGGATGCCTTTCGTACTTGCTACTATAAAACCGAACTTTCCATAAAAGTTAATATTGCCGGAAATGAGGATTGCCCCTACCCCCATCTTCCTGGCTTCCTCCATGGAATGATGCAATAAGGCAGTGCCATATCCCTGGCGCTGGTACGCCGGCGCGATGCTGATAGGACCGAATGTCATGGCGGGAATCACTCGGCCGTCGTCAGCACAGATTTCGGATCGCATATACATCACATGCCCTATTATCTTTCCATCCTTCTCCATCACGAAGTCCAACTCCGGGACAAAGGCGGGGTCCTGTCGGAGCATATGCAAGATATAGTGCTCTGTACAACCGGGCCGGTATACATTCCAGAAGGCTTCGCGAGTCAGGTTTTCCACCTCACGGTGATCGTCGGATTTCTCAAGACGGATGATATCGTTATTTTTCATAGTATTTCCTCACTTTGCAACACAACTTCCTTTTGTATTAATATACCACATAGATTTGATCGCTGTCATGCTTTTTGTAGTTGGCAAAAGTCTTTCCGCAAAACGGTTTGTATGGTAATACTGACAGAAACAGGGGTGAATATTATGACAGCAGACGAGTTTTTATTTTTTAATATCATGCCAAATGCACTGCCACTGTATGAAATTCTGCGGAGTAAATTGCTGACCGAGTGCCCAAACACCTCCCTAAAGGTGCAAAAATCCCAAATCACCTTCAAGGCAAAGTACGGCTATGCTTTTGTTTCTCTAAAAAGGATGAAAGGTTGCCCGGAAGTATTCATAATTGTGTCTTTCGGCTTGTTTCACCGACTGAATTCGCCCCGCATTGCCATAGCCGTAGAACCCTATCCCAATCGCTGGACCCATCACATGATTGTGTTCGAGGCAGAACAATTGGACGATGAGCTGATAGGATGGCTGCGGGAAGCCTATGATTTTGCGCAAACCAAGGAAAGGAGCCAATATGCGGTAAATGTGCTTCAGAAGTTGGCCGGCGAAAAAAAGATTGAGTTAAAACTTCGAAAAAACGGGGGGATCTGGATGATCCGAGAAATTTGTAAAGATAGAACTTTTCTTGCCCGAAAATCCGAGCCGGCAACAGCGGAAGACCTCTGCGTGGCTCAGGACTTACTGGAAACGCTGAAAGCTCACAAGGAGGGATGCGTGGGCATGGCAGCTAACATGATCGGTATGAACAAACGCATCATCGTCTTTGACGCTGAGGGTGCCTACATGACTATGTTTCATCCTGAGATCATCAAACGATCCGGTCCCTACGCGGCGGAGGAGGGCTGCCTGTCTCTCACCGGTACCCGCAAGACAAAGCGCTTTCATTCCATCAAAGTCCGATATCAAAACGAAAAGTTCCAAACACGATTCAAAACTTTTACCGGCTGGACTGCCCAAATTATCCAGCACGAAATCGACCATTGCGAGGGCATTATCATCTAAGGATGATTTATCCATGATTGTTTATTTCACCGGCACTGGCAACAGCCGTTACTGTGCGCAGATGCTGGCAGACAAACCGGATGATGAAATTGTTGACGCTTTTCACTTTATTCGCAACGGCATCCCGGCCGAACTGATTTCCGGCAAGCCCTGGATATTTATGGCTCCCACCTATGGCTGGCAGCTGCCATGCATTTTTTGTGGATTTCATTCGCAGCGGCAGCTTTTTGGGCAGCAAAGACGCTTATGTCGCTAACGGTATTTACTCTTCCTATCTGCCCTGCGTCGAATCACCCGCAAAATCGAGCAGATTATCCGAGAAGAAATGGACCAAATCGACGGACAGGAAGTGCAATTCCCAGTGGTTCTGCCCGCCTCACTTTGGCAGGAATCCGGCCGGTATGAAAGCGTGGGCAGCGAACTGATGCGTTTTTCGGATCGCAACAACACCCCGCTGGTTTTGGGGATGGCACATGAAGAAGCCGCCGTCCATCTGGTACGGGAATATGGATAAAGCTATGGTAAATACCCTTTTATGGTCTATCAAATCCAGACCAAATTCCGGGACGAAGCCCGTCCTCGGGCGGAGCTCATCCGGGTGCGGGAGTTTACCATGAAAGACGCTTATTCTTTTCACTCCAGCCAAGCGGATCTGGAATCCTATTACGTCCGGTGCTTTCAGGCCTATGAACGGATCTTCTCACGGGTCGGAGTGCCAGAAGTGGTTTCGGTCTCCTCCGATTCCGCCATGATGGGCGGTAATCTATCCCACGAATTTATGCTGCTGACCCCGGTAGGAGAAGATTCTATTGCCATTTGTGAAAGCTGCGCCTACCGCTCCAGTCTGGAGGCGGCGGAATCTATTGTAAAAAAACCACCGGGATGAAATTTCTCGTCCACTGGAGCTGGTTCATACTCCCAATATCCACACCATCGAGGACATCTGCGAATTTTTGGGCACATCCAAAGAAAAGAGCTGCAAAGCAGTTGTCTATCAGAAAAATACGGACAACCGTTATGTCGTGCTGTTCATCCGCGGAGATCTGGACGTAAACGAAACCAAACTGACCAACTTTTTGGGCTGCGAAATTCATCCCGCGGTTATTGATGAGGATTGCGGCCTCCACGCCGGATATATCGGTCCATACGGCCTGCAGGAAGATTTGACGGTACTGTTTGATCGGTCACTGCAAGGCGCCAACAACTTATGTATTTTCAAAAACTGCCTCTGATTCAAAGGACAATTCCTGTGCAGAACCGAACAGCCTGGTATAAGCCGGTTCGCTAGACATTACCAGCTGATAATCCGCCCGTCTGCCGAATCCATATCCACCGCCAATGCGTAGCAGGCGCTGTTTTCCGCGTTCAGTTCTTCAAACGGCATCTGTTTACGTAGATAGTCCACCGTCAGTTCTATGCCTAAAACGCCATGAGGCTCTCCTCCTGGCGTTAAAAGCGGCTGGGAATAGGTGATGATTTTAATATCATTCTCGTCAATCGCAAACGGAAGAGACCAATATCCTAGGTCGGAAGAGTCAACACTGGGATATTTTAGGGCAGCCAAAAAAGGTTCATAATAAGTCTTGTCACTGTTGTCCAGACAGAATTGCGGCGTCCAAAAAATATCCAGCGGGATTCCCAACGCCTTGCTGATACGGGAAATGCCCCGTTCCATCATAATATCCGAATAATCAGATGGGGTTGACACTGGGTCTGTATCCCGAAAATGTACACCGGAGTAAGCGGCAGCCTGCCCACTTTGAGGTGCAGAAAAACCGGTTTCTCCGTTGAACACAACAAAGGCGCCGGTAACAGAGTTGCGGCGCATTAAATGCAAAAGGTCCAGTGAAATCAATTCCAGCAATTCAGAAGTCCATTCCTCTTCCGCCGTTAATGCGGAGTACGCAGCCTGATTTTGCTCCAGCATATTGCTCACTTTTGATTAATCAGCGTCTCCGCAGCTGCCAGATCGCTCCACCGCTGGACCATTTCATTTTCCAGGTAATTTTTACGGTTTGTTACCCACTCGTTCAAAATTTCAAAACTGTTTTGTTCTAAGCGGTCAATGGTTCCGCCCCACAGAATGGAACCACCGAACAGGACCGATTGCAAAATCATCACAAAGGACAAAGGAATCCACATTCTTCGCATAACGGAATGCTTTCTACCTTTCGCTTTCATCTGCTATCCCTCCCTGCTCCTCGCTTTATCTGCCGGATGGCATGTGCTTTCTGTCATTCCAATGCCGCCTGTAAAGATTCCTCCAGCTGCTGATACCACTGTTCAAAATTTTCATCTGTATCAAAAGCGGCAACCGCATTCTCATAGGATTCTCCCTGTTCCAGCAGCGTTAGAACCTGCGCTCGGTCTTCTCTCTCTTTATCGCTCATCGCAGTTTCCAACACGGCGCGGGCGTCAACCCCTCCGGCGAAAGCCTTGCTGGTATACAGCTCGCAGTCCGCAAGCTGATTCATCGTTACCGTAAACATTTTTTAGCAATTCTTTGGCCGAACCGTTCTCCACCGATTCTAAGGCTGGCAGGATCTTGTCCAACTGGTTCGCCTCATTTTTTACCGGCAGATACCCGGAAGATACAGAAAAGCCAATGTTTCGCTGCGCTTCGGTAGCCCACTTTAAAAAGACGGTCGCTGCATATTCTGTGCTTTCGTCCGATTTTGTCACTACCATGCCGGCTCCCTGCTGCACAATGGCACTTTCTCCTCCGGCAAAAGTGGGGACTGGGAGCATGGTACATTCAATTGCATAACTCGCACCGTCTTCCATATTCACCTGATCCGGAAAATAGGTTGCTCCCGTAGTAGAGCCGACCAGCGCAATAATATCCCCAGTTTTGGCATCATCCGAACGGAAACGCCCGAACGATCCAAAATATCCTTTTACAGTGGGCACATAATAGCAATCCCACAGTTTACGCATGATTTTCCGATCCAGCTGGAGCGTCATTTCTCCATCGCGCACAGAAAAGATTTCCAACCCCAGTTGTTTGCAGCCGATAATGATATAATTGGCCATTGCATCCCTGCCCCCAAAGGCCTTTCCATCATTGGGCATTTCGGTCAGGCTGTCGGTCCATTCATAATATTGCCGTCCAACTTCTACTACCCCTTCCATCGTTTCCAAATCAGACAGCTGTACGCCGGTCGCCTGTGCGAACGGTTTCCAATCCGTGCTGTTGAGAATCATGACCTCCGTCGACTTGGCGGTAGGAAATATCTTCAGCGCACCGTTTTTGTCAAAGCGGCCCTCCTCCAGATATTTTGAGCGGTACTCATTCAGCTCCTCCTCGGTCAAATACCGGTCTAACTCCGCTACCAGCCCCAGCTGATCTACCACATAAGCCGTATCGGCATAAGCGGCAAAAATATCAGGAATATCCTCCGCCCCACCTTTTTATTCGCAGCGTCCACAACTTTTTCTGTCAGATCCGATATATTGCCCTGACTGAATGCTTCCACGATGATTCCTTTTTCCAGACCAATGGTTTCATTGAACTCCTGCACCATATGGTCGAATGCTGTTTTTTGAACGCCGTTGTAATAATGCCAAATTTCCAAATTCACTGGTTTTTGGGATCCAGCTGCGGCAGAAAAATCGCCGTATTTTGTAAAGCTGATTGCTCCGGTTCAATCCGGGAGCCGGATCCTGCGCTACAGGCAGTCAGCAACAGCAATGCCGCCAGAAAAAACGAAAAAATCTTTATGCCTCTCTTTTTCATAACCCCCCTCCCATTCTCCTCGTTTCCCTATTATCGTACACGATCCTTCTCTTTACCAACAAAAAACGTCCGGATTTCTCCCGAGAGGGCTTGTCCTTTTTATTCCCGCCCGCTCCAGCAGTAGGTGCACAGCTTGCAGGGTTCAATTCCCACCGAATCGATCATGTCATCCAGCCTATGATAACGCAGGGAAGTGAATTTCAGTTCTTTTCCGATCTCGTCCACCATTTCTTTGTAGTTGGTGCTGTCCGGATTCGCATAATCCAGCAAAGTGTCATAATCAGTAATTCCTTCCCGGTGCTGAATCACGCGCCGGCCGATCAGTTCCAGTTCCGAATTGGAACGCGAAAAATTCAGGTACTTACAGCCAAACAAAAGCGGCGGGCAAGCCGGTCGGATATGGACCTCTTTGGCGCCGTTCTGATACAAAAGTTCCGCGCTTTCCCGCAGCTGGGTTCCCCGCACAATGGAATCATCGATCAGCACCATGCTCTTGTTCTGAATCAATGCGTTAACCGGTATCAGCTTCATCCGGGCAATCAGGTTCCGCTGGGTCTGATTGGGCGGCATAAAGGAGCGAGGCCAGGTCGGCGTATATTTGATGAACGGACGAGCAAATGGAATCCCGGATCGGTTGGCATATCCAACCGCATGGGCAATACCGGAGTCCGGCACGCCTGCCACCATATCAGTGCGCACCTCATCTCGTCCTGCCAGCTTTTCTCCGCAGCGGTAGCGCATCTGCTCTACGTTGACTCCCTCATAAGTAGAGGTTGGGTATCCATAATAAACCCACATAAAGGTGCAGAATTTCATCTGCTGTTGCGCCGGGCTTACCGTTTCGGCCCCTTCCGGCGTAATCAGGGCGATTTCTGCCGACCCCAGTTCTTTATAATCCTCATAGCCCAGATTAATAAACGCGGAACTTTCAAAAGAAGCACAAACTGCGCCTTTCTTTCTCCCCAGCACCAGCGGCGTCCGGCCCATTTTATCCCGGGCAGCGTAAATCCCCTGCGGCGTCATAATCAACATCGTCATAGATCCGTCGATCAAACTCTGGGCATAGCGAATCCCCTCCACTATGCTTTGCTGCTGATTAATTAGAGCCGCCACCAGTTCAGTGGGATTAATGCTGCCCCCACTCATTTCCAAAAAGTGAATGTTTCCCTTTTCAAAGGCCAAATTCACCAGTTCGGCGCTGTTATTGATCTTACCGACAGTCGTGATGGCAAATGTCCCCAAATGGGATCGGACCATCAGCGGCTGGGGCTCGTTATCCGAAATACAGCCAATTCCCAAATTACCGTGCATTTCCACGGATTCCTTTTCAAACTTGGTGCGGAACGGAGAATTTTCGATATTATGGATCGCCCGGTCAAAACCTTTCTCTCCATACACCGCCATACCGCCCCTGCGGGTTCCCAAATGCGAATGATAGTCCGTACCGAAAAATAAATCAAACACACAGTCGGTGCGTGACGCTACTCCAAACAGTCCACCCATATTCGTATCTCCTTCTCGCTTAATATGGTTATTATAAGAGTATCTGCCTGATATTTCAAGAAAGGATTTTTTGGTGCCTCTTTCCTGCTATAAAAACTTGCTTACAAATGAGTTTTATCCGTCTTTTAGGAATTTTTGCAAAATGATTCGATAAAAAAACAGAGTTTTTTTACAAAAGCTCTTGACATCCTCATTCTTCTTTGTTAGAATAAATCACGTTGCTGGATTTGCTGGTGTAGCTCAGTTGGTAGAGCAGCTGATTTGTAATCAGCAGGTCGGGGGTTCGAGTCCGTCCACCAGCTCCATATAGAAATGAATAATGGGAGAATTCCCGAGTGGCCAAAGGGGGCAGACTGTAAATCTGTTGCGTTTCGCTTCGATGGTTCGAATCCATCTTCTCCCACCAAAATCCGACATGTTTTGACATGTCGGATTTTATTATTATAACGAAAGAGAGGAATAAAATGATAAGTTATTACGATGCAAGTAGACATGACAACTTTTGTAAATGCGCTCATTCTTCATCTGTTTTTACAGAAATGGATGAGTGGGGATACTGGGATACATGTAGTAATTGCCATAAACCCATTGAAGATACATATAGGTACAATAGTGAAGATTATTTAGAAGAAATTATGAGCCGTGATGACTAAAAAATTCAAGTAAGTATCTAAAGTGTCCACCCCTTCCAATGCTAAAAGAAGTCTATTTCTGGAAAGAGATAGACTTCTTTTGTTTTTTCTGATAAAATGTAAACGAAACTGTGTGTATTGTTTGGTTATATTACCATTGCGTTATAATAAGCAATCTTATTGAAGGGAATTAGCAATGGGTAACATTGCAACTAACAATCCAATCTACAAGCGATTCAAACCCGGAAATCCTGCCATACACGGCTGTTTGATAAAGAAAAAATGAAGAAAGAAGAAAACTTCTTAACCTTACTTAAAATGACCAGAGCCAAATTTTCCAAAGGTCTTCTGTTCCTCAAAAATCTGATTGCCGGGCGCTTGTGAAAAAACTTTTGTCAAAGGCGCTGCAAAACGTGTTCACGCCCCTGGTTTTTCCGTTTTATCCATACAGCACCCTCAACAGGATGCGCTGTCAGATTGTTTTTTCGTTTTTCCATCCTTTTGTTGCTTCGAAACGGAGTTGACTTTCATGCCGAAAATTCTCAAAAACTGTATCCTCTTTTTTCGCAGAGAAACCGTTCTGTGTATTGCGGCCCTGCTGGCGCTGCTCTCTGTTTTTTTCGTTCCACCCAGTGCCGTTTATATTTCATATATCGACTGGGACACCCTTGCCCTTTTGTTCAGTCTGATGGCGGTGATGAAAGGGTTTCAAAAGGCAGGACTGTTTGTTTTCCTGGGAAATCAACTGTTAAAAAGAACTGGGACCACACGAAAAATGCTGCTTGTTCTGGTCTCTTTACCCTTTGTCTTCAGCATGGTCATCACAAACGACGTTTCGCTGATCACTTTTGTGCCATTCGGTATCATCGTTTTGCGGATGGCAAAGCAGGAGCATCTTCTAACGCCGCTGGTGGTTATGCAGACCGTTGCCGCCAATTTGGGCAGCATGCTGACTCCTATGGGCAACCCACAGAACCTCTATTTATACGCCAAGTCCGGGATGGGATTTGGTGAATTATGCTGGCTCATGACCCCCTATGTCCTGATTTCCGGCCTTTGTCTGGTGCTGTTAGTTTTTTTCCAAAAATCTGTTTTGCTGCCTGTGGTATCCGTTAACGTAAAGCTGGGAAGTTCTTGGGAACTGCTGTGCTGCACATTGGGATTTATAATCTGCCTGTTAGGCCTTTTTCAATGGGTCTCTCCATTGGCGGTGGCGGCAACCATCTTTCTTTTTTTACTGTTTGCCAACCGGTGCCTGCTGGCCGGAATTGACTATTCGCTTTTGGCAACTTTCTTTTTCTTTTTTATTTTTATTGGAAATATCGGAAATGTAACCTCTTTCAAGAACTTTCTTTCTTCCGTTCTTGCCGGTCATGTGTTGCCGGCGGCAGTGCTGGCAAGCCAGGTTATCAGCAATGTACCTGCGGTGCTGCTGTCCGGATTCACTACTCAATGGGATGCTTTGATCGTCGGATGTAATCTGGGCGGACTCGGCACCTTAATCGCCTCCATGGCAAGCTTGATCTCTTATAAAATTGTGGCCAAAGAATATCCCGACCAGCGCAGAATATATTTTATCTGGTTTACCGTGTGCAATATCTGCCTGTTGGCGCTATTGCTTCTGGCAAGTTTTCTGCTGGCATAGTTGCACATCTCCATCTCCGGTAAAATCTCCCCCAAAAACCTTGTTTGTTACTTTTTGTATCGGGGTTAAGCGCTATCTCTGCCCGTTTTACCCTACTGCTCTTTTTACAAATTGAATACAAAATAAAAGCCAACCGAACCGGTTGGCTTTTATTTTGTATTCAATTTTCTTTTCTCTGAAGTCAGTCCGGCGATATAGTCCAACGAAACATTATAAAACTTTGCCAGCGTGATCAAATGCCGCAGTGGAATCTCATTCTGTCCTTTTTCATACCGGGAATAAACTTGTTGCGTTGTCTTTAATAATCTTGCGATCTGCGCCTGCCGCAGGTCATGATTCTCCCGTAGGTCCCTGATGATTTCATAATACGGTTTCATATGAATCCCCCAAACCGGGCTGCACATTTCTTTGAAATCATTCTAGCTTACACTAGATATGACGTATTAACATTACACCAAATATGGTGTATCCTGTTTTTAAGTATCAAATCATTTGCAATTTTTTACAAAAATTTTTAAGATGGTCTCTACATCCTGTAACTGCCGTGGAGTCAGTCCCTGCAGAATGTCTCCAATGCTGTTCTCCAGTGCCTTGGAAGGATCTGGAAGAAGGATATAGTTGGGGCTGACCTCTAAAATGTTGCATAAAGAAAGCAGTGTTTGCACGGAAAGCCCCGCATTGCCGCACTCGATTTGACTGAGGAATTTTTCTCCGATGTTTGCCTGTGCCGACACGTAGTCCTGCGTATATCGCTTTGCTTTTCGTGCCTCCTTGATTCGTTGTCCGATCAGATGGGTATCATACTCCATAAATTATCCCCCTACTTATAGAGTAGTGATTTCATCTGGGAAAAAAACTATATAAAAATTGGAAAGTATTTCTTATAGATTGATTTTTTTGTTGGATGACCTTATAATAAGGAAAAACAGGTAAGATTTCAGATGACGAAGTGAGGGCCTATGGACATTTACAATTATTTTGCTGAACAATTAAACTGTTATGAATCGGATCTTCGCACCAATAAAAGGCTTTGCTGGGATGAATCTATTATCCGCAGTATTCCGGAAGATCAATTTTCCCTGGAAAACTGGAACGCTTTTTTATCCTATGTTTTTTCCGAGCAGCTGGCTTTTTCCAGTGTCGATCAGGCAAAATCCTTTTTAATCGAAAATAAGGTTCAACAACCTGTATAAGCGTAATTCATTTGCGTTTCGTGCCACCGCCATGAGGCGGCTTTTTTGTTGTGTAAAAGCATTATTTTAAAGCGCCTTTGCCATTAGGATATAGATCTCAGTGCATAAGCCGGGACGGTTCATATACCTAAAACTTCATGCGCCATCCACTTTGATGTGCTTCAGCCGCATGAACTTTTTTCTCCATTTTCTGCGTTTTTCTTTCTTTTTTTGCAAAAAGCAGATATACTAATCTTGTTGAATTTTAAGAATTTAAACATTTTAAATGCAAAAACGAAAATTTTTCCTGCCCATAGTTTGAGAATTTCTGTGCATACTAATGGCGAAATCAAATTTCCGATTTCACAATAACATTCATGGAGGTCCTATCATGAAAGTGAAGAAAACACTTGCTGTGGCTTGTGCCATGGCTATGCTTCTGGCTTTGAGCGGCTGCACCTCCGGGGGAAGCTCTTCTTCCAGCCGTTCCAGCACTTCTTCTTCCGCTTCTTCCAAAACCAGTTCCTCTTCTTCTGCCGCATCCTCTTCGATGAGCGAAGGCAGCAGTGTCCTCAGCGATCTGGAAAGCCGCATAGAAAGTGGTCTGGAAAGCATGGAAGAATCCGTATCCCCAACTATGAGCACCGATTTCGCCGAAATCGGTGCTTTAAACGGAGAAGCGCTGGGCTGGGGCCCCGGCGGACCGGTAGACAGTGAAAACCGCTCTCAGGGGGCCGTCGCTTATCAGGAAAAGTATGGAAAATATGATGCTTATTTTATTGCGCCATCTTCCGAAAAGATCTATCTTACTTTTGACGAAGGATATGAAAACGGCTACACAGCTGATATTTTAGACACCCTAAAAGATAAAGGCGTACACGCAGTATTTTTTGTTACCCTGCCCTACGTGAAAGAACAACCGGAATTGGTACAGCGGATGATCGATGAAGGACATATTGTCGGCAATCACAGCAACAAGCACATCACATACCCTTCCCTTTCTCTGGAAGAGGCAAAGGAGGATTTGATGAGCCTGCATCAATACATGTTGGATACTTACCAATACAAAATGACTGTTTTCCGTTTCCCCGAGGGGAATTTCTCGGAGCAGACCCTTGCACTGGTGCAAAGCTGCGGCTATAAGTCTCTCTTTTGGAGCTTTGCATATAAAGACTGGTATACCGACAACCAGCCTAACCCAGCGGATGCGCTGTCTTCCATGTTAAACAAAGCACATCCCGGAGCAATTTATCTGCTCCATGCCGTCTCCGCCACCAATGCGCAGGTCTTGGGTGATTTCATCAACGGCATGCAGGAAAAAGGATATGTTTTTTCCGATTTTGAATGATTCGGATTTTTGTTTTGATTTGTGCATAGAGATGTAACAAACCCTGCGTATGCAGGGTTTGTTACATAGGTGTTGAAAATATTGACGAAGGAGCATTACATATGAACTGGATTAACTGGACTTGGATTGGCGGCGGCCTGCTGGGCAGCCTAATCGTCGGACTGATTATCGGACGAATCGTCGCGGGAATCAAATACCCCAATCCGGATAAGCCGCATATTTTCACCCCGAAACAGTCTGTTATCATTCTGGTAGGCGTTGTGGTGGCTGTGGCTTTGATCGTATTTGCCGTGCTGTACCAGCCAAAGCCCAAAAACGGAGGAGAAGACCTTATGCCTTCCGGTATGCCTTCCGGTATGGATGGAATGATGGAACCCAACGGCGCGCTGCCGATGGATGACACCGGATTGGAAGAAAGAACTGCTGAACCGGCAGATACGCAGCTGGACGAAGAGGATTTAACGGAAGGCAGCACTGCGGAAGATGGCAGCGAATCTGAAATAGAAGGGGATGGGATCAACGCCAATCCCGAAACCTGATTTTTCTTAAAAAGCAGCTTTTGCTGCTTTTTTTCTGCAAAATTACCCTTGACGGTAGTTGGTTTGATGGTATACTGTTTATTATTGGTATTTTTTATCGCCACCGTTTTTTGCGTGTGTGAAAGAAAGGAAAGGTATTGTGAAAAAACAGATTTCCGTATTGCTTGCTATGAGTTTATTGCTGATTGCTTTGTTGAGCGGTTGCAGCAAGACCCCTGCTGAAATTTCTGCGCCGGAATGGGAAACCGCATCGGGCACGGCCAGTGGTTTTTCCTATGAAGTTCCTGCCGACTGGACCACAACCGAGGATGTAACCGGCCAGGGCAGCATTATTTATATCCCTGCCGATGCAGATGTTTCCGCCGGCACCTCCAATGTAAACATTCTGGTACAGGATGCTTCCGGTCAAAAAGCCGCCAGCATGAAAGATATGAAAGCTGCTTTGGAGTCCGATTTGGAAAATCAGTTGATCTCTAACGGCTTTGAAAAAGTGGAAAACCTGAAAGTAGAAGAATTGGAGGCGCCCATCGGCAGTGTGTGCTCTGTTTCTTATGACACTTATCTTAGCGGTATGAAATTTACACAAACCCAGTTTTATCCGCTGATCGACGATTATATCATTGTTATCACTGCCATCAATGTCGGGGACGAGGTAACTCCTTCTGTGGAAGAGGTTGCGGAATATATGGCTCTGACCTTGAAAAAAGCGGAATAATATTCCTTGTTGACTTAAATAACCAAAAACGATATACGCTCCGTTGGGGCGTATATCGTTTTTCTTTTTATCATGGTACCTGTCCTCTTCCCTTTTGACCTCACCCCTACAAAGAACCTTTAAACAAAATTCCTGTTTATGATGGCCTCCTCTCCCTACCTGGCAAAGGCAGACTCGGTTTATATCATCCGGCCAGAAAATCTGCTTTTGGTATCAGCTGTTCAACCAGAAAGAAGTATCCCTATTTTTCTTTTCTCGATTCAAATCATTTTACGATTTTCAGAGAAAAACTGGGATACTGCTAAAACAAATTACAATGTCTTCCCATCTGCTTCTCATGCACAATAAAAAAACGAGGCGAATTGCCTCGTTTTTTTATCGCTTTAGAATGTAAAATACTCGTCGAGGATCTTTTGCGCTTCCTCATAATTGTCACAAATTACCAAGATTGCGTAATCACCAGAAGTCAGAACCAAAGCATTTTTGGTGTTTTCATCATTGTTGTTAACCGCATAAAATTCAAACTCGGAAATGCGGTTCTGCTTTCTTTCTTCCAGTGCAGCTTTGACATCCTCTACTTTTCCCTTTTTGGCTTTTACTACCAGGATATCAAAGGCCTGCACATTAATCATCGACATTTCGCCCACATAAGAATCTACATTTTCCGGATCCACCATATAAAGATCCTTTAACGTGGCGTCGTCAATCGGCGTTAAGCTTAAATCGCTGTATAGATCCTTCATTGCCGTCATGAAATCATCCATTGTTTTACCGTCTTTCATCCCTGTTCCGGCAGTGGCGGATTCCTCTTGGGAAGATTCTACAACAGAACTCGCGGCGGACTCTTCGTGAGAAGACAGGGAAGAACCTGCCTGAGAAGAAGAAGCGGAATTACCACAGCCTGCCAAGGCCGTTGTCATCAGGGCTGCAAGAACAAATGCAAATACTCTTTTCATTTTTATCTCCTTTATTTTTTAGAGTCTGCCTTATAAGTAACCGTTTTTCGGCAGATTCATGCACGGAGACGAATTTTTAACAAATTATTCATATTTTTCCTGCAATCCTTCTTCCGACTCTTTCGAAACCACCGCTTTTTTCTTCCAGCGGCCAGTAAAATAATAGATGATTGCCATGGTCATACCAATCAGCCAGCCGCCGCCATAGCTGAAAAAGATGTATTCTTTTCCAAACCAGTACGAAAACAAATAAGCCATCGGCAAACGGATAATCCACAAAGACAAAAGGCTGGTGATCATAGGGAATACCATATCCCCAGCTCCGCGCAGCACCGACAGAACGGTATTCATTATCGCAAACAGCAGATAACAATACATAACCGGGCGCAGATAGTCCATTCCAGCTTCCACAACAGCGGCCTCCTGGCTGAACAGATGCATCATATTCGGCCCGCAGGTCAGCACCAGTACCATAGCGCCAATACCGCATAAAACGCTCATCAGCATGGTCGCGCGCAATCCTTCCTTGACCCGGTGCATCTTTCCCGCACCGATATTTTGACCGACGAAGGTCGTCAATGCCATACCAAAGCTTTGCGCCGGGAAAAAGGCAAACATATCGATTTTGTTGGCACCATTAAAACCAGCCATAAAATCGGACCCATACCCGTTGACCAGGCTTTGCAGCGCCAGTGTGCCAACCGAAAAAAGCATCTGCTGCAATCCGGCAGGAAGACCGAGTCCGATGATTTTCTGAAATAGCCCTTTATCAAAGAAAAATTTCAACAAGTTCACATGAATGTACTCATATTTGCGGTTAATCAAAAAAATGCCTACAATCCAGGAAATTGCCTGGGCCAGGATGGTTGCGACCGCAACGCCTGCAACGCCCCAATGAAACACTATGACAAATAAAAGATCCAATACAACATTTAGTCCGCAGGCAATGGCCAGCAGAAACAGCGGCGTTTTGCTGTCCCCCAGCGACTGCATAATAGCACTGTTCAGATTGTAGCCCAAAGAAAAGATGGTTCCGGCAAAAATGATAATCATATATAGCCGGGCATCAAAAAAGGTATTGTCCGGTGTGTTAATCAGCCGCAGCAATGGTCCGGACAAAAGAATCCCGATCACCGATACCGGCAGCGCCCCAACGATTCCGGTGGTATAAATGGTATCCACCGTGTCAGAAACTTTTTTCAGATCCCCAGCGCCGAAGTACTGCGAAATGATAACAGTCGCGCCATTGCCAATCCCCATAAACAGCGCCACCATCATATAGATGATTGGAAAACCTGTTCCAACCGCCGCCAGTGCAGTTGTCCCCACATAGTTGCCGACTACGATGCTGTCCACCATGTTATACATTTGTTGCAGGACATTTCCCAACAGCAAAGGGATAGAAAAAGCCAAAATCAGCCGCATCGGGCTGTCTGCTGTCATATCCCCTCGAATCCCCTTTGATTCGCTCATACGACCCCTCCTTTTATAACGTTATAGGATGTTTATTGTATTATACGCTTTTTCTCCTTCAAATGCAAGACAGCCTTTGCATATTCTTTTTTCATCCCGCCCAAACTAGGGGCAAACCGAAAGGAGAGATCGATATGAAATTGGAAGGAAGCAAAACAGAAGCAAATCTGATCGCCGCATTAGCCGGAGAAAGTCAGGCTTCGGTAAAATATCAGCTGTACGCCAAAAAGGCACGGCAGGATGGATACGAAGAGATGGCGCAGATTTTTGAAACCACTGCCCGAAATGAAAAAGCGCATGCACAGCAATGGTATGAATACCTGCACGGCGGCCAAATGGCCGACACCAAGGAAAATCTGAAGCTTGCCGCATCCGGCGAGCATTACGAATGGAGTGACATGTATCCTTCCTTTGCCAAAACCGCTAAGGAAGAAGGATTTACGGAAATCGCAAAAAAAATGGAACTGATCGCCTCTATCGAAAAGGATCATGAGGAACGTTACCGCATGCTGGAACAAAATATTCAGGATGGCACCGTATTCCGGAAAAATGACAAGGTTTCCTGGATCTGTCGCAA